>Ga0315288_10002026_pt1 | contig 26239 bp, 22 predicted proteins | sample YL17G11_20_MG_FD_203454 | JGI IMG/M metagenome (GOLD analysis project Ga0315288, IMG submission 203454) | Sediment microbial communities from Yellowstone Lake, YNP, Wyoming, USA - YL17G11_20 | ecosystem: Environmental > Aquatic > Freshwater > Lake > Sediment | place: USA: Wyoming | collected... | reverse complement strand
GGCAGTAAAGGGTAGGCCCGATGCATCCTGGCATGACCTGATGATGTCCCCCTACGACCTGTTCACAGGCGCACGGACGGAGGCGAACAGGACGAGCGGCGCGGTTGGGAGCTGAGCGGGGATGAACGGATTGCTTCAAGTCCCCCGGCGAGGCCCGATTGCGCTACAACCCTCTCAAACCCAAAACTCCACGCTTGATTGCCGTTAAAATCGGGCATGATTTCCTATTGTCACAGATGTTCAACGACAAAAGTTGCCTGTTCACGGCATATAACAATGATACCGCAGAGAACATGTTCGACAACCTATCCTCCGGAATAGTCGCTGGCTATTTTGGGACATTCCAATGGAGATTCGAATACTACTTGGGCTACATCGCCAGTCATAGGGACAAAGTGGAGGAGCTTGCCAACAGTCCTTTCACCCCGCAGCCATCGTATGGCTACGATTGGAACAACAAGCAGCGGACCAAGAGGTTCAGGGCCAAAGCCGTTCTCAAGATATTGAAAAAATTACCATATGGAAAGGAACTCATCGCGGAGGCCGTTGAGTTCGGCAATAACAGCATGGAGCTCCAGTACCTTGCCCTCATGAGCTCGGACATCCAGGCCCCCGAGTTTCTGGATATCCTGAAACCGATGAACGCCGAGCTTGGGGATTATTACAAGGACCTCGTTTCGCCCCCCACGGGAAAATGAACTGGGTCGTTTCATCGTGCCTGTCAAACTTCGGCCCTAGAAACCTATTTAAATAGGGAGCGTCTTAACCCGTTTCGCTTGACGGTCATAGCGGTGGGGAAACACCTGGTCCCATTCCGAACCCAGTAGTTAAGCCCACCAACGATCGACTTGGTACTGTGGTGCGAGAGCCCACGGGAAGGGCCGAGCGCTGTCAAGCATTCACTTTCCTTCTCTCATCATTTCTTCTCGAGGGCCACTGCCGTACCCGCTATTCTTCCTCGTCGGTCCCTTCCTCGTCGTCCTCGCCCGGCAGAGGCTCGTCCTTGGCCTTTTTAGCCTTCTCCCTTCCCGGCAATGTCAAGACGTAAACGACGGCAAGGACCAGTATGATGAGCAGGAATATGCCGACCATCCAGTAGTTGATGCCCGCGGTCCGCTGCGACTTGGCGTACTTGAGCGATAAGGTCGTCGTGTTCGTGTTCCCGGCATCGTCTGAGGCCCTGATGGCTATCTCGTTCCAGCCGTTCTTCAATGTGACCTCCAAAGACCAGCTGTTGTTGCCAGGCTCCAGCGTGGCCGCTATCCAGGTCGCGTTGGTGGCCCCGGTGGCGCTCACGAGGATGGACTTGACCTTCACGTTGTCCGAGGCTACGCCCCGAAGGACTATCTTCTGCTTGTTAACGGTCGTGCCGTCCTTGTGCGATGTGACGCTCACGACCGGCTTTTCCGTGTCCACGAAGGGCTTGACGGCCGTGACGGTCACCAGGGCGACGCCCTTGTTCCCGGCCTGGTCGAAGGCCCTGACGTAGATCGTGTCGGAACCCTCCTTCAGGCTCATGTTCAAGGACCAATGGGCCCACTTGTCCTTCGTGCCCGCCAGCGTCCAGAGCGTCCCGTCGAGGCTGACCTCGACCCGGTCCACCCCCACATCGTCCTTGGCGGTCCCGTTGACCTGGAACAGGAGCCCCGTTATCTTCTGGCCGTCCTTGGGTGAGGCCACCGTCACCGTCGGCGCCGTCACGTCGGGCAATTTTATCGCGAAATTAATGACCGCCCGGCCTGTGTTGTTGGCCCTGTCCACGGCCTTCAGGAAGACTGTGTGGTTTCCCTCGGGCAGCGAGAAGGAGGCTGTGAAGGCCCCGGCCGTCCCCTGGGCTCCGGAATAGTTCACATCCGCCCCCTTCCACGTGGCGTTGTCCGTGCTGGCCCATAGCCCGACGATGCCCTGGGCGTCCGTGACGTTCCCGGCCACGACGAAGGCGTTGGTGGGCACCAGGGCCCCGGGCAGCGGGGACAGGATGACGACGGTGGGCGCCACCAGGTCCCTGTAGACCCTCACCGACACGCTGTCCCTGTTGCCTGCCAGGTCCATGGCGACGAGGGCCAGGTCGTTGGGGCCCTCCTTGGCGAGGGTCAGCGCGTAGGAGAAGTTGCCGTTGAACACGGTGACCGGGTCGCCGTTCACCTGCACGATGTCCGCATCCGTGCTCCCCTTCACGAACAGCTGCGAATGGTTGAAATACTGCCCGTCCACAGGCTCATCGACCGTCAGCGTCGGCGGGACCGTGTCCAGCGTGACCTGGACGCAAATCGTGGCCTTGTTGCCCGAGGTGTCCGTGGCCCGGGCGCAGATCTGTTGGGACCCGTCGCCAGTCAGGTTCACGATGCCGGACCAGGTCGCCGTCCCCGCAGCCTTGGTCCACGCACCAGTATCGTTGCTGAGCTCGACGAGCGCAAGGCCCTTGTCGTCCGATGCCGCGCCCGAGACCTGGAGCTCCGTGGCGTTCACGTGTTCCGCGTCCTGGGGGCTATCGATGGTCACCAGAGGGGCCACCAGGTCCCGCTCCCACATGTTCAGGACGGCCTTCTGCGTGTGGTCGACGTTGACCGCCGTGAGGTTCCAGAGGGCACCTTTCTCGGCAGTGACATTGTGAGGCGTGAGCTTGACGGGCCCTGTTCCCTGGTCCTTGAGCTCGGTTATAAGGATGTTTCCGGTCCAGCCCGTGGCGTCCGTGGCCGTGCTGAAGACCCGCGTGCTGTGGGAATCTGTGACGTTGACAAGGGCGCCGACCACCGGGGCCCCGGTGGTGTTCAGGGCCCTGACGTTCAGGTACCACATGAGGTCCAGTTCGCTGCCCGTGTCGTTGACCTTGATACCTAGCCTGTCATCTATGGTTGTGTTCGTGACCTTGACCCTGGAAACGTTGTCGACGAAGAAGTCCCACTGGCCGCTCGCGGTCACGGTCGAGCCGACGATCGTCAGGGACGAGTTGTCCATGTATGTGGCGTTATTGTTCCCGCTGAGCGTGACGTTGGACAGGTCCACGATTCCCCCTGCCATGGAGCCGATCCCCGCGCCCGTGCTGTTTTCGATGGTCGTGTCCTTGATGCTCAGGGTCGAGGCGGTGACGCCGATGGCCAGCGTGTTGCCGTGGAACAGGTCCTTCGAGATGTCCGTGACGGTCTTGCCCTTGAGCGCGACCGCAAGGCCGTCCGCGTTCCCGATGTATTTGTTGCCATGCATGGTCGGGCTGCAACCAAAGCCCACCGCGAGGCCCAGGCTGTTGTTCTTGTACGTCACATTCGTTATCGTGGGCTTGATCGGAAGGATGTACGTGCACACGGTTCCTGCAAAGCTGTCATCGATCACGGAGTCTACGATTGAGGCCGCGTTGGACTCCAGCAGGAACCCGGTCCTGGCCAAGGTGGCCAAGGACATGCCGGCCGTCGAGTTCCCCATCCGGCGGAGCTCGGAGCCCACTATCTGCACCGTGGCGCCGTAGTTCACCGTCAGGAAGTAGGGCTTGTCGAATGTGGCGTTGTTCGTGACCTGGGTGCCGTTGAGGAGCTTCAGGACCCCCCCGGTCTCGACGATGATATAATACTCGTCCTTGGCCGTGGAGTTTATAATGAGCTTGACATGGTCTAGGCTCAAGGTCCCGCCAGCCTTTATCGTGATGTTCCCGCAGACCTCGATGGTCCTGTCCTTGTAGGTCTTCAGTAACGTGATGTTCCATGGGCCCAAGATCTTCCCCTGGCCGTTCGGGTTCTCGTTATCGGCGAGCACCGGGGCCTGGAACGCGGGGAGCAAGCTCAACAGCAGCAGCATCACAAAGACTACGGAGACAATCTTCCTCATCGGGGCCACCACGCAAGGGTCAACCTGGTACGCATGTCATTGGGGCATGGAGATATAATATTTGCTTATTGCAGACCTGCGAGCAGGTCCTTCATGACGGCCATGACGTCCTTGGCCGTGACGACGCCCGAGGCCAGCAGCACGCCCGAGGCCCCCAGCTCTATGGCCTTGGCCACGTCCTTCCCGTTCTTCACGCCGGCCCCGCACAGGACCTTGACCTTGTCATTGACCTTCCGGACCCGCTCGACGGAGCCCGAGACGACCTCGGGCGTGGCGGACGACACCGAGACGTTCCCGCCTATGAGCTCCGGCGGCTCCACGGCCAGGAAATCGGGCCCCAGGGCGGCCACGGCGGCGCTCGTGTCGATGTTGTTCGTGCACACACACGACATGAGCCCGATCTCGCGGCACCGGGCCACGGCCGCGCCAATGTCCGCGATGGTCAGCCTTCTCTCGGAGTGATTGATGAGGGTCCCGACGGCCCCGGCCTCCTTGACGGCCTCGGGGAGCACGTGGCCCGTGAAGGCCCCGTACGGTACCGGGTCTATGTGCTGCGAGAATATCGGTATCTTACCCTGCTCTGCGAAGTGCCTTATGTCGACGGGCCCGACGGCAGCGGCCACCTGGCCCATGTGGGCCTCCGAAGCTTTCTCCAGGTCCTTCAGTAGCTTAAGTCCCTTCTTGCCGTAGCCCTGCTGGTAGACCTTGAAGTTCACGATGATGCACGGGGTCTTGAGCATTCGAACACTCCCGCTGAAGGGATACCATTATCCAATTATAAGATTTCGGCAGCGTTATTTTAATAACCCTATTGAAGATTAAGGCCACGAAGTGAGGCCCATGCCCGACAAGCCCCTCAAGACCGTCATAGGTAGCTATCCGCTGGACTTCGACAAGATAGGCCTGGTGGCCATACGCGATGCCGTCAACGACCAGCTCAAGGCTGGCATAGGCCTCGTCACCGACGGCCAGACCCGGACCGACATGATAAGCTACTTCGCCAAGTCCATAGACGGCTTCAGGGGCGGCACCGACAAGCCCAAGCTCGTGGACAAGATAGGCGAGCCTCACCCGAGCGTCATAATCAAGGACTTCCGCATGGCCAAGATGCTCCTGCCCGAAGACAAGGCCATCAAGGGCATACTGACGGGGCCAGTAACGATGGCATTTTCGTCCACCATCGAGACCTCCGAATACAAAGGTTTCCGCGACGAGAACCTCTACATGGACATTGCCGGAGCCCTGCTCAAGATCGGCAAGGAGCTCGAGAAGGAGGGGGCCGCCTGGATACAGATCGACGAGCCCTACTACTCCGTCGGGGCCCCCATGGAGCTCGCCAAAAAGGCAGTCGAGCACATCACCGCGGGCCTCAAGGTCCCCGTGGCCCTGCACGTGTGCGGCGACGTCACCAAGGTCTATAAGAAATTGGTCGACTTCGAGGGCATCGACCTGCTATCCCATGCGTTCATGGGCTTCCCGAACAACCTGAAGCTCCTCGAGAAGGAGCCCCTGGTCTCGCACGGGAAGAAGGTGGGCCTCGGTATCATAGACACCTCGAGGACCAAGGTCGAGACCTCCGTCGAGGTCGCCGCCCTGGTCCGCCAGGCCGTCGACAAGCTCGGCTGGGAGGGCCTGGTCTTCCACCCCGACTGCGGCCTCCGGGCCCTGAAGCGCGAGGTGGCCCTTGCGAAGCTCACGGCCATGGTCGAGGGCATCAACACAGCCTGGCAGGCCACGCATTGAGGCCCCCGCCGACGGAATCGCAACCTATTAATAATGGTCCGCAGGATTCCATTGCGATGCACTACAGCATTTGCCCCCACTGCACCAAGAGCACGGACGGTGTCATCAAAGACAAGGGCACCTTCCTGTTCATCGTCTGCGACAAGTGCGACACCATACTCGGCGTCCTCCCGAAGTTCTACCAGAAGGTCACATGGAAGCCACCGGTCAGGGAGGAGGAGCCGGAGCTTAAGAAGTAGGGGCCCAGCGCATCATTTGGGGGAGTGAAACCTGGTCATCAGAGCACCGTCCCTCGGCGCACGTCCCGGCCCGATACAGTCCGTGACGAGGCTCCGGAGCTTCGAGGAGACCGACCTCCAGGCTGTTATCTCCCTGGTCCATGAGACATTCCACGAGTCCTACGACCCGAACCTGTACTTGGCCCTGTCCAAGGAATGGCGCGAGGGCGTCATGGTGGCCGAGATGGACGGCCAGCTCGTCGGGTTCCTGCTGGCCACGGTCCAGAGGCCTCTTCAATCCCGCGTGTTGATCCTGGGCATCAAGGAGGGCCACCGGGACCTGGGCATAGGCCGGGCCATGATGCACAGCATAATCAACCGAAGCATCATCCAGGGCCACAGGGACATGACCCTCGAGGTCCGCATCAGTAACCAGCGGGGCCAGGCCTTCTACTCCCGGCTAGGCTTCGAGGTAATAGGGATGATACCGGACTTCTACACGGACCACGAGTCGGCGTTCCTCATGAAGAAAGTGCTGTACTGACCCGGGCCCCAAGAGAAAGATGCGGCCTAGCGCTTCTTCTTCGACCGCTTTGCGGGCTTCTTTGCCGCCGTTTTCACAGGCCTCTCGGGTACGAACGTCGGCTCATGGCCCTGCAGGCTCCCCTCGAGCCTCTCTATCCGCGCTATGAGTTCCGCGATGAGCTTCCTGTTGGTCTCTATCTCCACAGCCAGCGTCCTGACAAGTTCCTTGAACTCCCAGTCGGACAGCTTGTGCTGCATGTACGAGTCGATTTTCTTGATGATGCTGATGTGCTCCCTTGCGTCCAGATAGGGTTTGTCCATATGATGTCCCCCGAAGCAAATCGGATTAGAGAGTTGTGAAGATATAAAAGTTGTTACGAAAACTAACAGGACCAAGATGTTCGACCATCAACATATCGGCTCATTCTCCAGGCATGTATCGGGCCATAATAGCGTGAGCTCATTATGGCCGACCCGGCTGTCGCTATCGAACCCATAGATCCTGACCCTCGATTCTGACGGGATATCGATCTTCCCGTCCGCATCACGGTCTCTATAGAGATAGAAGATATCGGTTTTGTCCATCAATCCTATCGTGGCTTTGTCCACGAAGGCCGCCGGCGTTGTCTTGAACGATCGCGGGTCTTGACCCGGGGAATAAGTATGGTCATTATCCCGAACATAGACGGTGGAGCCATCGCCATTCTGGTATCCTATGAGATATGTGAAGGTCCAATTTATGCAATCGGTGTTCCCCATGACATCTAAAATTACCTGTTTAAGAGGTATCTCGAACCTCGCTCTTTGGACAGTAATGGCCCATCCTCCCCCGCTCGTCCTATTTGGTTCGGACGAATCCAGGAATCTGTCGATGGAAAATGTTACCGGCTTCTCATCTTTGGGCTTCGGGGTATCGTGAGGTGAGAATGCGTACCAAGAGATGGAGATCGAGCTTATAGTTAAGATTGAGACCAATGCTATGGTAAGGGCAATTTTCCGCATCGTCAAACCTTCTACGGATTCGGTTATTGCTATCAACTTATAAAATCATAGGTTATACATGCAATACTAAGGATTCCAGTAAACTCCTATTCATAGCCCCTGAAATCATCGTTAATGTGGCTGTCCCAGAAATTATACGGGCTCTGGGACTTCTGGGCCCCCGTGATGTCCCTTGCAAGGCCGCCGTAATAGGAGCCGTACCTCTCCTTGATCTGCTCCTCCGCGGACTTGCACCTTTTCATGGCCTGCTTGACATGCTCGGGCTCTATGCTTTTCGCCTTCTCGAGCACTGCCATGTCCCCGGCGGTTCTCACAACGCCGCCGAGCTCCCTGAGCCGAAGCGTGTAGGCCCCCTTCTTGCCGTCCAAGGCCAGGGCCCTGCGCTTGGCCTCCTTCAGGAGCTCCTTGACGGCCGAGCGCGAGGCGTGCGGTATCCTGCGGTCCATCTCTATCTCCTGGGCGAAGAACTGCACCAGCAGGTCCGCGTTCTCCTTGGACTCCTTCATGCTCACGTCCATGAGGACCTCGTAGCCAGAACCGGCTATCCTGCTCCTTACCGGCGACAGTATGTGCGGCAGGTCCTGTATGTTGCAGGCCCCGACGAATATGAAATCGCAAGGGACCTTGTCGACCTTGACGCTTGCCCCCGCGGACTGCGGGTGCCGGCCCGCTATCGGGAAGTGCTTTTCCTGCATGGCCGTTAAAATGTAGCGCTGCAGCGGCCCCAGGTGCGGCAGCTCGTCTATGAACAGCACGCCCTCATGAGCTTCGTGTATCGCGCCTGCCACGACCCTTTCATAAGGTGGTGTTCCTAGCTGTGGGTGCCCGCCGTAGGGGTCGTGCCTCACATCTCCAAGCAGTTCCGTCTCGCTGGCCCCCGTGGCCAGCACGAAGGCCTTCCTCTTGAGCGGGACCAGTATCTTCCTCGGGGAGACCTTTTCCATCTGCCTGGTCTTCTCCATGGCCTTCTGGTCCATGAGCTTGATCTTGTCCCCGGCGCGCTCGTAGGTCACGACCTCTTCTTTGCCGTTCAGGTTCCTGGTGGTCTTGACGGCCTTCTTCCCGCCGCCGAGCTGGTTGAGCGTGACCTCGATGACGTTCCCTAGTAAGTCCCCGAAGGGCTGGTTCTCCATACCGACCTGGCCCGACTTGCGCTTCTCGCATTTGGGGCACACCGCGTCCTCTGGCGCCGAGTAGGCCCCGCAGTTGGGACAGAGGTATCCTAGTTGCTCCGCCACCTTCCGCGGTACGTTCTCCGGCGGCAGGAGCTCGCCCTCGGCCACGGCCCTGCCGGCCTCGAACGCCAGTGCCTCGTCCTCGGTCAATACCTCGATGAACGGCCGCTCCGGGTTCTGCGGGTTGTGGACGACATGGATCTCCTGTCTCGGCTTGGGAAGATAGAACCCAAGGGCCTGTCCTATCATGGACTTGCCAGTGCCCGGCGGCCCGACCAGTAAAAGATGCCTGTGCTGCCTGGCAGCTAGCCTAGCTATCTCCACCGCATGGTCTTGCCCAATGACCCTGGCCAGCGGGTCTGGCGGGATTTTAACATCCGACGTGGACTCGATGCTGTCCAGCAGACTGCCCTTGCGGGCCTCGGCCTTTCCGCCCTTCTCGGCCATTGGAACACCGGAGTAAAGGGATGGAGGGGCCCATATTAAAGGATAAGGGCCCCTCGATGTTTGCCTATTCGAGGTCAGCCTTGGTCAGGACTTCCATGTCCGTGGGCTGCTTCGTTATGGAGCCGTACTTGACGCCGACCAGGGTCTTGATGCCCTTCTCGGCGGCGAGGTCCAGTATCCTCTGGGTTATGACCCCGTCGAAGACCACGGCCACGATGCCCTCCGGTGGGTGCGTCAGTGCCTCGGCCAGGTCCCGAACAGGGACCTCCTTCAGGATGGCGATTTTCTGGCCCAGCAGGTTGGCCTTGAAGGTCCCCGCCAGGCTCTGCAGCATGTCCTTGTAGGCCAGCTGCTCGTCCGAGAACTTCTTGTCGGACTTGCCCCGGAACCTGTCCGTTATGCCAGAGAAGAAACCTCCCTTGCGGTCGGCCGGCGTGGTCATGCGGTCCCCACCAACGGTCGCCCGGTCGCCCTCGGGGGGCTTCGGGCCACCATTGGTCCTCGGGCTCCTGTCGTCCCGGTATGGTTTCGGGCCAGCGGGCTGGCCGACGTTCGGCAGCGGCGGCAATCCGCCCGTGGACGGCGCTTCGGCCGTGGCCATTGGCTTGGCGGCCGGCGTCCCCGCGTCGGGGACGGTCACGGTCTTTCCGCCGTCGTCCTCGTCGTCGGGCTGGGACAGCATCGGCGCGTCCTCCGTGCCAGCGAGCTTCAAGTTCTGCATGCCGTGCATCTCGATGAACTGGTTCAATGGCACCTTGTTCCTGAGGGCCTTCATGATCTGCTTTTGCGTGAGCTCCTCGACCTCCCTGTTCCTGGGGGCCATGGCTATGAAGTCCAGCTCCGCCACCTGCAGCAGCTCCCTCAGTATGAGCTCCCCGCCCCTGTCACCGTCGACGAAGGCTATGACGCTCCTCTCCTTGGACAGGTTCTTGATGGTCTGCGGGACGTTGGTCCCCTCGACCGCTATGGCGGTCTTGATGCCGTACCTAAGCAGGTTCAGCACGTCGCTTCTTCCCTCGACGACTATGATGGAATCGGACGAGGCAACGTTGGGTCCCGCCGGGCACTTGTCCGGCCCGAAGGCCACTATGTCCTCTACCTGGACGGCCTGCCTGACCTCGTCGCTGATGTCGAGCTCCGAGTCCCTTTGGGACCTGGACATGCTCTTCAAAAGCTCCTTGGCCCTCTCGATTATGCGGGTCTTCTTGGCAATCCTGACGTCCTCGATCTCGCTTACGATTATCTGGGCCTTGCAGGGTCCGACCCTGTCAATGGTCTCCAGGGCCGCGGCCAGTATGGATGTCTCCACCTGGTCCATGCTCGACGGCATTATGATGCTGCCCTCGGACTTGCCCTTCTTGGAATTCACATCGACCTCGATCCTTCCCATGCGGCCGGTCTTTTGCAAATCCCTCAGGTCGAGCTCCTCGCCGAGCAGACCCTCGGTCTGCCCGAAAATGGCGCCGACGACGTCGGGCTTCTCCACCACTCCATCCGCCATGATCCTTGCTTTTATGATGTACTTTGTCGTGCTTGGGTCAATCCTTGTATCAATTGGCATTCTTCGTTCCTCCAGATTCTTCCTATCTCATGTTACTTTTTCGCGAGGGGTCTTGCCCCTTCGGTCTGGAAAAAGCTAACCTCTTCATCGAGAGGTCTTACGCGGTCTGCGCGTCCTTCGAGGGCCCGCGCCATGCCGCAACCATCTTCCCGTTTCCCGAGAGGGACCTAGTCCATCTCGGTCGAGACCACAATCATGCTCTGCTGGCCAGGTGGTCCTATTCCCCACCTATCCACCAGCGATGATGTAGTGATAGTGACCGGTGATGTTGAAGGTTCAGCTCTTTCCAGGAAAGACAAATAACCCTATTATATAAATACTTTTCTATTGCGTTTTCTGAGGCATTCTCGGCATTGGCCGAAGGTACGATTTGCCGACAGGTTTATTTGCCCATTTTTCGTTTCAAAACGGCCCCGTTCGTTACAGATGTTACACATGCAATGGCGCTCTTGTTTCCAAGGCCATTGTGACCGAACATTTAAACGCAATCTTGCCATCACTTTAGTATTGGGGAATCGCAATGAGCAACTTCGATTCAATAGATATCGAGGGCAAGGGTTTCATTGTTTCAACAGAGACGAGCTCTGGTTATTCGGGAAGCGACCAGAAGGACCTTGAGTATTTGTCCTTCTGGCGCAAGAGGACCGAACCCACGATGAATAAGGTGTTCAAAGCCATCGAAAAAGAGCTGGCGGCGATGGCCAATGGACCGGACGCGCCCAAGCTGATAATGGGCCCGCTCACAGATACGACAAAGAAGCTCGAGAGAGTCTGGGAGGAGAAGATCGACGGGATGGACGTGCCTTCCCACATGCAAAAAGGGAACGGGCAATGCATATATCGCATGCGCCTGTGGCCCAAGGGCCCGGCGAACAAGGTCGATGTGCTGCTGTTCGTCGAGACTCTGCCGTCGGCGGAGGTCCGGGACGGCTGGAAGGGCAGGTTGCTGGCGGCCATCGAGCAGGACGTTAAATACGACGACAATGTTCCCCAGCTCTGACTTCCTTCATGTTTTTCTAATTTGTTTCTTTATTAAAAAAGTCAAAAATCAAAACCAAAAAGAATAAGATTAACAAATCGCATCAACTTTTCAATAGAACGTGATTCTCCAATGAGCAAGGAACCTACCGCGTTTATAGATATCAAGGGCCTTACGAAGACCTTCGGGGAAGTCGCAGCGATAAAGGGCATCTCCTTGTCGTTGTCCAACGGCACCTACGGCCTCATCGGGCCCAATGGCGCTGGGAAGACCACGCTCATGAAATTGTTACTGGGGCTGATACGGCCCACGAAAGGGAAGATATCCATCCTCGGGAATCCACCGGGCTCCCCGGAGGCCAATGCAGCCATCGGTTATCTTAGCGAGAACATGGGCTATTACGACGACCTCTCGGCCGTCGAATATCTGCAATACTTCGCGCACCTCTTCGCGATGCCCGATGAAAAAGCGGCGAAGAGGATTGCCACCCTCCTCAAGGAGATGGAGCTTGATGAGCGGAAGGACGACCCCATCTCGACATACTCCAAGGGCATGCGACAGCGGCTCGGTGTGGCCAGGGCCATGCTCCACAGACCCGCGGTCTATATACTCGACGAGCCCCTGTCCGGCCTCGACCCGACGGGCCGCAAGGACGTGCTCAAGGCCCTAACTGTCCTGAAGCAGCAAGGTAAGACCATCCTCATCTCCTCCCACGAGCTCAAGGACATGGACATGATATGCGACCACTTATGCGTCATGAAGGAAGGGCGCATCCTGGCCCAGGGCACGCCCAAGGAACTCATGTCGGAGGACAACCTCTCGCGGGAGACGTTGGCGTTCAACATCCACACGCCGTCAGAGATAATCAACGAACTCCCCAAAGCCGTTCCAGAGATCCTTGAGTTCAAGTACGAAGGCGAGGACCTCACGATAGTGATCAAGCACGATCCGACAACGGAACGCAAGATTCTCTCTTGGCTGCTGGAGAAGAATATTGATTTCTCACAGAAAAAGCATGTGATAGATTCCATCTATACCCAGCTCTTCCAGGAGGGAAAGTAGGATGGCCCGACGCTCCATCTTCTGGAGGTTCGTCAAGGACGAATTCATCAGATTGGTCAAGGGCACGGACTTCCTCGGCTTCCTCGGGATCTCAGCGCTCATGTTGCCATTTTCCTTCGTAACTACCCATGGCTCGAGCAATCCCGTGTATGAGCAAACGATGAGTGTGTTCGGTCTCGAGGGATTGATCGCGGGCGTCTTCTTCGCCTATCTAGTTTCTAAGGGATTCGCGAAGGAGTTCGAAAAGAGGACACTGAACATCCTGCTAACGACACCCCTTAGTAGGAACAAGATATTCATTGGCAAGCTCCTGTCATTTCTCCTACTTGTCCCGATATTAATGCTGGTCGTCGGCACTGGGCTGGTCATCATCTATGCCGCGGATGGCATGTTGCCGACAATTCAATTGGTATTGACCTCTTACCTGTTCCTTCTCCTGGCCCTGTTCCTCGTCTCCATCATTGCATTCTCCATGGTCATTTCGATATTGCTGAAGAAGACTGGCACCATGATAATCGTCATGGCCATCTACATTTTCATCCCAATGACCCTCGCCGGTGCCATCGGAGTGACCTGGGAGAACGGTGAAACGCGCGTGAACTATCCCATCAACTTCCTCCTGCCCGGATCGCTCTACGCGCTTGGCATTAGCGTTCTATGGCAGGAGCTTGCCCCCAACTGGATTTTCATTATGAGCCAATTTGGTTTCCTTACCATCTTCATCCTGCTCGGCCTCGTTCTCTTCAGGAGGGCTCAGATATGGGGCTGAGGGCCTTTACGATAACCATAGCACTATTCTCTTTTCTCATGATCTCATCGTTCAACCCATCAATAACGAATACCGCTCAAGGCCAAAAGTATGAGGACTTCCCCCTTGCCCTAAATGTCGGAAAGATCGACGCCAACTATGACCAGGTCCAGAATAACTACCATGCCGGGATCGATGAACGTGTTCAGGTATTCTTTAATGTCGAGATCCGGAACGCATCAAGCACAAAGAACCCGACCGTCCACGTCCTCGCGTTCATGTATGGATTTGCACGGGATAGCAGGACAGATTCACACATGAGTATCGACACGATAAACAAAATACGCGGTGACGACGCAATAAGGAACTACGAGAGGACAAAGGACGTTCTCACATCGGATTATCCGGCAATAACATTCAAGGAATTGAACGAAAAGAAGATAGAGAGCATTTCCGTGAACCTCACATTCCATACGGCCGGCGAATGGACCATCCAGGTCGTCTTTGAACTGAGCCCAGGGGTGTATTACTCCCAAGGTGATATGGGCGAACGCATCATTATCAATCAGAAGAACAGCGATATCAATTCTTTCTCGCTGTTCGGCCTATCTTTCACATTCATAATCCTCGCGATCATTGCCGACGTCATCCATCGTATCTTGACGGGCCGCAAGAGGGCCTCGACCAAGAAATGGTGGGCGGGGAAGAAGAAGACCGTCGCGGCCCTCATCTCCATCTTCATCGTCATTTTGTTGATATTCTATTCCATATTCTATGTCTTGTTCCCGAAACCGTCCTATGTCCAGATCATCGGGGATATGGACGGGAAGGTGGACGCTCAAGGGCGGATCCACGTCGCCTGGGTGAAACACATCGAACAGAAATACTCTTCAATGGACGATATGATGAGAAACTTCGATTATCAGGGATCAGTAAGTGGTTCGTTATTCTATACAAAGATAGATACGAATAGCATGACAACAACGACCATTCCGATTGAACTCGGTACGATTGCCAGCTCTGTCAAATTATTATTGGATTCAAAAGGCCATCCACACATCTTTTGGAGGGAATTCGGCATATCCAGAAACAACGATTATGCCTTCAGCTATGTGGAAGTAAAGCCCGAGGGAGTTGGATCGATCAAGAGCATTTCCTGTAAACACCAGTTTTCAAATGAAATATTCGTAGAGATAGCAAAAAATGATACCTTCTTCGTCTCAGGGTGCAACGGATTGAGCGCGATCCTTCCCGATGGCACGACCTGGAACGACGCGAATCTCACCGCCGCATCGACATCCATGGATGCCGATGGGAATCTTCACATGATCGGCGAGGGGTGGAAGAACGATACCGTTCACATTGAACACAGGATAATTGATAAAAACGGCAACTTCAGCAACACCTCCTTGAACATCTCAATCCCGGAGCACAAGTGGCCAAGCATCCAGCAAATCGGGGCTCGAGGCGACGGGGACCTGTTCATGATAGTCCTCTGGCAGGCATCAAGTACGAACGATATCCGGATAATGAGATGTCACGGGAACATTACGAAATCCACCACAATTTACTCAGGGGATTCATATAATGCCCAAGGTTCATTCTCTACCATGTCAGTCATCGACGACAAGGTCTATGGTTTCTATTCCGGGATGGAGACCTTGAACGAAAAGTCCTGGCATCTATTCTATTCCGAGAACGGTACTGAGTGGGAGACCAAATCGACGACATATCGGGTATGGAATATAGTTAATGATAGTAACGGACGGATCTACGGCCTGGGCCAGGTATTCAGATACCAGCCCATGAGCAAGGACCTCGTGCAGACCATCATGTTCGAACCCATAGACTGGAACAAATGATTGATCACCAGTAACTTTTCGAGCAACAGGTCCTGTATTGCTTTACCTTGAGGCCGTACTTCTTCGCCTTCTGTATCGCGCTGTCCGCCGGCATGGCGATCCGGTTCACGCCGACATCGACCGCTAAAGCATCTAGCGTCTCGCGGTATTTCCCCGTCGGCCTCGCGCAGCTTAGGGCCACCGGCGTCCTCGGCAGTCTCAACCTCACGTTCGCTAGGAACCTAGCGACGTCCTTCGGGTCCGGCGGCCTCAATCCGTCCATGGGGGAGCCCTTTATCGGTATCAGCACGACGATGACCACGGCATAGGGCTTAGCCCTGGCGACCATCTCCAAAGCCTCGAACTCTCCAGACACCTTGCCGTAGTTCAGCCCGAAAACGATATGTGGGATCAGCGGAACGCCCGTTGCGGCCAGCGCCTTGACGGAATCCCACATCTTTTTGATGCCGACATCGAGATGATAGACGCGTTTCATCGTTTTCTCATCGCCGATCACATCGATGAGGAACTCGTCAATGCCGGCGTCCTTCAGGGCCTTGGCGGTCCTTTTGTCGATCAATCCTGTGTGCACGGATATCTTGAGCTTGGTCTCCTTCTTGATTCTCTCGATGACCGGGATGAACTCGTCCCACGGCAGGGTCCCGTCCTTCCTGCTGCCACCGCTGACCAAGGCTCCAACGTCACCACTTTCGTAGGCTTTCGTCAGCTCCTTGTAGAGAAGTTCCGGCGTTGCCGCCGGTATCATGTATCCAAGTATCTTCCTCTGGCAGTGGTCGCAATTTAAAGCGCAGGCCCTTCCCGTTATCGATATCGTCGGATATTTTCCCGAGACCTTGTGATGCATCATCCTTCCAGGGATGAACGTCAAAAGCTCCTTCCCGACGTTCTTCCACGAGAGCTCCCTCGCGGTCCTGCTGAGCTCCTCGATGTCGGCCGCTTTGAGGGCCTTCCAATCCTTGAACGGTCCCAGCTTTCTCACAGTCATGGCTTATGATACTCCCTAAACGCTATCCAGCTCTTCCTCATGAGGGCCGCGAAGGCCTCCTGGTCATCCGAGGCCTTCCTCCACGTAAGGACCATGGCCCTCCTCCTTTTTGCCGCGTGCGCCAGGCTCCGGCCGAACAGTACATCCCATTCCCTGGCGTAGCCTCGCAACGCACCATTGTCCCCCGAAATGAACCTTGCGGCGGCCTCGCCGGCCATGGCCCCGGTCTCGACGGCCTGATGGATCCCACCGCCCGTTATCGGATGCGTGAATCCGCCCGCATCGCCCACTAGCAGGACCCGTCCCACGACGGTTTTCAAAGGACCCCCTACCGGAATGTGTCCCGCGGTCTTCGACACCATCGGGCCGATCCTGTCGCCCAGGGCCGTGATAAGGTCCCTGAGCGCCGACCCGGGACTGCCGCCCAGCGACCGCTCGACGCCAACGCCGACATTGGCGACCTTCCCTTTGGGAAATAGCCAGCCGTAGCCGCCCTGATAATCGGGATGTAGGTAGACCTCTGTGAAGGTCATCCGTCCTCTCAACTTGACGGTCCTCTGGTGGGCCACCAGTATCTCCTCGTTCTCCTGCCCCACCCAGGACCCGACGATGGACATGGGGCCATCGGCGCCTATGATGACCCTGGCCCTGACCTTGACGCGCTCTCCGGTTCTCCCATCCTCGAGCACGGCACCGACGGGCCCCTGGCCCCTGGACGCGCCCATGACGGGCTCCGCGGCGAGCGTGGACGTCCTGAGCTCGGCCCCGGCCTTCACGGCCCTTTCGGCGAGGAACGCATCGAACCGGTCCCTGTGGAGCATGCAGCCGGGCGCCCTCGTGATGGCCTTGCCGCCGCCGAAGAGATGCGTGACCATCCCTTCGACCTCCTGAGCCACGGCGATCGAAGGCACTTCCAGGGCCCTCACGACCCTCCTGTGCAGGAACTCGGCGCACTGCACGGGAACCCCGATATTTTCTCGCCGATCGACCAGCAGCACCCGGGCCCCGCTCTCGGCGGCCAGCTCCGCGGCCCTGCAACCCGCGGGCCCGGCGCCGACCACGAGGACGTCCCACTCCTCCTTCGAGACCTTCCGTCGGCCCTTCATCGTCTTCGCCTCCTGATGAGCCCCTTCTCCTCTGCGTAGAGGCAGCGACGCTGGCCCTTCTTGGCCTTCAAGGATTCCTTGACGGCCAGGTCGACGGCCCTCCTCCGGGCCTTTCCCTTGCCTACGATGCCCCCCTTGCCCATGACCTTTCTCAACAGCTCGACATCCAGCTTGGTCTGCTCCTTGAACTTACCAAGTTTCGCCTCCCGCTCCAGGTCCAGCTCGTAGCAGGAGGTCTCCTTGACGTCGATGAGGAGCCCCGACATGCCGGCCCTCTCGAAGTCCTCCTTGTGCTTTGTAAAGAACGGCTCGCAGCAGCATCCGATGTAGGACGTCACCCCGCCCTTTTTCATCTCGGACAGCACCTTCCACAGGTGCTCGAAGTTGACGATGGTAATGGGCTCCATGCCCCTCATGCGGGCCAGCTCGTAGACCACACCGACGGTGCACCGGCCGCATTCCAGGCAATCCTCGTCGTAGCGCAAGTTGCAGTCGGCCCACTTGGCGCAGTAGGGCAGCAAGACCACCGTCGTCTCGTCCCGGTGTTCCAGCGCGTCGTTCACCACGTGGACCATGTTGGCCTCCTTGGCCGACAGGCCCAATGCCACGAGGTCCCTTTTCCTCAAGGCTGCCTCGATGGTCCTTATGAAATCGCTGGGCTTGACCCCGGGCAGCTCGGGCCCATGCTCCCTGAAGAAGTCCTTGACGGCCTTGGGCATCCTCCGGACCCGGCAGTTCTTCAGGGCCGCCTCGAGGTCCAGGACCGCCCTGTTGGGATAGGCGAAGAAGTCGCCCGTTATCAGGATGTACTTGATGACATCGCGCTCATCGTCGAGGAGCAGGCTGACCCTGATGATGCCTCCAGGGGCCTTGTGGATGGCATACAGCTGCCTCTCGTCCTCCAGCGGCCTGCGGACCTTGTAGACCCATTCATCTGATTCGTAATATGGAAGATACTCGTCGAGGTATTCTTGCTCCCACTCGGTGAGCGGCCTTTGCTCGAACTCACAGCCAAGGACCTCGCTGAAACCCTCGATGATGGCCATTTTCACCCTCGACAGGGCCGGTGCCCTCCCGAGCTCCCATTTCAGACATGTGACCCGCTCGCGCGCGGACCCGACCTCCTTGTCCTTGAGCTTCTCCGTCGGGATCCGCAGGGCCCTCAGCATCCGCTCGATGTCGAAATCGATGAGCAGCGTCCCCTGGTAGAGGAAGGCGCCCTCGGCCTCGGTGCCGCCCGTGCCCGATATCTTCCTGCCCTTGACCTCGATGTCGTTCACGGGCCTGAACCTCGCGCTCACGCCGAGCTTCTTGAGGCCCCTGATGGCCCCCTTGCACATCCGCTCGTAGAGGCCGAGCACGTCCCGCGGGCCCTTTTCCGGTACTGAAATGACCTCCCAACCGAGCTGGCTCTCGTCGAAGAAGATGGCCCCGCCACCTGTTATCCTACGGTTGATGTCGATGCCATTACGCTCGCAGTAAGCCTCGCGCAGCTCCAGCTCGACGCTCTGGTGGAACCCGACAAGTGCCGCAGGCGGCGAGAATTGCAGGAACCGGAAGGTGTCCGGGGCCTTCCCCCTGGCCCTGGCGAGAAGGACCGCCCGGTCGAGGCACATGTTCTGTGCCGCGGGCCTAGCACCCGTGTCCAGGAGCCTCCATGTGGAAGACATCGGCCGTTAACCTCCTGGGTCAGAACTGGCCCCGGATCCTCTCAACATCCTCCTTCGTCGGAGGGAACGGATAGTTCCTAAGCAGGCCCTGCTCGGCCTGCGTCGGGGTCTCGTTGGCATAAGGTCGGTTGCAGCCCGGGCAACCGGATGTCATGAATGCATCGCCCTTGCGCGTTACAGCCTCAACGACCTTCGCGGGGACGCCGAAATCCACGAGCTCCCCGCCCCCGAACATCATCTTTTCGGCCGTCGCAAGGCCCCTGTCGATCAAATGCCTTGCCAGCTGCATGCGCCGATAACTGTCCAGCGGTGGCTGCTCCCCTTCCTTCATCAGCGAGCCCTTCTCGGGATAGAACGAGAACAGGTGGACCCTGGCCCCGAGGTCGTAACATCTTTGAATGAACCTGACCGCATCCTCCTCGGTCTCCCCGAGGCCCATGATGAGGTGCACGCCAACGGAGCAACGACCTTTGCCCATGACCTCGACCGCCTCCTCTATGCCCTTCAGGTAGCGCTCCCACCGGTGCGGGCCCCTGGTCCCCTTGCCCCTGAGCCCGTCGAAGAGCTCCGGGGTGCAGCAGTCGACGGCGATGGTGATGTTCTCGGCCCCGGCCTTCTTGATCGCCTCAAGGTCCTTCTTCTTGAACACCGTCGGGGTGATGAGCGTCGAGACCTTCAGTCCCGTCCCGGCCTTGACCTTCCTGACGATCTCCGCAAGGTCCCTTGGGGCCTCCTTCCTCGTCAGTGCCGAGACGCACACCCGTTGGACGAACCTGTCGTTCTTCGCGGCCTCCTTTGTGGCCGTGATCACCTTGTCCAGCGGGTAGGACGGCCAGGACACGCGTATCAGGCTCTTGCACGTCGGTTGGTCGACGATGTCCCGGGCCTGGCCGCAGTACCTGCAGTTCGCGATGCATCCCTTGTCGTATTCCATGAGGATGTTGATGCACCCTAGCTTCGCGTCCCTGTAGAACTTGCCCTTCTTGAAACCAAGGGTCATGGCCGCCGCGAGACTTATCCTGACGGTGTCCGGTGATGCCACAGCCCTCACGTCTCCAACAATCTGACGAACTTGATGTACGTTTTGGCGTCGAGCAATCCCTTCGGCGTCCCGCTGGCCCTGACCCTCAGCAACCATCCCTTGCCGAACGGGTCCTCGTTCAGCATGCCTGGGTCCTTGACGGCAGCGACGTTCACATCGACGACCTCTCCGGAGACCGGTGACGCGAACCGCCCGACCCACTTGCCGGTCTCGACGGAACCGAAATCACCGCCGGCCTCGAGGCGCTCGCCCTTCTTCGGGAGTACGAGATAGCTGACGTCGCCAGCGTTCTCGACGGCATACCGGGTCCAGCCGACGATATAGACGGATCCTTCCTTTCTCACCCACATGTGGTTCTTGTCGTAGCTGAGGTCCGCCGGGGCATCGACCTCGTCGGCACAATTTCTTGCGGGCACGGCACTCCCTCGGTGCGAGAGTATGGCGGTCCTCATAATAAATGATTTGATGGAAGAATGCGCGCGAAGGAGCGTCCCAGGGTCTGAGCCAATCGAAAAATATAAAAATCCTACGGGTTAACTTTATATAGAAGGGCTTCTATATTATGGGAGCCGACGGAAGCGGCTCCATTTCAATATCATAGACGATAAATTGGACTGCTTACACACGAAATTACACGTGAAAAGGCACTCTAAATCCAAGGAAACGAGAAGAAAATAAACGGGGGAGAAAAAAATGATGGGACAGCAGGGACAGATACCCATATTGGTGCTCAAAGAGGGCACGCAGAGGGAGAAGGGCAAGGGAGCGCAGCACAACAACATCCAGGCCGCCAAGGCCATAGCGGATGCGGTTCGCAGCACCCTGGGCCCGAAGGGAATGGACAAGATGCTCGTCGACAGCATGGGCGACGTCGTCATAACGAACGACGGCGTGACCATATTGAAGGAGATCGACGTTGAACACCCGGGCGCCAAGATGCTCGTCGAGGTCGCCAAGACCCAGGACGAGGAATGCGGCGACGGGACAACGACGGCGGTCATACTCGCCGGCGAGCTGCTGAAGAACGCCGAGGACCTGATAGAACAGAACGTCCACCCGACGGTCATAAACGCCGGGTACAGGATGGCTGCCGAGAAGGCCACGGAGATACTCAACAAGGCCGCCATGTCGGTGACGTTGAACGACACCGAGACGCTGAAGGTCATCGCCATGACCTCCATGTCCTCCAAGTCCGCGTCCATGAGCAAGGAAGTGCTGGCCGCGGTGGCCGTCAGGGCCGTCAAGGCCATCGTCGAGAAGAGGGACGACAAGGTCATCGCCGACATCGACAACATACAGATAATCAAGAAGCACGGCGGCTCCGTCAGCGACACCGAGGCCATCGAGGGCATCATCGTTGACAAGGAGGTCGTGCACCCGGCCATGCCGAAGAGGGTCAAGAACGCCAAGATCGCCCTCATCGATGCGGCCTTCGAGATCAAGAAGACCGAAGTGGACGCCAAGATCGAGATCCGGGACCCGAACCAGCTCCAGGCATTCCTCGACGAGGAGGAGAAGACCCTGAAGCGGTACGTAGATTGCGTCAAGAAGTCCGGCGCCAACGTGGTTTTCTGCCAGAAGGGCATCGACGACCTTGTGCAGTACTACCTGTCCAAGGAAGGGATCTTCGCGGCCCGCAGGCTGAAGAAGTCCGACATGGAGAAGCTCTCAAAGGCCACCGGGGCCAAGATAATCTCCAAGATTCAGGACCTCAGCAAGACCGACCTGGGCCAGGCGGCAATGGTCGAAGAGAGGAAGATCAGCGAGGACAACATGACCTTCGTCACGGGCTGCAAGGACGCCAAGGCGGTCAGCATACTGATCCGCGGCGGCACCGAGCACGTCGTGGACGAGATCGAGAGGTCGCTCCATGATGCCCTCTCCGTGGTCGCGGTCGCCATCGAGGACGGCAAGATTTCCACTGGCGGCGGCTCCATGGCCACCGAGATCGCCCTCAGGTTGAGGGACTTCGCCTCCAGCGTTGGCGGCAGGGAGCAGATGGCCATCGATGCCTTCGCTAACGCGGTCGAGGTCGTCCCGAGGACCCTCGCCGAGAACGCGGGCCTGGACCCCATCGACATCATGCTCGAGCTGAGGAAGGCCCACAAGAGCGGCAAGATCCACGCGGGCATCAATGTCTTTACCGGCAAGGTAACGGACATGAAGAAGGAGAACGTCCTTGAGCCCGTGAGGGTCGGCACCCAGGCCATTTCCTCCGCCACCGAGGCCGCGACGATGATACTGAGGATCGACGACATCATCGCGTCCAAGTCTGGCGGCGGCCCAGGCGGCATGCCTGGCGGCGGGATGCCACCGGGCGGTATGGGCGGCGGCGGCGAGGACTACTAAACGGATAGGACCTGAAGGTCCAACTTTCTTTTTTTATTTTCTTTTATTTTTCTAATTCTTCTCACATTCAGTTACTATGTTATTCCAATCTGTTTAAAAGGGATTTACACGGCCGTTCCATCCAACACTTAAGTCGCGGCCTGCAAAGAACATCTCGATGATGCAGAGGTCTTGGCGATCGATGGTGACGGTCATCATCATGATATGCGCGTTAGTGATCCCTCATTTCATTGCTGCGCAACCCAACCCACGAGCGATTTCCAGGACCGTTCTGATGGAGATTGAGCCGAACGATAACTTTTCGACAGCCCAGACTGTGCAGCCGGGCAATGTGCTGAACGGGACGACGGGCATGCTGGCCAATTATCCGATTGATGTCTTCAAGGTTAAGATGATCGCGGGCCAGGTCCTGTATGTGGCGGTCCATACGGACTCGACGGGCTACAACGACAAGGTCGTCCGCTTGGATATTTACGACATGTGGATGGAGACGCATGTTGCATGGTCCCACTCGGGATTCCCGTGGGAGGCCATCACATGTCTGGCAAAGTACGATGATTGGTATTATATCATGATAATTCCGTGGAAAGGAACGAACATCAACTATACGATGATGGTCAATTCCTCGGTCCCTCCAACGGTCCAGGACGGTTCCATCGTCACCGGCACCGTATCGAACAATACGAATCACCCAGCTGACTGGTACTCCATGTTCCTGAACGGTGGTCAGACGAGCAACGATGTCGGGAACGGGACCCTTTCTGGATCAAACCCTCCGGACTTGAAGTTTGACTTGTACTTCAGAGACCTTGTTCCCAATTCTTGGACCTGGTTGTACAACTTCTCTTGGTGGGGCGCGTTCTTTGGCCATACAAATACCGAAGAGGCCGAAGGCGCCGCTTCCTATACCGGCACCTACTATTGGGATGTGCATGCATGGAGTGGAACGGGGCCATACACCTTGACGATAAGAAAGAAGATTGCCCCCTCCGACGGTGACAATTCGCCGGCAATGGCCACGGAGATCAAAAGGCAGCCAGGCCAGACCCAGGCAAAGTTCACGGGCACCGTCGACATGGCATACGACCATTATGATTTCTATAAAATACATCTAAAAAAGGGTCAGGGGATGACTGCAACCATGTTCTTGCAAAATCCCTGGACATTAGCGATATACCGGTGTTCAATTTTATACTGGAACGCGACGACCAACCGCTGGGACTCCTTGTCCTCCTGGACGAATATCAAGGACCCGAACATCGTCACGGGTCAGGCGCAGGCCTACCTGAGCCCGGCCCCGTTCGATGGCGACTACTACATCCAGGTCATGGCCCAGGTGCCCTTACACCCATCCAATCACTCTAACCTAGCGGACTGGCATATCAACAAGGCCATCGCCAAATACCAACTCGTGGTCGACCTGCCCATGGACGAGCTGCACGCGCCCTTCGTCAAATCGGACGCGCCGAAGACGGTCTCAATGGTCGAGGATACCCCGAATACCGCTTTCTTATTGTCCAATGTGTTCGGCGACCAGGACATCGGGGACCCGGACCTGCAGGATGGATTGAGGTACTCGACGACCGGCATCCATGACCACATCAAGATCAGCATCAGTAACGACACGAATGGCACCGTGACGATCACCCCCGAGAAGGATTGGAACGGCCAGACCACTGCGACCTTCGTGGCCATGGACCTCTACGGCCTTCAGAACCAGACCGACATTGCAGTCCCTGTCATGCCGGTCAACGACCCGCCGCGGCTCACGAGCAGCATAGCCGAGGTCCTACCCGACTTCGTGGTCAAGGAGGGCACGGTGAACCAGTCCAACAACAACGCGGTCCTGGTGGACAAGAACTCGGACCCATGGACATACAAAGGCTTCACTGACCCGGACCTTGTCTATGGCGACCAGCTAACCTTCTCGGTTGTGAGTAATTCGACCTGGAACGCTTATATCCCGACGGAGATCTCGACCCAGAACAACTATGTGACTGTGAGGTACGATGCTGCCAAGGTCGCTCATCCAACGGGCGACACGGCCTACTACGAGGTCCCGGTAACCATCATGGCCAAGGACCAGTCAGGCGAATCACTGACTTATACATACAATGTGACAATTGAACAGAACCCGCCCGATATTATCTGTGGAGAAACAACCATCTCACTATGGGAATCTTCCACGACTTCTGTGAACTTGAACGATATTTGTAGGGCCTCCACGGGCCATAAACTCACTTTCGAATATCTGGGTAGCAATAGCCGTAATCTGACGGTCAAACTAGACGGAAATGGCATTTTAGAAATTCGGTCTCAAACTGGCGAACCCTGTGAAAAAATGGTCGAGATGTTGAACTTCAAGGCCTATATGACGACCCCCTGGCAGAAGACGGTCTACTTCACCATGAACGTGGTACTCAAGAATATCGACGGCCCGCCGTCGCTACGCAACCCGCAGCCCGACCCGCAGATAGCCATATACGTACCCGAGGGAGGCTCAAAGAACTTTTCAATAACTCCTCCTTCGTCCCCTTGCGTAGATCCAATCGATATACAATATTTCTGGTATGTCGACGGCATCCTTTTTGCAAAAGGTTCTCCCAAATTCAATTATTCACCAGATTATGAATCTGCGGGGGCCCACGACATCAAAATTGTTGTGCGTGATGGCAGGGGCGGGGAGATGGCTTTCAACTGGACCGTTAATGTGGACAACACCAACAGAAAGCCGTCAGCGAGAATAACCACCCCGCAAAACAACACACAGTTCGATTATGGAACGCTGGTTAATTTCATCGCCGAGGCCAACGATCCGGACGGCGATGCGGTAACCTTGACCTGGTTCGAGAACGGCGCCCAGATCCACGCCTTCCAGGGGCCGAACCCGATGTCATCCAACGGCACCATCGACAGCTGGAGCAAGAAGTTCAAGGCCGGGACGACCCATGTTATAGAGCTGGTCGTCAAGGACGTTCCCGGCGGCCTAGAGCGCCGGTATTATCTCACAATCGTCATAAAACCCGGACAACCAGCCGACCATCCTTATTGGTGGATGTGCGGGGACCTTTATTGCACGGTCTTGATCTTATTGGCCCCAATGTTCGTAGCTGTTCGTAAGAAAAAATGAGGCCATTTCATCGTCCTAACATATAATCTATAAATTAACCCATCACTACCATAATAATAATTCTTCATAAAATTCTAATATGGGTCGAAGGATGTAATATCATGACTATTGACATCCAACCTAAATGGAAGTTTGGCGTGCAGGTCAAATTAAAAGAGATAACGATTCTGTATCCCTTTTATAATAAATTGGTAAGCGCTTCAACAATCAATGGTAAAATTGATGCCTATTTGGAATTATCAAATTTCTTTGTTGACCACCGCGATGAAATAAGAGACTGGAATGATATGAAAGAGAGAGAATTTGCATCCTTGGTTGGTTTTAGACTAGAAGAATTCACATTCTTGATATGTAATGATCTAAAAAACAAATATAAATCGAAGGTGGATATTAAAGCAATTGAAGGTAAAAAACCGCCCATGATCATTCTTGAAAAGGTTGGCAGATGGGTCGGGCAGAGTTGTGATTTGGCTGTAGGAAAATGGGGACCACGTCCCGAATATGGCGGGAATTTCTTTATTCCCTCCATTTTAATTGAAAGCAAGAGATATATTTCTGGTGGTACAAATTTTGAAAATGTTTGCTTCCTGGCCATGAAATGGAAAGAGAAATATCCCGACGTCAAATTCGTTGTATTCTGTGAGCACAACGATATGGATCCAAAAACTTGGGATTTGAAAAGAGAATTCTTTGCGACCTATACGGTCTGTAGCGGTCTGCGTCTCGGAATCTAGCGTTTTAGAACCCCTCCGCGATTTGAGTATATAAACTCTCATAATCATTTGGAACTTCCGAGGAGTCTTGATGAAGGTATCA
>Ga0315288_10002024_pt1 | contig 26258 bp, 16 predicted proteins | sample YL17G11_20_MG_FD_203454 | JGI IMG/M metagenome (GOLD analysis project Ga0315288, IMG submission 203454) | Sediment microbial communities from Yellowstone Lake, YNP, Wyoming, USA - YL17G11_20 | ecosystem: Environmental > Aquatic > Freshwater > Lake > Sediment | place: USA: Wyoming | collected... | reverse complement strand
CCCGTCCGAAGCGGCAAAACAAGACGCGCGAAGCTCTACTACCTCCGCAAGCGAACCGGAAAAGCCGTCAAGCTCACCCAGCGCCACAGCGACCACACCGTCTCGATGTAATGGTGCAACATACTCAGCCCCTCAATTTATTGGGGGTCGTTTAGCCGTCGCCGCAAAGCCTGCCCTGAGCTTGCCAAAGGGACGACGTCATACGACGGGGTGGCAGCCGCAAGCGAAGCTTGGGGATGGCCGGATGAGTTTGGCTGCCATTAGTACAACGACGTTGTTTTTTTGGACAAACCGCGAGCTACGATATGCTGCTCAGAAGACGCAGGCTCTTCGCCGACCGAACAGCGCTCGGCCGATGGGGCGAAAAACGCTCCGAAAAGTTCCTCAAAAGCAAGGGCCTCAAAACGCTCGCCCGCAACTTCTCCTGCACCACCGGCGAAATCGACCTCATTATGGTCGATGCCGACTCGGCCATCGTATTTGTCGAGGTCAGAACTCGCGCCGACGAGACCTTCGGCCCGCCCGAACAGTCCGTCACCTATTCCAAAAAAGCCAAATTGCTCAGGACCGCCCAGGCCTTCCTCGCCGCCCACGACATCGCCGACCGCCCCTTTAGATTCGACATCGTCGCCATAGTCCTCCCCCCCAAAGGCCCCCCAAAAATCGAACACTACAAAAACGCCTTTACACCCTGATGTGCGTCTCGTATCTGCTGGTCCGCACCACTCTTAAGAGTCCCTGACAGAAACAATGTCATTGCGAGCGAACGGAAGGTTCTCGCGGCAATCTCATAATTCTGTATCCTGTCTTCTGCCTCCTCTTGCCTCTTGAGGCTTTTCCCTGTGTCGTTATACTTGTCCGCGTATGGACCTGATTGATACCCACTGTCACTTGACTTTTGAACCGCTCGAAGCCGACATCGACACCGTTATCCAACGCAGCAAGGCCGCTGGCGTCACCTCGTGGATAACCATCGGCACAAACCTCCCCGACAGCAAAAAAGCAGTCGAATTCGCAGGCCGATTCGACAATATGTACGCCGCAGTCGGCATCCACCCGCACGATGCCAAAGACGCTGCCCCCGGTACGCTCACTCAACTCCGCGACCTTGCCCAAAACGTAAAGGTCGTAGCCATCGGCGAGACGGGCCTGGATTTCCACTACAACTTCTCCAACCAGCCCGACCAGTTCCGAGTCTTCGCCGCACAGTTGCACCTCGCCGCAGAATTGAACCTCCCCGTCATCATCCATTCCAGAAACGCCTTCGACGAGACAATGGACATCCTCGGCCGCTTCGCCGAGCCGGTAAAGAACATCGTTTTTCACTGCTTCTCCGGCTCGCCCGAACAGGCAAAGCAAGTCCTCGACCGCGGCTGCTTCATCTCCTTCACCGGCGTAGTCACCTTCAAAAACGCCGACCGCACCCGTGAAGCCGCCAAGGTTGTGCCTCTCGACAGGCTAATGCTCGAAACCGACTGCCCCTATATGTCGCCCGAACCCGTCCGAAAGCAAAAGACAAACGAGCCTGCCCTGATGATCCACACCGCTAAATTCCTCGCCGACCTCAAAAAAATCCCCCTTGAAGAATTCGCCGCCGCCGTCGCCGCAACCTCAAAAGCCTTCTTCAGCCTCCCCCCTGTCCCGATTGCCTGATCCCCCCGTTCTCTTTCTCGCCCCCGCACTTGACTATCCCGCCCCAACCGATTATACAGGTGTCCTGTAGACTCAGATTTGCCGGTGTGCCGGTGCGCCGTATGCAACTCAGCGGGCCCCCGGCAGTCAAAGCAAAATTGAAAATAGTAAATAGTAAATCAAGAATGCCAGGCATTTTTGACCAGACTACCGTCTTTCAGGTTCAGCAGGCCAACGACATCGTTGACGTTGTTTCCGAGCACGTCAGCCTCAAGAAAAAAGGCCGCGAAATGCTGGGCCTCTGCCCGTTCCACGACGACCACCGGCCCAGTATGAACGTCAACCCGCAAAAGCAAATCTTCAAATGCTTCGCCTGCGGCGCCGGCGGCGACGTCTTCAAATTCGTGCAGATGCGAGAAAACCTCACCTTCCCGCAGGCCATAGAAAGACTCGCCGAACGAGCCAACATAAAACTCGAAACTCGCAAGACCGCGAAATCCGACCCCGGCTCGCCGGAACAAGATGCGAAATCCGAAGTCGATCCCAACAGGCTCGCAAGAGTCAACGCCTGGGCCGCCGAACACTTCGCCAGGAATCTCCGCGACGAAGCCAAGGGCAAACTCGCCCGCGACTACCTCGCACAAAGGCAAATCTCCCCCGACAGCATAAAAAAATGGCGCATCGGCCTGGCGCTGCCTTCCGGCGACGACCTCATCAACGCCGCCCGCGCCAAAAAAATCCCCACCGACCTGCTCGAACAAGCGGGCCTGATAACCGCAATCGGCCAGGATAAATTCGCAAACCGCCTGATGTTCACCATCGCCGACGTCACCGGCCGCGTCATTGCCTTTGGCGGAAGAACTCTCGACGACACCGGCGCAAAATACATCAACTCCCCCACGACCGTCCTCTTCGACAAGAGCAATTCCCTCTTCGGCCTCGAACAGGCCCGCCACCAAATCGTCTCCACCGGCGCCGCCGTCGTAGTCGAAGGCTACACCGACGTCATAATGGCCCACCAGTTCGACTGCACCAACGTCGTCGCGTCCCTCGGCACCAGCTTCACCACAGGGCACGGACGAATCCTCCGACGCTACGCAAAAGAAGTCGTCCTCGTATTCGACAGCGACGTCGCCGGAATCGAAGCTGCCAACCGTGCCCTCGAAGTCTGCCTCGCCCAGCGTATAGACATCAAGCTCGCCTCCGTCCCCCAGGGCAAAGACCCCTGCGACTTCATCCTCGCCGCCGGAAAGGACGCCTTCGATAAGCTCCTCAGCCGGGCCGTCCACGTCCTCCAATTCAAATGGGATAGATTAACCGAAAAATTCGCCGGCGACGACACCATCGCAGGCAAGAGAGCCGCCCTCGAAGAGTACCTCCAGGCAATCGCTGTCGGCTTCTCCGCGGGCAACATCTCGCCCGTAGAGACCGGCATAATCGTAAACCGAATCTCCTCAATCGTCGGCCTCGACAAAAAACAGATAAACCGCGAGCTAAATACCCGCATCACCCGCGCCGCAAGGTCCGCATCCTATGGCGCCGAAAATCAGAAAGTCGCCGCCATCGACCTCGGCCAGGGCCTCTTCGCCGCCGTTCAGAAAGAAATCCTTGAAGTCCTCCTCAACGAACCGCGATTCTACAGGCAGATAAGGGGCAAAATCGAGCCGGATGCCTTCGACGTCCCCCTCTTGAAACAAACCGCCCAATTACTCTTTCAAATGTGCGACGCCACAACTGATGTCACGCTCGACAGGGTTCTCGCAAGCGCCGAATCAATAGAGCTTGCTATGTGCATCACCGACCTCGCACAGGCTGGCGAGAAAAAGGGCAACCTCGAAAAACGTCTCAACGGTGCCCTCGCCGTCTTCGCCCGTCACGCCCAAAAAGCCGCCCCCCTGCCCACCGGCCCTGACCCTGCCCGAAGCGCCGACCCAGACGCTTGCCCTGAGTCTCGTCAAAAGAACGAAAACGACTTCCTAAAACGCATCTACGAAAACGCCCGAAAAGACAACCCCCACAACATCGGTATGACCTAACTCTCCCGTGGCACGCGCATTGTAGCACGGGCATCCTGCCCGTGTAATGTAGCATGGGCTTCCAGCCCGTGCTCCTCCCTCTGGCGCTCCGACGCCGCACGTCCTTGCGACGGGTGGCAGCCTCAAGCGAAGCTTGGGGATGGCACCGTAACCCCCGGTCATTTCGACCGAGCGCAGCGAGCAGAGACACGTAGCGAAGCGCAGAGCCCGGAACGGAAATCTATTCAGACAGCCCAATTCCGCTTCTCCTATAGTCGTACGGTTCACGAAACGCGGTACGAGCGGCAGCCGCAGTGTCATTGCGAAGGAGCGAAGCGACTGTGGCAATCTCAATACGAGACACGCCCGTTTCCCCGGGGCCGCAACCGCAGATTACGCCCTTTTTTCTGAAAAAAAACACGTAGGGTGCGATATTTCGCACCAATTTAACTTGTAAAAATAGGCAAAATGTGTTATCCTGTCTTCTACAACGATTGCCCTTGCACCTTTGCTCACTTATCGTTGGCTGGGCTGTCTGTCCCGGCCCGGATATGGATGTTGGGGGCCTGGAGGTAGATAAAATGGTTAGAGCGACAAGTTCAAACGTGCTGCGGAGAATCACTACACTGTTGATTATCTGCTGTTTGCTGACGGTCGGCTTATGCGTAAATACTGCTGCGGCCTTGCCCGGCTCGGGCACACAGGAAGACCCCTGGCGCATAGAGTCGTTGGCGGACTTCGACGAGTTTGCGGCTGACCCGAATTACTGGGACGACTATACGAGACTGGAGACAGATGTTAATCTGGCAGGGCGAACCTATTCAACCACCGTTATCGCCCCGGATACTGACAGTTCAACAGACTTGTTTCAAGGCACTGCCTTTACCGGCGTCTTCAACGGAAACGAACATAAGATAACAGGGCTGACGATAGATGACGCTGGGGCCGGTAACGATTATCTGGGGCTATTTGGCTATATCGGAGAAGATGGCCAGGTTAGCAACCTCGGAATTGAAGGCGGCTCTGTCAGCGGGAATTATCTTGTCGGCGGCCTGGCGGGAGGCAACGCCGGCACTATCAGCAACTGTTATTCGACCGGGTCGGCCAGCGGCACTCGTTTTGTCGGCGGCCTCGTGGGAATTAGCTCCGGCACTATCAGCAACTGCTATTCGAGCGGCTCTGTCGGAGGAGATCATGAAGTCGGCGGCCTGGTCGGAGACAATGCTGGGACGATAACCAATTGCTATTCGACAGATGGCGTTACAGGAAACGATGCCGTCGCCGGTTTGGTGGGATTCAACTACGAGAAGTGCAGTATCAGCAACTGCTATTCGACCGGCACCGTCAGCGGGAGTACTTATGTCGGGGGGCTGGTGGGATATAACCTCGACGGGCCTATCACCAAGTGCTATTCGACCGGCACCGTCAGCGGGAGTACTTATGTCGGCGGTCTGGTGGGACTCAATTATGCATGGATCGGCCGTGTCACTCAGTGCTACAGCACGGGTGCGGTCAGTGGTGATTCGTATGTCGGGGGCCTGGTGGGAGAGAACTACCTGGGCGCTATCAGTAACTGCTGTTCGACCGGCTCGGCAAGCGGTGATTCTTATGTCGGCGGCCTGGTCGGAGAAAACGTTCAAGAGGAGCGTATGTTTGGTACTATCAGCAACTGCTACTCGAGCGGGACTGTGAGCGGGGATGAGAATGTCGGCGGGCTGGTGGGATATACGGGCCTCGGCGTCGGCACGAGTTTCTGGGATGTGAACACCTCCGCCTGGCCAACCAGCGGCGGCGGGACACCAAAAACGACTGCCGAAATGCAGACAAAAAGCACCTTTACCGACGCCGGCTGGGATTTTGTTGAAATATGGTTAATAAATGAGGGGGCAACGTATCCCGTATTAAGGCAGGAGATTCGCAGCGACCTCAACGGCACCGGCGGTATCAATCTGCTGGACTTTGCGATCTTCGCTGACCACTGGCTCGAAGGGACGGGTGACTAAACCAGAACAAGTACCCCAATCTTAGGCACTCTAACAAAACTCAATTCGTCATTCCGAGCGCAGCCGAGGAATCTATTCGAAAAGCCCAGCGAAGCTGAGCCTCATTTTGAAGTCAGGTTTTGTTACAGCCTCTAAACCAGAACAAGTAGGCCAATCTCGTCAATACAACGCTACTACCTCATAACATTTGAATTTGTGGCCTGTCATTCCCGCGAAAGCGGGAATCCAGATTCTAAAAAAATGGATTCCGCATCAAGTGCGGAATGGCAACTCATAGATTCAATTGTTACGGAGTACTACTTGCGTTTTGCGCTTTATCGGCTACCAGCAGGATGGGTCTGAGGGCGAGCGCGGCTTCATTCTTGTCTGCTGTTAGCCCGCAAGCGATAAACGCATTTCCGGGCAAATGGCGTGTGTTATTGCAGCGTAAGCACGTAGCACGTAGGGTGCGATGCTTCGCACCAATTCAACTCTCCGATGAGTTCGCCGCTTTGGGCCTCCGGCATGTTGTGCTGTAACGCCGCTGAGGAATATGCCGGCGGCTCCAAAACGCTAAACTCCAAGTTTGCTGGAGGCTGCACATCATAATCACCCAACCGACTATTCTGCACAAGACCCGGTCATTTGAAGAGTATAATGCTTTTTGCTTGCGGCTGAGCGAAGCGAAGCCGCGCCGGGCTCTCTGTGGCTTATACAAATCCGTGAGAATCCGCGCAATCCGCGATTCCTCTTCCTTTTGGTCATTTGAGCATTCGGGTTTCGATATTGTTTCGGATTCTTGTCCGCCGTCGTTCTGTCGGATCGTGCTTCGCATTTCGAGTGTTTTCTTCTCTGTGTCCTCTGTACCCCTCTGCGGCTAAAAGATAATAATTCACTTGACATCTAACTCGCAATATGATATAATACATATCAAACTAATGGACTCTCAATAAGCAATAGTAAATAGTCAATAACAAATCCTTAACCCGGAGGTTCAAATCATGACTACAGAAGCCAGAATCCTCGCAAACCGTCTAAACGCCCAGAAATCCACCGGCCCCAACACCCCCCAAGGCAAGGCCGTCGTCTCGCAAAACGCCCTCAAGCACGGCCTGTCCGCCCGCCACGACGTAATCACCACCGAAAGCCAGGCCGACTTCGACCTCCACCGCGATGCCCTCCTCGCCGAACTCGCCCCCCTAAGCCCGATGGAATCAATCCTCGCAGACCGCATCGTAAGCCTCTCATGGCGCCTAAAACGAGCCGACCTAATCCAAAACCAGACTATCGACGCAATGAACGAAAAAAACACCACCGGCCCATTAGCCAACCTCGCCAAATCCTTCGGCCTAAAAGGTTTAGGCTTCCCACAAGACGAAACATCCGACTCTCGCCCCGACCTGACCCTCGGCCGAATAGCCCTAAAAGACTTCTCAAACGCAAGAGTCCTCGACCGCCTCCTGATGTACGAAAGAAGAATAGAGCACAGCCTATACAAAACAACCCTCGAACTACAAAGACTCCGCCTCCTCCGAAGCCTCGAACACCCCACCGCCACCAACGTCGCATCCGCCGCACCCCCGTTTAGCCGTCGTCGGCACGACGACGCACTCACCCCAAATTCAACCCCCCGCACCAAAAAGTCTCGAAGCGAAGCGGAGATCCCAACCCCTCGGGACTCCAACGAACTGAAAATCCCAACTCCTCAGGAAACCGTCTCGGAGCGAACTCCCCTCACGACCGGAGCACACCGCCAAAGAACAACGCCCTGCATTACGCAAAACAAACCCAATGTCAAAATGGGCAATATAAACATAAGTACAGCAAGAACAAAGTCTTATGGCAATAAACAACGAACAATGAACAACGAACGTTATTCAAAACAAACCCAATCAAACCCAATTTCAAACGCAGAAACACCTTACTCTGCTTGCCGGACGAGAGATTGCCACGGCCCTGGAGTCCTCGCAATGACGGGGGGAGAGAGAACCCCGGCCGCGCGGAGCGAAGGCGCTGGGAAGGATGGGAGGGTGCGCGGGGCGTCGCTCGTGACCCGTAGGGGCAGGCGTGATAGAAGATTGGATTCACGGGCTGGAAGCCCGTGCCACAAAGGGAGATTACCGGTCCGGGGATTTGTACCACTGCTCTGCGTTGCGGTATGTCTGCAGAGTGGCGGAGATCATGTTGCTGACGGAGTGGTTCTTTCTGAGGTAATCCTGTCCGGCGGCGGCGATTTTCCGTGCGAACTCCCGCTTGCCGAGCAGTTGCTTGAGCGTGGTGACGATGCTCAGCTCGTCGTTGGGGTCGAAGACAACGGCGGTTTCGCCATCGACAATCAGGTCATCGACGCCGCCCCTGCAGGCGGCCACAGCAATCCCGACGCTCATCGCTTCGAGCAGAAAGGGGTCGAAGGCTGAGCTCGGCTGGGGCCGAACGAAGATATCGCCGGCTGCGAGAACCGATCGCACGGGTCTTAGCCTGGGAACGATAGTAACGGTCTGCAGCAGACCAAGCGCCGCGAGCAGCTTATGGACCTGGCTCTCAGCCCGCCCCCCGCCCATCACGACCGTCATGAACTCATAGCCGTCGAGCGATGTATGTCTGATTGCGCCGAACAAATTCTCAAAGTCGTCGGCATTGTCCAGCGGATGAGCCGCCACGATTGTCGCAGTGCGCGACGCCGCGGAGAAGCACCTGCTGGTTTCGGCCACGAAAGTGCCGGCATTGATCTGCTCAATTCTCTCGGCGAATTGGGGGTGGAATCCGGCGATGCTCGCGGCGACGGTCTGGGCCGGTACGACTATCCTGGCGCAGTGCTCCAATGACGCAGGAAACGGCCGCGGTCGCTTCTGCAGGGAATTTACTGCCAGGATATAGGGTAGGTCCAGGCGGCGCGCCAGCCACTCTACAAGAGGCGCCCTGCTCTGGCACAGGCAGTGCAATACGGTCGGCTCAAACTTTGCGAGCAGCTCGGCGAGCATGTTCCTGCCCAAACGCTCGGCCAATGGCAGATCGACAGGCGGATGCCTTAGGACCTCCACCGCCCCGCAGATAATCGAATCAACGTTGCCGGCAGGCGGACAAACAAGAACCACGGGAACCGACTCGTCCGCCAGGCCAACCAGAAGATATTCGAGCGACATCGAATACTCGGCGAGCGTGTGTTCGGAGACAATCAGGGCCACGCGAAGCGTTTTTCTCTTGAGATTATTCATAGCCAACGTGGGTCATACTATCTCAAGAACGGCCTTTTGGCTATCGCAAAATCGGCGGTCGGCGTGCGTGAGGCAGGGGCTGCGGAACGGCCTTTGAGGGTTTATACCTGGGATGGCTTTGTGATTTGTCTTGCCAGCTCGTCGAGCAGGGCGCTCATCTGGGGGTCGGCGTCTTTGGCAAGGGTTATCTTGTTGCAGGCGTGCATTACGGTCGTATGGTCTCGGCCGCCCAGATGCCCGCCTATTTCCTCAAGGCTGTGTTTGGTCAGGCTCCTTGCCAGGTACATACATATCTGACGCGGCATAGTAATGCTCTGACTGCGTTTCTTACTCTGCAAATCGGTAAGGCGGACGTCAAAGTGCCTTGTCACCACCTCGATAATATCGGTGATGCTTACGTGCCTGGCGGCGAGCTTGATCTGGCCCTCAAGGGCCGTCTGGGCCAGCTCGAGCGTAATATCTTTGCCGGTGGTGGTTGCTACCGCGTAAATCGTTGTCAGGGCGCCTTCAAGCTCCCTGATGTTGGCCTGAACCTTGCGGGCAATGTATTCGGCTATGTCGTCGGATATTTTGATGCCTCTTAGGCGCGCTTTTTTCTGGACGATTGCGACCCGCGTCTCGTAGCTTGGCGGATCGATTCGGGCGACCAGACCCCAGTTGAATCGGCTAATCAGTCGTTCTTCGAGCGAGGGTATCTTGCCCGGCGGGCTGTCGCCGCTGAGGATAATCTGTTTGCCGTTGTTGTACAGGGCGTTAAAGGTGTGGAAGAACTCCTCCTGGCTGTGCTCGCGCTCGCGGAGGAACTGGATGTCGTCGATGACGAGCATATCGACGGTGCGGAACTGGCTTTGAAAGCCGGGCAGGTTTCCCGCCTCGATAGCGCTGATGAATCGGTTGACGAAGTCCTCGCAACTGAGAAACTGAATTACGGCGCCGTTGAATTTCCCGTAGGCCTCAAAACAAACGGCGTGCAGCAGATGCGTTTTGCCCAGTCCGCTGCTGCCGTAAATAAAGAGCGGATTGTACGTATTGCCCGGCGACTGACTCACGGCGACACAGCTTGCGTGGGCGAGGCGGTTGCTGGGCCCCACAACAAAATTGTCAAAGGTGTAATCGGGATGCAGCGCAGGGCCGGGCAGGGATTGCTTAGAAGCAGTTGCAGGCTTTTTGGCCCCATCAACGTCAAAATCAACGGTGATAAGATGACCGGTTACCTGCTGGCCGGCGCGGGTGAAACTGCCCTTGCAGTTTGTGTGCAGGAACTGAGCGGTTGGCTCGTCGGGGCAGCCGATTGTCAGCGAGCCGCCGTCCAGACGCAAGACCGTCAGCTTGTCGAACCACTTGCGGGTGTTGGCCGGGTCCAGCACTCTTGCGCGATCGAGTATGTCGGCGAAAATGCCTTCAACTTCGTGAACCGCCACGCCACACTCCTTTATAAAGGACAAAAGGCTTCTGCGAAATTGCAGGTTAGGCCTATATTGTTGAAGAAAAGCTCTTTTATGATTTTCTTCAATAATTACCTAAGCGATTACAAGACAATACGTTGCCATCGAAAAGAAAAAATCAACAGACGATTTTTTCTTTTCTAAGTAGGCCTAACCTGCAATTTTGCAGAACTCATAACGACAAGGCATCCGCATTCAAGAACAGACGGAAGCCGCTTATCAAACATCCCTGCTCAGCGCTTTGGCCAAGCCGAACAGACCGACCTTACACAGTTGAAAGATACCCTTCCCCAAGCACCTCGCAAGTGAAACCTCATCCGGTGCGGGGCAAGAACAACAGTGAAATCTAATCCCGGTCGGACAGTTTGTCAAAAGAAATTGCCCGCCTTCCAGCAAAAAAGGCGCGAAATTCTTCCGGGCTGGCCGCGGCGTCGTGCCTGTCCGCAAAGAGGCGGCTTGCGAACAGGGGGAAATTAAAATGCCGAGCGGACTTGAATTTCCGGCGAATGCCGCTATTATCGGGATGATGTCGATGTCGTTTTGGAAATGACGGCGGCATCCGACGGACCGGGCAAGGGTTTTTGGCAGTGAGGAAACGGCAGTGGGCATATTCAGCAAGACGGCAGGATACCTTAAAGAACGGCTGGGCAAGACGCGCGACAAGATAAGCAGCTCGCTTTCTTCGGTGCTCAGCCTTCGCAGGAAGATCGATGAGGCCCTGCTCGACGAGCTGGAAGAGACGCTGATAAAGGACGATATCGGCGTTGAGACGACGGAAAAGCTCGTATCGGAGCTGCGCGAGGCCTACCGCGCCAGGCGAATTGCAGCGACGGACGATATTATCCCGTTTCTCAAGGAGCACATCAAGAGCTACTGGCCGGGCCACGACAGGCAGCTTCATCTGGCCGAGTCAGGGCCGACCGTTATCCTCGTCGCCGGCGTGAACGGCACCGGCAAGACGACGAGCATCGCCAAGCTCGCCTACATACTGAGCCGGAACGGCAAGAAGGTCATTGTTGCGGCGTGCGATACGTTCCGCGCCGCCGCCGTGGAGCAGTTGAGCATCTGGGCCGAGCGCATTGGTGTGCCGATTGTGAAGCACCAGACCGGCGGCGACCCGGCTGCCGTTGCTTTCGACGCCTGCCAGGCCGCCGTGGCAAGGGGGGCCGATATCCTGATTCTTGATACCGCCGGGCGGCTGCACACCAAAAAGGACCTGATGCAGCAATTGACGAAGATCCGCGACGTGGTGGCAAGGCAAATCCCCGGCGCGCCGAACGAGGTGCTGCTGGTTCTCGATGCAACCACCGGGCAGAATGCTATCGTCCAGGCGCAGATGTTCACCCAGGCGATCAACGTTACCGGTATTTTCTTAGCCAAGTTAGACGGCACCGCACGGGGCGGGATCGTTATCGCCATCAAGGACCAGCTCGATATACCGGTGAAATTCGTCGGCCTCGGCGAAAAACCCGAAGACATCGCAGAATTCGACCCTGCCAAGTTCGTCGAGGCCCTGTTCGGTTGACAATTGCGGGTACTTGCGTATTCCGTCAATGGATTTACGGAGAAAGGTCCAGCTTATGATTTCCTTCAGTGTTCTGTCTCTCAGAAGAGGCCTCGCCTGCTTTCTTGCGGCACTTTTAATCGGCTCAAGCGCCCGGGCGCAAGAGGCGCTTGCGTTGCCAAAACCTGTACCGCGGCTGGCGGTTGTGCCGATGCCGTATCAGCAGGCGTCGTTTCAGCGAGACGGCGTGGAAATTACGCGGTATCATTTCGGGGGGGACCTCAATCGGCCATTTTTGTTTCCGGTGATTGGTCCTTCGGGGCGGTCGCTTACCCGAATGGGCCACCCGCGCGACCCGGAATCGCACAGCCATCACAATTCGGTTTGGATTTCTCACACTGACGTGAACGGCGTGGATTTCTGGAGCGACGGCGGCAAGGGCAAAATTCGCCACAAACGTATTGTCAAATACGAAGACGGCGGCGAGAGCTCGTCCATCGTCACGGAAAACGAGTGGGTGACGGCCGAAGGGGGACGCCTTCTTGATGAAACACGGCAGGTTACGGTGCTGCTGCGAGAAGGGAAAGAGTGGCTTATGGTGATTGATATGGAGCTCAAGGCCGTGGATAAAGCGGTTACGCTCGGAAAGACGCCGTTTGGGATGATCGGCGTGCGGATGGCCAAGACTATCGGCGTCAACGACGGCGGCGGCAGGATTCGCAATTCCGAGGGGGGCGTCAACGAAAAAGAGATACTCTGGAAACAGGCTAAGTGGGTGGATTACTCCGGGGCCATCACGGACAACGCGATAGAGGGCGTTACGCTCTTTGACCACCTCAAAAACGTGAATTTCCCCAGTTTTTTCCACGTCCGCAACGACGGCTGGATGGGGGCGTCTTTAACGTTCGAGGGGCCGAGGACGATTGAGGCCGACAAACCGCTGCGTCTTCGATACGGACTGTATGTCCACGCCGATATGAAACCCATCGACGCCATTGAGGCACAGTGGAAGCAGTTCGCCGAGCTTGGCCCGTTGACGAACTTGGAAGGGCGACCTCAAGAAAAGTAGAGTGGTGCGAAAAATCGCACCCTACATTGCTACATTGCTCCAAAAAACAAGCGGCCGCTTGGCGGGGGCCATTTGAAATGATTCCTCGGCTGCGCTCGGAATGACAGATGGCGTTTTGCCAGAGTGTCTTAGTCGGTTCCGGCTGCTTCGAGATTGTCGCGGGAGATTGCGGTGCCCTTGTCAATCGACAGGCCGGCGGGGTTCACGATGTTGTCGGCGATGAGATTGTCCCTCCCGCCTCTGACCACGATAGACGTCCCCTTATCGGGTGCCTGCCGACGTTCAACGACCGAGCAGCCGGTGACACGGCAGCGCGCCGCATCGGTCAGGGTGATACCACGGAACCTGAAATCAAGCACCTGGCAATTTGTAATAGATACATCGCGGCTTTTTCTCACGTCGATCGCGCCGCCTGCATTGTCTTTTCGAGTCGCAGGCCGATGGATTCCGGGTTCTCGCCCCGTATTTCGATGCCGGTGATAATCGGCAGCCGCTGGTGCTCCCAGACCTCGTCGCGGACGCTCTGCGGGTCGCCGGTTCCTTCGTGAGTGCCGATAAAGGCAAATGCCGGGCCGGGACCAGCCATCATTACACAGGCATCGCCGGTTCCGACCAGCGACAGTCTATCGGTGGTGTTGAGGTCTATGCGGACTGTGCGGGTGAGCCGATACTCACCTGCGGGAAAATACACTGCGCCTGTTCCGGCCTTTACGGCAGCTTGAATTGCAGCGGTATCGTCGGTCTCGCCGTCGCCGACCGCCCCGAAATCCCTGACCGTGCGGGTTGCGGAGGCAGACGGAGCAACGCACACCAAAGCAGTTTTCTCAGGCGGCTCCGCGGGGAATGAAACTGCCGCACTTGCCAATAGCAGGGCTGCGGCCCGGAAATTCACGCACAACATCTGCGCACCTCCTTTTGTTCATTACCAAGGCTTTTGCAAAATTGCAGGTTAGGCCTACTTAGAAAAGAAAAAATCGTTTGTTGATTTTTTCTTTTCGATGGCAACGTATTGTCTCGTAATCGCTTGGGTAATTATTGAAGAAAATCATAAAAGAGATTTTCTTCAACAATACAGGTCTAACCTGCAATTTTGCAGAACTCATTCATTGCCCGAATCGGCGGATTCAGTCCGTCAGACTCGCGGATAAGAAGCCAGATATTCCGTCTTCGGCAGCTTGCCCACGAGCGGCATCGCGTACTCGACGAATGCCTCGGTCACGCCGTTGCTCTCGGCGTTGATGAAGTCATCGGGCATAGACTTGGTCTTTTCGGCGACGTTGCACAGCTCGGTGCGGAACAGCTCGACGGCGTAGTCGGCCCCGTTGGCGGTTCGCTTGATGGCCACCGAGCCGTTATCGTGCTTCATCGCCAGCTTGACGGCCTCCCGCCCGCATCGCCGGGCCTCATCGACATCGACCGGGGATTGCAGGCCGGCAAAGCTCCTCTGTAGATAGCCGAACGTGTCCGCCCGGACGCGCTTGACCTTCAGCTTGGTCTTTACCTCGGCGGCCAGGAAGTCCGCCAGCGCCCCTGTGCCCGAGAGCTGGATGTTGCCGTGGGCGTCGGTCTCGGCCTGCTCTGCGATTTTCTGGGCCCAGGTCACGCCGTCGGCGCCGCATATCCCCTCGCTGACAGTTATCACGCATCGACCCAGCTTCTTTATGACGGCATCGACGTCGCCAAGGAACTTCGCCATCGAGACGGGCCTTTCGGGGATATAGACTAAGTGCGGGCCGTCGTCGTCTCTTTGTTTGCCCAGGGCCGTCGCCGCGGTCAGAAAGCCGGCGTGCCGGCCCATAATCACGTCAATCTTCACGCCCGGCAGGGCGCGGTTGTCCAAGTCGTCGCCGATAAGGGCGCGGGCCTCGAAGAGCGCAGCCGTCCCGAATCCGGGGCAGTGGTCGGTGACTAAAAGGTCGTTGTCAACGGTCTTGGGGATGTGGAAGGCCCGGACGTCGAAGCCCATCTTATCCGCGACCGTGTTGAGGATGTGGGCGGTGTTGGCCGAGTCGTTGCCGCCGATGTAGAAGAAGTAGCGGATGTTGCGCTTCTTGAAGACTTCGAGTATCCTGGCGCAGTATTCGGCGTCGGGCTTGTCCCTGCTGGTGCCGATAGCCGAGGATGGCGAGGCCGCCACGACCTCAAGCGTTTTGCCCGAGAGTTTGCCGAGGTCGATGAACTGGTCCTTTACCATCCCGGCCACTGCGTGAATCGCCCCGTATATGTTCTGGATTTCCGGGTGTTTCTTCGCTTCTTCGATAACGCCGACCAGAGAGGCGTTGATCACTCCTGTCGGCCCACCCGACTGACCTACTACCGCATTTGCTTTTGGTGCTCCTGCCATTTTCAAAACTTCTCCATTCCTTCGTATTTCAAAGGCTTCTGCAAAATTGCAGGTTAGGCCTACTTAGAAAAGAAAAAATCGCTTGTTGATTTTTTCTTTTCGCTGGGAACGTATTGTGTCGTAATCGCTTAGGTAATTATTGAAGAAAATCACAAAAGAGATTTTCTCCAACAATATAGGTCTAACCTGCAATTTTGCAGAACTCATTCGTATTTCATTGCGAGCATAGCCCCTTAGGATTTTACCAGGTGTCATTCCGAACGAAGGCCCTTCGGGGTCAGCCCACGTCATTCCGAGCAGAGGCCCCTTGTGCCGAAGTCGAGGAATCTATTCGAACAGATTTCTCGCCCGCCTCCGGCGGACTCGAAATGACAATTCACGAGTTCTTCGGGGTGGATATTATACAAACGCAGCCCCAGCAGACAAGAATAAACGGAAAATAAATCCAGAGCACTCGAATCCGGCCAGTCGCGGCTGCTCCGCCTCTTAGCCAATCTCCACCACACGGTGTGGGGCCAGGAAATAGAGCGACTTGCCGGCTGTTGGGGTCTTCAGTATTGCCGAGGCGGCCTTGGCGTAGAGGTTGAGCTGAGCGCGATAGAGTTCAGCTCGCTGGGTGACCTGGCCAGCCGTTATGTTGTCGGTCTTGAAGTCGATAACGATAAGTCCCTGCGGGGTTTGGATGAGCATGTCGATGATGCCTTGAACGACAATCGTATCGCCTGAAGCAGCAACCGCGTCTGCGCCGGCCATCCCCAAGCTTCGCTTGAGGCTGCCACCCGTCGTCTGTCCTCCGTCATCCATCGTCTGTCGTGCGTCCGAAGGGCTGTGCCATTCGGAGGCGGGTAGGGCGAATGTAAAGGGCCATTCACGGTGCACTTTGTTGGCCGGGTCGAGGGCGAGGCGGCCTATGTTGGTCTCGAAGAATGCGAGGATTGAATCCCCGTCGATTTGTGCGGCGACAGTTGCGCTTAACGCACCGTCCACAGCGAGTTTTTCTATCGCCGTTCCGATTGCATCTGCGGTCACGGGTCGGTGCAGGTCGAGGGCGGCGATGACGAGGTGCGTAGCTGAGCCGAGCAGACGCGGCTCGACCGGTACGGTCCGCCCGGGCTGTGCGGCCACAAGGCACGCAGGCCGACGGGCAAGAACCGCGGAGTAACCGAACCTGGCGTACTCGTCCTCCCTGTATTCGTCGTTTCGATGCGTAAGCTCGCTGACCGAGGTCTTTGCCGGCTGCATGGGGGCATCGGCGAACCGATAGCGCCAGGCCAAAGACTCATTGATTATTGATAATTGATTGTTGATTATTTCTCGCGTGCCTTTTGCCCTGCTGTCTTCTGTCGTCCGTCGTCTTTCGTCCTGCGTCCCTTGTGTCCTCTCTGGCGTATCAGGGCGGCGTCTCGACGTTTCGTCTTTTAGGTTAATGACGAACTGCGAGAGGTCTTTTAGCTCGGCCTGGTCGTGGAATTTGAAGCTGAACAGATTATCGTCGCAGCACTCCGCGGCCAAGGCGGTCTGGAGGGCCTCGTGCAGCGCCCTGCGGTCGGAGAATGCGTAGAGAATCCAGTCCAGAGGGCTTTGGCACGCGCCGAGCAGCCAGGCGGGCAGGGGCCCGCCGCCAAAATAAAAACCGTTGGTTACGATTTCCGTGCACGTTTTGCGTTTTTGCGAGGCGGTCAGGATGAGCCGTTCCCTCGCCCGCGTGGTGGCGACGTAGAGGATTCGCATTTCCTCTGCGAGCATCGTCGCAAGCCTTGTCTCGGCGATGACCTCGTGCGCCAGCGAACACAGCCTGCTATTGGACTTGCGGTCGATAATCTGGAGGCCGAGCGCATCTTCCGCGTCGGCGAGACAATCCGCGTAGATATCCTTCTTATTGAACCTGCTTTCTAGCTCGGCCAAAAAGACGACGGGAAATTCGAGGCCCTTACTCTTATGGACGCTCAGGATACGGACGGCATTGCCGGCGCAGGCTGTCGGCTCGGCGGGAGACCAGTCCTGCCCCCTCTGCTGGAGCTTCTCGATGAATTCGACAAAGCGACGCAGCGACGGGATGCCGAAGCTCGCGACAAAACCCTCGAACTGAATCGCCCGGTCGTGGAGCTTGAGCAGGTTGGCCCTGCGCGCCTGGCCGCTCGGCAGGGCAGAGACGAACGAAAGGTAATTTGTGCTTCGGTAGATTCGCCAGATCATATCGGCGATGCTGCCCCGCCGGGCCGTCGTCCGCCAACGCTCTATCTGAGCGAGTATTTCCGCAATCCTCGCGGCCAGACCGGCGTCGCCGCCGGATTTGGAGTATTCGACAACGGAATTGTAAAAGCTTCTGTGGTTTGAATTCTTCTTGCCATATAGCTTTATCTTTGCCAGCCCGGTATCGGTGACGTTGAAAAACGGACTCCTCAGTACGGCGGCCAGCTCGATGTCACGCTGGGGATTATCCAGTATCTTCAGCAGACACAGCATATCGCTGATCTCCGTGGCCTCGAAATACCCGGCCGTCGCCTCGCAGCTCACCGGCACGCCCGCCAGACGGAGCACCTCGACGTAATCGTTGGCCCTTTTGGCGGGCGAGCGCATCAATACAACAATGTCGCGATAATCAACGTCCCGCAGGCGTTTTTCTTCTTTGTCGTATATCTGAAACTCGCTTCTGCCAGTCTCTGCGCCGACCATTTGCTTGATCCGCCGGGCGACCATCGCCGCCTGACGCCGGCGCGATGTCACCACGTCGGGGCCTTGCTCGCCCTCGTCCCGGTCCTCCTGTTCGGCGTCGGCGGCGTCGTCTCTGTTCTTTTCATCCAGCATACATATCTCGACGAGCGGCTTGTCGCCGCTGTCTCTCGCGGCAGTTGATTCATTCGCAGGGGCGGGCTTTAGCTCGGCGGATTCATCGTAGTCGATCCCGGCGAAGGGGGCCGTCATTATGCGGGCGAACAGCCTGTTGATAAAATTCAGCACCCCGGCCGCCGAGCGGAAGTTGGCGTTGAGGTCAACCCGCAGGCCTTTGCCGGTTTTGGCGTGGCCGGACGCCGCGGGCTTGAGGCGGTCGAGAAATATCTGCGGCTCGGCCCCTCGCCAGGCGTAGATGCTCTGCTTGACGTCGCCGACCACAAAGACGTTGTCGCCTCTGCTGAGGGCATCGAGTATCGCCTGCTGCACAGGATTGATGTCCTGGTATTCATCGACGAATATGTATCTATACTTGCCCCGAAGCGCCAAAGCAGTGGTGGAGGGCGCAAGGGCGCCGTCGGGCGTCCGGTCGGCCAGGAGCTTCAAGGCGTAATGTTCGAGGTCGGCGAAATCCAGGCAGTTCAGCGCCCGCTTGGCCTGGCCGTAGAGCTGGTCGAATTTTTGCACAAGATCGATCAGCACGCAGCTCTGGATACTGACGGCTGGGCCGATCCTGTCGAGATAATCGGGATTCAGAACCGAAAGACTTGGGAGCTTGCCGAAAGACTCGAACGCCTTGCCCACCGCCTTGTGCATAAGCTCGCCAAGTGGTTTGGGCAGTTCTTTGGGCTTGCTGAACCTCGGCTTTTGAAATGTCCTTATCCGCTGCGCGCATTCATCCCAGTGGCCGGCGTTCATCAGTTCGAGACAATCCGCAACGGGCCGAATGAAATCCTCTTCAAACATAGCGGCCCAGCCGCCGCCGGGGACTTCGTCTTCGTAGAGCTTCTGTGCGTGACGAAGCTGCTCGATTGTATCGCGCAGCTTCCGGGCGATAAGCATCTTCTGTTTTGCGCCGAGCTCACTGCCGGCCGGGTCAACGGCCTTAGCCAGTTGCACCGCCCGTTCGCACCAGTCTTGGCGCGAAACGACGCCGTCGAGGAAACTGCTTAACTGTATGACCCTTGCGAGAAAGCCGTCGTTCGTGCGCAGGTCCCGACGGCGCAGCAGCTCTTCGAGTCCGCGCCCCGTCTCGTCCCGCCGCCACGCCCCGTCAACAGCCTTATCGAGGACCTCGGCCTTCAACAACTGGGCCTCGTCGGCGTCGATAACGCTGAAAGTCGGGTCGAGGTCGGTCTGGTGGAAGTACTGCGTTATGAGCCGTTTGCAAAATGAATGGATCGTGCTGATATCGGCGCCCTGGAGCAGGATGAGCTGATGGCGAAGATGCGGATCGCGCCGTTGCAGAAAGGCATCCGCCAACTGCGCGGCGATTCGCGAGCGCATCTCCTCGGCGGCCATCTCGGTGAACGTCAGGACGAGCATATTCCGCACGGCGGGGCACGCGGCCTTGTCCGATACGATACTAACACATCGGCCCGACAGGACCGCCGTCTTGCCCGTCCCCGCCGACGCCGTCACCAGGACGTCACTGCCGCGCGCCATAATCGCACTTCTCTGCTGGTCGGTCCATTTGATCTTCTCTTTAGCCATCGGTCCCTCCGGTCCTTTCAATCACATCCGTTTTGAGAAGTGACGGCAGCGGGTTGAAGTCGTTTATCTGCCAGTCGAATCGGCAAACGGGCTTGTACTTGCAGTTGCCGCACGGCGAGTCATTGGCGATCCTGTAGGGTCGGATGTCGATTTTGCCCGCGAGAATCGCCCCGGCCAGTTCAATCATCTTCTGCTCGGCAAATCTCAGGACCGCCTCGAAGTCGCTCGCTCTGAGAGCCGCACTTGTCGCGTAATTGCCGTACTGGTCACCTTTGGCGTTTACAAAAAAGCTGTAGAATTTGCTCCATCCGCCGGCGGCGTTGTCCAACTGCCGGTGGAATTCCCCGTTGAATATGCCCTTGGCCTTGTAGTTGAAAACATCCTTTGCCTCCGCCAGCTCGTCGAGTGTAGCGCTTTGCGGAGCGACTTCCACCGGCATATAGAAAGCCCCGACGACCTGTCGGGCTATGTCCCGGCCGCCGGACGTATTGCGCACCGCGAGCATATAGATTGGAAGCTGCATATCCAGGCCGTGGTAGAAGCTCATCCAGCTAAATGACCTGGCTCGGCGTTTGTAATCGAAGACAATAGCGATTTCCTCGCCGTCGAACTCTGCAACATCGCGCCGGTCAATCTTGCCGCTCAAAGACAGCACCCGGCCGTCGGGAAGGGCAAGCTCATAATCGCCGAGCGCGTCACCGGCATCCCTGACCCGGCCGAACGAGACCTCCGAGAGCGTCGGCTCGAAGCAGCCCGCCCGGATCATTTGCGCGATGGCCGGTACGCAGTCGGCCAGGACCTCGCCGGCGTTGTCAATGATGAACGTGTTGTGAGGGCCGTGACGCACGAAGTTTGACAGGAACGCATCCTCGGCGACGAGCCTGGAAATCTCCTCTCTTAGGATTTCGACAAGGCGCTCGTCCGAGACTGTCCCGAAATCCAGTCTTCGGGCCTTGACCCGCTTTAGCCAGGCGTCCAAGACCCTGTGGTAGAAGCTGCCCAAGTCCAGCGGCTCGAATTTGAATTCCTGCCGTTCCTTCAGTTCGAGCACGTATCTTGCGAAGTGCTGATACGGACATTCGGCGAAGGCGCTCAGGGCCGTCGCCGAGCTATTCAACTTTCGACCAAAAAGCTCGCCGACCACTTCGCCGTTCAATTCCGCCCGGTTGTCGTAATTCAGAGCGGAAAGTACCGCCGAGCCGACGTCCGCAAGCTGTGCGTCAGTGCGTATGTCGTCGAGCAGCTTGTCGAGCTGGGCCTTATCGGCTGGCCGCTGCGTCGGCGCGTCCCTTCCCAGCCGGCTGCAGAGCATATCCGTAAGCTCGGTCGAGTTGTGAACACCCTCAATATCGTCCTGCTCGCCTGCAATCGACTCTTCGGCGAGGTCTTCAAACATCGATTCGAGCTGGTCAACAAACTGCGAGCGAGGCACGCCGCTGCCCTTCTCGTCAACGGCCGGATACGTCACGTACAAGAGCTCGGAAGGTCGCGTAAAAGCGATGTAGGCCAGATACCGCCGTTCGGCGAGCGTTCGATCCGTACCGGCGGCCAGTGGGAAATCGGCTGACTCGGCGACGTTACGGTCTTCATCGGTCAGTATGCCGGTCGAGCCGACCGGGACGGGAAACTGCTTTTGAGTGGCGCCTATCAGAAAGACCGCCTTGAGGTCGGGGTGTCGGCTGCGCTCAATGGAGCCGACGAGCACTTGGTCCAGCCTCGGCGGAATAAACGCGAGCGTCAACTGTGAAAACGCCGAGCTAACAATCGCCAGATAGTCCTCGGCGGTCATAGACGCCCCGGCAAAGACCTCGCCAAGCTCATCGAAGACATCCACGAGCTTGCTGTAGAACTGCCGATGCTCCTCGATGACTGCATTGTCGCCCCGGCGTTCGGCCTGTTCAATCCAGCCGCCAACTGTCTCGGCGACCTTGAGCGTCTCCATAAAATCGAAGACCGCCAGCGTGAATTCACCGGCGTCAATCGTCCTTTCCTGATTGTCCGCGGGGCAGAGCCGGTCTCTTAGCTCGATCAACGGGCGAACGACATTCTCTCTGATTTGGTTTATCTGCTCCTCATCGAAGTCGCCATTGTCCGGGCCTGCAAATCGCCATTGCTTATCGCTTTGCCAGTCGGCGCCGCTTACGCCGAAGGCAAGGCAATAGTTCTCCAGCGCATCCACGTCGCCGCGTTCTATCGGCACAAGGTCCGTCTTGAGATATGCAAAGACGTCGCTGTTGGAAAAGTCCCCGGCAACCGCCTGCATGGCCGAGCAGATAAGCCCAACCACCGGATGCTGGTTCAACGGTCTGCGTTTATCGATGAAGAACGGCACGGCGTAATCATTGAAGTACGCCTCGATGTAGTGCTGATAACGCTCGATGTCCGAGGCGATAACGGCAATGTCGCGGTATCGGTAGTCCTTTCGCCTGACCAGATCGAGTATCCGCCTTGCGACGAACCGGACCTCCGCCCGCTCGTTGGGGGCCGATATGATGCGAATGCTGTCGCCGGCGGCGATTCTGGATGGTTCATCCTCGGATGCGCAGCTTTCAACGTGCGCAAGCTGCCGACAAGCTGAGAACCTCACTGCCCGTTTGAGAATCACAGGCTCGGCCAACGGCAGCCTGGATTGCTTTATTATCTCGATAAGCTCCGCGTAGGTGCGCTGCGTCGGGTAGAAAAGTCCCGCGGGATCGATGCCCTCGACGTTCGGATTTGCCGGGTCAATTTCGGATGGGTCGAGGCACAGGGCTATTTGCGAATCCTCGGCTGCCTTGAGCAGCTCGCCGAGGATTGCAAGCTCGGCTGTGGTGAAGCCTGCAAAGCCATCCACCCATAGTTTGGCGCCTCTTACGAATTCCGCGTCCGCCACGGCCCGGCAGGCGCGGGCCAGTTGAACGTCCGGGTCGAGGAACCTGCCCTCGATGAATTTCAGATACTCCCTGAGAATCAGGCCGATGTCCGCGAACTTCATCTCGGTCAGCCCGCTGATCTTGCCTTTTTGCAGCTCGCCGAGCAGGCGGTCGATGTCATCGGGCGTTTTTGCATACTCGTGCAGCTCGGTAATCGTATCGGCCATTTGCCGGGCGAGGCCGGGTCTGTCCGCCGAAGAGCCGAAGATATGCAGCTTGTCTTTGTTGTCGCGCAGAATCCTGTGGATGATCATTTGCCGGCCGATCCGTGAAAGGCGCGGCCGCGCGGTGTTCTTGCCTAAGAGCATAAATTGCAGCCGGTCAAACGACAGGACGTGCAGCCTGCTGTAGCCCGCTATCCTCCGGTCGCCCAGTATGGCCCGCTCAGCCTGATACGTGGCCTGCTCCGGGACCAGCAGAATCAACGGCTGCTCCGACTCCTCCCTCGCTGACAGTGCATTGACGACCGCCTTTATGCAATAGCCGGTCTTGCCCGTCCCGCTTCTACCGAGAATAAACCGAACCGCCATAACGCCTTCCCTGATTCGCAGTCATTCTTTTGCCTCCCTTTTACCACACTCAGCAGAGGTCTTCAATTCGTTTCTTCTCTGGCCTGGTCAATTGCGGCTCGCTGGAAATCACAAAATCCCACGCCCCCTTTTTGGGCCGAATCGCGGGTAAGCTGCAGGCACAATTGCGGGCGGGCAGTTGTGTCCGAGAGATTCCACCGATGGGAAGCGGCAAGTATTTGCTTGCTTTCTGCCGAAAATGGCGATAGAAATTTCATCCAAAGAAAGCGTTTTGGATTGCAGGCCGGCATAATCCGGCGTTCCGAACCGAGAGACAGAATTATGATGGCGGCCGTGTTCATCGGTATAAAAGAGGTGTTTGTGATTATGATTGTGACCGCTATCGTTGTCTCTATCACGGTGCTCCGGCGAAGGCGTTGAACATCGCAACGCCTTCTCGTGCTGTGTAGCCCAAAGCACCTCTCAGCGGGGCGAGCCGCGGTCGCCGGCCCGAAAAGGCCGCGAACCGCCCTGAGAACACGGTCACATCGCTCAATAATTTTTGCCCTGAGAACCTGTAGCCGACTTGTGCCGTCCCATAAAAAACCGGTATCCGTTTTTCAAATCGATGCTGATTGCGCGAGGGCCGGGATTTGACCTCTTTCGCTCCCGGCAAACCAGCATTTTCTACCAATTCGAGCGCCGATTTGCTACAATAATGGTTGCGGTATCGCTGCTGTTCCCGGCAGGAGCGTGGTGATTATGGTTAGAAAGTACAAAGCTATTAAAATTGCGGAACACGGTTTCCTGACAGACGAGAGAGACGACCCCGTTGTCTGCCCGGTGCGCGGGGCAAATTGCACGGCCAAGTGCGCCTGGTTCTCGGCGGAGGACAAAATCCTTCGCTGCCAGGATACGGTTATCGGCGCACTGAGGAGAAGATCCGTGCGGTCGTTCCGTCTCCACACCGGACCTGAGGTTTACAACGTTGACGAGTCGCTGACGCAGTACGGCATAGATATTTAGAGGCGCGTGGGCGATTGGTCCTGTCCGTTGGGGTGGGAATGTCTGTCAGGCGAAACACAACTTGAGGGAACAAGGCGCCTCAGTGACTGCGCGCAGCATACAAGCAGCGCCGTCGCCCAATTCTCCCGGAGTGTTCTAAAAGCCCAAATCCTTCCCTGACCTTAGCCTCTTCAGTGCGCTTCTGCGTTTTTTCTCCTCCAGCCGTTTCTCGTGTGCCCGCGCCGGCGTCCGCGTCCTTTTCCGTATCGGCGGAGGCGCCAGCGCCTCTCCGAGCAACCGGCACAATCGCTCCAACGCGGCGGTGCGGTTGGCGCTTTGAGTGCGGAACTTCTGTGAGGCCACTCTCAGCACGCCATTCTTGTCGGCTCGTGTCGCCAGCCGGGCCAGTATCCGCTGCTTCTGAGCGTCCAAAAGAGTCTCGCAAGCGGCCACGTCAAAGAACAGCGTCACCCGCGTATTGACCTTGTTGACATTCTGGCCTCCGGGTCCGCTGCTGCGAGAGACCTTAACGACAATCTCATCTTCGTTAATGTATATTTCGTCTGTGATCGCTATCACGGCGCGGGTCTCCAAACCACAAGACTTCGTCTGCGCATCAAGTTTACCGGAAGTCCAACGATAAGCAACAAATTCCCCAGCACACCACCGTCCAAACGACATCCGTGCGTTCAGGGTGTGGCTAATCTTTCTGGCATGCTGTAATCCTCTTGGCAACGGTCTGTTACGCTCAGATGTCATTCTGAGCGATAGCGAAGAATCTGGCCTGCGCGTGGAGAGTATCTTTCGCTGGGAACCAGACTTCTCATACGCAACCCAGATGCTTCGCCTTCGGCTCAGCATTACACAAGGAGATTGGTTTGCCAGAAAACCTGGTCACACCCTGCGTTCACGGTCCGCGTTTTTTTACCTTGAAGCCGCGCAGGAAGAACGTATAGTGGTGACAAACTCAGTCCACGGCTTTAACACGGAAGCTAAAATGAGCGATTCAACGTATAGAACCCAGGAGTAGAAAAATGCAAACCGCAAAGGCAAGAACAACTGTAACGATGATGCTGTTGATTTCACTTGGACTGGCGGCGATATGCGTGTCCGTCCTTCCGGCAGTCGTGCAGAAGGCCGGCCCAGCCATTGAGGAACTGCGGGCGGGAAAAAACTTCATAGCGACCAATGTCTATGGCGACGAAGAAGACCGGCAGATACTCAAACTCTTTGATGGATTGCGGGTTTCCGACGTCGCGGATGGGATGGACAAGGTGGGGCTGACCAATATCGGCCTTATGTCGCCGGAAATTCACGCCGCCTGGAAGGATACCGAACACTATACGCACCGTTTCATCGGCATCGCGGTGACGGCGCGGTACGTCCCGACCAACAAGCCCCAGGCCCCGGCGATGGAAACCAAAGCCTTCGACAAATGGGCCGGCGACTGGTACTCTAAGCTTTCCAGCGAGCCATTTACCGCGCTTATCCGCAAAGGCACGGCCCTGGTCCTCGACGACGCCCCTGATTCCGACGTCGGCTCCATCGGCTCTAACAATATAATGGGCTGGAAGCTGGCAGGCTGCGTCGGCGTCGTCACCAACGCCACCGCCCGCGATACCGACGAGATTGCCACCGAGAAGATGCCCCTCTACTTCAGGAAGCCGGGCAGAGGCATCCGCCCCGGCCGCAACGAAATCGAGTCTATCAATCGGCCCATCGTCTGCGGCGGAGTCCTCGTCGAGCCGGGCGACGTCATTGTCGCCGACGGCGACGGAGTCATCGTTGTCCCGCGAGCAAAGGCAAAGGAAGTCGCCGAATACGCCAGGGCAATACTCGACGGCGACAAGGCCGGCAGACGAAATCTCTACCAAAAACTCGGCCTAAAACCCGACGACTCAGTCAAATAAGGCAAATCCTCTTTGTCGGTCGGTGTGTTGGTGTCATATCCCCTGCCGGTTCGTGGAGGACTCGTCCTGGGCGGGCTGTGGCGAGCGGAGTCGAACCGAGTCGAAACGTTTCCATACAGGTATAACGGAGCGGCCCGGCGAGGCTGGCGGCAGGTATTACGCCCGCTTTTGGGTACAGGCGCTCCATACCATTCTCTGCACTGCAAAGGCACATTATCTTGTTTTTTTAACAAGTTTCTGGACGACCACCTTCATAACTGCTGCGACAGTAAGATGTTGCGGTTTGTTTTGAATTTTGAGTTTTGGTCATTTGAATTTGTCTCGGATTTC
>Ga0315288_10002023_pt1 | contig 26259 bp, 25 predicted proteins | sample YL17G11_20_MG_FD_203454 | JGI IMG/M metagenome (GOLD analysis project Ga0315288, IMG submission 203454) | Sediment microbial communities from Yellowstone Lake, YNP, Wyoming, USA - YL17G11_20 | ecosystem: Environmental > Aquatic > Freshwater > Lake > Sediment | place: USA: Wyoming | collected... | reverse complement strand
TCGGAAGGGATAACCGCTGAAAGCATCTAAGCGGGAAGCCCACCCCAAGATAAGGTATCCCTCCTGGTAGCAATATCAGGATAAGACCCCTCGGAGACTACGAGGTTGATAGGTCAGATGTGTAAGTACCGTTAAGGTATTGAGCATACTGATACTAATCGGTCGATCGGCTTGACAATAATTGAATTACTATTTGCCTATTCCCTTGATCCATATTTTAATTTCCCTCTATCCCCCTTTAGAAAAGGGGGAAGAAAGGGGGATTTGAAACGTAAACGGAATTCTTGGTAACCATGGCGAAGGGGAAACACCCGTTCCCATTCCGAACACGGAAGTTAAGCCTTTCAGCGCCGATGGTACTGCATGGGTGACTGTGTGGGAGAGTAGGACGTTGCCAAGATTAAAATTTTTCCCCGCGAAAGTAGGGATCGGAAGGCCCATCAGAAATGATGGGCCTTTTTTTATCTTGAATTAAGGCATCATTATAGTGTATTTAATTTTGCTTAGTATGGAAGAAGGAGGTTCTGATGCCGGTTGTTGAAGATTTTGATCAAGTGTTAACAAAATCCGAACGCCAAGTGCTTGCACAGTTGACTACTCCAAGTAAAATCCAAGCTTTTCTCGATGGGTTCCCTTACCTTGCTGAACCTGTTTATCGGTGTTCTCTACGCGTCTTTAGGGAGCGCATTGCCCATTGTTTCGATGGCGCTTTGTTTGCCGCTGCGGCGTTACGCCGTTTGGGGCACCCACCTCTGGTCTTGGAGATGATTCCCAATGATCGAGATGACGATCATATGTTGGCACTTTACAGGCGTAATGGACACTGGGGTGCTGTGGCCAAATCCAATTTCGTTGGATTGCGCTTTCGGGAGCCAATTTATCGCACCTTACGTGAATTAATGATGTCCTATTTTGAGCAGTTTTATAATTTGGAGCGTGAGAAGACACTGCGGGGTTATACGGTTCCCCTGAATTTAAAAGCCTTTGACAGGCTCGACTGGATGACGAGTGATGAACCTCTCGAAAGAATTGGACAGCAATTAGATAAGATTCGAAAAGTCCGCATCCTGACTCGGCGCATGATCGCTGGTCTCTCACTCATCGATGGGCGTTCGTACCAAGCAGGTTTGCTTGGTGGAAATGAAAGAGGTTTGTATAGCCCCCAATGAAAAATTAGTAAGAAAGCCTAAGGAATTTAATAAAGCATTCCGAAACCACTTAGCCCTCCCTCCTTACAGTTCAGGTAGTTTTTTTACAGCGATGCTCCACACCCTTGCGGTCTTATCATCTTGACATGTACTTGTTTGGGGTTTATTCTGCGTAATAAAAGCTTTCTAAAATGGAGGAAGATATGGATGAAGATCAAATAGCTGGAATAATACGGCGGAGACTGAAATTGGACGATCAGGAATGGAAGATGATTGAACAGAATCCGAAATTCCAACGTTTATTTAAGAATGCTGTTGAGGCATCTAAGTATCGATTGGTAGCGGAAGTGATCGAGTCGAAAGGTTGCCATTCAGGACATGTCATCGGTCAAAAACTGATTTTCGATAATTCAGGCAATTTGCTTACAAAAGAGAATCCGGACCGTATCTGTATTTTTTTGATGCCAAACGTAACAGTATTACTCAATGCTTTTTTTGAGAACATGATGAATGGTCGTGACCCAAACGAGGTGATGTTTAACACCACGGGTTGTTTTGATACTGGCCCCTATTGCGGTGGATGGGGCCATGTAGTGGTTAAAATGACTGCCGTATCCAAATCTTCTTAAGATATCAAAAAATTATCTTGTCATCGGAGAGAGCCAATGAAAATAGCTGCAAAGAGAAAGGAAATCGATCGGAAAGAATTGGAAGAGATGTTTAAAAGGCATGGTTATGACGATTATAAATGGATCGATCCGAAGAGGATCGTCGTGGCTCAGTGGGCGCGGATGAAGTGTATGTTCGGCTGTAAAAACTACGGTAGATGTGGTACCTGTCCGCCCAATACTCCTTCTGTGGCAGAATGCAAAGACTTTTTCCAAGGATACAAAACGGGTGTGGTTTTCCATTTCACTAAAAAGGTAGCCAAACCTGAAGACCGTTTTGCCTGGACAAGTAAGGTTAATTCGAAGCTTTTGAAGCTGGAACGAGAGGTTTTTCTTTCAGGATATTATAAGGCTTTTCTCTTATTTATGGATTCCTGTCATCTCTGTGCCGAATGTCCTGGCATCAGACAGTTGTGCAAGAACCCTAAAATGGCAAGACCCTCTCCTGAGTCAATGGCTATGGATGTCTTTGCTACCGTTCGAAAGATTGATTACCCAATCGAAGTCCTTTACGACTATTCCCAGGAGATGAATCGCTACGCTTTCCTATTCATCGAATAGAGGTATGAATGGAAGAGAAGGGGATTAAAATTTTATTAAAAAGTGTTTTTATCTTTTATTATGATTCAATTCCCCTCACTCCTTATGATTGACAGCATTTCTGTTTGACGTTATGCACCGTGCTCTTTGCCCTTTGCGAATTTTGTTTGAATTGACAACCTCGGAGCTTTGTGATATTTGACACGTCAAGATGGGAAATATGGAATTGCATAAAAACACTAAGGAGGTTATGCCATGAAACTTTGTCGAACGCTCACAATCCTCGTCAGCCTCTTCCTCACTCTTGCCGTGACCATTAGTTACAGTGGTCAGGCCATCGCGGCGCCGGCTCCGAAGAGCACGGGAGCTTCAGTCCCTTCGGGCAAGATAACCCTTTATACCTCAGTGCCCCAGGACATCGTCGATCGGCTTCAAACCGACTATAAGGCCAAGTTCCCGGCTGTTACACTGGAGGTCTTCCGGGCAGGATCCAGTGAGGTGGAGGCAAAAATGGCTGCTGAAAGGCAGGCTGGAAGTATCCAGGCCGACCTTGTCTGGGTCGCAGAACCTTCTACCTATGAAGATTTTAAGAACCAAGGGATTCTGCTCAAGTTCACACCCGCAGAGGCAAACATCCTTCCCTCCGAGATGAAGGACAAGGATGGCTACTACTTTGCAGGACGCTTGATCAACATGATCGTTGCGTTCAATATTAAAGCAAATCCCAAGCCTGCTGCCTGGAAGGATCTGCTAAATCCTGCCTTTAAGGGGAAGCTTGGCTTTCCCACGCCGGTGAGCTCAGGTGCTGCTGAGGCCTCGGTTCGCACATTGGCCGATACTCAGGGATTCGGCTGGGATTACTTCAAGCAGTTTAGGGCCAATGGTGGCAAACAGATCAGGAATAACTCTGCTGTGCAAGAACAGTTGTCTACCGGCGAACTGCTTGTTGGAGTTCTTCTTGACTTCATGATCCGTGATGCCAAGTCCAAGGGGTCCCCTGTAGACTACGTTTGGCCCGCCGAAGGTGCGGTCTTCATCCCGAGCCCGATTGCGGTCATCAAGACAAGCAAGAATCCTGAAACAGCCAAGGCCTTTGTCGATTATCTCCTCTCTAAAGATGGACAGAATAGTATGGTCAAATTGGGCAATTTTATCCCTGTGCGGCCTGACGTAACTGGCCCTGCTGGCACACCATCCTTGGGACAGATAAAACGTTTAACAACCGACTGGAGGACTGTCCGAGAGAAGCGGCAAGACACCAAAGATCAGTTTGAAGCCATCTTCTCCAAATGACATAGATTCTCAATCGAGTTGAAGAGTGTAGAGACAAGGGAAGAAAGAGTCTCTCATTTTCCTCTCCGTTCATTCTATAGAGCGCACTATGCTGAACCGCATCTCGCTGGCGGTTGTCATTCTGGGTACATCCGTGTTGCTCCTGGGGATCTTTGTCATTTACCCCATGAGCACGATGATCGTCCAGAGCTTTATTTACAATAGCAAGTTTTCCCTGCAGAACTACCTTCTGGCTCTTCGGCAAACTGGTAATCTCATCGCCCTTCGTCACACCCTTGAGATTTCTCTGGGCTCCATGATCGGCTCGACCCTTCTTGGAACCTTTGCAGCCTGGGTTGTGGCCCGCACCGATATCCCGGGCCGTTCCATCCTCCGCACAGCCTTCGTCTTCCCCTTCCTCATCCCTCCTTTTGTCGGTGCATTGGCATGGCGACAGCTTTTAGGGCCGGTGGGTTACCTCAGCAAGGTCTACCAGGCCTTCGCCGGAGTGGACTCAGTCCCATGGAGCATCTACGGAGCAGGCGGCATTGTCCTCGTTATGACGATGCACAGCTACCCTCTTGTCTATATTACGGCTCTGGGTGGTCTGGAGCGAATGAATCCCGAATTGGAAGAAGCCGCGCAATCCTCTGGAGCAAGAATCTTTCGGGTGATGCGGGATGTTACGTTACCTCTCATGGCCCCGACCATCCTGGCTGGTGCGGTCCTGGTCTTCATCACAGAGATCGCTAACTTTGGGATCCCGGCTGTTCTGGGTTACTCTGAGAACTACTTTGTTCTGACCACCAAGATTTATCAGGCGGTGGCCAAGAGCTTTGCTTCACCGAATGCCCTGGCGACAGCCGCTGCTCTCTCCATGGTCCTGGCCGTCATTGCGGCCGCGGGCATTATTGCCCAGAGAATTGTCCTTCGGGGACGGGAATATGCTGTCCTTTCCGGAAAGTCGATGCAACCCAACCTTGTGCGCTTGGGTGTTCATAAGGCTTGGGTTTTGCCTGCGGCCTGGACTTTGGTCTTTGTCGCTAGCATTGCTCCAGTTCTGGCCATCCTGATCACCTCTCTCATCCGAGCCTATGGGTTACCCCCGACCCTCGACAATCTGACCCTTCAGAATTTTGCCCAGGTCTTGTTCATGAATGCCGCCGCACGGAGGGGGATTGTGAACAGCCTGATCTTGGCAACTGCCTCGGCCACCTTGATCGCTTTCCTGGGGTCATTGATTGCTTATATTTTGGTGCGGACAAAACTTCCCGGCCGCGATATTCTTGATTTCTTTGCGGCCATGCCTTATGCCGTGCCCGGTACAGTGGTCGCGTTGGCAATGATCCTGACCTGGCTCAAGCCACTGCCTCTCACACGGATCGTTCTTTATAACACCATCTGGATACTGCTGATCGCTTATGTCGCACGCTATCTCACCTTTGGTATCCGGTCCACAGCAGGATCCTTACAGCAGATTCATCCCTCGTTGGAGGAGGCGGCACGCATTTGCGGCGCCAACTGGCTTCAATCCTTTCGAGACGTGATGCTCCCGCTGATTACGCCCGGACTTTTTGCCGGTTGGTTCCTTGTTTTCATGCCTTGTCTGCGTGAGCTGACCGTGTCGATTTTGCTCTGGTCTGCAGGAAGAGAGACGGTGGGGGTTATGGTGTTTAACCTCCAGGAGAGCGGACACACTACCCTTAGTGCCGCACTTGCCATGATGATGCTCGCCGTTCTCGTCGCGGCGAATATTATTACCCGGCGAATCACGGGAGGAAGGCTGGGATACTAAGTTGAAGGTCCTATGATGAAGAACTGACGTCATTCTTCTTTACGACGAGGCGGACGAAAGAGGGGCTTATGTCAGAAGTTATTTTGAAACGCGTGAGCAAGCGCTTTGGTGACACTCTGGCCGTCAGCGACTTCAATGCTAAAATCGCTGATGGGGAATTCGTTTCGTTTTTGGGACCCTCGGGCTGCGGCAAAACGACAACACTCCGTATGGTCGCTGGCTTCCTTGAACCCACAGAGGGTGAGATTTATATCGGTCAACGGTTGGTCTCTTCCGCCGAACATCGGATTGCTGTCCCCCCCGAGAAGCGGCATATTGGTATGGTCTTCCAATCCTATGCAGTGTGGCCTCACAAGAATGTGTTTGACAATGTGGCCTATCCATTGCGAATCCAGAAAAAGAAGAAGACAGAGATTGAGGAAAAGGTACACCAAGTATTAAGCCTGGTTAAACTCTCCGGGATGGAAGAACGGTTCCCCCACCAACTTTCCGGTGGCCAACAGCAGAGGGTCGCCTTGGGTCGGGCTCTCATCATGGAACCGGATGTCCTCCTGCTCGACGAACCGCTCTCCAACCTCGATGCCAAGTTGCGGGAAGAGATGCGTTTTGAGATCAAAGACCTTCAGTCCCGTATCCGTGTCACGATCATCTATGTCACCCACGATCAAGCAGAGGCCATGGCCATGTCTAATCGCATCTTTGTCATGAATGCAGGTCGTACTTTGCAAGTGGACACCCCTAAGGGTATCTACGAGAAGCCGTCAGACCGTTTTGTGGCTGAATTCATTGGACTAACAAACCTCCTCCCTTGCGAGGTAATGGGTAGAGACCAAGTTCTCCTGCAAGACGGTACCCGTGAAGCATGGGTGCCTTGTCCTATCCCTCCGGGGCTTACAGGGTCGGCCCTCATTTCGATCCGACCCGAGCACATTGAGATAATACCACCTAACGGCGGCCTTCGGGGCGAAGTGAACCGCGCGGTATACCTTGGCCGCGTGGTAGATTATCGGGTCAAGGTAGGTAAACTGGAGCTACGGGTGGAAGGGCAGGCATCCCTTCCCTATCGCGAGGGAGACAGAGTTTCTCTGAGGATCCATCAAGCAATGGTCTTTACCCTCTAACGTTCACCCCGTTAGAAAACCCCAGCCTTCCTGCCTCTCCCTGCCCGTCCGGCAGGCGGGGGCAGACAGGTATGCTGGGGATGGTATAAATAGAAAGCATTAGCTCCTTATTCCTGCCTGCCGGCAGGCAGGGAGGGTCGGGTCAAAGCCCCGCCCTTTCTAACGGGGTGAACCTCTGTGGCAAAATGGCATTCAGCAAGCTTACGAACGATAAGGACCGGATGAGATTTGGTGCTTCTTCTTACTTCTTGAAAGACCGATGCGTCACGGAGGCCTTGGATGTCATCGCCCGTCTGGGCTATGACTCAGCAGAGATCTGGATGGAGCATTACTGGTCTGGAGGCCAAAGGCCAGCAACGATTGCCCGCCATGCTCGGACCCTGGGCTTAGATCTCACCATTCATGCAGCCTCGTACGACTTGAACATCACCTCAACAAACATTAGCATACGTCGTGAGTCAAGGCGTCAGATCCGATCGTCCCTGCAACTGGCCGCCGCCGTGGGAGCCAGTGTCGTCGTGGTTCATCCCGGGACACTCTCTTCTTCGAAGGGAGATTGGTCAGCAACGTGGCAATCCCTTGAGGAAACTATGGCCCTTCTGGACGAGTGGGCAAAGGAAGACGGAGTCGAGGTAGGACTGGAGAATATGGAGAAGCGAGCCAAGGAAATCTTCGTTGCTCCGGATGATGTGGCACGCCTATTTAGCCATCCTTGGAAGCACATCCGGCTCACCCTTGATCTCGCTCACACTGCGACGGTGATGGATCCCTTGTCCTATCTGAACCAGATGAGGGTCGAATGGATCTGCCATGTTCATTTCAGTGATAATACTCCCTCTACCACACACCTCCCCCTCGGGGAAGGTCAATTGCCAGTGGTAGAGATCCTAAAAGCCCTGAGCCGTATCTACGGTGGAATTGTCTCGCTGGAGGGCTACAACCCCGGAGAGGGGGAAAAACTTCTGACCCATAACATGGCGTACCTGCGTCACCACGGGTTTGTGGCAACACCCTGATTTCCCTCTTTCCATTGTGGGGTAAGAGTTTAATCATCCTCGTCATCTGGAGCAGACGAAGCTTGAGCAGGTGCCTCAGCGGGTTTTGCCTTCTCTTTAACCAATGGCTTCTCTGGCGCTTTGGCTTTGCATCCAATCCCAATCGAGGCTAAATTGATCATCATCGCCAATGCGAGCAGGAGAAAATTCAACTTCTTCATATTCCTCCGCCTCCTTTCTGATCGACACGGGAACCCTACCATTTACCCTGTTGTTGCATTAAATGCTGCGTTCGTAATCATAAAGCCTTTGCCAATTCAGGAGTGGACCTTAACTCAATGTCATTTGCTGGATTACACTAATGGTGACTTTTAAAAGGTATCATCAATAGGGATTAAATCGGCTCTTTATAAGGACAACCGGGTAATTCGACCGGACCTTTATGCAACAATAGGGTTTATTCCTTGATAAAGCAACCTCGGTGCATCTACTTATTTGACAAAATAAATTTTTTCTAATAACTTCCATGCTAACATCTTGTCAAATGTGTAAACCAAACAACTAATCTTAAATGTTTAAAGGAGGAGTTAAGATGCGACGAACTACCATTTTGGCAATGATCTTTTTTGTAATGTTAGTCTCAGTCTGCACAGCCCAAGACCAGTCACCCAAAGCAATGGCTGAGACTTTTTTCCGCACATTACAAGGAGGTAAAATATCTCAAGCTTATGACCAACTGTTTGCGGGTTCGACGATTCCTCAAACCAAACCTCAAGCAGTAGAAACAGTCAAACGTCAGACAGAGAGCGGTTTGCCACAATTGGGTAAGATGCTTGGGTTTGAATTGATTCGGGAAGAGAAGTTCGGAACGGCAGTAGTAAGATTTGTATATTTGTTGAAATTAGAAAAAAGTCCGACCGTATGGGAGTTTTTCTTCTACAGACCTAAGGCGACTTGGTTTTTGGTAAATTTGATGTTTAACGATCAATTTAACCTGCTCGATGCAAAACAATAATCTTAATTCTGGGAGTTTGGTTAGTCCTAAGATAAAGCACATATTTTGGAGTGAGGGGAAAGGATTCATCGAGGGGGGTGACTAAAGGGGAAGCCTTGCCCCTTTTCTCCTCTCCAATGCTCGTTCATAGATGAGTTTCGCTGTGACCATATCGTCTACAGCAATACCCATATTCATGGAGAAGATTCTCTCCAACGGATCCTCTCGGCCTGGCTTTAATCCGGCCGCCAGTTCTCCAAGGTCTGCATAAATCTTCTCAGGAATACCACTGAAAAAGATTCCTTCTTTTTTGGTGCTGAACAACTGTCCGATGTCATCAGAGACGAACTTATCGCACTCCTTCATGGCTGAACTGGTCCATGCGGAATCGTAATCGAGTGAGACAGCGAGGCCTCCTTTCTTGAGCATCCCAGCATGAAGCGGAGGCTTTGGCTCTGTAACGATAGGAATGGCTGTTACCACCACATCTGCTCCTTCGATCATCTCAGCAGGACTTGTGCAAGCTATCATGTTGAGTTTTGGGAAGACTTGGCTCATCTCCTCCATAAAGCGCTTCGTGGCCTCAGGATAGAGATCATAGCAGCGAACTTTTGACAGCTCCGGCAAGGTCTCAACAAGAGCCCGAAGACTCGTACGGGCCTGAACCCCACAACCCAACATAGCGGCTATGCTGCTTGTCTGCCTTGCGAGATATTTCGCCGAGATGCCAACACTGGCCCCAGTGCGCATGGCTGTGATCCATGCACTGTCCATTACAGCTATTGGAATTCCAGTCTCTGGATCGTTAAGGATGAGCAAGCCCGTGATATAGGGCAATCCCTTTTCGATATTGGTGAGGTAGCCACTGACCCATTTCAACCCGGCAGCTTCAACCTCTTTCACATAAGCCGGCATGGCGTGGATAAAAGCATTGGTTCTGGGATGGATACCGGGCTTCGGTGGCATTTCTGTCTTGCCCAGCCCTTTAAGGCGGAAGCCATGATCTACCACCTCGAGCACCTCCTTCATGGTGATACCCAGATCTTCTACATCCTTGCGACTGAGGTAAAGAAGTTCCATGGTTTCTCCTTAAATGATTTTTGGGTTACAATGATTTTGTGAATCCCTTCTTCTCAATTCATCCATCATGGGCTTAATAATCTTTTCTATCTTTTCTGAAGTAGAGCATAGCCTAATAGAATGATGGAGAAACCAGAGCAGATCCAAGCGAAGGCATCGCCATAGAGGGTGTAAAAGGTTTTTCTTTTCATCATTCGAATGGTTCCGTTCATCGCCTCTTCCGTGAAAATATCTCCTTGTTTAACAATCTTGCCTTTAGGATCGATGAAGGCGCTGATTCCTGTATTCGCCGCTCTTGCGATGAAGACTCGATTTTCGATGGCCCTGAAGGTGGCCATGGAGAGGTGCTGGTATGGAGCAGAAGTTTTACCGAACCAGGCATCATTTGTGATGGTCACCAAAAAATTTGCTCCCTCCTTGACGAACCTCCGGCAGAGATCTGGAAAGATGATTTCAAAACAGATGAGAACCCCAAATTTCCCTTGGGGGAGAGGAAGATGAACAATCTCTTTTCCAGGTTTGAAATTTCCAATGCCTTCTCCTATGGATGATTCAATGAAGAAAAGAAGTTTCCGGAGAGGAACATATTCTCCGAAAGGGACAAGGTGGATCTTATCATACTTTCCTATCAGTTCTTTCGATGGAGATACCAAGAAGGCGCTGTTATAGTAATCGACCTTTCCCCTCTCTATCTTATAGAAAGGAGTTCCAAAGAGAAGGAAGGCATTCGTCTTTTCAGGAATTTCGAAGACAATGGGTTGATATTCTTTGACTTCCTGGAAGAAGAAGGGGGTGGCCGTTTCAGGCCAGATAATGAGATCCGGTTTATCCTCAGCAACCTTCATTGACAACTTTCGATAGATCTTTAATGTTTCCAGCTGAAAAGATTCATTCCATTTTATCGACTGGTCGATATTTCCCTGAACCAGACCAACCTTCAATGAAGGACTTTGGATGACCTCTTGATCCACATGGTTTATCTTTACATATCCATAGATCAAAAACACAAGAAGGACGAGAACAGTAAGGACCACCTCTTTTAAAGGAAATGTTCTTTTGAGCCACTGCTGAAGCACCTCGAAGAGTACGGCATTGACGAAAAGGATGATGAAGGAGAGGCCATAGACTCCGGTGATATCTGCCATCTGGATAAAAGGGAGATTGAGATATTGGGTATGGCCCAAATAGGCCCATGGAAAGCCTGTGAGAAGGAAAGAGCGGAGGTATTCCAAAGTGACCCACAAGATGGGAGAAAAAAGAGTGTTTTGAATCCCCGAGCGGACCTGGATGAACCGAGTGAGGAATGTGAAGGCACCTATGAAGAGGCTTAAATAGATAACCAGTAGTAAGAGAATGAGGCCGCTCAGGATGGAGGGGACATTGCCATAAGTATGAACCGCAACAATGATCCAATAGAGAATTCCGAGGAAGGAGACGAAACCGGTAAAGAATCCAAGCTTAAAGCTTTGATATAATCCCTTCCCTTCGATAGAATAAAAAAGGGGAACCAGAGCAAACCAGGCTAAGAATTCGAGATCGAAATTGGGATAGGAGAGAATGAGGAGAATGCCCGAAAGGAGGCTTGATAGGATATCTCTTTTTTTCATAAATCAAATCATTACCCCCACTTTTATCCTCCTCTTGAAGGGAAGGGTAGGGGTGAAGAATATCTTAAAAAATAAAGGGGCTTATTTCAAGGAAGATTTTGAATTTAGGAAGGGATTTGTTGGATAGAAAATAAGAGTCGATGAAACATTTATCTCATACTGCTTAATAGATCCTTTAAAACAAAGATAAAAATACCAAAGAGAATGTAAATGAGAGAAGGGAACTCAGAGCGTAGGGCCTGGGTCCATTTAAACCCATTTGCTTTAAAACGGTGGAAGTTCCTTAGCCTTGGCATCCATCGGGGCACTTCATTGAAATAAGTAAGATAGCCATTTTCCCATCTCTCCGAGAGTTTTTTCTCTTCGTAAAGAACAACAACATGGTAAAGGGCAAAAAAATATAACATCACAAAAGGGGTGAACCAAATAAGTTTTGAAAGTACAGAAAGGCCTGCGGCGATGATGATATTGCCAATATAGAGAGGGTTTCTGACAATCGCATAGGGTCCTGTGTTAACAAGTTCCTTTCCCTTCTTCTTCATCGATGGCGTTCTTCTTCCAATATGTTTCGTAGACCAAAGTCTAATTAAAAAACCGATGAAGATAATTGCAATCCCCAAGGGCCATATGATGAAGTCGTTCTCCATTTCATTGTAATGAGTCATTCCCATAACAACAAATGGGGGGAGATATAGAAAGCTCCTGAAGGAAGCTATCTTTTTCAATATGTTATCTCGCAATGGAAAAGACATTCAAACCTCCAATGCCTATTGAATTTTTACGACGAGTATAAACAGGTTCATATTCATGTGTGGTTCATTTAAAATGAGGTAATTATAAACGTTTTCACACTAAATCACAAAGATAATGAAGTAATGTATTTAAGATCGGCTTACGTTAATCATTAATTCAGCCAATCGACCAGATGACGGCGGTAACCAATATTAAGAAATCTTAATCTAAATTTAATGTAAAATTAATCTTTTCCCTTTAAGATGAATCTTCTGGTTACATTGACATCCCAATGGATTGAGGTTAAATAAAAATAATTATGTTCAAAGTAAAAAAAAGAGCGTTACTGTGGCTGGTATTTACAATTCTTTTTTTATTATTTGCTGGTCTCTTTGGATGGACGATCAAAATTCATCGGGATTATCTGAGTATCCCTCCTGAAACCTTGATCGGAAACAAAATCTCCAATGTAAATGCATTAAAAGAAAAGGGATTCCCATTTTCCTTTTTGGTGATCGGGGATACCCAAGGTCGTGGGATGGCAGAGACCTTAATCAAATCAGCTCTATTTGAGAAAAATTTTTCTTTTATGGTCATCATCGGCGATTTTGTCAAGAGGCCCGATATATGGGACCATCGTTTCTTCCTCGCAGAGATGACAACTGAAATAAAACCTCCTTTCCCGGTCTTCCTTACCGTTGGAAATCACGATGTCGATTATGCTTTGAAAATAAAAGAGCCCAAGCGTCGGGTGACTCCAGAGGTTTTTGAATCCCTTTATGGAGCAAGGAATTTCGATTTTGTCTTCAATCAATGTCTTTTCATCCTCCTTGACCTTGATATGAGAAATCAGACAGGCTATCTAAATTATCTTCGAAATACTTTATCTCAGAAAGGAGGAGGGAAGAAGCATATTTTTATTTTTTTTCATTATCCCCCTCAAGAGGTGTGGAAAGCCATTCATCCCTCAATACCTCAAGAAGAGATGAGTCCTTTGCTACCTAATGAAAATGAGTTTTTTTCCCTTCTTGAAACCTACAAAGTAACAACCTGTTTTTTCGGACATTATCACGGCTACTGGAGAGGGCAGAGGAATGGGGTGAATCTGGTTGTCGTTGGAGGAGGTGGTGGTAGTTTAAAGAGTTGGCAACCAGAATGGGGAAAATTCCACCATATATTGAAAGTAAATGTTGATCAGAGTATAATCTCCGAGGAAATGATCACTCGTCCGGAGAAATTGAGTGTTGACGATTCACTGGAGTGGTGGATATGGTCGGGCTTTTTACCGATCATTGAAAACAGGACGTGGGTCGTTTATGGACTATTTATTCTCTTTTTATCTTCGGGTGCTGCTTCGCTTAATTTCTTTATCCTCTCCTTGAAAAAAAGGAAACGCGATGAACGCAAAAGATTTTAAAGGTGGTCTTTGGCCAATGAAACTACTGCTGATTGGAGTAGGGAGATTCGGGAAGAACCACCTGAAAACTCTCGTCGATCTTGTGGATGAACTTTATGTGGTCGATTCAGACCCGAATCAACTGAAGGTGTGCGAGGAATTCTCAATTCCGAGAAATCGTCTTTCCACCGATTATCATGATTTCCTTGGTCGGGTGGATGGAGTTGATGTGGTTACGCCAGCAGACAGTCATCTGAGAATTTGTAAGGAATGCTTTGAGAAGGGAAAAGATGTCTTTGTAGAGAAACCCATCGCCCTTACTTCTGCTGAGGCGAAAGAAATGATCTCTCAGGCAGGAAAGAGAGGATTGATTCTTCAAGTGGGCCATCGCTATCGCTACCATCCTGCTTCTTCAAAAATAAGGGGGTTCATTGAGGAGGGAAAGCTCGGTGAAGTCCAGTATGCTTATGGCCATTTCATAGGGTTCAAAAGACCAAGGACCGATGTGGGAGTGACTCAGACAGATGCCATCCACTATTTTGACCTCTTTAACTACCTTTTTGGAAGTCCCCCCCAAGCCGTGAGGGCTGTCGTGAGACATTATCTCAACCTTCCTCTGGATGATACTTCCTTCTCTATCCTGGAATATGGACAAAAGCTCGTTTTTGTTGAAGCAGGCTATATGCCGCCTGAGAATAGAAGAGACATTTCGATTATTGGAGATCGGGGAAGCCTCTATTGCAACTTTAAAAAGAATTCTCTCTCTTTTTATGATAATCGGTACGAGAAGCAGGGGGAGCGATGGGGAGGGTCGGCTGTTATTCATTCTATCCTTCCAAAAACCTCACGGTTTTTGGGGATGGTGGCATTTTGGTGAGGGATGACGAGACACTTGCAAAACATTGTCGGATGCTGAGGGACCACGGAAGATTAGAGAAATATGAACATGAATTGGTTGGGTATAATTTGAGATTTAATGAAATCCAGGCTGTCGTTGGAAGATTGCAGCTTCAAAAATTGGATCAATTCAATGAATCCAGGAGACAAATCGCTCGTTGGTATGGTGATGGGTTAAAAGGACTTCCTGTGATCACCCCAAAGGTTCGAGATTGGGCCGAACCTGTTTTCCATCTCTATGTCATCCAAACGCCGGAGCGGGAGAGCCTGGCAAACTACTTAAAAGAGAGAGGGGTTCAAACTGGGATCCATTACCCTATCCCCTGTCACCTTCAACCAGCGGTTAAACATACGCTTGGTCGACAGCCAAAACTGAAGAGGACAGAGGAGGCCGCTCAGAAGATCCTCTCCCTGCCCATCTATCCTGAACTCGAAAAGGAGAAGGTGGATTTTATTTGTGCCATGGTTAAAGAGTTCTTTAATAAAAGGGACTCATGAACTCAACCCTAAAGGGTTGAGTTACAAAGTAACTCAAGGCTTCAGCCTTGATTCAAGGAGGATCGATTTCTTTTGAAAGAGCAGAGAGGGATCGATATATCGGTGGTTATACCGGTTTACAATGAGGAGAAGAATCTTCCTGTCTTGATTCCCCAGATCGCACAGGTTCTTGAATCGTTGGGGAAGTCTTATGAGATGATCTTCGTCGATGATGGGAGTACAGATGAAAGCCGGAAGGTTCTTAAAGAGATGATCTCTCAGTATCCTCAAATTCATATTCTTGGATTTAGGAAGAATTGTGGTGAAACGGCTGCAATCGCTGCTGGGTTAAAAGAAGCAAAAGGGCAGATTGTGATTACCATAGATGGTGATCTCCAGAATGATCCCAAAGATATTCCAAGAATGTTAGAATATCTAAAGGATTACGATATGGTCACTGGATGGCGTGAGAAGCGAGACGATCCCTGGATTAAACGGATTAGCTCAAAGATTGCCAATGGGATTCGGAACTGGTTGAGCCGAGAGACGATCCGTGATAGCGGTTGCACTCTCAGAGTTTATAAACAGGAATGTCTTCAGAACCTTAAGCTTTATAAGGGGATGCATCGTTTCATGCCAACCCTGGTAAAGATGGAGGGATTTCGGGTGATCGAAATACCGATCGCCCATCACCCCAGGAAATTTGGGGTGTCAAAGTATACAACCTGGAACAGGATGTGGCGCGCCTTCATTGATCTTCTGGCCGTGAAATGGATGAAGAACCGGCACATCCGCTACGAGATTGAAGAAAGGATTTGAGATGGACAGTCTTCCACTTTTAGGGTTCGCGATGGAATTTTTCAGAGACCTCTCAGTAAAGTATCCAAAATTCCAGTTAGACTTCTGGTTGATTTTCGGTTTCATTGGACAGACTATGTTTGCGATGCGGTTTATCGTTCAATGGATTGCATCTGAGAAAAAGAAAGAGAGTGTCATCCCGGTGGCCTTCTGGTATTTCAGCCTGGGAGGCGGATTGATCCTCTTGGCTTATGCCTTTCGCCAGATGGATCCTGTCTTTATCGCGGCCTATCTTCTCAATCCCATCATCTATTTCCGAAATCTTTACTTTATTTACAAGAAGAAAGATAGCACCTCTCCCCCACACCGCTGAGAAGGAAAATGATGTGAAGGAATGGAGATCTCGAGAAGCATGGATCATGAGCAGTTTCATCATTGTCAGTGGTCTCATTCTCTTTTTTAACCTTTGGAATAAAAGCCTCGAAAATCACGGTTATCTTCGGTACGCAGAAGTCGCCAGGGAAATGATCCGATCCGGGGAGTGGGTGGTTCCTCATCTCAATGGAGAAATTTACATTAATAAACCTCCTCTTCTCTTTTGGCTCATTGCCATTCCTGCTTCCCTTTATGGATCAGTGACCCCGCTGATCGCGCGATGGCCTTCCACCTTTGCTGGGTGGGTGGGTATAATTATTCTTTTCCTCTGGGGGAAGCGAACTTATGGGACGACCCAATCTGGTTTGATTGCAGGGGGAATCCTTCTCTCCAGTTATCAGTATTTTTTCCAGGCAAGATTAGCCAAAACCGATATCCTCTTCTGTCTCTTCATCCTTCTATCCCTTTACTTTTTTTACCTCGGATATAGTGAATTCAGAAGAAGACGATATCTCTTTTATGGGCTTTCTTTCTTTTCTATGGGTCTGGGAGTGTTGACAAAGGGTCCCTTTGGATTGCTCCCTTTTATTATTATATCCGCCTTTCTCATCAAAGAGAGGCGATGGCGAATATGGATGAGTAGAGAATTTATTCTTGGATATGTGATTTTACTACTGACGGTTCTCCCTTGGATCTTCCTCTTCATCCATCGTGTGGGATTAGAGGAAAGTATCACGTTAGTAAAGGAGACCCATATTCTTACTCGTCAGGCTCCCATTTACTTCTATTTTATTCAGATTTGGGGACAATTTTTCCCTTGGTCTCTGTTTCTTCCTTTTTTATTTTTTTATCTTTGGAAAGAAAGAATGGGATTCTGGCATTCAAAAGAATCTTTTTTCTTCATCTGGTTTATTGTCATTTTTATCCTCCTCACCTTATTTAGATATCGAACTTCTCGATACCTCCTCCCGGCTCTCCCACCCTTAGCCTTAATGATTGGAGGGACGTGGCGAAAGAGAATGGTCTATTTTTTGATCCCCTTAGTATTCGTAATCTTCCTCTGGCATGCCCGTGAATACTATTGGGTTAAAAAGGATCTTTCCTATTCCCCAGGGATGATTCTCGCAGGAGAGTTGAGGCCTATTATAAAAGAGTCAACATTATCGGGATATCGATTAGATACGGGTACGATAGAAGAAGTAAATTTTTATCTGGACCGGGTGATCCCAATCTTAAGCAAGATAGAGGATTTTTCAGAATCGCTGAGGAGGGGAGAGGAGAGATGGGTCTTGATGCCGAAAGAGATATATGAAGAAGTTCGAATTCAAAGAAACCTCTCGACGGGATGGGTTCAGGAATTTCTGTATAAGAAGGGAAAGTTGGTTTTGGTCTCCATGAGGCCTTAAGAAAGTCCGGTACCCGCTATGGCTTGAAAAAAAATATGGTTGTGGCTTAGATAAAGATGTCCGATAGAGGAAAAGGATTCTAAAATTGAAGGAAAAACGATTTTCTAATATTTACCCCCAAAAATGGGCACAATTTTTTGTCCTCTTGGGATTCTGTCTCTTCCTCTATTTTCTTAACCTGGGGCAATGGGATCTCTGGAGTCCAGATGAGCCTCGTTACGCCCAAGTTGCAAGAGAGATGGCCAACGGAGGGGATTGGATTCTCATGCATTTTAACGGGAGAATTTATGAGGATAAGCCTCCACTCTTTTTCTGGTTCATCGCTTTTTCATCCTATCTTTGGCAGGGATTTAACTCATTTTCCGTGAGGTTTCCAGCAGCCCTCTTTGGAACCTTCACCGTCCTCCTCACTTTCCTTCTTGGAAAAAATATCTATTCGACGCGCACAGGATTTTTCTCTGGGCTCATTTTAGCCACAAGCCTTGAATTCGCTTATCTTTCTACGAGGGCCAATATTGATACCACTCTAACCTTTTTTACAACAGCTTCGCTTCTTTGTTTTTTTCAATGGTACCAACATCCTGCCCCCCACCCTTCCCCTCTCCCCAGTGGGGAGAGGGAGGGGGTGAGGGTGAATTGGTTTGAGCAGAGAAAGATCAGAAACCTTTCCATTTATGGTTTTTATATCGGTATGGCATTGGGTACTTTAACCAAGGGGCCAGTCGGGTTTATCCTTCCCCTTTTAATTAGTTTGATCTATCTCCTTATTCAAAAGGATTGGGAGGGGATCAAAGGGATGAAGCTCATTCCGGGGATCGTTCTGATGATGGTGATCATCTTGGCCTGGTATGTTCCTGCGGTTTGGAAGGGTGGTAGAGATTATCTGAATGCCACCCTGTTGAAACAGACGATCGATCGGTATTCAGAGGGGTGGAGCCACGTCAAACCCTTCTATTACTACTTCTACAATTTTCCTTTCGAGTCTCTACCATGGTTTCTCTTTCTTCCCGCAGCAATCGCTTACGGTTTTTCCAAAGAAACGATTGAGAAGAGGAAAAGGTTTCTATTCCTTCTGACATGGTTTGTTGTACTCTTTATATTCTTCTCACTCTCCAGAGGGAAAAGAGGCCTTTACCTCTTACCTCTCTACCCAGCCGTGTCCGTCATGATCGGGAAACTCTGGGATGATTTTATTTCCACTTCGATGGATCATTTCAGACATGAATGGATCTCTTTCCCACTCTATGGATTTATGGGGTTGGCTTTGATAGCAGGGGCTGCTGTTCCATGGGTGGTCTCGATGAAATTTCCGTCCTACCTGTCGTATAGTCTTCCTATTGCCTTTCTCATGGTCGGCGGTGGCTTGGCCCTCTTCGTTTTGAATCGCTTTAGAATGCAAGGCGCCATTTTCTTCCTTCTTATTGGAATGATGGCGGGTGGATTCTTTTATACATCGAGAGTCGTTTTTCCTCTGGTCAATCCATACAAATCGGCCCGTTTCGTTTCCCAAGAAATTACGTCTCGGATTCAACCGGATGAGAAATTAGCTCTTTATGGAGGATTTGTGACCGCTCCTTATAATTACTATACAGGAATTGTGCCTATTTTAGAGTTAGAAGGAGAAGAGACTCTCGTTCATTTCCTGAGATCTCCGGAAAGGGTATTCTGCATTCTAAAGTTCAGAGATTTTTATAAATTTCTGTCCATTGCAGATAAGCCAAGGGTTCAATTGATCACCCGACGCAAGGTCGGAGACGATGATATTGTTCTCGTTTCGAATCAATAAATCCCCCCTCTTTCCTCATTTATTAAAAGGAGATGAAGGGGATGATTAAATAGGAATGGAGACTTTTATGGACGTGAAGAAAACTCGAAGGGTTCCATTATTTATTGGAGCACTTCTACTGGTCATTTTTGCTAAACCCAATTTCCCCGGGGTCATTGTCGGAATCATCCTGATCATCATAGGAGAAGGGATCCGTATCTGGGCGGCGGGCCACCTACAGAAGAATGAGACCCTCACAGTGACCGGTCCGTATGCCTATGTAAAAAATCCCCTTTATATGGGTTCGATTCTCATTACTACTGGCTTTTGTATCCTTGCAGACAATATTTATCTCTTGGCCGCTGCTACCTTTATATTCTGCTTCCATTACATCCCTTATAAAAAGAAGGTTGAGGGCGATCGGTTAAAAAAGATTTTTGGGAGTCCATTTGAGGATTATGATCAGAAGGTCCCAGACTACCTTCCCAGGAGGACGCCTTATTCGAGCCAAAAAAATCCGTGGCGATTTGGAAACCTCATTGAAAACAGTGAAGAAGGGATTCTTATGATTATCGTTGTTGGAATATTACTGATCTTGAGTCGGCCTTTTTGGGGAAATATCCTCTAATGCTTCCCCCCCTCACCCCCTCCCTCTCCCCTTCGAGACTGTGTCGCAATAAGGAGAATACCATGTTTGTCATTCTGAACGAAGTGAAGAATCTAATCATTTCAACTGAATCGATCATAGAGATTCTTCGGCTATCGCCTCAGAATGACATTACGACACAGTCTCGAAGGGGAGAGGGGAAGGGTGAGGGGGATAATTTGGATATTGCGGATTGGAATTTGTTTATGATTTGAAATTTGAGTCTCTTAAGGGATATACGTGAAGCGAGAAGATTTTGAGCATTCGATTCCTCTTGTAAAGGGTAGTTTTGGGAAGCCTGACCTAAATCGAGTGGAGGTGGAAGGCCGCACCCTCATGGTCAAGGATGTTTGGAGGAAAAATCTTTTTTTTCGTTGGACATTGGGACTCTGGCTCATTCATAAGGAATGGAAGATATACTCTCAGTTGAAGGGAGTTCATGGTGTTCCTCAGGCTATTGAGCGAATTGATCACTTTGCTTTTGCCATGGAATTTGTCCCAGGAAGACCCATCGAAAGAGGAGAGACCCTTCAACCTTCTTTCTTCCCCCACCTGGAACAAGTGCTGAGAGAAGTCCATAAGAGAGGAGTCGTCCACTTGGATTTGAGACATAAGGGAAACATCCTCATTTCTGAAAAGGGAGAACCCTTCCTCATCGACTTCAACAGCAGTTTCTACTATAAAGAAAAAGGACTCTTTCGTCGTTTTATCTTTCCCATCCTGAGGTGGGTCGATAATGGCGGTCTTCTGAAATTGAAGGAGAGGATAGCCCCTGAATTGATGACCCATGAAGAGATGAATTTTCTCAAACGCTTTAATAGACTCCGAAAGCTCTGGATCTTCAACTAAAAAGAACGTCATTGCAAATTGAAAAGTTAACAATGTAAATTTAGCAATGAAGAGAACGGAAAATTGAAAATTAGACGGTAGAGGGTATTCAATGCTAATTTTGCAGTGTTAATTTTGCATTTTGCACTGGCTATTTTTCACTTTCCTATAATCATGTGGAAGAGTTCCTTCTGTTGGAGGGCCATCTCCCGTGCTCCCTTTCTTGTCCCTTCATGTTCATATCCAACGAGATGGAGAATCCCATGGACCATCAGGAGGATGACCATTTTCATCTCATCCAGACCAAATCGTTTCATCTGGCGCCGAGCTGTCTCAACTGAAATCACCAAGTCCCCAAGGAGATGGGGATGGAGGGTGGAGAATTCGCCTTCTCTCATTGAAAAGGCAAGGACGTTGGTAGGTTTGTCCAATCGAAGGTATCGCCGGTTCAATGCTTGAATCTGAGTGTCATTGACCAATAAGAGACTTACCTCAGCATCAGGAAGTCCCAGTTCGGTCAATATCCTTTGGGCTGCCCTTCTTATCTTTTTTAAGTCTAAAAGGGTATGTTTTTGTCGATTTCGAATCCAGATCTTCATCGTTTAGCTTCATAGAAGACTCAGAGGTTGGGGAAGCAGGATAGTCGATGCGCTGGTGGAAAATGGCTGTTAAAATCCGGCTGAAACTTTCTTCGATCTTGTGAAGGTCTTTCAGGGTTAATTCGCACTCCTCCAACTGCTCATCTATGAAGATGCTATTCGTAATCCGTCGAACCAGATTTTTGATTCTGGATGGGGTGGGATCGGAGAGAGCGCGTGAAGCCGCTTCCACGGCATCAGCCAGCATCACGATGCCTGCTTCTTTGGTCTGGGGCTTAGGGCCAGGATAACGGAAATCCTTTTCATCGATCGTCTCCGTTTCTTTATTCTCCTTTTCCTTGGCCTTTTGATAGAAATAGGAGATCAGACTCGTTCCATGATGCTGCTGAATAATATGAGCCATCCTTTGTCCCAAATGATTTTCACGGGCCAACTCCAACCCATCCTTTACGTGAGAAATGAGAATGAGGCTTGACATGCTCGGAGTGAGATGATCATGCTTATTTTCCATCCCTCCTGCATTCTCAATAAAGTAGAGAGGTTTTTTCAGCTTTCCAATATCATGATAGTAAGCACTGACCCTTGCCAATAGGGGGTTGGCGGCAATCGATTTGGCAGCAGCTTCTACCAAACTCCCAACAATGATGCAATGGTGATAGGTGCCAGGGGCTTGAAGGATAAGGTCTTTGAGAATGGGATTGTCCATATTTGCCAATTCAAGCAATTTGATATCCGTCGTGTAGCCGAATAGACTCTCGATGATAGGTACGATGCTAAGGACTAAAACAGATGCAAGGAGTCCTCCTAAGAACCCCATGATCAGATCTGCAAGAAGAACCATCTTTAAAGGATTTCCAGAGATCAGGTAATAAGAGAGGATCAATAAGATATTAACCCCTCCTACGGTAAGTCCTGCCTTGATGAGAATGCTCCTCTGTTCGCAGCGCGCTACCTTATGGGCACCGATGATGCTCCCCACAAAAGTAAAGATAAAGAAGAAGAGTTGGTTTCCCATCAGGGTGGCCGAGAAATAACTGGACAGGATGGCAAAGACGATCGCGACCTCTGAATTGATTACAATTCGAATGAGCATCGCACCGGTAGCAATGGGAAAGAGGTAAGAGTAAGAAGAGGATGGAATGGAGAAGAACTCCCCTCCCAAGACATCCGTCATCAGTTGAAAGAGTTTCAGGAGACCCATGATACCCACAAGGCTGGTGGAGAAGAGAAGGAGGTCTTTCTGGGAAAGAATGATCTTACGAATATTCTTTGTTGAGAATTGATAGAGGCTGGCTAAGACGAGGAAAGTCAGGAGAACGAAGCCGATCAGGAGGGAGAGGATGTGGGTTCTTTCTTGCGCCTTTTTCAAGGCATTGATTTTGAAAAGATGCTCTTCCTGCACCCGTTCTCCACCTCTCACAATCACCTCCCCCCTTTTGACTTGAAAGTAGACGGGTTTTACCATTTCCGTTACCTTCGCCTTTCGTTCTTCGGTCTCATTCTTATTGAAGGTAAGATTGGGCTTCAGGAGGTGTTCGGCAATTCTTAAGATAACAGGGGTCATCTCCTTTCCGAAGGGCGTTGAAAGGAGATCCGCTTGAGCCCGAAGCTTACTCCTTCCTTCCTTGAAATCAAAGAAGGTAAACGGAGGTAGACTCTTTCTCTCCTCACGAGTCTGGATGTTCCGAATGACCACTCCTTTATCAGAATCTGGATCAAGGAAGTCTTTATCATTGACCATCCATTTTGTCAGGATGGGAGCGATCAGTTTCAATGCGGCCTCTCCGATAGCAGGATTGAACCGTTCCCTTTCAAGAATATGCAATTCCCTTTGGGTGAGAGAAAGGCGAAGGGAAGATTCCCATTCTTTTTTACGCAGTGCATTCTTGTCGATCCCTCTTTCAACCTTTCGAAAAGAGTTAGCCAATGATTCAAAAGTGGACCGAACCCGATTTTCCGCATCGATGAGGACAGCAGGATCGTAATCATAAACAGAGAGGGTAGATCTCTCGGCTTCGATCCGTTTCTCCTGTGTTGACTTTTCATCTTCGACCAAAAGATCCTGAGTTGATTTAATTTCCTTGCTGGCGATATCTCCTGCCGTATACTCTTTTAGAGGAAGTTGAAGGGTCGGAGAAAGAAGAAAGGTGAGGATGAGAGCAGTCCCAATGCCGATAAACCATTTTTGATAAGAGGGGGTTTTGATCCTCTCCATCCATGCAAGATCTCTCAAACCATTGGTGGTTTTAAAAAAAGGAAAATGAGATAGGAATTTCTTTATGAATGATTTCATTCGTGAGATTCTTGCTCCTTTGGGCGATGGCGCCTTTCATTCATTCTTTCATAAGCTTTGATGATATCTTGAACGAGGGGGTGTCTGACCACATCCTTGTCCGAGAAGTAATTGAATTCGATCCCTTCGATTCCTTTGAGAATGCCCTGGATTTCGATTAAGCCCGATATCTTATTCTCAGGAAGGTCTACCTGGGTGATGTCCCCCGTGATCACGGCCTTGGATCCAAAGCCTAACCGTGTAAGAAACATCTTCATCTGATCTGATCCAGTATTTTGGGCCTCGTCGAGGATGACGAAAGAATCGTTGAGGGTTCTTCCCCTCATGAAGGCTAAAGGGGCCACTTCGATTATACCCTTCTCCACCAGCTTGGAGGCTCGATCAAAATCCATCATGTCATGGAGGGCATCATAAAGGGGACGAAGATAGGGGTTTACTTTCTCTGCAATATCTCCTGGAAGAAATCCCAGTTTTTCACCTGCCTCTACAGCAGGACGGGTCAGCACAATCCTTTCGACCTCCTGCTTCATGAGAAATGAAACGGCCATGGCCATAGCCAAATAGGTCTTGCCTGTTCCTGCAGGGCCGATGCCAATGACCAGATCGAACTTCCGGATAGCATCGATATAACGTTTCTGAGCAAGACTCTTGGGTGTGATCAGCCTCTTTCTTGAAGAGATATAGACGGTATCGAGGAAAATATCTTCCAGGTTGATCGTTCGATCGTCAGAGATCATTCGAATCGCATAATCGATATCCGTGGGATAGAGGGGATAACCTTTTTTCAGGAGGGCATAGAGGTCGCTCAGAACCCGTTTTGAAAGGTGGACATCAAGGTCTTCACCCTGAATGGTCAAAACATTGCCTTTGGCATTGATCTTTACGCCGATTGTCCTGGCAATGCGCCTTAAATTTTCACTATGAGTGCCGAAAAGGGCATTTGCAGTTTGAAGATCTTCAAAAACGACCTTTTCGACAAATTCTTCTCGTAGAGTCGAGTCTACGACTTGTTGCTCTTTCAAATATTGACCCATTCGGCGGCGCCAAACCCTGTCTTTGAAGGTGGGGTAAAAAAGCGCCGCTCAGGGTCAACCCTGAGCCCTCGGCGACCTCAGTCGAGCCGTTCGTGCCGAAGGCATGCCCAACCTTTAGGTCGGGGAGTCGAAGGGTTGACCTTCACCCCATTAAAGCTATAGGAGAAAGTATAAAAATCATATCATTTTAAAGCTAAGATTTCAATACTCTTACCTTTTCCCTTTACCCCGTTAGAAAGCCCCGCTGCTCGCCCCGTTAAAATTTTTAATTATCCACCAGGAGTTCTTTTTGGTAACCTACTTCTAACGGGGCGAACAGCGGGGATGATAGCTGTTCCTTTTTCAGCAAACACGGGGTTTAATGCCCCGTGTGAGCCTTCCCGTTAGATAGTAGAAGACTTTCTAACGGGGTTTACCCCTTCACCTTTTTCACTTCTTCAATGATCGCAGGGATGATTTCGCCCGCGGAACCACAGATTAGATAATCCGAAATCTGGTTCGTTAAGGGAGTGGGCTCCATATTGATTTCAATGACGGTTGCTCCTCTTTCCTTAGCCGTGATAGGGATGGTTGCCGCTGGATAGACGACTGCTGAAGTGCCAATTACGAGCACTGCACTGCAGGACTTGGATTCTTTAAATGACATGGTTTGAGCCTCCCAGGGGATAGGTTCTCCGAAAAAGACCACGTCAGGCTTCAGGAGAGAGGAGCAATGAGAGCAACGGGGAGGGAGACTTTCTGGCGTGAGGGAGCTCCCATCTATTTTTGTAGAGCAATGCAAACATGAAAGAGTTCTGTGCGTGCCGTGGAATTCGATCACATTTGTGTTTCCTGCAGCCTGATGAAGGCCATCTACATTCTGTGTGATGACAGAGGAGAGAAGACCCATCCGTTCCAGTTCGGCCAATCCAATATGGGCGGGGTTTGGTTTGGCTGCCATGATGAGTAAGAACATCTCTTTGAGCATCAGCCAGACCTTATCCGGATTCGAATGAAAGGCATAGATCGTTGCGTACTCCTCTGGATCATACTTCTGCCAGAGACCCTGAGCGCTCCTGAAATCAGGGATCCCACTTTCTACAGAAATACCTGCTCCTGTAAAAGCGATTGTCTTTTTTGAATGAAGAATGTCCTTTGCTGCCCTTTGAATGAGTTGATGATTCATGGATTTCTCCTCCCCCTCACCCCGCCCTCTCCCCCGAGGGGAGAGGGGAAGGGTGAGGGGTTATTCATTTCTTAAAAAACTTTTTGATCAAGGAGAGGGGACCTGATCTCAACATCCCGTCTCCCAAAGTTTTTCTTTTCACATTGTTCCAGGACTCCCAATGGACGATCTTCTCTAATTCAACTCTTGGAGGAACCTCAGCTCTCTCTTCGGAATAGCCTAAGGTGATGAGACCGATCACTTCGATGTCCTGAGGGATCTCAAGAATCTCTTTCACCTTTGGTTCATCAAAAGCACCGATCCAGCAGGTTCCGAGGCCGAGGCTTGCGGCCATCGTAATCATATTTCCTCCTGCCAGGGTGGCATCGTATCTACCGTATTTTCCCTTTCGGGTATCGAAACCGAGAACGAGGACAACCGGTGCCTTTTCCACATGGGAAGATTTGATAAAGAAGAATCGGGCTACCTCCCCGATCCTTCTTCTCGTCTCAGCATCTGTGACCACAATGAAGTGCCAGGGTTGGAGGTTTGCTCCAGTGGGAGCCCATCTTCCTGCCTCCAGGATCTGAAGGAGCAAATCTTGAGGGACGGGTTTGTCTTGATAGATCCGAATGGACCTTCGAGATTT
>Ga0315288_10002020_pt1 | contig 26273 bp, 45 predicted proteins | sample YL17G11_20_MG_FD_203454 | JGI IMG/M metagenome (GOLD analysis project Ga0315288, IMG submission 203454) | Sediment microbial communities from Yellowstone Lake, YNP, Wyoming, USA - YL17G11_20 | ecosystem: Environmental > Aquatic > Freshwater > Lake > Sediment | place: USA: Wyoming | collected... | reverse complement strand
GACCCAACAGGTCAAAAGATAGAGAGTATGCGTCCATCAGACCATAAACAGTCCATACTCGATAAATTAGAAGAAATCTATGAAACTACCGCGTGTTATGATTGTCCCTTGAAACTTAAATGTAACAAAAGAAATTGGGAATATGGGTGCGAATTTGCCAAAGTTATCGGTTGTGATCTACATCCAGACCAAAAGCGTTTCCCCGGACATTCTACATTGGTGGAATTAATAGACACGACACTTTCCGGACAGTTGATGCTGCAGGGTGTGTGGGCGACAGCGAGGGCAGCAGCTTCAGCGAGTAGCTTTACTGGAGATGCGATTGGCGTTCAAACTGCCGACGTTGGTGGTGGAGAACATTACATTGTCCGTTCTCCACTGCTTTTCAATACTACCTCGATACCTGTAAGTTCAACGGTATCTGCAGCGTACTTCAAAATGTACCAAACCTGGGCCTATCTCAACCAAACCGGACAAATACAGGATGGTCAACCAACATATCCATCCAATCCAGTTGATCTCTCCGACTACGCAATAGCGAACCAATCAGGGGATTATGGAACGATAATTACATCGGTAGATATTGGTGCATGGCAACAAATCAATTTCACGGATGTTAGTGTTGTTGTTCCTGGCAGTATTACAAAGCACTGGCTTAAGAGCAAAACATACGATATTGATAATAGCGCGCCCGGTGCTAATCTTGGAGCCAATTGGGAAGGACCAACCAATGCTGGTGGACACGACCCAATAATGGGTATAACCTATGATACACCGCCTGTTCCACCGTCTGTGGACCCCGCAGACGGAAGAAGTAAATGTCAAGACCTGAAAAACAATGTGAATTGGTTGTTCTCAAAACCCGCAGGCAGTGGAGTAGTGCAGAAAATGATGCAGGAGTTAACCTGAGAGTCCAAAGAGATAGATACACAGAAGGCGTATAAGGTATTGACATGGCAAAGGTCCCGGTAGTCCTGATAGTTGGGTCGGCGGTCGCCATTACAGCAGTAGCCGTGATAGGCTATGTTGGATACCGGATGATCCAGACGGTGTCGAAGATCGGGACGGGGGAGAATGTCAAGGCGGCTGGGGGGGCGGTGTGGGACATGAGGCCAAAGGTTATATTCAAAGGACTCGATAATGACGAGATAGGAATGCTCGGAGGTCTTGTATAATGAACGAATATCTGGCATTTGCGTGGGCAGTATTTCTGACCGTCATGAGCGGGATAGTGTACTCTCTGATATTCTACGCGCAGGCGAAGAAAGCCGGAGAGACATTCAGCGGCGAGAAGTTCGTCCGCACGATACTCTGGGGTGCCGTGGTAGGGGTGTTTGCGTACCAGCTCAATCTCTCGATGCCTGAAGCAGACGCATACACGACCACATTTGGAGGCGGGTTCCTGGTCATGGTCATGGACCAGGCTGCCATTATAATCTGGAAAAAGTACGGAGCTGCGATCCTGGCGGCGCTGGGAATGACGCCCGAACCGCCTGCCGAGCCTCCGAAGCAAGAGGAGAAGAAGGAAGAACCTGCATCTTCAGCACCCCCAACCGAAACCCCTCCGGTTCGGGGGTGCCCCGTCAATCCTCCACTGGCTGGAAAGTAAAGGAGGAGTCGCCCTGAAGAACCCCTGGTCTGAGCTGACCGACAGTCACAAGAAGTATGTCGCGATGGCGACAATTTTTGGCACAATCATCGGTGCCGTCGCGGGCGGCATTGCCGGGCTTTTCATGTGGATGCTCATCACCGGGGGCGGGATTGCCATCATTGGCTTTGGATTATCGAGCGTCAAACGGAGCGAATGGGACAGCGACAGACAGTACATTATCTGGCTGGCCGTCGGGATTTGTGCTCTTGCAGTGGGCCTGATGAGCTGCGTTGGGGCGATTATCGGGCTGTACTTCCATCAGATTGGTTTCCTCCTGATTTTCCCAATAGCAGGCGCAATGGCGGCTGGGAAGTTCTTCAGCGTCTCAATGGACATACCCGTCACGGCTCCGCCTGAACCGGACGTTAATGACATCCGGATCCTGGCGATGTACAAGAAGCTCAACAAGCTCAAGGACCCGGAGCACCAAACGCTTGGAGAGATGGACATCGACCTTGCGATCCATGTGAATAGTCTCTGCGGTGAATTCCGTCATGTAAAGCAGATGAATTACGCGCTCAATGCTTTCATGTTCGGCCTGATAACGATTTCCTATGGCCTCATTTGGTGGTTGGTGCAGTTAAACATACCAACGGTCGGGTGAAGCTTTTAACGCCCGTTAAACCCGATTGACGCCCACCTCCACCCCGAAAGGCTCCATAATCCCCGAATACCCTTCAAAATCAATCCTGCGGGGCGCTTGTAAGCCCTGGCGGGCCGCACCTCCATAAGCCCTCACCTCCGGACCTTGAGCGTCCGGGGCTTTCTGCAGGCCAAAGGGCCTCTACCTGGTCAAAAGGTCGGCAGGGTCATCTTCCGGCCTTTCTTCGACCGATATTACGCAGTTGTTGGGGCACTGGAAGGCTGGGGTGCCGTCCGCCGCCGTCTTGCCCTGGATTTTCCGAACCGCGATCAGGATGGTCCGGACCCGGACATTCCACAGCTTGCCGTCCTTGTCCTTGGCTACATAAGTGGACCAGCTCTCATCGATTGTCTCCACGATTTTGAGCTGTTCGGCTTCCAGGACCTCGCCGTTATAATTAATCTTCAAGAAAACACCTGTTTATTGGGGGTGGGGAGGCGAATGGTGGTTCTCTTCCCCACCCCAGAGGGGTATTGAGAGCTACTTCTTCTTGGGTGCCGGTGCCGCCGGAGCTGGCGCGGGTGCCGCCGGGGGAGCTATCGGAGCTTTGGGGGCTTTCTTCTTGCCCTCTTGCTCGGCGTAGCGATCCGTGAGGCAACGCGGGCAGACAAAATGTCCGAGCTTGTTGGTGATCCGCCTGGTGTCGGGGGATTCCTCGTACAGTGCATCACATTCGGAGCACTTCAGGACATCCTCGTCTTCCTCGCCCTTCTCCTCTCCTTCCTCTTCCGTGGCTTCCTCTTCCTCGTCTTCTGCCATTCGCAGCACCTCTGGAAAGCCTTATATTCTCACACGGACTTAAAGCTTTTGTATGTACATACGCAAGGTCCAACGGGTCAATCAGTCGCTCTATGTCAATCTTCCAATCTCGATGACCAGGGAACTGGACATTGAATCTGGGGACAAGGTAAGGATAACGGTCTCGAAGGACACGATTATCATCCGAAGAATGGCGGAAAGGATCCAGCGGCCCCAATTCATCGAGAGGAATCCTGATGGTTAGATGCCGGTACTGCTCCAGTGAAGTCGTAGTAAAGGACGAATTGAAATATTTGGAATGCCCTTGGTGCCACAATTGTTTCTTCATCGATTCAGCCGAGCCACCTTCAGATCAAGCGATTTATCGGGCACGCTATACGGCGGAGTTGGAGCGGAGAAAACAATACGAGTTGAAGCACCCGAATAATGCGAAACCGGACCCTCTGCACCTTAAAAACCCCGAAGTCCGGATTGTCAACGGCATCCAGGTAACTCAACTGAGACGGGACTGCGTGTACGCTGGGAGTTTGAAGAGGCCGAGGTCGCTACTCGAAAAAGTTGCTGAAGCCGCAAGCGCAATGCTTTCGAACCCGAAGCACAGCAGGACTTTTTACTCTCATGTTGACATCCCAGAATTAAAATGCTCGATAATCCTGAAGGCTATGTATCTCGGTGGCCTGACGGTGGGGTATCACGAACTGACGGACCAGCTCTACATCCGTCCCAGGGGAAGCTGCTGGCAGAAATTCAACCTTGGTGATGAACATGACGCTCGGTAAAGTCCTGACGGCCAACATAAATATTGCGAAGATCCAAATCACGGACTTCACGGTGAAGAACGACGCGTACCTGGAACTGAGGCACCCCCTCGGACCCCTGCTGGCGCAGGTGGTGTCGCTCCAGAGAACCATCGAGGGAGAGATTGCCGAGGCGAAGCTTTTGGGGCACAGCGACGGTCGAGGCGGGGCGAACCCGGTGAAGATCCCTCCGGACATTGGAGAGACGGTGAAGTACGCGGAAGCCATGCTCATTCGAGATGTCCTGGGAGTCCAGCGGAGGAGCACCACGGGCCTGTACATCGGAAAGCTCCAGGACCAAAACCTGAAAGTATTCCTGGACTTGGTGCCGTTGATCAGCCGTCATGTTGCGGTCATTGCCAAGACGGGTATGGGCAAAAGTTACACGGTCGGCGTGCTCATCGAGGAGCTGCTGAAGCGGAAAATCGCAATCGTCATCATGGACCCGCACGGGGAATATACGAGCATTGCGTACCAGAACGATAACAAGGCCGAAATGCGGAAGATGAGAAGCTTCGATGTCTACCCGAGAGGCTACTTCCATTTATTCAACGAATTCTCCCCGGACGCCATTACTAATTCGGCAGCCACGCCGCTGCGCTTCGACGAAAAGAACCTGGACTACGACGATATAATCAACCTGACCACCATCGGGGAATCCGATGCACAGTGCGCCATGCTGGAACGGACGCTCTACACGCTACAACGACTGAAGCGTGAACCGACGATCCAGCACATGATTGAAACAATAGACCGGGAGCGGACGCTGGCGAAGTACCGCCTGATACGGGAATTGAAACGGCTCCAGAGTATGCCGCTGTTTGATTTCCCGCCGACGAAGATTTACGAGATAGTGAAGCCCGGCAGAATAGCGGTCATTAATTTCAAGGGCGTAGATGAGGACCTTCAAGCCTGGTGCGCTGGCAAGATCAGCAAGCGCATATTCGACCGCGCCAAAGAGGGGAACTTCCCTCCGGTCTTCATCGTTATCGAGGAGGCGCACCGCTTCATCCCGGAAGGCACCAGGACCGTTGCGTCCAAGGCCCTCTCAACCGCCGCCAGCGAGGGCCGGAAGTTCGGGGTTGGATTGTGCATTATCAGCCAGCGGGTAGCCAAGGTGAGCAAGAACGTATTGTCACAGTGCGGTTGCCACATCATCCACTGCCTGACGAGCGCAGCGGACCTGGTGGCCGTGTCCAGCTCCCTGGAGGGCTGGACGGCGGAGATGAACGATGAGGTGCAGAGGCTCCCGATTGGAGTTGCGTTGGTCAGTGCGGATTCGTTGCCACATCCGATAGTGGTGGAAATCCGACCGCGTGAAAGTAAGCACGGCGGGGCAAGAAAAGAATTGGTCCCGGAGGGTTAACGGGACATCAGGGTGTTTACATCCAGCAGGACGATCTCGATGGTGTCCTTGGTGGGCCGGACGGCCTCCGCCTGAGCGTCCCTGGAGAACCCGAAGGCCACGATGATGCCCTTCTTGCGCCCGTCCCGGATCACAGCGGTTCGGAACTTGTCCACCTCCGGACGCCCGACATTGTGCCCCCAGCGTTTCACCTGGACAGAAACGGTTTTGAATTCAGTCCACCCGTCGATGCCCATGTCGCCAGACTTCCTCGGATTGACGGTGCCGCCCATCTTCTCCTGGATGATTAAACGAGCGAAATCGTGAGGCTCCATAGACTTCAGCTCGTCGAGCGTTTCCCCTCCGACAACTCTTGCGCTGCCGCCCAGCCTGGTCCTGGTGACATCGCAGCCGGTCCTGGACAGGTCCACCCCGATGAACCGGCGACCGAGCCGCTGGGCCACGGCCAGAGCCGTACCGCACCCGCAGAACGGGTCGAGCACAATGTCGCCCTTTCTGCTGGATGCCTTTATTATGCGTTCAAGAAGAACCTCTGGCTTCTGAGTTGGGTAGCCGATTGCTTCATTGCCATGTATAAAAGGCAGTTCCCACACATCATCCATCACGATCCCTTCTTTCTTGAAATAGACACGGGTATGGTCTCCGTCCCGCTTTTTGATTAAAGCATATCGCTTCCCGTCATCGTCGATTTTGTTGTATCTTGAGGTATGGTTTGGATCCAGCGGGACCTTGACTTCCTTTTCGTTGAATATTACTTTATTAGAGTTCTTAGAATAGAATAGAATGGTGTCGTGTTTCCTTTGAAATCTATTCTTCTGCATACCTCTGCCCCTGTAGTGCCAGATTATCTCATTCTGGAAATTATCATACCCAAAAACTTCGTCCATCATTACCTTGAGATAATGCCCTGCGTGCCAGTCGCAATGAATATAGATTGAGCCGGTCTTCTTGAGCACCCGCTCGCACTGGAGCAGCCGCTCCTTCATATAGGCAATGTAGACATAGATTCCCTTGTGCCCACCCTTCCAGCGTTCCTCAATGGCCTCGTACTCGGCCAGCACGGTGGGGTCGATGGAGCTTCTGAGCTGTTCCCAATCGGCGTCACTGAAGCCCATCTTGGTGGCCTTGTCCTTGACCCAGAAATTCTCGTAGTGCCGATTGCTGAAAAATGGAGGGTCGAGATAGATAAGGTCCACCGATTCGTCGGGAATATTCTTCATCAATATCTTCTTGCAGTCTCCGCAGTAAATCACGCCAGTCTTAATATCGTCCATTAAACTCACCACCATACTTCCTTAAAAGAACCTCAAACTTCCGAGAAAAAAGGAAATAATGCACATGGCCTCCACCTGCCAGGCCGGAGGGAAATTGAGCTTGAAGATTGCCCAAATAACGCCCATCACCTTATCTCCCCGTAGGTCTCCTCGTATCCCTTGATGAGCTGCTTCGTGTCCCTGAGCATGCCGATGGCCGTGTCGGGGCTGGTGTTGCCCCTGGTGTTGGCCTTCACCAGTTGGTTGAGGAAATGGGCCAGGTGGACCTGGACATTCAGCAGCACCATCGCTGCCCCCCGCTCCCGCATGTCCGGCTCACGCATCATCTCCTCGACGGTCTTCTCCTGGCGCTTTCCGGTTCCCATGCACTTCTCACAGGGTATGGAGACGAAGCTGTCTGGCGTGCCGGTCACGACAACTCCATCGCCGTTGCAGGTGGGGCAGAGGAGCTTCTTCATGGTCTCCGCCACCTCCCTCTTCACCTTCTCTTTCTCGGTGGTCATGCTCAGTCCCCCAGCAATCCCTGGTAGCTGTCCTGCATCTTCGCAAGCTCTTCGAGCTGGTCCGCAATCTGCTGCCTGACGGCTTTCTGCTTGGTCTCGTCCGTCATGCCCTGGGCGTCCTGCTCCAGCTTGTTGGTCTTGTCCTTGACATCCTGGGCGTGCTCTTCGAGCTTCTGCGCGACCATCTGGGTCTCCTCGACGCCCTTGCTGACCTTTATCGACCACATTTCGCTCTCGATGGCCCGGAGGAACCTGGCGTACCTGTCGGCCTCGTCCGCGTGCTGGATGCCGACGAAATAGACGCCGCCGGTGGGCCTCATCAGGAGTGCGTGCCACTCCCGGAGCTTGCGCTGCACAGCGGTTCTGACATCGATCTCGTTGTGGGTCGTGAGGAGCTTGAGGTATTCCCTCTGGACCAGCTCGGACAGGAACGCCCACCTCTCGAAACCTTCCTTGAAGAGCTTGCCCGTAACGGCCTGCTCCGACGGAGCATCCTCGTTGAAGTTGAAAGTGCCAATGTCTTCGAAGCTGAACGGCTTGTCCGTGCCCCGGAGGTAGTGCATGAGAATGATGTGCCGGACATCCGGCTTTCCAATCTCGCGCTCGACATTGTAGCGCCGGATTTCCTGGCCCTCCTCCTCCTCCAGATCAGCGATTTTCCGAACCGCTGTCTTGAAGCAGTCGGGAGCGCGGGGCGCAGGGATGAAGTCCCCCTCGGGCAACCCTGATTCCTTCCACTTCTCCAGCAGCAAGTCCCTCGAAAGCTCGAAAGCCTGCACGCTGAACCAAACCAACCGTCCGAGACCCTGAGCCGCACCTGTCGCCGTTACATCTGGGATTTCTGCCATACTTATCCGCCTCACTATCTGTATAGCTATCGGGCTATATATATCTGCCGATTTAGCGGGCGATAAAGGTATATAGCAAGACGATTAACGGGTGATAACGGGGTCGATTCCCGGCTCAGCAATGCCAACAATCCAGTCCGGCTGGATCTGAATCTGCTGAAGCTTCCGGACATGCTTGCCATCCACGACATCGACCTCGATGTATTTCATGTACCATCCAGAAACAGTGTCGCGGAAAATAAAAAGAACGCTGTCAAACTTTCTTCCATCTATCAAACGCACGATCATGGCATTCCCCCATCATAATGTACATGGTCAGCCGCGACTTTCCCACAGCGAATACACAAGTCCAATACATTCATATAACTTTTGAACATTTCAAAGACCTTATATTCGAGATGTTCGTCACCAAAGGGGAATCTGACTCTTCCATAAATTGCCATGAGTGGGTAACCCTCCTCACACCAAGTATAACCATCTTCAATACCCCACAATCGGGTCCATTCATGGTCGCAGCTCACCAGTTTACGGTGATGGAAGTATGCCACTAATCGTTCCAATATTGATGGGTTCCTTATCCCTCTGGAGAAAACCTTATACCACTCACTCCTAAAATCTCTCTTTCGCTTCTCCCACAGCTCAGGGGTAACATCCTCATAGAACAGCATTCCACCGCCACAGACAGGGCACACATCCATCTTCTTTCCCTCGTAGATCTCTATCGGCACCCCCTGACGCCAAACTCCGTGGCTGTAACACCGATTTATTCCGGTTGGCCCATCCATATTCATCACCGTGCCCCCTCTTTACAATCGAGCGCAATCGCGCATTCGGCTGGCTTGCAGATCTGCCGGTCGATGCAGGGAATACCGCGCTTGCGAATGTAGGCCCGGCCCGACCAGGGCTTCACAACTTTCTGAGGCGTGCACTTCGGGCACACCCACACGATACCCTTCGGGGTCTTGATGGCCGTCTTGACGGTCCTGCACTTTCCGCAGAACATCACGCTACGCCTCCCGACTCGGGGCCGGTGGAGGCGGATGAATAGAATCAGATCCGGCCCCGCCCTTGCCTGGAACAGCAGGGGACGATGAAGTTTCCCCCGTCGGGGCCTTGAACCCCGCCTTTTCTTGACCGAATTTTTCCTTGAGCCGTTCATAATCTATCTTCTCTTGCGCCCGCGCCTTCCTCTCGTTCTCCTCCGATATTTTCTTCTGCTTTTCGTTATATACCTCCAGTTTGGCTTTGAGGAGAGCTTCCACCTCCTTGTCATCCGGCTTGAACTGCTCCTTAATATCTTCTCCAATTTCCCGGATGTCAACGATGTCCCTATCATCGGCATCCTCCCAGAAAAGGGTGCTGATGGGATTGAATACTCCGGTGAGTGGTTTCTTTATTCGGCATAAATATATTGCATGGTACTCTGTCATCCACTTCATTAGTTCTTCCCGTGTGGCAAAGTCCTCGGTCCTCGTATGCTCACTTCTGCAACAGCCGCAGGAGTAGCCATTTCCTTGGGTATAGGTTAATCGATACATCATTTCACCATTCCCGAGAAGAATTCCTTGACAAGCTTGATTTCGTCCGGTAAAAGATAAAGCTCTATGGAGATCCCGCCGCACCACTTCCGACGCCACACGATGTCCGGCCTGTCCCGCGTGATGTAGTAATCGCTGTTTCCCAGCTCGCAGAAGATTCGGCTGGTGATCTCTCGGCGGAACCCGAACTTCATTCCTCTGATGGTGATGGTTTCTGCGATTGCGATTCCTCCTGCTTCTTGGGAATGCTTATTCTCGTTGTCGCCTCTTCCCAGGTCATGACCTTGAGACCGGGTATCTTTGAAATCTCGTCCTTGAGGTCTTTGATGTCGCCCGCAGTCTCGGCGGAGGGCGTGTGTTTCAAGGCCCCAGGATTCTCCATGTCGGGCGTCGCCGGTTCTCCCGGCGCACCAGTCACGCTCTCCGGTTCCGCCGCGGGCGACTGGCCCTCCGGCAATGTCGGGGCGGTGTTAGTGGTCGGGTGATCACCCGCTCTTTCTAATCCGAGACTTGCACCGCCTTTCCCGTCTCCGGAAGGCCTTTCCCCCTTGACCGGGTACACCGAGATGTCCCCGCACCGAGGGCAGGTCTTCTTGAGACCGTCCTTGATCATAATCTGGAAGCCCCAGGGCCGCTTGGGAGCCGGAAGCTGCGTCGCGTCCCCGCCCTCGAAGCCGCACTTCTCACAACGGTATATTTCGACGGGCCGCTTGCACTTTCCGCACTCCCACCGCTTGCGCCACACGGAATACCTGACCGTGACCGGCGCTCCGGAGGGGAAGCTGCACGATAGGCACCACGCCCAGGGTCCGCCGCGCAGGGTTCGCTCTCCCGCTCCATTATCGTCCATTAAATCACCGCTGGATTTCAAACTCCACCTGGCCGTTCTCCTCGATTATGACCATGAGAATACGGGTGTGGAGATTCGTGCGGACCATGAGCATCGTCTTGCTGGGGCCTTGTGACTCCAGGACCAATATTGGGGGCTTGTCCATAAAATCACTGTGACCGGCTGTACCTGAGAATCTTCGGGCCGCACCCTTTCTCGATGACCAGCTTCGCGCACCGTATGCCGCGGAGCGTCAGCATCCCGCAGATTATGGCTGTAATCTCAGAAGGCAGCAGGTCTTCGGGCATGACCAGGTGCATCTTGGCCGCGATTGCGGCCAGCTCGATGTTGGTGCGGGCCATCAGCTCACCTTGGGGGTGGGCTTGGCGGGGAACGCCTGCTCGTCGTGCATGAGCGCGATCGAGTAGGAGTTCCTGCCGTTGTCGTTCCTGAACCGCCTGGCCTCTTTCCTTGCAGCCCTCCTGCCCCCCAGCCGCTTGCGGAGGCGCGAGACGAGCTTGCCCCTGGCATAAGAGTCTTCGCTCATTATTATCGTCTTGGAGCGCGGCTTTCCCCTGTGGACCAGCTTGGTGTGTGTGGTCCCCGAAGTCCCCTTGCCCTGGGCCTGGTGCGGTCTCCTGCACTTCTGTCTCGATGCCATCTGTATTTCCAATACCTTCACCGTCTCAGCCTCCATGCTTGATTGTTGGATCGTGGGTCTCGCAGAAGTAGGTGACGATCCAGGTTCCCTCGGCGTCCTTGGAAACCTGGCAGCCGCAGTCGTATTCGATTTCGTCTGTTTGATTGTCTTGCGGCTCGTCTGCCATTCACTGCCTCCACACACTGTATGCACTTGGGGATACTTATAACTTGCGTTATCCGTCCCGAGGCCGCTATAATAATCTATATATGGTTCGGTGTATATATCGTATGTCGATGACCACCTACCGGCCCAACCTCATTCACGGGGACTGCCGAGAGGAGCTGAAGAAGCTCCCCAATAACAGCGTGGATCTGGTAATCACCGACCCCCCGTATTCGATTTCTAATCCAAACGCCGGTGAAATTATCCGTAACGGTGGGAAGTACGGTCATGCCAAATCAATCAAAGCGGACTTTGGTGAATGGGACCACCCTGAAAACGCCCCCCAGCTCGAAGATTGGGTTCCAGAATGCGTCCGGATTCTGAAGCCCACGGGCATCTTCATCTCGTTTTACGGCAACAACAAGCTCCAAACCATGATTGAATATCTACAATCCCTCGGTATGCACTTCAGACAATTCGGAGTCTGGGTCAAGACCAACCCGTCGCCCCAGGCGCGAGGCGTGAAGTGGCAGGACGCCACGGAGATATTCGTCATCGCCACGAAGAACACCGGCACCGGCCATCACTTCGCTTACAAGGAGGGCCAGCGGCTTAACGCCATCATCTCCCCCATCTGCATGGGAGCCGAGAGGTTCGAGCACCCCACCCAGAAGTCGGAGCATGTTACGCGGGAGATTCTGCGCTGGTGGAGCTTCCCCGGCGACACGATACTTGACCCGTTCATGGGAACCGGGACATTCCCGTACATCGCCATGCGGATGGGCAGGCAGTCGATGGGCATCGAGAAGGACCCGAAATATTTTGAGATCGCAGCCAGGCGTTGCGGCATTCTGGAATCTTCGCTCGACAAATTCCAAGGTCCACTGGACAAACTCTAATGGACTTGGGCTTTAGAAAGATATTTATCCCTCTAATGCCTTATGTACTTAGAGGGACTGAATGGAGACCAAGGTGCAACGGGTCGAGCAAGGGGACAAGGTACGGTTCGTAACTTCCGTGCCGAAACCCCTCGTCGAGATCATGCGCCTTGAAGGTAAGAAGCTCCAATGGACCTACATCCGAGAGAGAAACACAGTCGAGCTGACAGTGATCAACAATGGACACGGACGGAAATCAGGCAGCGGAACTTGAGCAGATTCGGCTCACCAAGAGAGTAGCTGCAGGATACCATGCCCCTTCTGAATGCCATAAACACGGTTGCTCATGGTGCGATCGTCAACTCGAAGCGGTAGCGGGTTGAGCTATTTCCCTTTGAATCGCCTTCCTCCAAACCCAAATCTTACCGCCTTTCCGTTTACTGTACTGTGCAGACATTTGACGAACAGGCTCGATATATCCCTCATCACTGAGTAATTTAAAGGCCACTCCAATTCTCCGACGGTCTATAGGCTCCCCATCGTAATCCAGCAATTCCAAATCCAATAGGTCTGCCTGCGATACTTCTGGTTGCTCATCAAGTAGTGCCATAATGTATGATTTAATCTGCTCGATAGAATGAGAACCATATAATTCAATATTCTCCAGCCAGGATTTATCGTCTCCAAGCTTTCGATTAAGGAACGCTTTAAGGATTATCGCACGATATTTCAGGTGCCAACACCGTTTCTTGAACCTCTCTGCGCCTTCACACAAACAGAAATCTTTAGTTCTGTCCTTTAGAAAATAATGGCAGACATTTATTTCATCCGGTTTACTCCAAGATGGAAAACCAATCATCACAATCTGCAATTCATTATCAATCTTCAATAATTGTAATACGCATTTATTTCTTGGGTATTCAATTGCTTCAAAATCGTCAAGCGTCTTTTCATTTACATTCATATTTATCCAACCTCGCTTGCTTCACAAACTGATGGAGATGGAGAACCTTGTCGATGAGCTTGACGGTTTTCTCGTCGTTATTCTGGAGCTTCATGAAGCCCAGGATGAACTTCTTGGCCGTGGGCCAGGGGAATTTCTTCTTGGCTGCCCGGATGAGCCTGCGCTTCGCCCGGTTATTGACAAGGATCTTAAATTGGTCATGGTTTTCATATTCAGGATTCTTTTTCTGATATGACCAGGACTTCCAAGAACGGTCATAATATGATTGATGATCGTGGCGCACATGAGTCACGGCACATGCCGCCCAAAGTGCATACATATCCTCATGGAATATCGAGCGAAGATATTCTGAGATTCGAACAGGCTTCATGCAGATTGGGCAGTCGAAGTCAGCCATTGAAATCACTGAGCCTGCGGTCCTTGGCTCTCGTCTGCGTCGGCTCATCCGCAGTGGGATGCAGAGCGTGATAAATATCTCGCTGGTCCGCAGCGTTCTTCTCCTTGCAGCACTTGGGACAGAGTAGCCAGAGGTTTGATAGGTCATGCGACCCGCCGAGCGCCAGCGGGACCTTGTGGTCCACCTGCCACTGCGAAGTATCGTCCACCCCATTCTCGAAATGATGCCCGCACATTTCGCAATGATAGGTTCCGAACTCCTTCACCACTCTGGCAATGCAGTCCTGACGATAGGTGAAGCCTCGCGCTCGAAGATAATCCACGGCGCACTCCCCGCACCACCTTCTCTTCCTGGGCGGAAGAGGCCGACCGCAGAACACGCACACCCCAGGTTTACCCTCGTAGGGCAACTCAATCTCAGGGTGCCGAGTGTCTCTCGGCATTAATATCCGTAGGTAATCGTGACCGTGCAGTCAGGGAGGTGGGTGTCTCCGGCGTTGGTTTTATGTCGTACCACTGAAAGGTCCTTGACCATATAATCCGTCCGCGGGTTCCTGCAGGTGCATTCTATCTTGGGCGATGACTGGAGCAACCGTATAAGCGGGCAGATTCCTTTGGATCTCAGCATCGTGCAGGCGGCGATGTTCTCCTTTGTCGATTCCTTCCGCCCGACATAGCACTTCGTATGGCAATACTCGACCGTCAGCCTACGCCCGCCCATCTTGTCCATCTGGAGCTTTCCACCCACTTTCGCTACCATCTTTAAGCCTCCTCCGTCTTATGAATTCACTTGTCTGGGACAGGGACTCTATTTCTCCAGCGTCCAACCAGAATCCCTTGAGAATAGAATACTTCAGTTGCCCGATTTCCAGATATTTGTTGTTGACATCCGTGATTTCCAGCTCTCCGCGGTGAGAGGGTTTCAGCGTCCGAATGATATTGAACACCCTGAAATCGTAGATGTAGGCTCCGCTCTGGGCCAGGTTCGAGAGAGGTTTCTTGGGTTTCTCCTGGATATTGACGATTTGCCCCTCATGTATCCTCACCACGCCGTACCGCTGAGGGTCCTTGACCCTCTTGAGAAATATCTTGGCACCGCCAAGGAACTCTTTGATGTCCTTTTTGAAATCATCCTCGAATATATTGTCTGCAAGCAGCACCAACATATCGTCATGACCAATGAAATTCTGGCAGAGCGCCAGGGCATGAGCGATCCCGCCCGCTTTCTCCTGGACCTCGTAGCTCAGATGGACGCCGAACTCGGAACCGGACCCCAGCAGCTCAAGGAACTGCCCGGCGTGTCCCTTACCCGACACGATGATGATGTCCTTGATACCAGAAGCAATCATAGTCTGGAGCGGGTAGAAGATCATTGGCTTGTCATAGACGGGTAGCAGGTGCTTGTTGGTAACTTTGGTCAGGACCCCGAGGCGGCTTCCGGTGCCGCCTGCGAGAATAATTCCCTTCATTGAAACCACCAAATATTGTCCATGCACCAGCGCACCGTGCGGTTTAGTCCATTATCGAGCGACCATTCAGGCTCCCAGCCGGTCGCCCTTATCTTGGAAGAATCGAGGGCGTACCGGCGGTCGTGGCCTGGCCGGGCGTCATGGTCCGGGATGAACTTGATATTCTCGGGCTTATTCATGATCTTGAGTATCTTGCGGGCCAGCTCCAGGTTCTCCAGCTCTTGCGACCCAGCGATGTGGTAGATTTCGCCATTGGTCCCGTGCTCGATGAGGTGCATAATGGCCGTGCAGTGGTCTTCGACAAACAGCCATTGCCTGCGGTGCTTGCCGTCTCCAAAGACCGGCAGAGGCTCGTTGTTGAGCGCCTTTCGCACGAAGGTCGGAATGACCTTCTCCCGGCCCTGGTAAGGGCCGTAGTTGTTCTCGGTCCTGGTGATGATGAGTGGCATTCCGTAGGTATTCTTGTACGAAACCACCAGCATGTCCGCTGCGGCCTTGGTTGCGGCGTAGGGGTTGCTGGGATTGAGCCTGGAATCTTCCTTGTATGCTCCTTCCAGGATTGCGCCGTAGACTTCATCGGTCCCGATATGAATAAACCGTTTGACGGTCTTCGAGCGCCTGGCCTCCTCCAGCATCTTGAAGGTGCCCACCAGGTTGGACTGGATGAACGGCAGGGGGTTCTGGATGCTGTAGTCCACGAAGGTCTTGGCGGCGAAATTCACAACGACATCGACATCCTGGAAGGCATCCGAGAGCTGGTCCTTGTCAGTATCAAGGAAGTGCATCGTGAATCTATTATCGTTCAATATTGGCTCAAGGCGTCTGAGGTTCTTGTTATTGGAGAGCCGATTGACGCCCACAATCTCTACTTTTTTGTCGTTCAACATGGCCCATTTCGCAAAATAGCTCCCGATAAATCCCATCACACCGCTGACCAATATCCTCATGCGATCACCCACCTCAGCTCCTCAATTATCCGTTTGTGAATGTGAACCTCGGCCCAATCCTTTCCTTCAATCCCCGCGATTTCTTTCTGGTGCTGGGCGATTCTATTCTTAATATCTATAGTATTCTTCATAGTCCACCCCCGCTATGCTTCCGGATGCACCCTCCGGCTATGAGAATGCACTTGGAGCAGTCTCCCTTGCACGGGGGAAGATCGCTGGGCCTGTACATGACCCTGGTGTCGATGATCTTCGGTTCCTTCTTCTCAGTCCTTGTTTTCGACAATCAAACCACCTGCTTGCAGGACGAAAACGGGAGGAAGCTGCAACGGGCAACTCCGTCGGTGCAGTCATTGGTTCTGAAATGGGGCCTGGCGTGGTCGCAATGGATACAAGCAAGCGCCTCTTTCTGGATTGAATTGCACTGGAAGCGCACCAGGGGAAATTCCTTGTAGAGCTTTCCATCGAGCAGGGCCTTGTTGCGGTGCTTCGGGTCTGGGAAGCCGCCTATCTGCTTAAAATAATAGGCAACTCCAGCTTCAGCGCACTGGTCCCGGATGTTCCGTGCCCAATCAAGATCCATCGGGCGGCAGCCTCGACCACTTTCTCCGCCAACTATGATCCACTTCAGCATTCCAATCGGGCCAATTTCGAGCGGCCCGAGGAGCGGTTCGGCGGAGATATATCGGTTCTTTGATGGTACTTGGAGAAGCAGGGGCAGTCTTTCGTTGAGCCGTTGCTGATTTTCCGCCGTCACGCCCCACCAGACATGGGGAAATGTAGAATTAAAATCAGTAACGGTGTAGTGAAACGCAAGGAAATCAATCATCCGCTTTGGGCGCTTCGTGCAGATAAAAAATAAATGACGGCTGGACCGTCGGATTGTTTCAAAGATCCGATGAATGTCAGCGTCCGGGACCAATTCATGAAACAGGTCCCCCATATCCACAACGAAAACCGCGCGGGGCCTGCGCCAATGTAATGGATTGTCGAACTTCTCATAATGAGGCATTACTTTGAATTCAGGATTCCAACCGAACCGCCTCGACACCGCTTTCGCCCAGCACCTCTCGCAAGCCTCGGAGACAGGCGTGCAGCCCGATATTGGATTCCAGGAGTCACCCCTGTAGCCCGGCCACTCGGTCCATTCGACGGGCAACGATTCACCTCAAACCAGCAGAAGCAAAGAACTTTTTCAGGAAAATCAGAGCATTATAGGTCTCGGCCTGCGTCTCATTTGCATTTCTAAGATTCTTCAATCGAAAGTGCACTATCATTGTCGGTCTTCTCTTTCTTTTCCGAAATGTCATCATAACCATCGATAGTTTCTCCGGAATCGGCCCGCAATCATAAATCGCATCAGCCTCGCAACCCATAAGCCAAGGGCCAAGCTCCATTCCAGTTTTAGTCTCAATCTCTCCTTTTAGAATATTTGCCATTCTGTCCACATCTTCCAAGGGAATAAGTCTTTTAGCCATAAAATCAACCCTTCCGTTCCTGATTCCATATTGACGAATGACATTTCGGGCATTGTACCGGAAGCTTGTCCTCTCGGGGATGCCATCGGTGCCCACACCGCTTGCACACCAACTCCGGCAACTTATTCATGGAACCTGAATATCATCATCAGGGTATAAACCTTCTCATCCTCTTGTATGCATTCTGATTCAAAACTATATTAAATATGAAGCGCGATACAGGACTTTACAGTCGCGAATGGTGGTGGTGAAAATAATAAACATCTTCTCAAATGGCGTAGCCATCGGGACCCCCGTGCTAATGCTTGAAATAATGTGTCAATAAATGTGTCAATTAGCCGTGGGGGTTCGTAGCTTTGGGTCGTAGAGGCAGGGCCATCAACCAGGGTCTTCTTGCCCGGATTTACAAGCTGCTTTCCAGCGGAGATTCTATTTCAAAAGTAGTCAAGAAGACGAAGAAGAATTATAGAACGGTTTACCGATATACGGACCTGCTGGTCGAAGAGGGGTCATTGAAGCGGACCGGCAAGTCTCCGGCCATCTATTATCCACAAGCCAAGGGGTACAAGTACGAGCGGCTGCTGGTGTCCCCGGATAATGTGTCAAAGGAACCGAATAATGTGTCAAAGCCTTCGTGCGATGGGAGTCGTGGGAACGCTGAAATTGGAGCAGCCGGAGGCCCAAGCCCCCTGCACCCGCTGGACATTCCAAGCAGGCTACACCACTCCGCCTTCAAATGCAAAATCCTGGAACAGCCGAGCCAGGACAGCCCCCTGCTGCATTGGTCCAACTGGATCCCCCTACAGAACGGGACGAAGCAACGGAAGACGAGCGTGCTGCTCGATATAGGTACGGTGGTGTTGGTTGAATTTCCAGGAACCACGGTGAAGATATTCCTTCCGGAAAGGAAAATCGAGAGCATCCAGGACATGAACAATCTATGGCGTGACGAGGCCGACCGAGCGCAGGCCGTCGCCACCTGGCTGGGCAAGCAAGGGTACAGGCTGGGCCTGCCGGAACAGATGCAGCCGTTGGAGCTGCCCGCGGACCTGCCCCAGCTCAACGGTCAATTCCAGGGCATGATAATAATAAAGAATCCCGACGGGACCCAGACCCATATTGACATGAGTAAAGGATGGGTCGAGGTGGAGAACCAGTTGAGGAGCTGCAACAATCCCGATGAGCTTGAGAAGGCGATCCTGTGGGCGATGGGACCGAGTATGCTGCAGGCGCTCGTTCACAAGATGGACAATCTTGATTTACTGGTAAAGGGAATAGTGGTGGAGGCGCTGAAAGAGGTGCTGCCGGGGCTTCTGGATAGCGCCATGAAGTCTCCGCAGGTAATAGAAACGCTCGATAAAACGATAAAGGAGAGCGTGGACAAGTCGTTCCAGTACACAGTGAAGCCCGAGAAGCGAGCTATTGATGTTGAATGGATGTAGCGTCCCTTGGCTTGCTGGACCAACGGCAAAGGGGGCAATACCGATACATGCCGCCCTTGCTCATTCTGGTCACGCCCGCGCATCGGGGGCACCTTGGAGGCCGCTGGCGCTTCTTCTTTTCCACATTATCACCCGTTAAACCAAAACGCCCATACCGGGCCGGTCCCCAGGTCCCTGGCTCCCTGCTCGGACGGCTGCCGCCCCAGGGCCTCGACAGCATCCTTGTGCATGGTAATGCGCTTGATGGGCAGGTCCATCCGGTCCTTGCCGCAGACCAGGACCGCCGTGACGGTGCCGCCCGAGAGCAGCACCAGGTCCGCCTTTCGAACCCGCTTGTCCCAGAAGTCGCAGCACCGACGGATTTCATTCGGCTTCGTACCGGCGGCAATGGCGTCGTAATATATCTTTCTGATTCTGAAGCTGAGCCGGTATTCTTGAGCGGGTGGGGGTGGGCACATGATGGTCATGCTCTCCTCTTGCCCCGTGTCCGGATTTCCTCAAGGTCCAGCTCAAGCTTCTTCTTTTCCTCTTCCGACATCCAGCACTTGCCGGTCTGACAAAGTTCCTTACCCGCCTCGCGCCAGAATCCATCTCTTACAGCCTTCCTAATCCCATCGTCGAATTCATTAGGAGGCATGGAAGCCACAATTTCAATGTAAAGGCCCCGATAGCGAACTAAAGATCCCTCTACGCTCATATTCACGCCTTCCTTATCCGGTCCAAGCTCTCCTCCACCACCAGATTCATAGCGGTCAGGTTGGAGTAGGCGTCGGAGAACTGTTCAGCGGTGAAGCCGAGGCTCTGGACCTTCTCGCTCAGCGGCTTGTAGGCGATGTGTCCGCCGCCCGACAGAACCTTCAGGATGGCGTCCTGGGCCGTTGCGGGCTTCATTCCCTGGGTCTGGGCCAATGAAGCCGGGGACGCGCCGCCCACCGGGGCCGGAGCAGCAGCCTGGCGCTTACCAGCGAGCACTTGCTTGATGGCGCTCTGGATGGACAATTCAGACGGTTTCCAGGCCCAGCGTGGACCGTAGGTCTCCAGAATGTTCTTCGCAATCGGGACCTTGCCGCGGTTGATCTCCTCCCGGACGGCTTGCCGGTGATGCTCGGCCCGTTCCATCATGGAATCGGTGGAGATGGGTTCGAGGGGCACATCTGGAGCCGGTGCGACGGGTGATACCGGGCCGTCCCGAGCCTCGACCCCCAGGAGCTTGGCGATGTCGTTGCGGAACCGGACTGAATCGTCCAGGGAGCGATCGATAATGCCCAGCAGCTCCTTCAGTTGCTCCTTCGAGAGCGGCGTCTGGAGCGGGGGCGGGCGCGGGGCCAGGTCCCCGTCCAGCTCGTCTGGCGTCGGGGCCGTTTGGGTCTGGGCCGACGGGTCTGCGACCTTGAACATGGCCCATACCGGGCCGTTGCACTTGTCGCAAATGCTATTCGGGGCAGTTTTAGCGCGATAAATGCAGGTAGCACAAGGAGCGGCGTCCGGTTCTTCGGCCTCTTCAGGATCCGGAGCGGGCGTGGGCGTCTGGTCAGCAGGAGGCTCGGGCTTTGGTTGCGACACCATGTACCTGAAGTACATTCCAAACTATTTAACATTATAGTTATCCCCGCTTCTGCGAAAAATAGTTATACGGATAAGGCCATGCAGTCAATATGCCTGAAATCTACTGCGCCTTCGTCTGCACACTGCCCGACAGTGAAGCGTGCCATCGACACGGAATCTGTAAGTGCGCCATCCCGTTCCCCTCGCTCGCAGAGATGAAGAAAGGCAACACCAAGGGCCGTTTCTATATCTGTGAATTCCTCGAACTGAAGAACCTCGACCAGAAATTCAAGTAGGGCTGACAATGGGCTTCACAATCAAGGACGATGGAAGCAAGACGGTCTGTACCAGGTGCGGTAAGGAGATCTCGAACCGGGCCGCAACATGCCCGTGGTGCGGGGTCTGTCAAGGATGTGATTGAATGGTCCACCAGCTCAATCTGAAGATCAGCAAGAAGAGCCGGTTGAAGCTCAGGGTCACGGGCAAGAAGACCAAAAGGATTTCTGCGACCGTCAATCTGGACCTGGGTGAAGCTGTCGAATTCGGAAAGAAAATGCTAAAGGTGCCTCCGAAATGACAGAAACCATCTGCTCCGCTACATATTGTATGTTCAATAAAGGCCATAGGTGCAACCAAACGGTAATCGAGATGAACGGGAATGAGCCAAGAAACGGGATTAGATGTATGACTTCACAGCGCCGCAAGCCATCCTCCGGAGGACCATGAAAGTCTTCATCACATACAAGGACGAACTCCCGCACCCCAAGAGAATCAAGCAGTATCGCAAGACCACCACCATCCGGGCCGTGCGGATGGAAAAAGATTTCGCAGTCCTGACGCTCGAAGGACTGGTCAAGGGCAAGGCCGGGGACTGGCTGGCTCGGGGCGTAAAGGGCGAACTCTATCCCATAGCGGCTGATGTCTTCGACCGCACATACGAGGAAGTGAAATGACCGAAGTAGACTGCTGCGTTGCTGATTGTCAATACAACAAACAGGGATCGTGCTCCGCCAAAGCCATTCTCTTAGATGTCAATGACGAATACGGATTCGGTGTCTGCAGGTCCCAGCTACAGTTTCCCGAGCCGGAGATTTCACCGGAACTGAGAGAAGAAAGGGCGAAGATTGCTCTTGCGGCCATCAGGGACCAGGTGAGCGATTGTAACACTCCCCTCCTTGTGGACCCCAGGACCGGAGAAGTTTCACGGGAAGGCAAGAAACTATGACCAAGATTGTCAACTATCCGTACCTGATGTCCTTCTCGAAATCATTCGACGAGATGGTCACGATCGCCCGGAACCTCCAGGTCAGCACGGGCAGGGAAGTCTGCGGCGTCATTGGCGGCAAGCTGGGCCAGATATTCGAGTGCGCTCTGGTAGAGAATGTCAGCCCGGACGCCAGCACATTCCTGATGGACCCCGTGGGAATGTCGAGGGAGCTGGACGCGCTCGACGCCAAGGGTTACGAACTGATTGCGCTCTTCCACACCCATCCCGGAGGCCCGGCACAACCGTCCGGCACGGACCTGGAAAAACGCTCGATAGATGTCCCGATGATTATCATTACGCCCACCGAGTTAAAGGCGTGGCGGTTCAAGAATGACGGGACCTTCGACGAGGTGCGGCTTGCGATCCACAATCCAGGCCCCAAGGTCAATATCGGGCCGATAAAGGAACTGAGGACCGACGGGCTGCGAATAACGCTCGAAGTAAGTGGGAAGGTCTTCGAGGAGCTGCCTGGGATACTGAAGTCCTGGCTTGGAAACCGGAACGGCAGGGCCTTCGAGGATAGGATGCAGGATGTCCAGAGTATATTGGAGCTTGTCCGAATGGGGCAGACTGGATTACGGGATGGCGACGACCCCGACCACCTCATCAGCCAACTGACCCGGAATCCGAATCAAGGGTCCTCAAGCCATGCGCCCTCAACAGGAACGACAACGTTTGGAGGCACCATGTCTCCATGCTTCACATTCCCCAGCCCATCCCAGACAATTCCAAATTTGAAACAGCAACCCCCCAGCCCCGCCCCCCACACGCACCGCTACAAAAAAGTGAGCAAGGACGGTGAAGGCCGCAACATCTTCGAGTGCACATTCGAGAAGTGCGACAAGAGCCTCACGATAGACGGGGACCTGGTAGGACTGGTGGGAGAGACCGGTGACACAAAGATTGAAGCCGTGGCCGCTGAATTCAAGATAGAGGGAGATGAACAGCATGGAAAGGAACGAGATACCGCAGGGAAAGGTGCAGATCCGGAAGCTGGACAAGAAACTCGGGGACCTGGTGGAGCTGGTTGACACCGACAAGGTGCTGGTCCACGTCGAGGATTACCAGATAATAATCGACGAAGACACCAAGCAGATAGTCCCGAAGTCCGAGCTTCAGGCCAAAGTGGACAGCGGGGAGACCAAGCGGGTACGGGCGGTTCCAGCCGTGGCGGGAGGCGACGACTTTAAGGTTGTCGTGGTCATCGAGGGCAGTTGCAAGGGGAAAAGCTACAAGGAAGCCTCCAAAGCCCTGGCGGACAAGCTCCAGAATGCGCTCAAGGATGTTCCGGAAATCCTGACCGTTGCGGTCAGAAAAGTATAGGTGGATGATGGGAAAGCTCAATCGGGCCTGGAACCTGGTGGACCAGGTGCTCGGCCCCCACCTGGCCGGGCGGCTCAGGAACGGAAAGTCCATCGACATAGCAGCGAGCAACGGCCAGATATATCGCATTGACCCCAATTCCCAGCGGCTTGTAAATCTCACAACCAGGGAAGCGTACTGTGTACATCCGGTCGATGGCAACGATTATTGCTTCCCGGACATGATTGTGTTGTGGTGGGATTATATTCATTTAAAGGTCGAAGAAATGGAAAGGGTGGTGGGCGGGCCTGGCAGTAACCATCGGTCGCCTTGGATCGATGGTGAAGGAAAGTTTGGCACCCTGATTCATCCACGGAGTTACGCCAACGATCATGATGGAATCGGTTCCAGTATTGAAAACACCCGAAGAGGGGTCGAGATGGCCCTCCAAAACCCCCTCGAATTCATAAGCATAATGCCCCAGAGCTTCCAAAGAGGCATTGACATAGGCTTGTCAACGGTTATGGATTACCACTCAAGAGGTTTACTGTCCGCTAATTTGGAAATAAAGGAGGTTGTTAAGAATGAAGCTGAGGAAGACGAAGCAGGAGAAGCTGAAGGCTACCCTGAAGGGTATATTGGGTGACGGGCCGGTCCAATTCGAGATCACCAAGGACGGCATGTCGGTCAGGAACGCAGAGGGGTTCCAGATATTCGCCCTGAAGGGCAAGGTCAAGGTCGAGACCAAGCTCCGGGACTGCGAAAAGTGCAACTCCGAGGGCCGGAAGAAGGAGCTGGAGGCGCTGGAGCAGGACCGCAAGGAGCTTGACAAACTCCAGAAGGACCTGAGTAAGCAGAATGAAGAACAACTGGACAAGGAGCGCAGGCTCGACGACCGGACGAAAACGCTCATAGAACGGGAGAAGGAGATCAAGGGAGCTTTGAAGACGCTCTGCAAGGACTGAAGGTCGCAAGACAGGGGAGGGGAGATTGGGGAAAGGAGCTTCCCCTCCCCCTGAATAGCGCACCACTATGGGATGCTTTAAGGCCAGAAACTCGCTTTTCTCATCTCAATAAGTTTCTCAATATCTTCCCATTTTAGATTCAAATATTTCATACACCAATGTACCTTACTATGGCAATTCGAGCACAATTTGATATAAAATCTACTATTAATCTCTACCTTTAAATCCTCAACCTTCATAGAATGTAAATCTCGATGCCAAGAACCATCCTTCCTATGATTCACCAACATTGGATAAATTTCTTTATCCTCTTGTCTGAATGTACCACAAATAAAACACCTATCCCCCATACTCTTCAGTAGATTCTCTTTCATTATCTTATTCCTTTTCCAAATACGCTTCATCTTCATTTCATCCTCTCCCAAGCTTCCATATCAAGATAATTCTGCATGACAACCTTTTTGGCGCACCCCATCTTTGTCGCAATGAGATCCATTCTTTCCTGATGGTCCCGGAATCGTCTTAGGAAGTTTATACACGCTGTATGTCTTAGAGTCATTGGTGATATATCTTTAAGGCCAGCTCTCAAGCCCACGCGCCGAACCATTTCCCAATATGCCTGTCGGGTCTTGGGTCGGTATTTACGGGAGAGGAACTGTAGAAGGGATGCTCCAATATCATCTGGCAGCAGCTCCCTGCGGGTATTCTCGTTCTTCACCCGCTTGTACTGAAGCCAGTAGCCTTGAGTGTCTTTATCCAGGTTAGACGGGTCCAAGGCAACGATGTTGCCAGGGTGCATACCTATTTTCATCATGAGCCAGATGGGAGGGCGCTCAAGTAGCGGATCAGCGGCTTCCAGTATCTTATCCTCCACCTTTGGGTCCATAATCGCCCTTTTCGATGTCATATAGCCTCACTTCCCACCCATTTGACAAACCTTTGGATTGTCAAACCATTATCGGTCGGTCCTTTTCCGATTTGACAAATATCTTTAGAGCATATAAAGCTTATCCCGCTTAACCGGTCCAATCCGCAAGTTGCCGGTCCTGGGAGTTGGTCATGCCCAACCCGGTCAGCCTGATGTGACAAGTATTATTAACTCAGACCGTATTACCAGTCGCACCAAAAGGTGAAGCCATGCCCGAACATAAGCGGAATACAGCCAGATTCTCGATGACGATGGCCTGGGAGCTATTCAAAAGGATTGAAAAAGCCCGGATGGTGACCGAAGGACAGGTCTCAAGGTCCGAGTACATTTGCAACATGCTCCAGAAGACGGTGCCGAAGTAGAGTTGAGAACCTTGCTCCCTAAATTCAAATACATTCGAATAGGACTGAACGAAGACCAAATCGGCTCGTTGGACATTCCTGAGAACCCGGAGAAGCCTGGGACCTACCAGTGGGAAGCACTCAACGATGAGCAGGCGGGCCAGATGATCCTCAAGGCCATCGAGCCGTACTGGTCGAAAGACGGCATCGATATAATTGAGGAAAAGGAGAATATCGTTGGCAAGAAATGGACCGCCTATGTCAACAAGAACCGGAAGACAATAGCGAGGAAGCTGATTTAATGCCCGATAACAAGTATCCGGAAGACAAGAAGCTCTATTGGGAGACCTTCGAGAACCATGTCATCGAGCCGGACGGTGAGGGGGCTTTCGTCTATCACAAGCCAGGCACCCGGATCTATCTGTGCTACATCTACTTCAGGCACGGCTGCATCATAATCTACGGTGATGTCGGGCCTTTCGTGTACAACACCAACAGTCCGGATTCGTTCCAGTGGGCCGCTGGGGGCCTGGAAAGCGAAAGCTATGTCATGGGCAAGCTCAAGGGGATTTACAAGGTTTATGATCCGAAAACCACCTATGAGCACCTGAAGGAGAGCCTGACCGATGATGAGGACGAAGAAAATCTCAAGCGGCTGGAAGAGGGAAAGGACTCGCTTGACCTGGAGGCCGACGCCACGCAGTTTGTACGGGAAATAGGGTATGATGACGAGTGCCTGTGCTACACCTGGGACGCCAACTCGGACGCTCAGTGGGCGTACTGGATCCTGAGAACCTTCATGGACAAGCTAAAGACCCGGCCAGCGCCCGCCGATACCGCAGGCGAATCTATACGAGACATATACAACAGGTTCAAACATCTCGACAAGCTCCTCTCCGACCCCCAATGGCTCGATGGACAGGACTCCGTTCACAAGGTTGCCCATGAAATGTGGATGGCAATCAAGAAGGCATCATCATGACCAGTTGTGCCTGGTGCGGGGAGGATATATTCGAAGCAGGCCATAGTGAGCTATTCGATATAGGAAAGGAGTCCGTATATCTCTGTCACGATTGCCGGACGAAAGTAGAAAGCAACATCGACGAGGGAAAAGGGAAGTACATCGTGGACAAGTGCCGGACCTGCGGCCATGTCCGGGGTCTGATATTCAGGAAATACAAACCGAGAGGCCGAAAGAAAGGAAGCCAGAACAAACCAAAGCCCAGGCCGGAGGGCGGGGGCTTGGAGAAGTTCACAAAGTAGGAGCTATGTACCATGACGATGAGTGAGAAGAATAGGGAACGCCGGGACAAGTGCAAGGACTGGATCCGGCGGTCAAGA
>Ga0315288_10002019_pt1 | contig 26296 bp, 27 predicted proteins | sample YL17G11_20_MG_FD_203454 | JGI IMG/M metagenome (GOLD analysis project Ga0315288, IMG submission 203454) | Sediment microbial communities from Yellowstone Lake, YNP, Wyoming, USA - YL17G11_20 | ecosystem: Environmental > Aquatic > Freshwater > Lake > Sediment | place: USA: Wyoming | collected... | reverse complement strand
AATTAAAGATAGTCTTGTTCAATATCCAGGAACAGCTTTACCCGGAGAATATGGCAACAGCGTTATCTTTGGCCATTCTGTTTTACCCATGTTTTATAACTCACAAAATTATGAAACAATTTTCTCTACTTTGCCTACATTAGATAAAGGCGATAAAATTTATCTGTACTTTGATGGGATAGAATATGTTTATCAAGTAGAAGATTATTTTGAAGTTAAACCTGAGGAAGTGCAGGTATTAGAACAACGGTTTAATGAACAAGTGTTAAGCTTAATTACCTGTGTGCCACCGGGGACATATTATCGCCGCGGCGTAATTAAAGCAAGGTTAATTTCTATTTAATGAAAATTTTAGGCATTGATTTTGGTCTAAAAAATATTGGTTTAGCTTTAAGCGAAAGTGAGTTAGCTGAGCCGTTTGGTCAATTAAAAATAACAACAATAGCTCTTTTAGTTGAAAAATTAAAAAAGATTTGTCTAGAGCAGAAAATTGAATTAATTGTTCTTGGTTTACCCGAAGGAAAGATTGCTACCCCAGTTAAACAATTTGGCCAAAACTTACAAAAAACCATTAATCTTCCTCTTATTTTTCAAGACGAAACATTAACTAGTAAAGAAGCAACACAAAAAATGCTGGAAATAGGTAAGCCGCTAAAAAAACGCCGGGAAGATCACGTTTTTGCCGCTTGTTTGATATTACAAGCCTATCTTGACCAGCAATGAATTTTGGTGTTAAGATAAAACTAGAAAGGAGACAAAGTGTTTAAAAATATTATTGCCCCGGTTCAAGTATGGTTATTAGCCCGAAAACAATGTGTTGGTTGCGGTATGCCGTTAAACAAAGGCAAAAAAGAGGATAAGAAAGACGGCACTGAAAAAATTACCTGTAAATGTGGCCGCATTTTTATTCATGATAAGAAAATAGATAAATATCGCCGAGCCTTGTTCGAAGAAGTATAAGACTTTAAATCCGAAATTCGAAATAATAGCTAATTTCTAATTCTTCTTTTTATTGCTTTTGTCTCTTATTTTTGTTAATATGTTTCTCATATAGCGGGTGGGGGGTAAGTATCCCGCGAGGCTCATAACCTCGCCTAACCTGGGTGCGTTACCTAGGACCCGCTACCAGGCTATTATTAAAAACCCGCTAAAAGCGGGTTTTTTGTAACTGTTGTAGCTTGCTTTATAAAAACAGTAAAATATAATAAAATAGTTGACATTAATATGCCAGCGTAGCTCAGCGGTAGAGCAGCGTCTTCATAAGGCGACGGCCGGTGGTTCGATCCCACCCGCTGGCACCGCGTTAAACGCGGTATTCGGCGCGTTTAACGCGCCACCGAGTCAAACTCGGTAAAGTCGCGTTTAACGCGACACATTCTTGATTTGACAATACGTTTTTTTGTGGTACAATACTTTTATTGAAAATTAAATAAAAGCGTTATTACCGAGTATGGTTGGGACTCGGAAAGCTGTCCTACATCGTCTGGTGTGGGACCGGGTAAGCCCGTTATAGCAGGAATGAGTTTAAATTAGGTGGCACCGTCTTGAGCTTGTCGAAAGGCCCTTGTTTGATCATTAGTCCAGTGGATTAGTGGTTGAACAAGGGTTTTTTTATGATTTTTCAGGAAATTTAAAACGCAGAAGTTGGATATTACCAAATACAAAAAGGAGAAAAAATGAAAAATTACTCTATTTTAACCGGCATTACTCCCTCTGGGAGTGGTGAGGTGCATATTGGAAATTATGTAGGCATGGTAATGCCATTTTTTGAGATGGCCAAAAATGCAAATAAAGTCTACTATTTTATCGCTGATTTACATGCTTTAACAACTGTTCAAAATAAAGAAGAATTGCAAAGAAATGTAGAAAATTTAGTCTTATCTTATTTTGCTTTTGGCGTAGATCCAAAGAAAGTAATTTTTTACCGTCAATCAGATATTCTCTTACATACTGAACTGCAAAGTATTTTAAATAATGTTACACCTTTAGGTTTAATTAAACGTTGTCATGCTTATAAAGATAAATTGCAAAAAGGTTATGATTCGGAAAAAGTGAATATGGGTTTATTTAATTATCCAATTTTAATGGCAGCTGATATTTTAATGTATGATCCAGATTATATTCCGGTTGGTGAAGATCAAAGGCAGCATGTAGAAATAACCCGGGATATTGCTGATTATTTTAACAAAACTTATGGCGAAACTTTTAAATTACCGCAAGTTTATAATGTCAAAGAAACAGCCAGATTAATCGGTACTGATGGCAAAAGAAAAATGAGCAAAAGTTTAAATAATTATATTTCTGTTTTTGCTTCAGAGGAAGTTATTAAACAACAAATTATGGGTTGTTTTACTGATCCTAAAAGAATTCACCCTACTGATCCGGGTAGGGTTGAAGGCAACCCGATATTTATTTACCACGATTTAATTAATGACAATAAAAAAGAAGTTGAGGATTTAAAAAAGAGATATCGTTTAGGTACAGTTGGCGATGTGGAAGTAAAAGAAAAATTATTTAAAGCTCATCTTAAAAAATTTGCGGTTAGTAGAAAACGTTATCAAGAGCTTAAAAAGAGTCCAGCAAAAATCAGGCAAATTTTAAAACAAGGAGCAGAGCAAGCCAGAGAACAAGCAATTAAAAAAATGATGGTTGTTCGGGGAAAAATTGGTCTTACTAATAAATATTCATTTTTTAAATATTAATATGAAACCAATAATTACTTTTAACGATTTTTTAAAACTGGATATCAGAATTGCAAAGATAATTAATGCTGAAGAAGTAGAAAATGCTGATAAACTGTTAAAAATCACCCTAGATGTGGGAGAGTTGGGAAAAAAAGTTGTTGCCGCGGGAATAAAAGAATGGTATCAACCAAAAGATTTAATTGGTAAATTAGTAGTTTATTTAGCTAATCTGGAACCTAAAATATTTAGAGGTATTGAAAGTCAAGGGATGATTTTAGCAGCAGGGGAAAAAGAAGCCATTTTGCTTTGTCCTGATCGCAATGTACAGCCTGGAGAATTAATAAAATGAAAAAAATAACTTTAATTAATCAAATTTGGTGGAAAAATATTTACCTAAAAAGCGGGGGCTAGTTTATTGTTTAAATAATTAAACTTAAAACCCCGCATATCGCGGGGTTTTTTAATAAGAATAAGCGCGCAATAAATTGCGCTATTACAAAAATTACTATGACTAATCCATTTTTTAAACTAAAACCAAAATACAATCAAAAAGAGTTAAAAGTAAAAATTAATGCTTTTGATTGTTTTAAAATAATTTACCCTAAGTTTGACAAGGTATTTTTTTTAGAATCGTTAGGAGAAAAAAGTTCGTTTTCTCGTTTTTCTTATATTGGTTTTGACCCCAAACTACATATTAAAGCAAATAATAGCAAACTTTATTTTGGTAAAAAAATAATAAGAACAGGTAATCCTTACAAGCTTTTGGCAAAATATTTTCCTACTTACACTTTGCCTAAAACTGGGTTTTGCGGTGGATTAGTTGGTTATATTAGTCATGAGGGGACTAAATATTTTGAGGAAGCTTTTGAAACTCAAAAACATCCTGATTTTTATGACTTTGAGTTTGGTTTATATCAGGATGGGTTAATTTTTGACCGTTTCTTAAACAAGGTTTTTTATTTTAGTAATGATGAAAAACTTGATCGAAGCAGAATGATTTTAGAATTAATCAAAAAAAGAAAAAATTTTCCCTCCAAAATTTCTTTTAAATTTTTAGGTCTTAATAAAACAAAACCAGAGTATCGAACAATGATTAAAAAAGCTTTGGTAGAAATTAATCGAGGTAATATTTTTCAGGTAGTTTTGTCTTTAAAATTTTTATATCAAATCGCCGGCAACAAATTAAAGCTTTATGAGGTTTTACGTCAAATTAACCCTTCACCTTATATGTTTTACTTTAAATTTGGCCCAAGGGATATTTTTGCTGCCAGTCCAGAGTTGCTGATTAATGTAGAAGGAAAAAAGATTAAACATTTTGGCACTTTAGCAGGAACAATTAAAAGAGGAAAAAATAAAGAAGAAGATAAATATTTAGCCAAAAAACTCCAAAATGATGAAAAAGAAAAAGCAGAACACATGATGTTGGTAGATTTAGCTAGAAATGATATGGGTCGGGTTTGCCAACCAGGAACGATTAAAATAAAAAATCTGTTGGGAGTAAAAAAGTTTTCCCATGTTCAACATCTTTCGACAGAGATTTATGGCAAACTAAAAAGGGGAGAAAATATTTTTTCTGCTTTAAAGGCTTGTTTTCCTGCAGGCACTTTGTCTGGAGCACCAAAAATAGAGGCAATGAAGATTATCAGAAGATTGGAAGAAGAACCAAGAGGACCTTATGGCGGAGTGGGTGGTTATTTTTCTTTTAATGGCAGTTGCATGTTAACCATTAATATCAGGTCAATGTATATCAGTAAAAACAAAGGAGTAGCCCAAGTAGGCAGTGGAATTGTTTATGATTCCAAGCCAGAAAAAGAATACCAAGAAATATTAAGAAAAGGCCAAGCAATGAAGGAGGTTTTGGAAAAGATGGCAAAACCCGCCTTCGCCAAGGCTTCGGCGAGGTAAAATGAAAACTTTAATTATTGATAACTATGATTCCTTTACCTATAACCTTTACCAGTATTTAGCCGAATTAAAGGGTAATCCTGAGGTAAAAAGAAATAATCAGATTTCTTTAGGGGAAATTGAGGATGGTAATTATAGCCATTTAGTGATCTCACCTGGACCAGGGTCGCCGGAAGATTCAAACTATTTTGGTATTTGTCGCCAGGTAATCTTGAAAATAGGACCAAAAATACCATTATTGGGCGTATGTTTAGGTCATCAGGGAATAATTTTTAGTTTTGGCGGAAAGATAAAACGAGCTGACAAGATTATTCATGGCAAACAAAGCTTGATTAAACATAGTGGAAAGAGAATATTTAAAGGAGTTGAAAATCCGCTTTTGGGAATGCGGTATCATTCTTTAATTGGTGAAAAGAAAAATTTACCAAAATGTTTAAAAATTGAAGCAGAAACAATAAATGATGGCGTGATTATGGCAGTAAAGCATAAAAAATATCCGATATTTGGAGTTCAGTTTCATCCAGAATCTATTGGCACTAAAGAAGGTAAAAAGATTTTAAAAAATTTTTTAAATTTTTAAAAAATGAAAATAGAACAACTGTTAGAAAAAATTGTTAACAACAAAAATTTATCCTTAGATGAGGCTAAGTTTTTAATGGAACAAATGATGGAAGGAAAAGTTAGTGAAGTACAAATGGCAGCAATTTTAGTGGGATTAAGAATGAAAGGTGAAAGTGAAAATGAAATCTTGGGTTTTATCAAAGCCATGCGAGAAAAAATGACCAAAGTAAAAACAAAAGGATTGGTAATTGATACTTGTGGTACTGGTGGTGATAAAAGTGGCAGTTTTAATATTTCCACTGCTGCCGCTTTGGTAGTGGCTGGTGCGGGAGTTAAAGTAGCCAAACACGGAAACAGGAGTGTCAGCAGTAATTGTGGCAGCGCTGATGTTTTGGAAGAATTAGGAGTAAATATAATGTTAGAACCAAAGCAAACAGTAGAAGTTTTAAATAAAGCGGGAATAGTATTTTTGTTTGCTCCTCTTTACCATCCGGCAATGAAAAATATTGCTTTGGTTCGTCAGGCTTTAAAACTAAGAACTGTTTTTAATTTTTTAGGACCATTGGTTAATCCAGCCGAAGTTAAAAGACAGCTGTTGGGAGTGGCTAATTTAGCTGTTGCTAAAAAATTAGTTAAAGTAGCCAAAAGATTAGCTTATAAACATCTAATGTTGGTTTGCAGCAAGGATGGTTTAGATGAGATTAGTATTTCTGCTCCAAGCCATATTTTTGAAATTAAAGGCAATAAGGTAGTAAAAAAAATAATTAAACCAGAAGATTTTGGGATTAAAAGAGTAAGTAAAAAATATTTGTTAGGGGGTAAAGTAGAAGAAAATGCCAGGATAATAAAACAGATTTTAGTAGGTAAAAAAGGACCACAAAGAGAGGTAGTGATCTTAAATAGCGGTACGGCTTTATATGTATCTGGCAAAGTAAGGACCATCAATCAAGGTATTAAATTAGCCCAAGAGTCAATTGATAAAGGAAAAGCAAAAGAGACCTTAAATAAGTTAATAAGGATATCGAATAATTTCTGACGAAAGGCTAAATTCTAAAATGAAAAATTTTTTAAACACCATTATTAATTATAAAAACAAAGAACTGAAAAACAGAAAAAGGATGAAGTTTAGGTTTAGAAAGGCATTGCTTAACCCTAAGTTTGGCGATATTGGCGTAATCGCGGAGATTAAATTTGCCTCCCCAGCTAAAGGTGTTTTGGGGCATAAAAAAAATTTATTATCCCGAGTCTTAGAATATCAAAAAGCTAAAGCAGATGTGATTTCAATAATTACTGATAAAAAGTTTTTTAAAGGAAATACTCGCTTTATAAGTCAAACAAGAAAGAGAATTTCTTTGCCGATTTTACAAAAAGATTTTGTGATTGACCCTTTACAGATTTATGAAGCAAAAATTTTAGGCTCTGAGGCAATTTTGTTAATTGTTAAGATTATCAGTAGAAAAAAATTAAAAGAATTCGTAAATTTAGCTTTTTCTTTAGGTATAGAGCCGGTGGTGGAGATAAATGATGAGAAGGATTTAGAAAAAACATTAAAAACAAGGACCAAGTTTATAGCAGTAAATGCCCGGAATTTAGCTACTTTTAAAGTAGATTTAGCAAGTGCTTGCCAGCTGATAAAAAAAATTCCCAAATCATTTAATATCATTGGCTTTTCAGGAGTAAAGGGAAGAGAGGAAGTAGAAAAATACCAAGAATCAGGGGCTAAAGCCGTATTGGTGGGAACAAGTTTAATGAGAGCTAAAAATATTAAAAAATTTATTAAAGTTTTAAAAGATGAAAGTTAAAGTTAAAATTTGTGGGATCAGAAAAAAAGAAAGCGCTTTGGCTGCTTTACAAGCAGGAGCTGATTTTTTGGGCTTCAATTTTGTAGTCAGTTCAAAGCGATATATTAATCCTGTAAAGGCAAAAGAAATTATCAAGATTTTAGGTAATAAAATCAAAATTGTAGGTGTATTTGAAAATGAATCTTTGGAAAAAATTAATCAGCTGGTAGAATTTTTAAAATTAGAGTTTGTTCAGTTACATGGCCAGGAAAGTAATAATTTTTGCCAGAAAATAAAAGCTAAAGTAATTAAGGCTTTTCGTCTTTCTTTAGATTTTGAAGTTAATAAAATTAAAGTTTTAATGAAAAAATATCAGGTGGATTTTTATTTATTGGATAAAGAAAAAGAAGAAACAAGGCGGCTAAATTTAGAAAAAGTAAAGCAACTCACGAATGATTTTCCGATTTTTTTAGCCGGTGGATTAAATAGTGACAATATTGAACAAGTATTAAAACAAATAAAACCATATGGGGTGGATATGGCCAGGGGAATAGAAACTAATGGTAAAGAAGATATAAATAAGATTAAAAATTTCATTAAGAGGGTAAAAAATGAACTATCTTAATTTTAAAACCAAGTATGATGCAGATAAATTTGGCCATTTTGGCAAATATGGCGGTCGTTATGCGCCAGAGATGTTAATTCCAGCTTTAGAAGAGTTAGAGGAAACATATAATAAAGCCAAAAAAGATAAAAAATTTAAAAAAGAATTACTTTATTTATTTAAACACTATACTGGTCGACCAACGCCTTTATATTTGGCGGAAAATCTAACCAAAAAATTGAAAGGAGCCAAGATTTATTTTAAAAATGAAGGTTTAAATTTAACTGGTGCTCATAAAATAACTCATTGTTTAGGCCAAGCACTCTTAGCCAGGCGGATGGGTAAAAAAAGGTTAATTGCCGAAACCGGAGCTGGTCAACATGGCGTGGCGGCGGCTACCGTGGCAGCTAAATTTGGCTTTGAATGTATAGTTTATATGGGTGAAATAGATATGGAAAGGCAAAAACCTAATGTTTTTTGGATGAAGCAATTAGGAGCTAAAGTAGTTCCAGTTAAATTTGGCCAAAAGACTTTAAAAGATGCGGTTAACGCTGCTTTAAAAGACTGGATTACTAATGTCAAAACCAGTCATTATCTTTTAGGCTCGACTGTTGGACCACATCCTTTTCCTACCATTAACCGAGATTTTCAATCGATTGTTGGTTTTGAAGTAGAAAAACAGATTAAAGAATTAGCTGGAAGATTACCTGATTTTTTAATTGCCTGTGTTGGTGGTGGAAGCAATGCTTTAGGTTTGTTTTACCGCTTTTTAGAAGAAGAGAAAGTGAAGTTAATTGGAGTAGAGGCCGGAGGTAAAGGAGTGGAAAAACTAGGGCAACATGCCGTTAGGTTTAAAGGTGGTAAACCAGGAGTGGTAGAAGGTTATAAATCAATATTTTTACAAGATAAAGATGGTAATATTTTACCCACTAGTAGCGTTTCTGCTGGGCTTGATTATCCAGGGATTGGGCCACAATTGGCTTATTTAAAAGAAAAAGAAAGGGTAAAGTTTGTTTATGCTACAGATAAAGAAGTAATAAGAGCTTTTAGAATCCTTTGTTTAACAGAAGGAATAATTCCTGCTTTAGAATCAGCTCATGCAGTCGCTTATGCAATTAAACTAGCACCTAGATTAAGTAAGGACAAGATTTTGGTAGTAAATTTATCGGGAAGAGGAGATAAAGACATTTTTATTATAGCTAAAGCTTTAGGAGTTAAATTATGTTAAACAAAATTGATTTACAGCTGGAGAAAATTAAAAAAAGCAAAAGAGTAGGATTAATGACTCATGTGGCTATTGGTTATCCTTCTTTAGTGTTAACCAAAAAATTGGTAGGAATAATGGAAAAATCAGGAGCTGATTTTATCGAACTCCAGATTCCTTTTTCTGATCCTATAGCTGACGGAGCAACCATTATGAAAGCCTGCGAGGTGGCTTTAAAACTGGGAACAAAAGTAGCAGATTGTTTAAAAATTACGGTTGAATTAAGTAAGACAGCAAAGATTCCTTTATTACTGATGGTTTACTATAATACGGTTTTTAATTTTGGGGTAGAAAAGTTTTGTCAACAAGCAAATTTAGCTGGTGTTTCTGGATTAATTGTGCCTGATATTCCTCCTGAGCAAGAGAAAGAGGAGGGATTTTTTAAGTTTTGTTATCAGTATAAACTCTATCCGATTAGATTAGTATCGCCTGCCAGTAATAAAAAAAGATTAAAAATAAATGCTAAGCTGGCAAAAGGGTTTGTTTATTGTATTGCTCGTTTTGGCACCACTGGAGCTAAAGCTAAATTAGACCCCAAGTTAAAAAATTATTTAAAGAGGGTAAAGCAATACTTCCATTTGCCTTTGGCAGTTGGTTTTGGTATTTCTAAACCCGAACATATTAAAGCTTTAGAAGGTTTAGCTGACATAGCTATAGTTGGCAGTGCCATTATTAATATAATTAAAAAAGAAAAAGAAAATTTTTTACCTAAAGTAGGAAAATTTATTAGAAGTCTAAAAGATTATTAAAAAAACATAATAATTAATTGAAAATATTATTATTGTTCTTAATTCTTTTAAAAGGTATAATAAGCACATTGTGACAGACAAAAAAATAAATAAAATTAACCCTAAAATGGTAAAAAAATTTGAACTAAAGATTAATTTTAATCTTAAAAAAATTTTGATTTGGGTACTTATTGGATTTTTAGTATTTTCTTTCCTTATTTCTCTGCGTGGTCCAGCACCTCAGGGTGAAAAAAGCCTACCCGAAGTGCTTAATGACCTAAAAGACAATAAAATTAACAAAATTGAAATAGAAGGTGATAGTCTTAATGTTTATTACAATCAAGACGGTTTGTTTTTAGCCAAGAAAGAGCCTCAAGAAAGTTTTACGGAAATTTTAAAAAACTCCGAGATCGATCCTAAGAGTGTTAATTTTAAAATTAAAGACCAAAGCATGATCAAGGCTTGGGGCGGTTTTTTAGAAATAATTCTTCCAGTTGTTTTAACCGGGATTATATTTTTATGGATTTTTCGTCAAGCAAGAGGAGCGCAGGATTCCATTTTTTCCTTTGGTAAATCTAGGGCCCGCTTATTTATGAAAGGAAAACAAAATATTAAATTTATGGATGTTGGCGGAGTTGATGAAGCAAAAAAAGAATTGGAGGAAGTAGTTGATTTTCTAAAACACCCAAAAAAATATCATGATGTTGGTGCCAGGACACCTAAAGGAGTTTTATTAATTGGTCCTTCAGGAACAGGAAAAACTCTTTTGGCCAAAGCGGTTGCCGGTGAGGCAGGTGTACCATTTTTATCAATGGCTGGCAGTGAATTTATGGAAATGTTAGTTGGTGTCGGTGCTTCCCGGGTGCGTGACCTTTTTGGCACTGCCAAGAAAACTGCTCCAAGTATTATTTTTATTGATGAAATTGATGCAATTGGCCGGATGCGTGGTTTGGGGACTGCCGGTGGTCATGATGAAAGAGAGCAGACTTTAAACCAGATTTTAGTGGAAATGGATGGTTTTAACCCAAACGAGAGTGTTATTGTTATGGCGGCTACTAATAGAGCTGATTTACTTGATCCAGCCTTAATGCGTCCGGGAAGATTTGACCGCCGAGTGGTTCTGGATCTGCCAGATATTGAGGGTCGGAAGAAAATTTTGTTAATCCATAGTCGGGGAAAACCGTTTACCAAAGAAGTTGATTGGGAGAAAGTTAGTAAAAGAACAGTTGGTTTTTCCGGTGCTGATTTGGAAAATATGTTAAATGAAGCCGCTATTTGGGCAGCTCGACATAATAAAAAGGAAATCAATATGGGTGATATTGAAGAAGCAGCCATGAAAGTCCAACTCGGGCCCGAGAAGAAAAGACTGCAGACAGAACTTGATAGAAAAATCACCGCTTATCATGAAGCTGGTCATGCGGTTGTAACTTATAGTTTGCCCAATATGGATCCGATCCAAAGAATATCGATTGTTTCCCGAGGACAAGCTTTGGGTTATACGGAAAACAGGCCAGAAAGAGATCGATTGCATGAAACAAAAAGCCATCTTACAGGAACAATTGCTTCTCTTTTAGGTGGCCGGGCCGCCGAAGAAACAGTTTTTAAAGAATTAACTACCGGCGCTTCTTCAGACATTGTTAAAGCGACCAAAATTGTTCGGCAAATGGTGGTTAAATATGGGATGAGTTTATTAGGGCCGATAAGTTTGGGCGCTGTTATTGATGAAGACGAATGGGGAAAAGCTTGGATTGAACCGGCAAAAATTTCTGATGAAATGAATGCTTTAGTTGATAAAGAAATTAAAAGGGTTATTGATGAAGGTTATAAAAAAGCGAAAGAAATTTTAATTAAGAAAAGAAAGAAATTGGATATCATAGCTAAAGCGCTTTTAGATAAAGAAACAATTGATCAGGAAGAATTTGAAAACTTAATGAAAAAATAAATTGAGCAAACAATTTAATTTATAAACTACTGCCCTTTATAGGGCAGTTTTTAGTTTAAAAATGGTTGAAACAAAAGCAAAAGATAGTTTGTTATATGAAGAGAGTGAATGGTCTCCAGAATCACCTGAATGGAATATTAAAGAATCTTTATGTAGTCCAGGAGGACAAGCAAAACTATTATGGGAACAATGCTTTAAAGAATGTGCTGAGATTCCTCTGGGAAAATCGCAAATTATTTTTACTGGTATTGGCGGAGCAGTTGCTAACGCTGATGGATTAGGAGGAGTGAAACGTCATGGTGATCATTCTGAAATACCCAAATACATTGATTTAGAAAAGACGTTTAAAGAAGTTCCCGAATTGTTGTTTTTAGTAGCTAGCTCGGTAACTGCTGATAATGTGTTGGGATTAAAAAGTTTAGCGAGACAATATAAAAATCAGGGTGTTAGGAAAATAATTACTGTTTTAACTGGTTTAGCTCATGAAAGACAGGATAAAGATTTTTTTGATCAAGGAGAGAAAATTTTAGAAACAGACATGTTAAATGATGTTTTAGGAGTTTTAGCACAAGAAGACATAATTGTTAGAAGCGACGAAAAGTCTTGGGAACGATGTATTGATGGAGGTTTAATTATTCAACCCCACTCTCTAGAATCAGTTAAATTTGCCCTTCAAAGAGGTTTTCCTTTATTACCAATTGATGCTTTTGATTTTTTAGTCGCCAACTCAGGGATTACTGGTTATTTACAAGATACCCGAGATAAAGTAATTATAATTGGACCAGATAAAGGAAGAGGGAGCGTGGCCAAAAGATTCGCGGCTTTATTTAAACTTCCTTTTGCTTCTGCTAAAAAAGTAAGAGCAAGAAGAGAAGGTGGTTATCCGACAGTCACGTTACCAACAAAAGTTTTAGACTACATTAGAGATAATAATTGTACAGTTATAACTTTTGATGATGAAGTAAGAGAAGGAGCAACTATAGGAGAACTAGCCAAACTTTTACAGGTAGTTGCTAAAGCCTTTAAAGTTTATGTAATTAAACCAATATTTGCTAGTAATAGCGAAGGAACAAAAACAGCAATTGATCATTTACTTCATTCTCTAATAGATGAAATAGTTATAACAGATGCAGTTCAGCCATTAAATGATGTGATTCCAATATCTCATAAATTAAAAGTAGTTTCTTTATGGCAAGATATAATGAATCTTTTAGGTTATTTACAAAGAAACTTAGTAAGGCCAAATGATCCAAATTGGCTAAGGGATCCGGCTCAAACACAAACATTATTAAAATTAGATTTACAATAATAATAAGGCATAAAAATAGAAGCTAAAAGCTAAAAGAAGAATTAATTAAAAAATTATTTTTGCCTCTTTTGATAGATCAGAAATAATAAAATCAGCTAAAGCAAAATCTTGATTAAAAGTATATTTGCTGGGAATTGCAAAACATTTCATTTTGACATTTTTAGCTGCTCTAACTCCGGTAGCAGCATCTTCAAAAACAAGATAATCGTTAGCTTTTGCTTTAAAATGTTTTTTCACTTTAAGATAAATTTCCGGGTGCGGTTTGGAATTTCTAATTTCCTCACCGCAAACAATAAAATCAAATTGTTTTAAAATATTTAATCCTTTTTTGCCCAGAATAAGTTTGTATCCGTGCTCATTAGTAGAGGTAGCAAGCGCAAGTTTTTTATTAGTATACTTTTTTATATATTTAATTAGTTTTAAAACTCCAGGTCTAACGATTTTTTTTATACATGTGACAACTAATTTTTCATAAAAATTATGTTGTTTTTGAATAATTTGCCTTAGCTCTAAGTTGGTTTTAGATATTTTCTTAAGATTAAAAATTTTTTTAAAATTATTTAACTCTGTATAGCCGATACATTGATTAATCCAATAATGTTTACTTATTCTAATATTAAAGTTTTTAAATACCTGATTAAAAGCTTGTAATTTAAATCTTTCATCATCAACAATCAAACCGTTAAGATCAAAAATTATAACCTTGGCTTCCTGAAAAATTTTTTCTAATGTGGGTTTTTTAAAATAAACCATTAGGGTTATTGTATAAGAAAGTTATGATAAAATGTAGATCATGGATAAACTAGTATTAATTGACGGAAATGCTATATTGCACCGAGCTTACCACGCTTATCCACCGTTAACTACTTCCAAAGGTGAGCTAATTAATGCCGTTTATGGTTTTACCAGTATTTTGCTGACAGTTTTAAAGCAAATTAAACCAAAATATGTGGCGGTCACTTTTGATAAGAAAGCACCTACTTTTAGACATATTGAATATAAAGCCTATAAAGCTCATCGGCCCAAAATGGATGAGGAATTGGTTGGTCAAATTGACCGGGTTCATGAAGTAGTTAGAACTCTTAATATGCCTATTTTTGAGATAGATGGTTTTGAAGCCGATGATGTGATTGGAACACTAGCAAAAAAAGTAGTAGATATTAATGTAATAGCGAACTTTAGTTTGCGCAAGCGCAAACTGCCCAAAGTAAAGCAAGCTTGCTACGGGGCAGGAAAGTCTGCTAAGACAAAAGAATTAGAAGTAATTATAGTTACTGGAGATTACGATACTTTACAATTAGTTAATAAAAATGTGAGAGTGATGATGCCTCCCAGAGGCAAGCAACCAGCGGCTATCTTTAATAAAGAGGCAGTAATAAAAAAATATGGTTTTACTCCAAACTATATAATTGATTTTAAAGCCTTAGTTGGCGATGCTTCTGATGGTATTCCGGGAGTAACGGGTATTGGTCCAAAAACAGCCACTGATTTAATTAATCAATTCGGGACAATAGAAAATATTTATCGGGAGTTAGGTATAACTTTAGATAAAAAAAAGGCAACACGGAAATCACAGATCAAAACTTCAGTATTGCAAAAATTATTTGATGGTGCCGAATTAGCCAAACTTTCCAAAAGACTAGCTACCATTGTTACCAATGTACCACTAAAACTAAATTTAGAAAAATGTCGACTTTTAGATTATGATAGAAAAAAAGCAATTGAGTTATTTGAAAAATTGGAATTTAGAACATTAATTAATCGATTGCCTAGTGAGAGTTGGGAAGAAATAATTAAAGAAAAACCAGTCGAAAAAGAACAAGAAAAAAAAGAAGAACAAATGGGATTGTTTTAAATGAAAATTGCTTTAGTCCATGACTATCTTTATACCTATGGCGGTGCTGAACGCGTCTTGGAAGCTTTCCATGAAATTTGGCCAACTGCGCCTGTTTATACGGCGTGGGTTGATTGGCAATGGCTAAAAAAAGAAAAACCAGAATGGTTAAACTGGCAGATTATTCCTTCCTGGTTTGATAAAATTCCTTTTAAAAAACAACTATGTTCTCCATTAAGATTTCTTACTCCTAAAATTTGGAGCAGTTTTAATTTAGCAAATTTTGATGTCGTGATCTCTTCTTCTGCTTGGTATATGAGTAAAGGCGTCAGCCTAAGTAAGATCAAAGATCAAAGATCAAAGATCAAAGATGCAGAGCAAAATTTAAAAATAAGAAATTCAAAAACTATCAACAATCAACTATCAACAATCAATAATTCTCCATTGCACATTTGTTACTGCCACACCCCTCCGCGTTATCTTTATGGTTATGAAACTGATTTTGACTGGCAGCGTTTTTGGTTAACCAGAATGTATGCTTATTTTGTTAATCCTTTTATGCGTTATTATGATTTTAAAAGCAGCCAAACAGTTGATTGGTTTATTTGCAACAGCCTTGAAGTGCAACGCCGGATTAAAAAATTTTACCGTCGGGAGGCAGAGGTTATCTATCCACCGGTTTCTATAAATTCCAAGCTTCAAGCACCAAATTACAAACAATATCAAAACCCCAAACCCCAAACCCCAAATTATTTTCTTATGGTAAATAGATTAGTGAGACATAAAAATATTGATTTAGCGATTATTACTTGTAAACAATTAAAAATAAATTTAAAAATTGTTGGTATTGGTCCAGATAAAAATCGCTTGGAAAAAATTGCTGATAATGATCCTAATATTGAATTTTTAGGCTATGTTGATGATAAAAAATTAGCTAATCTTTACCAAAATTGTCAGGTAGTTCTATATTTAGCTAGTCAAGAAGACTTTGGTATTACACCAGTTGAAGCAATGAGTTTTGGCAAACCGGTAATTGCCTTAAGGTCGGGTGGTGTGAAAGAATCAATTATTGAAGGTAAAACAGGATTGTTTATTAAAAAGCCAGAGGTTGAAGAATTGGTAAAAAGCTTACAAGCTTACAAGCTTACAAGCTTACAAGCAAAAGATTGTCTAAAACAAGCAGAAAAATTTACTAAAGAAAGATTTAAAAAACAAATAAAAGAATTTATTAATTACCACCTAAAAAATGAATAGAAAAATTATTTTCCAAAAGTTGATTATTAATCCTTTTAAAAAAAGAGAAATTCCTTTTTTGATTTTTTCTTCTTTTCTAATAACATTTATAGTTTTAAGATTAGCTGTTCGTTTAAGGCCAGATATATTCCTTACTATTAAAGGTGTTCATATTCATCATTTTAGTTATGGGATCTTTATTTTAGCTTTTGTTGGTTTTTTTCTGCTCATAAGAACTCCTGAAAGACGATTATTAAGAATAATTACTGTTATTTATGGAATTGGACTGGCTTTAGCTTTTGATGAATTTGGAATGTGGTTAAGACTAGAAGATGATTATTGGATGAGAAAAAGTTATGATGCAGCAGTAATAATTATTTTATTTCTTTTAAATATTGTTTATTTTGGTGATTTTTGGAAGACAATGGGTAGATATATAACTAAGTCTGTTCGCAAAATATTTTTAACCATTTTTAAATATGCCAGAGCTTCCTGAAGTAGAAACTATAAAAAGATTTCTTAATTCTCAAATTATTGGTAAGAAAATTAAAGAAATTACAATCTTTAAATCAAAAAGTTTTATTGGTGATCCGAAGGCAATTATTGGTGCCAAAATAATTGCTATTGAGCGCCGGGCAAAAATATTAATTATTAAACTTTCCAATAATAAAAATTTATTAGTGCATTTAAAAATGTCAGGCCAGTTAGTTTTAAATGAAAAATTAAATAATAAATATACCAGAATAATTATTAGTTTTAATGATAATAGTCAATTATTTTTTAATGACTTAAGAATGTTTGGCTGGATAAAAGTTATCGATAACTTAAATCTTAAATCTCAAATCTCAAAATTTGGTCCGGAACCGTTTGATAAAAAATTTACTACGGATTATATGAAAAATATTTTTAGTCGGACGAGAAGGCCAATTAAATTAGTATTGATGGATCAAGAAAAAATTGCCGGTATTGGTAATATATACGCTAATGAAATTCTTTTTGATTCCAGGATTAATCCATTAAAACGAGCAAATCAATTACCAAGAGAAGATATTAAGATATTAAGATACTCGATATTAAGAATATTGCGAGAGGCGATAAAATATAATGGTTCTTCAGCAACTGATGAGGCCTATATTCAACCCACTGGTGAAAAAGGCAGTTATCAAAAACACTTCAGTGTTTATCAACGGGAAAAAGAAAAATGTAAGCGATGTGGTAATAAAATAGAAAGAATTAATCTTGGAGGACGAGGAACTTTTTATTGTTCCGCCTGTCAAAGCTAAAGCTTTGCTTTTGCGGACAGGTCAGATTGCCAACAATGATTTTACATACTTTTTCTTTACAAAATTTTCGTTCATTCAAGGAAAAAAAAATTATTTTTTCTCCGCAGGCAACGTTAATTATTGGTAATAATGCCATCGGGAAAACTAACCTTTTAGAAGCAATTTATCTTTTAGCGACTGGCAAAAGTTTTCATGCCCAAAAAGATATTGAAATGATCAGTTACGAAACAGAAATTGCTCGGATTAATGGTGGGACAACAACCGATTTAAATTTATCTATCGTGTTAGCCAATAATAGTCAATTAGTCCCGTCATTCAAAAAGATTTTTCAAGTCAATGGAGTTAATAAACGTTGGCGTGATTTTGCCGGTAATTTAAAATGTGTTTTATTTCGGCCAGAAGATATTGATTTGGTATTGGGTTCGCCTTCTTTAAGACGTCATTACTTAGATTCAGTTTTAGAGCAGGTTGATTGGCAATATCGAGTATGCAACTTAGCTTACCAGAAAGGTATTCGCCAGCGCAATAAATTATTGGATAAAATTCGCGATGGTCTAGCCCAACAAACCCAATTGCTTTTTTGGAATCAACTGCTTAGTAAAAATGGCGAGATTATTAGTCAAAAACGAGAAGCTTTTATTAACTTTATTAATGATTTTTTAGCTAGTGATACTAAAATGAAATCAATTCATCATTTTGTTAATTTAGCAATTTTTTATGATAAAAGTGTTATTTCGCAAGAGAGATTAGAAAAATATCTTGAAGCAGAAATTGCTACTGGCTCTACTTTAGTTGGGCCCCATAGGGATGATATAAAATTCGAAATTAGAAATTCGCCCGCCCTCGGCTTCGCCTTGGTGAGACCGGGGAAATTCGAAACTAATCGAGACCTATCTTTATATGGCAGCCGGGGCGAGCAAAGAATGGCGGTTCTGGCTTTAAAATTAGCTGAACTGGCTTTTATCACCAAAAAAAGCGGTGAGCGGCCCATATTGCTTTTAGATGATATTTTTTCCGAACTTGATGATCAGCATCGAAAAGATGTTTATGATTTAATTTTTGATCAGCAGACAATTTTAACTACCACTGATGAACAGTTAATTCCGCCAAAATTTTATGCTAAAATGAAGATAGTTAAATTAGAATCGTGATATAAATTACGAATATTTTTTTAAGGAGGTCCCGCCTTTGCTAAAGCTACGGCGAGGTAAATAAAAATGAAAATTAAAAATCTTCATGCTCAGGAAATTTTAGATTCCCGTGGTACACCAACTATTGAATGCGTTACCACTCTGGAAGATGGTTCGATAGGTTGGGCGGCCATTCCTTCTGGCGCTTCAACCGGAAAATATGAAGCAGTTGAACTTAGAGATGGCGATAGTAAACGGTATGGTGGTTTAGGAGTTTTAAAAGCGGTTGATAATGTTAATAAAAAAATTGCTCAAGCAGTAATTGGGCTAGATGCAGTTAACCAAGAAAAATTAGATACCACCATGATTGAATTAGATGGAACAGAAAATAAATCCAATTTAGGCGCCAATGCTATTTTATCGGTTTCCTTAAGCGTAGCACGCGCCCAGGCAGTCAGCGAAAAAAAACCTCTTTATCAATATTTAGCCAAATTTAATCCTGATCACCAGGGAATTTTCTATCTGCCGTTTCCCGAAATGAATGTTATGAATGGCGGCAAGCATGCCAATTGGGCCACTGATATTCAGGAATACATGCTTTTTCCTCTTGGTGCTCCTTCAGTAGTTGAAGCGGTAAGAATGAATGCAGAGATTTATATGCAGTTAAAAATTCTTTTAAAAGCCAAAAAATATGCTATTAGCGTTGGTGATGAAGGCGGTTTTGCGCCTCAAGTAGCTTCCAACGAAGAACCATTTCAATTAATGTCAGAAGCAGTAGCTAAAGCCGGCTATCAGTTAGGTAAAGATGTTTATTTTGGAATTGATCCGGCTGCTTCAGAATTTTACCAAGATAGTCAATATCATTTAAAAAAAGAAAATAGAATTATTAGTACTGATGAATTAATTGAATTTTATCGGGCCTTAGCTAATAAATATCCAATTATTTCGATGGAAGATATTTTTGATCAAGATGATTGGCAAGGATTTCAAAAAATGACCAATTTAATAGGTAGCACGACACAAATTATTGGAGATGATTTATATGTGACTAATGTTAAAAGGTTAGAGCGGGGCATTAAAGAGAAAACGACTAATTCAATTTTAATTAAATTAAATCAAATCGGCACTTTAACCGAAACCGTAAAAACAATTTTATTAGCTAGAAAAAATGGCATGACAGCAGTTGTTTCTCATAGAAGCGCGGAAACAGAAGATAATTTTATTGCTGATTTTGTTGTTGCCATGGGAACCGGTCAATTAAAAACCGGCGCGCCATGCCGCAGTGAACGTAATGCTAAATATAATCAATTAATGCGCATTGAACGGGAATTAGGCGACAAAGCCCGAATAGCCTCATTTCCTTTTTTAAAATAAGGAGGTAAAGAATGGATAAAGTAATTTTTATTGTTTGTGATGGATTAGGAGATCGACCCATTGCGGAATTAAATAGAAAAACTCCTCTGGAAGCAGCTTATACGCCAAATTTGGATAAGCTAGCTAAAGGTGGTATTTCTGGTGCTATGAACACAATTGATATCGGAATTAAACCAGGGAGCGATACTGCTCATTTATCCTTATTAGGTTATGATCCAAATACTTATTATACTGGTAGAGGTCCGTTTGAGACTTCCGGAATTGGTATGGAAATGAAAGTCGGTGATGTTTGTTTTCGAGCTAATATGGGCACAATAGATAGGGATTTAATTGTTATTGATCGTCGGGCAGGCAGAATTGATGATACATCTGAATTTGCTAATCTATTTAATAACACTGCTATTGACGGTGTTACTTTTTTATTAAAAAAAGGGACTGGTCATCGCGTTGGTTTGATTATGAGAGGGAAAGGATTAAGTGCTAATATTTCTGATGCTGACCCTCATAAGTTAGGAGTGAAATTATTAGAAGTTAAACCGTGCGACGACACTAAAGAAGCAAAATTTACTGCCAAAATATTGAATAAATTTATTAGAATATCTTTTTTAAAATTAAAAGATTTACCATCAAATAAAAAAAGAGAAAAAGAAAATAAATTGCCTGCTAATTGTTTTTTAATTAGAGGTGCAGGAATGTTTCCCAAAATTCCTTCGTTTAAAGAAAAATATGGATTAAGAGCAGTTGGGATTGCCGGTGCTGGACTTTATAAAGGTATAGCTAAAATTTTAGGTATGGATACTCCTAATATAAAGGGTGCTACTGGCAAACCAGATTCTAATTTAAATGCAAAAATTGAAAAAGTAATTGAGTTATTTGATCAATATGATTTCTTTTTTGTTCATTTTAAAGCTGCTGATACATTAGGAGAAGATGGTGACTATCAGGGAAAAATAAAATATATTGAAAAGATAGATAGAGCTATTAAACCACTTTTAGATTTCAAAGACACTCTTGTTGTGGTGACAGCTGATCATTCAACACCTTGTTATTTAAAGTCTCATAGTGCTGATGATGTGCCAGTTACAATTTATGGAAAACATGTTCGCGATGACGATGTTGACCGTTTTAATGAAAGAGAATGTGCTAAAGGAAGGTTAGGACATATAAAGGGATTAAACTTAATGCCCATAATAATTGATCTTATGGGTTTAGCTGAGCTTTTTGGTGCTTAAAGGTATTTGGTTAAAAATAAAACGTTGGTGTAAAATATAGATATGGAAAAGATTACCGCCGAGATTGTTAAAAAACTATATTTACCTCCCAAAAATTCCCATAAAGGACAAAATGGCAAATTAACCATTATTGGCGGTTCCAAACTCTTTCATGGTGCTTCGCTTTGGGCTTTAAAAATTGCTTCCAGAATTGTCGATATGGTTTTTTATACTTCAACAATAGAAAATGTTGCCTTAACTCAAGATTTTAATAAAAAGCTTTATGATTTTATTAGCGTGTCAATGGAGGAAGCATTAAATTATATTGAAGAGTCAGATGCAGTATTAATTGGACCAGGTATGGCAAGAGCTGCCGGAGATTTATCTAAATGTGAATATATAATGAAAGACATAAAAGAAATAAAAGATATAGAAAATGAAGGCATTTTAACATATCATCTAACCAAATATTTGTTTAAAAAATATCCTCAAAAAAAATGGATTATTGACGCCGGAGCATTGCAGATGATGGATTCTGAGTGGCTAAAACCGTTAAAGCAAGTAGTTATAACACCGCACTTAAAAGAGTTTATTAATCTTTTTAATATTGCTGGGAATACATGTCGTTCTGAGCACAAGCGAAGAACCTCAGCTGTAATAGATCCTTCTCCCGCTGAGCGGGATCAGGATGACGAGAAGAGATGCAGCCTTGTCTCTCAAAAAGCCAAGGAATATAATTGCGTAATTGTTTTAAAAGGTCCAACTGATATTGTTTGTTCACCAACCAATTGTTTAATAAATAAAACTGGCAATGAGGGTATGACTAAAGGAGGAACAGGAGATGTTTTGGCAGGGTTGATTGCAGGACTAGCCTGTAAAAATGATTTATTTTTAGCTGCTTGTGCTGGTGTTTATATTAATGGTTTAGCCGGCGATGAGCTTTATAAAACTGTCGGCCCCTATTTTAACGCCTCTGATCTTTGTGATCAAATACCAAAAACAATGTGGAAATTAATTCAACTGTTGTCATCCTGAGGCGACACCGAAGGATCTCTAGGAGATTCTTCACTGCGTTCAGAATGACAAGGATTAAGATGAAAAATGCTTTAATTCTTCATGGAATTTTTAATAATTCACAAGGGAATTGGTTTCCTTGGCTTAAACAGTCATTAGAACAAAAAGGTTATAAAGTATTTGTTCCTGATTTAATTAATTCCGATAAACCTAATACTAAAAAAAGCTGGGATTATATTATTCAAAAATGGAAATTTTATAATGACTCGATAATTATTGGTCATAGTTCGGGAGGGGCAATGGCTTTAGGGTTTTTACAAAAACTGCCAAAGAATCTAGTAATAAAAAAAGCAATTTTAGTCTCTTCTTTTAAAGATGTTTTAAATGATCAATATTCTAATAATCGAAAAGGATTATTTGAAGAACCGTTTGACTGGCAAAAAATTAAAAATTCAGCTAAAGAAATAATTTTAATCCATTCTTTAGACGATCCTTATGTTAAACCAGAACAGGCTTACTATATTCAAAAAAAGCTAGGATGTAAAATTTATATGGAAAAACATGAAGGGCATTTTAATTTAGAAAAAGGCGTGCAATATAAAAAATTTCCTTTATTATTAAAACTCATAGAGAATTAATTGACGCTTCGACGGCATGCCGCTCAGCGTCAACCCCGAGCGATGTTGTAATAAACATGCTCCAATGCTTATTATTGGGGAGTCGAGGGGTTGACATATTTAATTATGTATGATAATATGTATTTAAATATGATAAGGAGAAAAATGACTGATTTAATGCCTAATATTGCTTCAGTAACTGACTTGCAGAGAAATTACAAAAAATTGACCGAGCTGGCAAAAAAAACCGGCCAGCCAGTAGTTTTGCTTAAGAAAAATAAACCAGAGGCTGTTTTATGCGATTTTAAATCTTATCAACAAAATCAAAAAAGACAGGAGGAGTTGGAAATGGCAGAAATTTTGGCAGCCATTCAAAGAGGAGAGAAAGAATTTAAAGAAGGTAGGACTAAGGAATTAAAAGGTTCGTTAACAGATCTTTTGCCATAAATGAAAATTAAAAAAGTTATTTATACTTCTGATTTTTTAAAAAGTATTAAAAAAATTTCTCCAAAAACAGCATCTTTAATTAATAAACGAGAGCGAATTTTTTTAAGTAATTGTTTTGACAAAAGATTAAAAACCCATAAATTAAAAGGTAAACTTGAGAGCTATTGGTCTTTTTCGATAACTTATTCACATAGAATTTTATTTAGATTTATTGGTGAAAACAAAGTTTTATTTTTAATTTATGGAACTCATAGGATATATAAATAAATGAGAGTTTTTATTGCTATTGATATTTCTAAAGAGGCAAAAAAAGAAATAGAAAAAAAACTTTATAAATTTTTGGAGAAAAAACATTGGTCAGTCAAATGGGAGAAACCAGAAAAACTCCATTTAACCTTAGTTTTCTTAGGAAACATTGATAATAATTTACTGCCTCTAATTAAAACAATTTGTAAAAAGGCAGTTAAAAAACTTAAGCCTTTTATTGTTTCTTTTAAAGGTTTAGGTTGTTTTCCTAATTACGATTTGCCAGGAGTAATTTGGTTAGGTTTAAAAGGTGATTTACAGCATCTAGCCTTAATTCAAAAGCGAATCGAAACAAGTTTAATTAAAGAAAATTTTAAAATTGATACCCGTGTTTTTAGTGCTCACATTACTTTGGGTAGAATAAGAAACTGCCATTTTAAGGAAAGAAAAGAAATTGGTAGGCAACTGCGGGGATTAAAGATATATAATCTAAAATCTAAGATTGAAATAAATAAAATTATCATTTACGAAAGCAGGCTTTCAGCAAAAGAATCGATTTATTATAAATTAGAAACAATTAAATTTTAAGATAATAGAATAAAAACTGATGGATCAAATAGATTTAATCCGCACCAAAGTTGACTTAGTGGAATTAATTAGTTCTTATATTCCTGTTAAAAAAGCAGGAAGAAATTTTAAAGCCCTTTGTCCTTTCCATGGCGAAAAAACACCCTCGTTTGTTATTTCTCCGGAAAGGCAGATTTGGAAATGTTTTGGTTGTAACCTTGGCGGCGATGTTTTTCGCTTTTTAATGGAATATGAAAAAATGAGTTTTGCGGAAACGCTGCATTTTCTGGCTGATAAAACTGGTGTTAAATTAACCGGCTTTAAACCATCAACTGCCCAACAAGAAAAAGAAAGACTATTAGCTATTAATCATTTAGCTTCGGAATTTTATCACTATGTACTTTTAAATCATCCGGCTGGTAAACAAGGACTGGCTTATTTATTAAATCGTGGTATTGGCCAATCAGCAATTAAAACATTTAAATTAGGTTATGCGCCCAATAATTGGGATACGTTGCTTAATTATTTAACTAGAAAGAAAGGATATAAAACTCAAGATTTAGAAAAAATTGGCTTAGTCATTCATAAAAGTCATTATTCATCCCGCCTACGCCAAGGCTTCGGCGGACAGGCATCCATCAGCAATCATCCATCAAATTACTACGATCGTTTCCGAGGTAGGATAATGTTTCCTTTAACTGACCAGCGGAGCAATATTTTAGGTTTTTCCGGAAGAACAATTAGATCAGATAAAGATCTGTCTGCCGACAGACAGGAAGCTAAATATATTAATAGTCCGGAAACTATTCTTTATCATAAGAGCGAGTTATTTTATGGTTTGCACTTAATTAAAGAAGCCATTAAGAAAAAAGATCAAGCGGTTATTGTCGAAGGTGAATTTGACCTAATTTCTTCTTATCAAGCAGGAATAAAAAATGTGGTGGCGATTAAAGGATCTGCTTTAACTGAACCGCAAGTTAATTTGATCAAACGGTTCTGTAGCACGATTATTTTAGCTTTAGATGCTGATGCCGCCGGTGATGCGGCCGTGCGCCGGGGAATTGAAATCGCTGATAATGCCGGACTTAATATCCGCGTCAGTCAGCCAAAATATGGCAAGGATCCAGATGAATGCGCCCGTCACTCACCGGCTTTATGGAAAGAATCAGTTAATCAGGCAATGCCGGTATTTGATTTTTATCTGCAAAGTGTTGTTAATCGATTTGATAAAGATTCTGTTGAAGGCAAGAAAAAAATCAGCGAAGAAATAATTCCCCTTTTAGCCAAAATTACTAATGAGGTCATTAAAGCTCATTATTTTAAAAAATTAGCTGATATGCTTAAGGTAGAAGAAGAAGCGATTATTAAAGAAATGGAGCGGTTAAGCAGATTGCATAAAATTTCTTTTTCAACTAGTAATATTATTCAACCAGAGCAAAAAATTGATAAAAAAACCCGTCGGGATCTTTTGGAAGAATTATTATTAAGCATGCTTTTACAAAATGACAAAGAAATTACTAATTTAATTAATCAAATTAATATTGAGCATTTTTCTAATCCGGCGATGAAAAAAATAATGAGTTTCCTAAAGGAATTTCTTCTCAAAAATAATTTTGTTATTAATAAATTTGTGGCTGGTTTACCTGAAGAATTGGTAGAAACTGTTGATCGGCTCTATTTGCAAGAACTGCGGGATATTTTAAAAGATAAAAACACTTTTGCTAGAGAAATGAAGAAAGCCCAACAGGAATTAGAATGGTTTTATTTAAAAGACCAACTTAGTCATTTAGCCCAAAAGATTAGAGAAAAAGAAAGGCAGAATATTAAAGAGGGAGTTGAACCACTGAGGGAAGAATTTAACACTCTTTCTAAACAGCTTAAAGAATTAACGTAAGAATGGTAAAATAGGAGAACTATGACAAAAAAGAAAAAAATTGATTTAAGAAAATTAATTAATAAAGGCAAAAAACAAGGTTTTATTACCCAGGAAGAAATTTTAGAGATTTTTCCTGATGCCGAAAAAAGAATTGATGAGTTAGATGATCTTTATAATAAATTAGACAAATTAGATATTGATGTTTTTGAAAGTATTACCGAAGAGGAAATTGCTGAAGATGAAAAAGCCAGTGTCCAATTGGAAAAAGAGCTAAAAATTTTATCAACTTTAGAAGATCAAAATTTATCCGATCCGGTAAGGATGTATCTTAAGGAAATTGGCAGGATTCCTTTATTAAAACGGGAAGAAGAAATTGATTTAGCCCAAAAGGTAGAAAAAGGTAGTTTAAAAGCCAAAGCGAAATTAACTACTTCTAATCTTCGTTTAGTTGTTTCCATTGCCAAAAAATATATTGGCCGGGGAATGGGTTTTTTAGATCTAATCCAAGAAGGCAATAAAGGGTTAATTAGAGCGGTGGAAAAATATGACTGGCATAAAGGTTTTAAATTTTCTACTTATGCCACTTGGTGGATAAGACAAGCCATTACCCGCGCTATTGCTGATCAAGCCAGAACGATTAGAATTCCCGTTCATATGGTAGAGACAATTAATAAATTAGTTAGACA
>Ga0315288_10002018_pt1 | contig 26304 bp, 25 predicted proteins | sample YL17G11_20_MG_FD_203454 | JGI IMG/M metagenome (GOLD analysis project Ga0315288, IMG submission 203454) | Sediment microbial communities from Yellowstone Lake, YNP, Wyoming, USA - YL17G11_20 | ecosystem: Environmental > Aquatic > Freshwater > Lake > Sediment | place: USA: Wyoming | collected... | reverse complement strand
TTTACAATCCCCTCGGCATGATCGCGTATCTCAAGGGCACGGTTCTCCGCAAGACGCCGAACCAGGTCATCATCGACTGCGGCGGCGTCGGCTACGCGGCCGCCATCCCGATCTCGACCTTCGTCAAGCTGGGCGAGCCGGGCGAGCTCGTCGAACTATTCATCCACACTCACCTCACCGACAGCGCCCTCCAGCTTTTCGGCTTCTCGACCGCGGACGAGCGGGAGCTGTTTCTCAAACTCATCTCGATCTCCGGGATCGGCCCGAAGCTGGCCATGAACGTCCTCTCGGGCATGTCGGCCGGCGACCTCGAGGAGGCCGTCCGCGACAGCGACGTGGCCCGGATCGCCATGGTCCCGGGGATCGGCAAAAAAACCGCTCTCCGGATCGCCATGGAAATGGCCGACAAGATCGAAAAGAAAGTAAAGCTCCTCGCCGGAAAAGCCGCTCAGGAGACCGAAGATCTCATCTCCGCGCTCCTCAACCTCGGCTTCCGGCGGAAGGAGATCGAGCGCGTCGTCGAGGAGACGGTTCGGGCATACAAAGGCAAGGAGGAGGGGATCGAAAAGCTCCTCCGCGAGTGCCTGAAGAAGCTGGCCAGGGTGTGAAGGGCGGGATGCCATGACGATGAACCCGGCCACCGTCCTCACTCCCGTCCGGACAAAGGAGGATCTCCTCTTCGAGGACAGCCTCCGGCCGCGGACGTTCGACGAATTCATCGGCCAGGACACGATCAAGGCCAACCTCAAAATTTTCATCGAGGCCGCCAAAAAACGCGAGGAGCACCTCGACCACGTCCTCCTCTACGGGCCGCCGGGGTTGGGCAAGACAAGCCTCGCTTATCTTCTCGCCAAAGAGCTGGGCGTCGGGATCAAGCCCACCTCCGGGCCGGTCATCGAGCGGACGGGCGATCTGTCGGCCATCCTGTCCAACCTCCAGACCAAGGAAGTCCTGTTCATCGACGAGATCCACCGCCTCCATCCCCAGGTCGAGGAGATCCTCTACTCGGCCATGGAGGACTTCAGCCTCGACATCGTCATCGGCCAGGGGCCGGCGGCGCGCAGCCACAAACTGTCCTTGCGGAAATTCACCCTGATCGGGGCGACGACCCGGGCCGGGAAGATCACCGCTCCGCTGCGGGGCCGGTTCGGCATCATCCACCGGCTCGATTATTACCGCGACGAGGACATCCGTAAGGTCATCCTCCGGGCGGCGTCGCTCCTTAAGGTCAAAATCGACGAAAAAGGCGCGGCCGAGATCGCCAAGCGGGCCCGGGGGACGCCCCGTGTGGCCAACCGGCTCCTCCGGCGGGTGCGGGATTACGTGGACGTCAAGGGGAAAGGCGTCATCACCGCCCCGGCGGCCCACGAGGCCCTCGACATGATGGAAGTCGACGCCCTCGGCCTCGACGACGTGGACCGCAAGATCCTGACCATGATCATCGAGAATTTCGGCGGCGGGCCGGTCGGGATCTCGACCATCGCCGCGGCCATCGATGAGGAGAAAGAAACGATCGAGTCGATCTACGAGCCGTTCCTCATGCGGATCGGGTTCCTGGAGCGGACGCTCCGGGGCCGCAAGCTGACCCGCAAGGCCTACACGCACTTGGGATTCGCTTATCCCGGCCGGGAAGCGGGCGCCGCCCCGCCCCAGAAAAAGCTATTTAACGAATGACGACGACGCGGATCATCGACGCGAAAATCTCCCTCGAAGAACTCCGGCGGATGGCCGAAGGCCGTTTCGGCGACCTGGTCAAGGCCGTGGTCGATATCGATCGCGGGATCATGGCCGTCGACGCCGAACTCCATGCCGACGAGGAGGCGTTTCTTCTCGACCATGGTTCGCGGCAAGAAAATCTCTGGTTGTCGCCGCTTTGGTGAAAGAATGAGTTTTCAACACGAGACTCTGGCGGCCGGCCGTTGGGCCGAATTCTCCCTGATGGAACAGTTGGCCAACGTCGGCAGCGAAGTGGAGCGGGCCCTGAACTGGCGCCGAAAAAACAACCCCGAGTTCAGCCGGCGGGCGTTCGAGCGCGCCCTCGAACTCCTGGGGCTGACGATCGCCGATGCCCGGCATCGCGGCCGGCTTAAGGAACTGACCCGGATGAGGGAAGCTCTCCTCGACTTTTTTTGGGGGACGAACGAATATCAATCGACCGATATCGGCTGGAAGAAATATTTCCTCGCCTTCACCTATGCGGCGCGACTGAAGAGATAACTCCCAACGAACCCGGCGGCCACCGGCCTATCGCTTATAGAGATAGACGGTGTGCTCGGTCCCCTTTTCGTCCGTCAGCGTTTCGGACTTCAGGCCTTTGTCGTCCCAGCCTTCGATCGAATAATTGTGGGAGACGACCCGTGTGCCGGGCTTGAGCTGGGACTCGAGCTTGGGGCGGAGAAGAAGGTTGGATTCGGGCAAAAGATAAAGGGTGACGATCGTGGCCGGCGAAATGTCCAAGGCCATGGCGTCCCCGAGGCGGAATTCGACGAAATCGGCGACTCCCGCCTCCTTGGCCCCGGCCAGGCATTCCGCGATGCGCTCGGGAACGATATCGATTCCGACGCCCCGGGCGCCGAACTTGCGGGCCGCGGTGATCAGAATCCGCCCGTCCCCGCAGCCGAGGTCGTAAAGGACGTCGGTCGCCGCGACCTCGGCCAGATCGAGCATCTTCTCCACGACGGGCATGGGCGTGGGCACGAAGGGCGCCAGGTCGAGGACATCCTCCCGTCCGTGGGCTCCAAGGAAGAGTTCCAGAAGATTTTTCTCGTCCAGGCGGAAGGAATGGGCGGTCCCGCTGTCGATCCGGTAGAGCTTGGTCTCCGCGCCGTTCGAAAACTCGAGGTCGAACGATGTCCCGCCGGGGAACCGGTCGACCGCGCCGGAAGCGATCGAGCGTTTCATCGGCCCGACGGACGAAAAAAGGGGCCGGATCGTGTAGCCCACCGCTTTGTCGGTGACGTTGCGGACGGTTGTGTCCTTGGCCTCGGCCGGCTTCTCCGCCGGCGCGGCCAAGGGCGCGGATTCGTCACGACCCGATGAGGAGCAGGCCACTGCTCCAAACGCAACCCAGGCCGTAAGGAAAACGGCCGCGAGCCGTCCGAGCTTACGCTGCGAAAATTCCATGCTCATTTCAAGTCATCGTTTACGATAGATTTCTTTCCGATCTACTCATTTGAGCGACCGATGCACCCATTTCACTTTCCTTTGGCTTCGCTTGACGATATTATATTACAGCAACAAAAACAAGACGCCGATATGCTGACCGTCGAACACTTTTGCCTTTCGTTGGCCTGCCATAAGCTAACGAGAGTTCGGGATCGGCCGGAACGTGATGAGGGTTTGCCGCCCCGCAGACGCTCTTCGAGGCTCCCGGATTTTCGGGCGCCGAGGGTTAGAAGACTAGCAACGCCAATCGTCGAACATGGTGAAAGGTCGAATATCCAAGAAGCCAAGGCGCCGAGAAGAGCGGCGAGGAGCGGACTTTCAAACCCGATCTGGAGTGAAGGCCGCTCCCGAACGTAAGTAAGCTATCGGAATTTGTCCCGAGAAAAAGTGTTCGACGGTCAGGCCGCGACGGGATTGCGTCGAAGGCACATTCCCGGTAGTCTAAACGCATGCGCGTGCGCGATTTCGACTTCGACCTGCCGACGGATCTTATCGCCCAACGGCCGCTCGGCCGACGCGACGATTCGCGGATGATGGTCGTCCGGCGGTCGGACGGAGCGATCCTCCACAAGAGTTTCCGGGATTTTCCGGACTTTCTGAACGCCGGCGACCTCCTCGTCCTCAACGATACGAAAGTCATTCCGGCAAAGGCCTGGGGAAAGCGGGGCCAAGCGTTGGTCGAGTTCCTGTTCATCAAAGAGCGGGAGCCGGGAGCGTGGGAGGTTCTTTGCAAACCCGCCCGCCGGATCCGGAATGGCGATAAAATCATATTCGATGAAGAATTCGAAGCCGAAGCCGTCGATGAGGGCGACGGAGGCCGCCGGATCCTGAGGTTTTCGGTTCCGGACGTCCTGGGCCGCCTGAAAAAAATCGGCTTCGCTCCCCTCCCCCCCTATATCAAGAGAAAAAAGGCGGATGCCGCAACCCGTTCCGAAGATTTAGCCCGTTATCAAACCGTCTTCGCGGCAAGTGAGGGGGCCATCGCCGCGCCGACGGCGGGGCTCCATTTCACCCCGGAAATCCTGGAGGGCTTCAGGTCGAGCGGCGTCGGCGTCGCTCAGGTCACCCTTCACGTCGGCCTGGCGACCTTCCAGCCGATGCGCGTCGAGCGCCTGGAAGACCATCGCATGCTCGAAGAAACCTATTCCATTTCCGAAACGGCCGCCTTCGAAATCAATCGAGCCAAATCCGAGGGACGTCCCGTCGTCGCCGTCGGCACGACCGTCGTCCGGACGCTCGAGAGCGCCGCCCACGTACTCCGTTATCAATCTGGTCCCCAACAAGATGGCGAAATCCCCCCCCACCCCCCTTTAGAAAAGGGGGGCAGTCCATCGCCTCCGTCCGATGGGGATTCTATAAGCCGGGCCTCTCTCCTCCCTTTTGACAAGGGGGGGAAGGGGGGATTTTATCGATCCGCGGAAGATAATCGGATGGATCACGCCGAAATAGGCCGGCCGTTATCTGGGCCGGATCACGAGGGAACAGACCGCTGCCCCGTTCGACCCGGAGAGCGGCGGACGGCGCTTTTCATCCATCCGGGATTCGAATTCCGTGTCGTCGACCGGCTCTTGACGAACTTCCACCTGCCCAAGTCCACCCTTCTCCTGCTTGTCTCGGCCTTCGCCGGTCGCGACCTCATCCTCGTCGCCTATCGGGAAGCCGTCCGCGAGCGCTATCGGTTTTTCTCCTACGGAGATTGCATGCTGATTCTCTAACGATAATCAGCCGGCTCGCCTTTAACCCTGAGCCTGACCGTATAACAGTTTGTTTTTTCGAACTGAATTCGCGCGCGAAGAGCCTCCAAGCGTCCGCGGACGGCCGGAACGTGAGGAGGGTTTGCCGCCCCGCGGACGCTCTTCGAGGCTCCCGGCTTCGGACGCCGAGGTTTCAGAGACCATCGAGGCCGACTTGAGGCCTCCGAGCTGGTAAACGGGGAGGAGCGTAAGGTCCGAGGCGCCGAGAAGGAGCGTCGAGGAGGCGGTTCATCAAACCCGATCTGGAGTGAAGGCCGTTCTCGGACGCTCAGAGGCTCGATTGGCCGTTAAGCGACAAAGTGTATAACGGTCAGACCCTGAGCGAATTTACAACCGCACGATAGGCCGCTATAAATCCACTTGAATACAATAGGCACACAATGAAAAAAGTGTTTGATTGGAATGATGAAAAGAATGCGTCCCTCAAGAAATATCGCGGCGGGTCGTTCGAGCAAGTCGAAATCGCGATCGCTTCGGGGGATTTGGTGGACCGGCTCAGACATCCGAATCCGGAAAAATACCCTCATCAAAAAGTCTTTTTGGTGAAGATCGAGGATTATATCTACTCGGTGCCTTATGTCGAGGATGAGGAAAAAATATTTCTGAAGACGATCATCCCGAACAGAAAGGCAACGAAAAAACACCTGGGAGGCCAAAAATGAAAAAAGAAAAATTGCCGGATAAGGACGAGAGGGAACTGGAAAAATCGATCGAGCAGGAAGATTGGATTTCCGACCTCACGGAAAACGAAAAAAAGCGATTTCAAGAGATCGCCCGCTATAGCTTGAGCAAACAGAAGAGAATCAACATCCGAATGACCGAACGGGACCTCAAAAAAATTCGAGCCAAAGCCGTAGAAGAAGGGATCCCCTATCAATCCCTCATCTCGATGTTGATCCACAAATACAACGAGGGAAAAATCTCTTTTCGCGCCGACGAACTTGATTCAGCGTTTCCGCCGCCGGACCTGCGATAACGAGGCGGCCTCGCGGATCAGGCTTGGGCCAGCTTCCGGAGCGAGCCCAAGGCCAGATCGACGTCCGAGGGCCGGTTGCAGAGGAAGAAGCTGATCCGGATGCCGTTCAGCCCGCCTTCGCCGACCGCCCGCACCCGGATCTTGTCCTTGGCCATGTGATCGTTGATCTCGTTCATGGTCTTGGATTTCATCCGGAATCCGACCATGCAGGTCCGGTAGGTCTCCTCCTCCGGCGAGAGGATCTCGACGCCGGGGATCTCCCGGAGGCCCGCCAGGAAGGCCTCGGCCAGGCCGTGAGCCCGCTTGAAGATGCGTTCCGGACCGACCGAATGGACGAAATCGCAGGCTTTGCCCATGGCGTAGAACAGGGCGTCGTTCTGGGTTCCATACTCGAAGCGCTGGGCCGTGGGGTGGAAGACGATCTCCTGCTTGAAGATGTCGTAGCTCTTGGACGAACCGCCCCCGACGGTCGTCGGGCGCAGGGCGTCGATCATCCCGGGACGGACATAAATGAAGCCCGTCCTCTTCGGTCCCATCAGCCACTTGTGGGTGCTGCAGGTGTAGAAATCCACCCCGATGTCGGTGATGTCGAAGAGAACGCAGACGGGAGCTTGGGCCCCGTCCAGGGCGAACCAAAGGCCCTTGGACCTGGCCAGTTGGGAGATCTCCTTGGCCGGAAGGAGCTGCCCGGTCGTGCAGGTGACATGGCTGGCGATGATCAGCCGCGTCCGGGACGTGATCAGGGCGGCGATCCGGTCCACGTTGCCCAGTCCGCGAATCCGGTCGGGCTCGAACAGCTTGATGACGATGCCGTCTTTCTGCATACGGTTGAGGAGCGAGGAGTTAACGGATACGTGCTCGTGGGTCGAGGTGATGACCTCGTCGCCCTTCTTGAGGTCGAGGCCGTTCACGATCATGTTGACGCCCTCGGTCGCGCCGCCGATGAGACCCAGATCGTCGGCCTTGCAGGCGGGGCCGAGCAAAGGCGCCAGCTTGGCCTTGACGGCGGCCCACTCCTTGGCGTCGTATCCGGCCGAGGGAGCCCGCTCCTCGACCCGCAGCCACTCGGACAGGCTGTTGAGGACGGGCAGGGGCGAGGAGCCCAGGCCGCCGAAATTGAGGTAGGTCCAGCCCGGGTCGAGGAGGAACTGGTCCCGGATGACCTCCCAATAGAATTCATCGCCGCGTCCGGCGGCGTCCTGGAGCAGGCGCCCGATATCAGCCCCTTTAAGGTCCCGCGTCACGGCCAAGCCGCCGACCAATACCCCCGTTCCCTTTAGGAAGTCCTTGCGTTTCATGATGATTATCCTCCTTGAAAATAAGGTGACAGCTACCCTATTTACCTTAATTCGTTTCCTAAAAATAGGGTAAATAGGGTAGCTGTCACCTTATTTCCCAGACTATAGTTCCGGGCCCCGACGGGCGTCAAGAAGCGGGAGAGGCATCTCATGAGAAAAAAGGGCGCGCGGCGACGTCTATTATGATGAAATGACCCAAAACGGCCCGGCCGGGCATCTTGACAAATGGAATACTTTTTATCATACTACTGGTATGAAAATCGCCATTTCCGTTCCTGACAGCGTGTTCCGCGACGTCAAGAAGGCCGCGGAGGAACAAAAGCGCTCGAGGAGCGAGATCTTTGTCGAGGCTGTGAAGGCCTACCTGGAAAAACTCGAATCCCGCCGCATCCTTCAGGCCTTGAATGAGATCTATGCCGCGTCGGAAACGGACGAGGAAAAGGCCGCTCGCGAAGCCGCCTTCGAGATCTACAAGAGCACGGTCCTCCAGAGGGAAGAATGATCATCGGTCAGGGCGATGTCTTCTGGCTCGACACGAGAACACCCCGCGGTTCCGCCCCCGGCTTCAGACACCCCTACGTCGTCGTCCAGAACGACGTGTTCAACGCGAGCCGCATTCAAACGACCGTCCTTTGCGCCGTCACCTCGAATCTGGCGCGGGCCAAAGCCCCGGGGAATCTCCTCCTTCGGAAGGGCGAGGCTAACCTTCCCCGGCCCAGCGTCGTCAACGTGTCGCAGGTCGTCACCGTGGACAAGTCCGTTCTCCGAGAAAAAATCGGGACCCTGTCGTCCCGAAGAGTACAAGAGATCGTCGCCGGACTCCGCCTCGTCTTCGAGCCGCGGGAGCTCTAAGGCGCCTTCACAGGTATAGGGTGACAGCTACCCCATTTACCCTATTGTAGGTAGCGAATTAGGGTAAATGGGGTAGCTGTCACCTTATTTCCGGCGCCGGACGTACGATAACACGTACATCGCCGGGACGACGAACAAAGTCAGGACGGTCGTGAAAGTCAGCCCGAAGATGATCGTCCAGGCCAGCGGGTTCCAGAAGGCCGCGTTGTCGCCGCCCCAATAGATTTGGGGGTCGAGCCGAGTGAACAAGGTCTCGAAGTTGAAGTTGAGGCCGATCGCCAGAGGAAGCAAGCCCAGGATCGTCGAAAGCGCGGTCAGAAGGACCGGCGTCAACCGCATCGAGGCCGCCTCGACCACGGCTTGGAGCGGGTCGCCCCCTTCCTTCATCCGCAAGTCCGTATAGTCCATGATGATGATCGCGTTTTTGACCACGATCCCGGCCACGGCGATGATCCCCATCCCGGTCATCATGACCGAGAACTCGAGGTTAAAGAGAGTGAATCCCAGCAAGACGCCGGTGAAGCTGAAGAAGATCTGGGTGATGATGATCAGGGGTTTGGTCATCGAATTGAACTGGGCGACAAGGATCACGAAGATCAAGGCCATGGCGATGACCAGAGCCTTGGCGAAAAACGTCCCGACCTCGCGCTGCATGTCCTGCTCGCCGGTGAACTTCACGGTATAGCCCGGCTTGCGCTCGAAGCCGGGGAGCGCCCGGCTGATGGCCTGGATGATGGCGTTGGCGTTGGCCCCGCCGAAGACGTTGGCCGACAGACTGATGACCCGCTTGTTGTCGAGCCGGGTGATCCCGCCGTAGCTCGTTCGCAATCCCACGTCGGCGACGGCCGAGATGGGGATATGACGCGTCGGGCCGCCGCCCTTGGGATTGACGGCAATCGTCTGGCCGAGGAGGACGGCCAGGTCGTGCCGGTAGCGGTCGTCGAGGCGGACGACCACGGGGTATTCGTCCTCGCCCTCCTTGAACTTCGTGACTTCGACTCCGTAAACGGCGGAGCGTAGAGCCGACCCGACCTGGGCCGTGTTCAAGCCGAGCTGGTTGGCCTTCTCCCGGTCCAGGCGGACGATGATCTCGGGTTTGCTGATCTCCATGCTCGACTTCAGCTTTTCCATCCCCTGGATCCCCAGGGCATCGATGAAGGCCTCGAGCCGTCCGGCGATGGCGACGAGCTCGTCGACGTCGTCGCCGCTTATCTCGATATTGATCGGCTGTCCGGACGGAGGGCCCATGGCCTCCCGGTCGATCCGGACCTCGGCGCCCGGGATCCCCCGCATTTCCCGCCGCAGGTCCTCCATGTAGCCGGCCGTCGGCTTGGGCCCCGTCCTGAGCTTATACTCGACGAAGGCCACCGAGACCTTGGCCAGCTTGTCCTGGGCGGACCGTTCGAAGAGGCTCGCCCCGGCGTTGACGGCGACGTTAGAGACCAAGGATTCGACGTCGGGATTGTCCCGCCCCAGGATCTTGAGGATCCGTCCCTCGACTTCCCGGCAGATTCGGTTGGTGACATCGATATGGGTTCCCTCGGGCATGGTGATGTAGACGTAGAGGGAATTCGGATCGCCCGTCGGAAAGAAGACCACCCGGGGAGGCTTGGCCCGCATCAGGAAAATCGAGGCGAAAAAGAGGAAAATCGCCGCGGCCACGACGACCCAGGGCCGCCTCCCCCGGAGGAAGAACGCCAGAATCCGCCGGTAAAGGCGCATAAACGCCGGCATGACGCTGCCTTGGAATTGATCGATGAGATAGTTCAGGACGAACTTGGTCAAATAATAGGACAGGAGGGCGAAGGCGAGGAGGTTGGCCGGAACCATGGCCCCGCGGACATAGAAAACGACCGCCAGGACGAGGGCCGCCGCCGTGGCGAGGAGGGCTTTCCGGCTGAGGCGCGGGCGCCGCTTCTTCTCCTCGGGCGGGGTGTATTTCATGAAACGAACGGCGAAAACCGGGTTGATGACGTAGGCCACGAACATTGAGGCCGTAAGCGAAAGGATGATCGTGATCGGAAGGAAGGACATGAACTTGCCGGCGATCCCCGGGGTGAAGATCAGGGGGAGGAAGGGGGCGATGGTCGTCAGCGTCCCGGTGAAAACCGGGAGGGCCACCTCGCCGACGGCCCGCTTGGTCGCCGGGACGATGGGCAGGTCGGGAGTCGTCGTGAAGTGGCGGTAGATGTTCTCGACGACGACGATGGAGTTGTCGACGACGATCCCCAGGACGAGGATGAAGGCCATCAGGACGACTTTATTGAGGGTGAAGCCGATGAGCGGGAGGAAGATGAAAGCCGTGAGCATGGACAAAGGGATGGCGATCCCGACAAAGATGGCGTTGGTCGTCCCCATGAAAAACATCAAAACGAAGACGACGACGATGAACCCGAGGATGATCGTGTTGAAAAGGTCGCTGACCCCGTTGCGGGTTTTCTGGCTGCTGTCCCCCGACAAGTCGAGGACAAGGTTCTCCGGCGCCGCCGTCTTGAAATCGGCGATGACCTCCTTGATCTTGTCGACGGCGTAGATGAGGTTCTTGCCTCCCCGCTTGATGACGTTGAGGGTGACGACATCCAGGCCGTTCCGGCGGGAGTAGCTCGCCCGGTCCTTGAAACCGTCGTGAACGGTGGCAATGTCCTTGAGGTAGAGGCCTTCCTGGAGAAGGATGCCGCCGATCTGATCGACCGAGGTGAACTGGCCCACGACCCGGAGGTTGCGGCGCATTCCGTCGGTGTCGATCTGGCCGCCCGAGAGGGTGACGTTCTCCCCGGCGATGGCGTTGCGGACGGCCATGAAGGAAACGCCCGCGGCCTGCATCTTGTAAAGATCGAGATCGACGCGGATCTCCCGGTCCAGGGCGCCGGAGATGTCGACCCGGGTGATTTCCTCGAGCCCTTCGATCCGCTCCTGGAGGTCTTCGGCGAGCTGTTTCAGCCGAACCAGGCCCAGGTCGCCGCTGAGGTTGATATAAAGGATCGGGATTTCGGAGAGGTCGATCCGCCGGATCTGGGGCTCCTGCATCAGGTCGTTGGGGAGGGCGCCCCTGGCGTCGTCGACGGCCTGCTTGATGTCCAGATAGGCCTGGGTTTCGTCGGCGCTGACCTCGAACTCTAGAAAGATCGACGAGTAGTCCTGGATCGAGTTGCTGCTGATCTTCTTGACCCCGTTGATCCCCTTGAGCCTTGTCTCGAGGGGCCGGGTGAGCAGGTTCTCCACGTCCACGGGGGACGTCCCGGGATAGATCGTCCCGATCATGTAATAGGGGAAGACGATCTCGGGCAGCTCCTCCTTGGGCGTGGCCTGGTATTGCATGATCCCGAAAACGACGAGGAGGATCGTGAAGATGAAAATCGTGGTCCGATTGTCGACGGCGAAATCGGCGAGCTTGAAGCGGCGCTCGTTCATGATGGGCTCCTGAACCCCGGCCTCGGGCTACCGGCCTTCGACGATGGAAAGAGGCTGGCCGTCGGCGATTTTTTGGAAGCCGAAGGTCACGACCCGATCGCCCGGGGCGAGTCCCTCGAGGATTTCGACCCGGTCGGCGTATGTTTCGCCCGTGCGGACGACGCGCTTCCGGGCCGTCCAGCGGCCGTTGTCCTGGACGGCGGCGAAAAGGAACTTCTCCGCGCCCGTCTGCTGGACCAGGTTGGCCGGGACGACGAGGGCGGAGGCGTTCGTGTAATCGTTGATCGTCACAACGGCAAGCATGTTCGGCTTCAACGGCCCCGCGGCCCCGGTGACGGCGACCTCGATTTTGAATGTCCGGTTCGAGGAATCGATGACCTGCGAGACGGCGCTCACCCGGCTTTCGAACTCGCGGCCGAAGACCGGGATGGACACCGTGACCGGATCGCCCCGCTTGACCCGGGCGATGAAATTTTCGGCCAGATCGGCGGTGATTTTAAGCCGCGATAACTGAACGAGGCGGAAAGCGCCCATGCCCGCGGCGGCCATTTCGCCTTCCTTGACCCGGACCTCATCCACGGTCCCGTCGATGGGGGCGGTGATCCTCATAAGCTTGAGCTGTTCCTGGAGAGTGGCCAGCCGTTTCTCCAGGCCTTCCTTGTTGGTCTTGGCCTGGAGGTATTCGATTTCGCTGCCGATCTTTTTCGCCCAGAGGCGCTCGCGCCGCTCGTAGAGCGTCCGGGCCAGGCTCAGGGAGAGTTCGACCTCGGCGATCGAGCTTTTCAGGACGGCGGCGTCAAGCTCGGCCAGGAGCTGCCCCGCAACGACCCGGTCGCCGGCTTTGACCGCGATCTTCGTGACCAAGCCGGGAGCCAGGGGCGGGACGAGGATGTTGTTGTCCGATTGGACGATCCCCTGGACGGTGAGGTAATGCCGAAAAACGGCGGGTTCGACGGCCGCGATTTCCACCGGGGCGACGACCTCGGGACGGGCCGGGGCGGCGCCGCGGCCGGCGGCAATCCGGGCCTTGAGAGCTTCGATCTTCGCGGTCAGGGCGTCCCGCTGCCCTTCGAGGCGGGCCAGCTCGGACGGCTTCCCCCCGGGTTGGCAGGCGGCCGTTATCAGGACGATGAGGGCGGTGAGAGCGGTGATCAAGGCGATTTTTTTCATGGCGTCATTCCTCTTCGAAACTATCGAACATGCGGTCCAAAGCGGTCTTGGCGTTGAGAAGGCCGGACAAGGCGTCGATATATGAGGTTTGGGATTGAAGGACCTTGTCGTTGGCCTGGGTGAGCTCCATGCTCGAGGCGAGGCCTTCCTTATACTTGGCCAGGGTCGCCTCGTAGATCCGCTCGGCCAGGGAGAGGTTGTCCTTCATGACCCGATATTTGTCCTGGGCGAGGACGAGGTTCGTCTTGGCTTGCTCCGCCTGGAGGAGAATTCCCTGGGAGGCCTGCCGGCGGACGTTGCGGGCCTGCTCGGCCGCGACCTCGGCTTGGGCGACCCGGGCGGTCTGGGCGCCGCTGCGAAAGATAGGGATGCTGACCGTGATTCCGAGGATCTGAAGCGGGAACCAGCGCCGGCCGGCGCTGAAGAAATTGAACGAGTCGCGGAAGGCGTTCTGCTGGTAGGTGAAGAAGGCCGAGACCGTCGGCCAATATCGGGCTTTTTCGTTCTTCAGGGCCTGCTCGGACATCTTTTCCTGGCTGACCAGGAGCTTCCAGTCGATGTTGTTCTCGAGCTTGAAGGCCCGGGCCAGCGCGGCCGCGACGTCAGTCCGGGCCAGAAGGTCCGGGAGCGTGTCCGTGAGCTCGATCTTCTCTTCGAGGTCCAGGCCCATCTGGAAATTCAGGAGCTTGAGGGCGATTTCGACCTGGGATTTGAGGGCCTCGACGCCGTTGCGGAGCTGGTTGACGGCCATTTGGACGAGGTCGGCGTCGGTCTCGGCGACGAATCCCTCCCGATTCAGTTCCCGGATCTCGGCGTTGGTTTTTTCGAGGTTGGACAGCGTCGCCCGAAGGATGCGTTCGTTTTCGCGGGCGACCAGGATCAGGCCGTAGGTCTTGGTGACGGTCTCTTTGACGGTGAGGCTCGTCCGATCGAGGCCCTGCTCGGCCAACTCCCGATAGAGCCGGGACGTCTGGAGCCCGACGATGTAGCTGCCGTTGAAGACGAGCTGCTGGACTTGGATGTTGGCGCTGGCGTTGTGCTGGGTGCCGAATTGAACGGGGATCTTCTCGTCGAGCTTGTTCTCGAAAAAATTCGGGATCAGGCTCGTCGCCAGCTTGATGTTGTCGTTGTAAGAGATGTTGGACGTCACCTGCGGGAATCCGCCGTAAAGCGTTTCCTTGAGCTTCTGGCGCGCGGAAGCGACGTCGAGCTCGGATTTCCGGGTGTCGTAGCTGTGGGCGACGGCGAAGTCCCGAGCGGCCCGGAGGCTGAAGGCCTTGACCTCGTCCTGGGCCCGCGCCGGCGCGCCGGAAATGACGGCCGCAACAGCCAGAACAGCGGCGGCCGCCCGGCATCTTGTTCGTGTTCTCATGTTCGTCCTTCTTTCGCCTTCGTGTCCGGGAAGGATGAGGCCCCGAGGTGGACGCCCGCTCCGCGGGGGCCGGAGGGGATAGGGCAATCCTCGGAGGACCGATCGTATAGGACCGATAGGAATTCTCTTTAAGCCGTATATTCTAGCCGATCGCGGCCTTTAACGCAATGCGGCGCCTCGGCTCTTTGGATATACGACCTTTTACCGTGTTCGTCAATCGGGGCGGCAAACCCTACTGAAGCCGGGGGAATGAAGCCGGGGGCGGTCCAAGATAAAGATAAAAAAATAAATAAAATACACGTTTTTTTTGCCGGATTATTGTCTAGTATCGATGTTTCCGAGGCTAATTAAGCGGATCTAAGAGTTCCGAAGGAAGACTCGCCTCACAAAGCAGGTTTCTTCCCTAGAAACGTTATTTTGTCTTTAATAACAGATGTGTAAGGCTATTTTATACTTCGATTTTTTGTCTATATACAATAATATCAATTAGATAAGTTGGGCCGCCCCCTGATTCCGGATGGAAACACCTCGCCGGTTAAGGGTATACTGACGGGGAGAACGGGAAGGAGCCCGCATGAGAGATTTCGACTGGCATCTGCCGACGAAAATCGTCTTCGGGAAAGGGCGGATCGGAGAGCTCGGGGAGAGGATCGACCCCGGTCACCGGCGCGTCTTCATCGTCACCGACAAGACCGTCGCCGAGCGGACCGAGGCGCTCGGCCGGACGATGAAAGCGATCGGCGACCGCGAAACCGCGGTCTTCGACGGCGTCGAGGAGAATCCGGCCTTCGAGACGATCGAAGCCGGAAGCCGGCAAGCGCGCGATTTCGGCGCCGACCTCGTCGTCGGCCTGGGCGGAGGGTCGCCGATGGACGCGGCGAAGGGTATCGCCCTCAAAGCCCGGAACCGCGGCCCGCTCGGCCGCTATCTCCGGGGCGAACCGCTCGCAGACGATCCGCTGCCCATCGTCTGCATCCCGACGACCGCCGGGACGGGAAGCGAAGTCACGCCCTACGCCGTCTTCACCGACCTCGCGGGCCGGACCAAGGCCGGATATTCCCATCCGAAGCTTTTTCCCGAAATCGCCCTGATCGATCCCGAGCTGACGTATTCGATGCCCGCGTCTGTTGCCATCAATACGGGACTGGACGTCCTGACCCACGCCGCCGAGGCCTATCTTTCGACCATGTCCTTCCCCCTCAACGATACCCTCGCCCTTCACGCTCTCGAAACGGCCCGGGCGCGCCTTCCAGGCGCCGCCCGGAAGAACCCCGACGACATGGACCACCTGGCCTTCGCGGCCATGCAGGCCGGTGTGGCCATCGCGAACGCAAGCACCATCCTCCCCCACATCGCCGGCTATCCGTTGACGCTCTTCCACGGCGTTCCCCACGGGCGGGCGAGCGCAATTATGCTCGCCGCCGTCCTGGCCTATCTGCGGGAGCGCTCGTCGGCGCCGGAGAAAGTCGCGATCCTCGACAAAATCTTCGGCCGCCAAGGCGGGCTGGAAGCCTATCTCGGCGGCCTGGGCGTTTCGACCAAACTCTCGGACTACGGCGTCCGCGAGGAGGAGATCCCGCTTTACGTCGAAAAAACGATGGTCAAAGGCGACGTCAAAATCACCCCTGCGGAAATCACCGCCGAAACGCTCGAAGCGATTTACCGGGCGGCGCTTTAGAAAACGGGCTCTCTTTCGTTTCGCGTGGGCAGTTCCTTCGGCATTCATGATCGGCCGGTCCTTCAAACCCGATCTGGAGTGTAGGCCGCTCCCGGACGTAAGTAAGCTTCGGGATTTGTCCCGAGATAAAAGTGTTCGACGGTCAGTCCGCGCTTCTCTTGACTTATGGTCCGACTCGGAAGAATCTATAGGGAGGAAGGCCAAGCCATGAAAAGAAACATTTCCTGGGTTCTCGTCGTTTTCCTGACAATCGCCCTGGCGGGATTCATCGGAGCATGCAAGAAACCGGGGACGGCAGCCGGAGAAGCCGGGCCGTCCGAAGAGCAGCTCGCGGCCGAAGAAGCCGCCGCGGATGACGAGGCGGCCGCGGCGGCCGCGGCCAAACCCGCTCCGCCCAAGGTGACCGATGAGGTTTATATCGACTTAACCGTCCAGTCCGTCATCATCAGGGAGAGAAACAAGGAAGACCCGGCCGCAACCGAATTGGAGGTCGAAGCCCTCTTCGAGAAGGCGAAAGTGACGATGGCCGAATACAAGGACTTCGAGCGCAAGCTCCCCCTCGCCAAATCCAACGACCTGCAGAAAAAAATCCAGGAGAAGCTTCAGCCCTTCATCAAATAAATACGGGGACACATCACTTAATTCGACGCCTTATCGTAAATACGGGGACACATCACTTAATTCGACGCCTTATCGGATATCGAGCACAACGCCCCGGCTAACTTGCTCTTGACATCGACTTTCCAGCCGCCGGGGTGGAAATACGGGGACACATCACTTAATTCGATGCCTTATCGGTTGTCGAACGCAACGTCCCAGCTAACTTGCTCTTGACATCGACTTTCCAGCCGCCGGGGTGGAATTAAGTGATGTGTCCCCGTATTTATTCCCAACGGCCGACGATCGCCCGGTTCTGGGCGTTAAGGATGTCCTTTCCCTCAAGGGTGAACAGATAATCGATCCGGCTCCGGTAGAAGTCGGCGATCCGGCCGCGGACCATCTTGAGCGTCGAATTGAGGAGCCGGTTCTGCTCGGTGAATCCCTCCCCGAGCACGGCGAACGACGCCGGCAGCCAGCGGGCCGGGAACAAGCCGGCGTGCTCGCCCCCCTCCCGGTACTTGGCGATCTCTCCTTCGAGAAGACGAAGCGCGGCGGCCTGCCCTTCGGCCGATTTGACCGATCGACCCTTCGACTTCAAGGCCTGAGTCACGGCCTCCTTATTGGGCACCAGCAGGGCGACGGTGTAAGGCGACTGATTATTGTAAAGCATCAACTGCTCGATATACGGCGAGCCGTCCGTGACCGCTTCCTCGATGACCTCCGGACTGTATTTTTCGCCGTCGTTGGCGATCAGGAGGCTCTTCATCCGCCCGAGGACGTAAAGAAACCCGTCCGCATCCACGTACCCGAGGTCGCCGGTGTACAGCCGGCCATCGCGGAGCGCTTCCTTGGTCGCCCGCTCGTTCTTCCAATATCCGGCCATGACGTTCTCGCCCCGGACAACGATCTCGCCCTGTTGACCGATGGGAAGCTCCCGCCCCTCCCCGTCGCAGATCGTGAGCTCGAGGTTGGGCGCGATCCGTCCCGAAGACCCGAGTTTGTGGGACTCCGGGCTGTTGGCCGAGATGACAGGCGCCGCCTCGGTCAGGCCGTAGCCCTGGAACATGGGGATGCCGATGGCGTAGAAAAACCTTTGAAGCTCGATATCGAGAAGCGCCCCGCCTCCGACGAAGAATTTCAGGCGCCCCCCGAAGTTTTGCCGGATCTTGCTGAACAGGATCTTATCGTAAAAGGCCAAGACGGGCTTGTTGAGCCGGCGGAGGCCCTTGCCCCGGTTCCAGCCTTCGGCGTTGTATTTGTAGGCCGTCCGGAGCGCCCGCTGAAACAGCCTTTCGACCTTGGGGCCCTTCTCCCGGATGCCCCGTTCGATGTTCTTGCGGAAGTTCTTGGCCAGCGCCGGCACGCTGAGGAGGATATGCGGCCGCGTCTCCTTGATGTTGATAGGGACGTTCCGGAGCGTCTCCATCGGCGTCTTGCCGAGCTGGACCGAGGACATGCTCGCCCCGAGCTTCATCAGGGTGTACACCCCGCAAGTGTGGGCGAAGGCATGGTCCCAAGGAAGGAGCAGGAGCGAGGTCCAATCGGGCTCGCAGCGGACGAGGGCCATGGATTGTTCGATATTGGCCGTATAATTGCGATGGGTCAGAATAATGCCCTTGGGATCGGCCGTCGTTCCCGACGTATAACAGATATTGGCGTAATCCCCTTCCCCGACCGCTTGCCGGCGCGCCTCGAATTCGGACCGGTTCTTCGCCAGATATTCGTCGCCCATCTTGAGGACGTCTTCGTCGAGGACTTCATCGGCCTCGAAGGCGCGGAGGGGATCGAGGACGATGGTTTTTTCGAGCTCGGGAAGGTCGCCCTTGATCTTCCGGATCTTGTCCACCTGCCCCCGGGAGACGACGGCCATCCGGCAGCCGGAATGAGCGAGCCGGAACTTGAGGTCGGAGAGCTCGTCCACCTTGACCGAGATCGGGACGTCGATCGCGCCGATGAAGAGGATCCCGAGCTCGCTCATGACCCAGTCATTGCGGCCTTCCGAGATCAAGGCGACGCGGTCGCCCTTACGGAGACCGAGAGCAATGAGGCCCGCGGCGAAGCGGTGGACGAGCTTACGCATTTCGGCGTATGTCAAGGGCTCGTACGCGTCCCCTCGCTTTTCCCACATCAGGACGTTGTCAGGGAAGCGGGCGACGCTGTCCTCGAAGAGCCGGGGCAGGGTCCGGGGCGCCGCCGTCTCCGGAATCGCCGGCGCCGCCGCCGTTATTCCCTCCGTCGTCCGCCCGCTCACTTGTACCCCCGGCCGCCGAAGCCGATGACCAGGCGGACGAACGGCCCGGCCAGGCCCATTTTCGGCCCGCTTGTGATTTCGAAATCCTCCATTTCCCAGGAGCTTTTTAGCGGCGCCAGGGTATAGCCGGCCCGCAGGCCGAAGGACATCCCCCCTTCGCCCCGCTCGTTGCCGGCAAAGCGGAAGTACCAATCCGCCCCGACGGACAGGCTCACAAGGAAATGATTGGTCGTAAGCGTGGACGACCGGCCGGGATCGCCGAGAACGGCCTCCAGGGGGACCGCGGCGGAGTCGGTGATCCGGAGCGTCCAGCCGCCGCCGCCGAGGCCGAGCATTCCGTAGGCGGAGACGTCGTTTTGACGCCAGAAGATATACCCGAGGTCGAAGAAACCGCAGCCGGCGCTGAGGCGGGCTTGGACGGGACCGCGGGTGCCCTCCCGGTCGATCAGGGCATAGCCTTCGCCGCCGATCATGAACCGGCCTATGATCGCATGGCCGCCGCCGCCGATGAGGGCGAAATTCTCCCCGAACCGGGAATAGCCCTGGCTCACCATCGGACCGTTGATGTCGCTCAGGTCGGCGTTATGAAGCCCGATCATGAAAAAGCCCCGGCCTTCGGTCGGGCGGAGAGAAAAGCCGTCGCCGCCTCCCTCGGTCTGGGCGGCGGTTGAACTCCAAGCCAATAGAACGAGAATCCCGGCGAAGATCGCGACGCGTAAACGCATTTTAGGCCTCCTTGTTTGAGGACGATTCCGACTTCTCCTCTATTTTATACGATTCTCTTCGATTTGTTGCGGGTGAAAATCGTTAATCTCGAATCCCCATAAAAAGCTATAATGAAGGGGTGAACGGACGTCAACGAATTCTGGCGGCGCTGCGGGGCGAGCCGGCGGATGCCGTCCCAGTCATGCTCCACAACTTTCTGATGGCCGCCCGCGAAAACGGCGTTCCGATGGTCCGCTTCCGCCGGGACGGCAAGGCGATCGCCGCGTCGTTCATCCGGGCCGTCGAGACGTACGGCTACGACGGGATCGTGGTCGATATCGACACGGCCATGTTAGCCGGGGCGATCGGCGGGCCCGTCGATTTTCCCGATGACCAGCCGGCCCGGAGCAAGGCCCCGCTCCTCCCGACTCTCGAGGCGGTGGACGATTTGCCGCCGGTATATATCGGGCGCTATTTCGAGATCGAGGCGGCGGTTGAGGCCGTCGTCCGCCTGAAGGAATATTTCGGCTCCTCGCCTATTGCGCCGGGGCGACGGGGCAGTTCCTCACGCTTATGGCCGAGGCGGGGGCCGATATCCTTTCCAACGGCGACAGCCCCGCCGGTCCGGACATGATCTCCCCGTCGATGTACCGGACGTTCGCCCGGCCTTACGAGAAAGAAATCGCCTCCCTGGCCCATGAGCTGGGCAAGCCATACATCCTCCACATCTGCGGCGACACCGGGCCGATCCTTCCCGACATGGCGGCGACGGGCGCGGACGGCCTCGAGCTCGATTATAAGACGCAGGCGCGCCTCGCTCGCGAAATATTCAAAGGCCGGACGACGTTCATCGGCAACATCGACCCGAGCGGGATTCTCGCCCTGGGAACGGCGGCCGAAGTCGAACGTAAAACGCGGGAATTGCTCGAAATTTTCGCCGGGAATCCGCGCTTTATCCTCAATGCCGGCTGCGCCATCCCGGCCGAGACCCCGCCGGCCAACCTCCGGGCCATGCTCCGCGCCGCCCGCGAATTTTAGCCGGACCGTCGTGTTGGTTATGCTATAATTAAGAAAATTACGCTGAGGAGGCGTCAGGACATGATTCAAACGTATACGGCGAAATACACGAAAATTAAATCGGGCTATATGGGCCGGCTTGTCGAATGGCCGGAGATTATTACCGAAGGCAAAACCCTGGAGGAATGCCGGAAAATGCTTCAAGATGCCCTCAACGAAATGATCTTAGCCTATCGAATGCAGGACAAGGAACTTCCAATCGGCGGGGGTTTATTGGAGCAAATGCCCATTGAAATAGCCCATGTCCGTTAAGAGGCGAGATCTCGTCCAATATTTCGAGGAAAACGGCTTTTACCTTTTGCGGGAGGGAGCCCATCACTCGATATACACGAACGATATTAAAACTGTGCCCATCAAGAGGCATAATTCTCTCGATCGGATCACCGCGAACGAACTCTGCAAGCAGGCCGGCCTTCAACCGAAATATTAAAAATTCAGGGACGCGTTTCCCCTGAGGGCTGACTCAGGATCTGAATGGGAAATCACCCGAGCAGAAATGCTTGGGAAATAAGTGATGTGTCCCCGTATTTCTGATAAAATATCGGTATGACTAACGACCCCGCGGCCAAGGAAAAGCTCGAGGACATCCTTCAGCCGAGCACGAAGGCGAAAATCTTCCGCGTCACGATCGTCTTCGGCCCCAAGATGCACTCCCACTACAAAAAAGCCGTCGTCCTGGCCAAGCGAAATCCCACTTATAAAGAAGAGGGCGAGGGCGACTGGATCCGCCATTCGGCCGTCTATACGCCCGAGGACGTGGACGACCTGTTCGACCTCTTCAACCTCGTCCACGATTGGGACACGACCGAAGTCCTCGTCAACCACAAGCGCATCCCTTACGGCCACCAGCTCTGGCTGCCCCTGATGTGGTTCTACCGGGTCCGTTAGTGAAATACGGGGACACATCACTTAATTCGACGCCTTTTCGGAAATCGAAAGGCTTTAAAACTGTCCAACGTGCTCCTGATCGAGATTTGTCGGCGGCCCACTCGGAATTAAGTGATGTGTCCCCGCATTTCTGTCCCCGCATTTCGGAATTAAGTGATGTGTCCCCGCATTTTCGTATTTTTTGATATAATTCGAGAATCTTATCGAAAGGATGGTCTTCATGAAACGTTTATTCATCGCTCTCGCGATCATCGCGCTTGCCTTATCGGCATTCGCCCAGGAGCTCCCGAAGAAAGAACAGGAGGCCAAAACGCCTCCGGCCGCGGCCAAACAGGAAGCCGCGCCTCCCGCCAAACCCGACCAGGCGGAGCCCAAACCCTACGACAAAGTCGTTACGAGCGACTTCATGACCCAGACCGGCGTCTTGAAGGCCCACACGTCCAAGGGAAAACTCCTCCTCGAGATCCCCCCGGCCGAGCTGGGCAAAGACTTCCTCCTCGTCGTCCAGATCAAGAAAAGCCCCAGCAGCTCCAGCTATCCGGGCCAGGGCGTCGAGGACATGGTCGTCCGCTGGGAGCTGAGGGAAAACAAGGTCCTCCTCCGGGCGGTCTCCTATGCCAACATCGCCGATCCCAACGATCCCATCGTCCGGGCCGTGGAGGCGATGAACACGGCCACAATCGTCATGGCCTTCAACGTCGAGGCCCTGGCCGCCGACGGCGGGCCGGTCATCGACGCGACCAAGCTCTTCACCAGCGACGTGAACGAGATCCCGGTCAAAAAAACCCTCCAGGCCCAAAGCCTCGACGCGAGCCGGAGCTTTCTCGAGAAAGTCAAAGTCTATCCGATCAACCTGAACGTCGAGGCGATCCAGACGTTCAATCCCAAGCCGCCCACCCCGCCGGCCGGTTTCCCGCCCCAGATGCTCGATATGCTGCCTTCGCCTCCCAGCCCGACCGCGGTCGTCCACTACTCCTTCGTGAAGCTGCCGGACAAGCCGATGATGGGCCGGCTCGTCGACACCCGGGTCGGATTCTTCACCCACAGCCATACGGACTACAGCCTCCCCGACCACGAGACCAAGCGGCGCGACTTCATCGCCCGCTGGCGCCTGGAAAAGAAAGATCCCAAAGCGGCCAAGAGCGAACCGGTGAAGCCGATCGTTTTCTACGTCGACCCCGCCACGCCCAAGAAGTGGGTGCCTTACATCCTCAAGGGCATCGAAGCCTGGCAGCCCGCCTTCGAGGAAGCCGGCTTCCTAAAGGGGATCCAGGCCAAGGTCGCCCCGACGCCTCAGGAGGACCCCGACTGGTCGGCCGACGACGCCCGCATCTCCGTCATCCGCTGGGTCCCTTCGACCGTGGCCAACGCCATGGGCCCCCACGTCTCCGACCCGCGGAGCGGCGAGATCCTCGAAGCCGACGTCGAGATCTACCACAACGTCCAGCAGCTCGCCCGCGATTGGTATTGGACCCAGTCCGGCCCGCTCGATCCGCGGAGCAAAACCCTGCCCCTCTCGGACGAGGTCATGGGCGACATCCTTCTCTACATCGTGACTCACGAGGTCGGCCATTCCCTCGGCCTGCCCCACAACTTCAAGGCCAGCGCCACCTACCCCATCGAAAAAATTCGGGATAAAAACTGGGTCAAAAAGAACAGCCACGTCCCGACCCTCATGGACTACGCCCGCTTCAACTATGTCGCCCAGCCCGAAGACGGGATCGATCCCAAAGACCTGATCCCCAAAATCGGCCCGTATGATATCTTCTGCATCAAGTGGGGCTATACGCCGATCCGGGGGGCCAAGACGCCCGACGACGAAAAGCCGACCTTGAACGATTGGTGCAAGGTCCAGGAGACGACCCCTTGGCTGCGGTTCAGCACGGCGGGCACTCGCGGGACCGACCCCGGCGAAGAGACCGAGGCCGTGGGCGACATCGACGCGGTGAAAGCCACGACCCTCGGCTTCAAGAACCTTCAGCGGGTCATGGACATGCTGGCCAAGGCCGTCCTTAAACCCGGCGAGGACTATGACGACCTCGGACACATGTACCAGGCCGTTTGGGACCAGGCCCGCCTCGAAGTCGGCCACGTGGCCAACATCATCGGCGGCTTTGAGAGCGAGCCGAAAGTCGGATTGGCGGCGGGCGTGAGGTTCACGCCGTTCTCGAAGGCGCGCCAGCAGGAGGCGGTGGCTTTTCTGAACGACAACGTCTTCAAAACACCGGCCTGGCTGCTCCCGGCCGACATCCTGCGCAAAGTCGAGCCGACGAGCGGTCAAACCCGGGTGCTGGGTTTACAGCAAGGCGCCCTGAACAGCACCTTGAGCCCTGCCCGCCTGACCCGCCTCCAGGAGCACGAGGCCATCGTGGGCGATCAAGCTTATACTATCGCCCAGATTCTAACCGACGTCAGGGGCGGCATTTTCGCCGAACTCGCGGGCGACGGGGCCTTCAAAATCGATCCCTACCGCCGCAACCTGCAGAGGGTTTTCGTCGAGCTGCTCGGCGGCCGTTTAACGGCGGCTCCGGCGGCCGCCGGCGCGCCGGCTGCGGCCGCGGCGCCCGCGATGAGGGACGACAGCCGCGGCGCGATCCGAGCGGAACTGAAGGCTCTCCGCGCCCTCATCGATTCGAAAATGGGCGGCGGGGGCGATACGGCGACAAAGAATCACCTGGCCGACCTTGCCGACCAGATCACCCTGATCCTCGAACCCAAAAAATAATAAGCCATTGACACCTGACCTACGCATGCCGCATTCACGGGCTATGGGAAGCGGGCTTTTTGAATTAAGGCCTCGTGGCCGGGAAGGTCTCGGACGCGCACTCTACTGCTTTATCGTAAGGCGGCGTGTCGTGATCCTCCACGCTTTCATCAAGAAGACGCAAGATACCCCGGAGCGGGAATTGAGGATAGCCCGGAAAAGGATGAAGGAGATCCAGAATGGCTGAACTGAAATATCGTCCTGTTTCCCACGACCACAAGGCCTTTCTCAAGAATGCCAAAAAACGGGAAGGATTCCGGAAGGCCTATGAAGACTTGGAGGCGGAATATACGTTCATCCGCGAAATGATTGAAGCCCGGTTAAAATCCAGCCTGACTCAAAAAGAGGTCGCGGAATTGATGGGAACGACAAAAAGCGCCGTTTCACGCCTGGAATCCGCAGGCAAACATGCCCCCTCCATGACCACCCTCAAGAAATATGCTCAGGCTGTCGGTTGCCGGCTGGAAATCAAATTGATTCCAAATTCTTATAAAATAAACCGCTCAACCGGACGGGCAAAAAAACTGCGCGCTGGATAATTTGGCTGTAGAACCTTCAGCGGATTTCTTCCAAGCGGGCGCTGAAGTGGCGCAAGTGGGGCGGCTCTTCGACGATCCGGAAGCCGCGCACGCCCTCGCGTTTCCGGGCGATCGCCGCCATGGCGTCGGCGACGTACTGAAGGTGGGCGGCCGTGTAGACGCGGCGCGGGATGGCCAAGCGGACCATTTCAAGCCGGGGGAACGTCTCGCGGCCCGTCTTCAGGTCCTTCCGGCCGAACATGACTCCGCCGATCTCGCCGACAAGATCGCCCTGATCCTCGAACCCAAAAAATAATAAATGCGGGGACACATCACTTATTTCCGAATTAAGTGATGTGTCCCCGTATCGTTATTCCAGGCCGAGGACGGCCCGATATCCGGGAATGTCCAGAAAGCCGTGGCCGCTGATGTTGAAGGCGATGGTTTTCGCTTCGCCCGATTCCCGGCACTTGACCGCTTCGTCCATCGCGGCGCAGATCGAATAGGCCGATTCCGGCGCCGGAAGCCACCCCTCGGTCTCCATGAAGATCCGGGCGTTCTCGAAGACATGTTTCTCGTCCCCCGGATAGGCGATCGTCTCGATGTATCCTTCGTTCCGGAGAAGGCTGAGGATGGGCGAGCAACCGTGGTAGCGCAGACCGTCGCCCTTGATCGGCTCCATGTCTGTTTGGTGGCCCAGAGTGTACATTTTCAGCATGGGCGTCATCTCCGCGTAATCGGCGAAATCGTATTGATATATGCCCTGGAGGTTGGGCGCCACCTGGCTCTGGGCGGCGATGAACCGGATCTTACGGCCCTTCTTCAAGACATCGCCGAGAAACGGAAGAGCAAACCCTCCGAAATTGGATCCTCCGCCGATACAGGAGATGACGATGTCCGGATAATCGTCGAAGATCTCGAACTGCTTCTGCGTCTCCTGCCCGATGATGGTCTGATGCATGAGGACGTGGTTCAGAACCGAGCCCAGGCTGTACGTCGCCTCGGGATCATTTTGCGAATCCTCGAGCCCTTCGGAAATGGCGATGCCCAGCGAGCCGACATGGTCAGGATTCTTGGAGTAGAGGGAGCGGCCGAACTCGGTCATGGGGCTGGGCGAGGCGAAGACTTCCGCCCCGAGGAGATTCATGAACGAAAGACGGTCTTTCTTCCAATTATAAACGCTCCGAACCCAGAAGACCGTACACTTGAGGCCGGAAATGGCGGCCGCGTAAGCCAGGGCCGTCCCCCATTGGCCGGCGCCGGTCTCCGTTGTGACTCGCTTAAAACCCTGTTCCTTGGCGTACCAGCACTGGGCCAGGGCCGTATTGACCTTATGGCTGCCTGTGGGGCTGTAAAACTCGCCCTTGTAGTAGAGCCGGGCCGGCGTGTCGAGCCTCTTTTCCAGGTTCGCCGCCCGGAAGAGCGGTCGCGGCCGGCCGGCCTTGGCGAACAGATCCATCACGCCGCCCGGAATATCGATCCATTTCTCCTGGGAAATCTCCTGCTTCAAGCATTCGCCGATCATGAGGTTGGACAGGTTGGCGATTCTCGACGGCCCATGGTCAGGGTCGCGCGGCGGCGGCAGGGGAACCGGCAAGTCGGGGATGATGTTGTACCAGCGGGACGGAATCTCGTCGTGCCTCAGATTGACCATGGGAAGCATGGGACACCCCTTTCTGGCTGAACGTCCAAGGCCCGGTCGACGGCCGGATGTCGATTCCCTGAAAAAGGCCGTTGCGGCCTTGAGGGAGCATTATATGAAACGCGCCGGGGCCGAGTCAAGAAAAGGCCGACATTCTCCCGGATATTGACACGGTTCCATAAT
>Ga0315288_10002017_pt1 | contig 26316 bp, 26 predicted proteins | sample YL17G11_20_MG_FD_203454 | JGI IMG/M metagenome (GOLD analysis project Ga0315288, IMG submission 203454) | Sediment microbial communities from Yellowstone Lake, YNP, Wyoming, USA - YL17G11_20 | ecosystem: Environmental > Aquatic > Freshwater > Lake > Sediment | place: USA: Wyoming | collected... | reverse complement strand
ACTCCGGCACCGACATCGGGCGGACGCACGACCTGACGTTCACGCCGTTCCTGGAGAAGGTGGGCGACGTCCACTGGACCCGCGCGATTCAGGTCTTTCGGAACACGCCGTTCCGGATCCAGTACGAGGGGATCGCGGGCCTCTACCGCGCGACGACCGTCGCACGGGCGTTCATCGACGGCTTCGGGATCGGGATGCAACTGGCCGAGGACCTCGCCGCCGCCTTCGGCGACATGCGGGTCCAATCGGTCCAGGTCAATACGACGAACCTCGTCCTCGGGGCGACGCGCCTGAAGTCCATGTTCGAGGACCGGACGATCCGGATCCCGCGGTCGGCGGAACTCCGCGAGGCGCTCCACCGGCCGAGGAAGATCCAGGGTCTCGCCGGCGGAATGGCGATCAAACTCGCGCGCGACGCCAAGGGGCATTGCGACGAGTTCGTCGGCTACTGCCTCGCGGCCCTGGCGGCGCATGAGGGTGGCGAGGCGGGGCCCGTCCGCGAGGAATCGGTCGCGACGCAGCCGTTCGCGGCGGCTCTGGTCGGCGCGGACCGGGCCGAAGGAGGTTTTGCGTGGTGACCTTGCGCGAAAAAGCCGGGTCGCTCGTGGCGAGGTTCGGCGAGTGGCTCTCGCGCGGCCAGGCCGAGGTCGGCACGGTCTTCTCGGAGGTCGAGTGGGCAAAGTGGGGCATCAAGCCATACTTCGCCGACGACCTCCTCAGGACCAAGGGCTGCTCGCTCAAGGTCTATCGCGACATGATGCGCGACCCCGCCGTCAAGGCCGGCGTTTACAACCGCGTCTTCCCCGTCATGGCGACCGACTGGGACGTGCGGCCCGCGAACTACGACGCCCGCCGCCGGTCCGAGGAGGACGATCCGGACGTCGAGGCGGCGGAGTTCGTCCGCTGGAACCTCGCGCGGCTGCCGCGAGCGGGGACGATGCAACTCTTTTTCGATCTCTCCCAGGCCCTCGTGGACGGCTTCGCGGTGGTGGAGATCGTTCTGGAGGCGGTGACGCGCGGGCAGTGGGTGGGCAAGGTGGGCCTCAAGGCCCTCAAAGCGAAGGACGTCGAGACGTGGGACTTCGACGTGGACTCTTTTCTAAACGTCCAGGGCCTCAAGCAGCAGGTCCTCGGAAAGTGGGAACCGCGAGAACGCGAGCGGTTCATCGTCTTCTCGTGGCTGCCGCGCTTCTCGAGCCCCCTCGGGCAGTCGGAGTTCCGCGCGGCGTACCGGGCGTTCTGGCTCAAGGACACGGCCTGGAAGTTCCGCGCGATCTACGCCGAGACGATCGCCAAGGGCCGCCGCAAGGTGACCTACCCGGCCGAGCAGGGAGAGGCGGGCCGAAAGAACGCCGAGAAACTCCTCGAGAGGCTCCAGGAGTCGCTCGGGTTCGCCGTCCCCTCGGACCTCTCGATGGAACTTTTGGAGATGACCCTGGCGCCCCAGGCGGTCTTCGAGAGCCTGATCGCGGACTGCGACAAGGAGATCATCCTGGGCCTGACGGGCGCCACGCTCCAGGTCCTCGAGGGCGCCGAGACGGGCGCCTTCCGCGCCACGGAGACGCACCGCAAGACCAGCCACCCGTGGGTCTATGTGTTCGGGAAGTTCCTCGCGGCGGCGATCCAGGAGGACCTGGTCGCCCCGCTGCACGCCTTGAACTTCGCCCTCGAGGAGGCTCCGCTCTTCTACTGGCGGTGGGTCGATGAGGGCCGCCAGGGCGAGTCGGAGACGCTCGAGCGGTTCCAACGGATGGGCCTGAAGATCCCCGCCTGGTACGTCCGCGAAAAGTTCGACGTGCCGGCGCCGGAAGAAGACGACGAAATTCTGGAACCCGCCCCGGCCGTGCCGGGGATGGGAGCGATCTTTTCCAATAGAGGCGTCCCGGTTTCGTCCTTCAGCGGGACTGCGCCGGGGCAGGCGGCCGAATTCGCGGATCCGACCGGGGCCGAACGGCGGGCGCTTGAAAAAGTGCCGGCGGCCCAGCGGGCGCTCGCGCGGACGATCCTGGACCAGGTCCGCCGAAAAAAAGCCTGACGGAGGTCCGCGCGGCCCTCGCGGATCTCCGGGCGAGGCTGGCCGCGGGCGAACTGCCGAAGGGCCTCGCGCCGCTCGTCGAGGCGCTCGATGGCGGGATCGCCGACGGCGCGGCGGCGGGACTGCTCGGCCGGTCGCTCGACTACGCGGACGCGGCCGAGGCGCTCAGAAAAAACCCGGTCTTCGGCGTTTCGCCCGAAACGTTCGGGACCTGGGTCACGCGGCGGGCGGAGGCCGTGGCGGGCGAGGCGGCGACGGGCCTGGTCCAGGAGATACAGGGCCTCGTCGAGGAGGCGGTCCGGGAGGGGAAGACCCTCGAGGAGTTCGCCGAAGGCGTCGAGGCGGCGCGGGCGGCGAGAGGTCTTCCGAGCCTGGACCCGGCGAGGCTGGAGACGATCTTCCGGACGAACGTCCTTGCGGCCTACTCCGGCGGCCAGTGGACGCGGGCGAAGGGCCTCGAGGCGGAGGGGCGGGTCGCGGCGGCCGAGTACGTTGCGGTCCGCGACGACCGGGTGCGCGAGACGCACCTCGCCATGGACGGATGGTGGGGGCCGCTCGACTCGCCGACGTGGCAGACGTGGTGGCCGCCGAACGGGTGGAAATGCCGATGCCAGGTGCGGCTGCTCTCTCCGGAGGAGGTCGAGGCGCGCGGCGGGATCGCGGCGGCGCCGGCGCCGCCGGCCGTCGCGCCGGACGAAGGGTTCGAGGGGAACCCGGGGATAGGGCTTTGGACGCTGGCGGCGGGATCGCTGCTGGTGTGAACCTGAAAGGAGACGCACGATGATTAAGCCAGGCGCTGTGGAGTTTGTGGACCTCCCGGAGGTCGAGATCGCTGAGTTCCCCTGCGTGGACCAGAAGGGGCGGCGGTGGGAGGAGAATACGGGGCACGAACTGGTCGCGACGTTCGCCGAGTTCGGCGGGAAGGAACTCAAGCCCCCCGGCGTCCTCGGGCACAACGAGCGGACGGACCTCGAGGGGAAACCGATCGAGGGCGCGACGGGAATGCCCGCGATCGGGTGGGTGAAGGGCCTGGCGATGAAGGGCGCAAAACTCGTCGCCGCGATCGGCCAGGTACCGGCCGTCGTCGCGGATCTCATCGCCAAGGGCGCATATAAGCGCATCTCGGGGTCGTGGTGGCCGGACGGCGAGGCGGCGGGCATCCCCGGCGCGAAAGGCCGGGCGGTCCTCCGCCACGTCGGCCTCCTGGGCGCCGACACGCCGCGCATTAAAACCCTGGCCGATGTCCAGGCGCTCTACCAGGGCGAGGCGCCGGCGGCGGCGCTGGCCGACGACGCCCAGACCGACGTGGCGGAGTTCGCCGACGTGGCGCCGGCGACGCCGGGGGAGGCGAAGCCGCCGGAAAGCCTCAAGGAGGCGATTCTGACGGAGACGACGCGCGAGCGGCTTCAACCCATCATTAGCGCGATCCATTCGCGCCTGTGGATCATCCAGGAGCAGCACGGCCGCAGCGACGCCGACGTGGTGGCGGCCCTCAAGGAGTTGGCGGCGGAACTCGCGAAATTCCTCGCGGCCTATGAACCGTCGCCCGGGGCCCACAGCCCCGAGGAGGTTGCCGCCGCGTCCATGGCGGCGGGCAAAGGCGGCGCGGCGGAGCCGGCGGGGAAACCTGCCGACGCGCCAGGATCGCCCCAGGGCGTTTCAGCCGGAGCGGGGGCCCAGCCGGAGGCGGTTCGCCCAACCGGCGAGGAACCGGGCGCTGGAATCGGCCCTGTGGTTGCCATGAGTGACTCTTTGAAGGACCAGATCGCGACGTTCGTCGCGCGGCTGACCGCCGACGGACGGCTGGCCCCGAAACACGCCCCGCGGATTCGGGCGGAGGCGGCGGCGTGCTTCACCCACGGCGGCGAGGAGGCGGTCGCCGCCTACCTCGACGACGAGGACGGCCTCCGCAAGGAAAAAGTTGTCCCCCTGGGTGAGACGGGCAAGGCCGGCGGCGAGGGCGGCGGCGGACCTGCTGCCGAGTTCGCGGACCCGGCGGCCGATGCGGCAGCGGGGGCCGAGTTCGATCGGTTCGGCTTCGGGCGGTCGCTCGGCATCACGTGCGAGCAGTACGTCAAGGCCCGGCGGCAAAAGCAAGAGTGAGGCGCGGCTCGTGGCCGCGCCACGGCGGAACTAGAAACAGGGTAGCCCCCAAACGGGGCGACAGGTAAAGGAGGAGAGGCATGGCAGACACGACGTTGGCGGTCGCCCGCTCGGAGAAGGGCGACCAGGAGTTCGGGCTGGTCCCCCTGGCGGGGGACATCGCCACCATCCTGAAGGGGTGGTGGGTCACGCGCAACGCCGAGGGCTACGGCCAGATCGGCGGCGACGACTCCGCGACCCTCTTTCAGGGCGCGGCCGACGAGGGCGTGAAGATCGAGGACGAGGAGAACGACGGCGACACCAAGGTCCGCGTCAAGAACGGCCGCATGGTCGTCGAGTTCGATTCTGCGCTCGACGAGTCCGCGGTCGGCCGGGCGGCGTACCTCGCTGACAACCAACTCATGGCCCTGTACGAGGACGTGTCGAACTACGTCTTCGGCGGCGTCATCGAGGAGGTCCTCGACGAGTCGCACGCGGTGGTCGACACGCGTCCGGCGCGGCAGCAGATTGCACCGATCACGTCGTAGCCGTCTCGGGCGACGTGGGCAGAGGCTCTTAGGCGCCGCCGGCGTCGGCGGCTCCAACACGGGAACGGCCCGCCGTAGTCCCGACAAATCGGGACGAAGGCAGACCAAGCAAACGAAAAGGAGTACAAGTCATGGGAGAGCCGATCACACCGGCGGCCGCGTTGGCGGCCGTCCAGGCGCTGTGGAACGAGGGGTACCGGCCGTTCGTCGGGGCGGACGGCACCATCGCCCTGGCGGACGTGGCGTCCATCGCCATGCTCGTCGACTCGAGCGCAGGCGAGGAAATATACGCCGCGCTCGGGGCGGCGCCGGGCCTCAAACCCTTCGGCGGCGAGATTCAGCCCGCCGAACTCTTGGCGTTCGAACTCCGCCTTGTGAACCTCGAGTACGACTCCTCCATCGTGATCCGCCGCACACACCTCGAGGACGACAAACTCGGCCTCTACCGGACGCGAGTCCGGGAGATGAGCGCGAAGGGGACGGACCATCCCCGCCAGGGCGTCGCGGCGACGCTCGAGGCGAACCCCCTGGCCTACGACAAGAAGGCCCTCTTCGCCACGGACCACGTCGTCGGGGACTCCGGCGCCATCGACAACGCCCTCGTTCCGGGGATGGCCGGCGATGCGCCGACCGTGCTGGAGGTCGAGATCGCGATCAAGGCCGCCGTGGCGGCCCTGAAGGCGGTCAGGGACGACCGGGGCGACCGCCTCTGGACGGGAGGAAAGTTCCGGTGCCGCCACCCCTCGGCCCTGGCCTGGCAGTTCATGGCCCTGGCCGGGAACGAGCGGATCGGAGAGGCCGGAGCGGAAAAGACCAACGAGGTCCGCGGGCACTTCGAGCCCGAGGAGGATCCGTTCCTCACGAGCGACGTCCGATTTTACACCTACCTGGGCGACCGGCCGACGAAGCCGGTCGTCGTGCAGGAGCGGACGGCGCTCACAACGGGACTCTTGGGCCCCGGCTCCGACGAGTGGGAGAAGCGGAAGCGGGCGATCTTCACCGCCTACGCCCGCCGGGCGTTCGGCCCGGGGCGGTTCGACCTGATCAACCGGTCGACCTTCACGAAGTCGTAAGCGTAAGCATCAAGGCTCGCGGGGTGAAACCCTCCTCGCTCTCGCGCCCCGCGAGCCTCCTTCCCCGCCTTCCCGTTGGGAGGGCGAGGGAGGAGAAAACCGTGCGGATACTTTACTGTCTTCCGAGCCTGGAAATCGGCGGCGCGGAGAAGGTCTTCCACGACACATCCCTGGGCCTTCGCGCGCGGGGGCACACCTGCTCGCTCGCGGTGCCGACGATCGGGCGCGGCCGCGGCGTGCCCGAGATCGACGTCGACGCCTGGGACGCCCTCCACGAAGTCGACGCCGACTGCTGGCGGCACGGGTGCGGATGCCTGACGCGCTTGCTGGCGGAATATGACCTGCTGGATCTTGCGCTCTTCGCCCCGGAGTGGCGGCGACCCCTGGCGGCGGCCGGCCGGCCGATCGTCCACACGATCCACTCGATCGTCGGCTGGTCCATCTGGTACACCTACAACTTCTACCAGGGCGAACCCGTCGCGGCCGTCGTCACGGTGGACCGCCAGGCCGCCGCCTACGTCGGCGACCTCTGGCCGGGCCTCCGGGTCCGCCACATACCCAACGGCATCGACGTGTCCAAATTCGGAACGCGGAATGCGGAACGCGAAACTCACAGTCCGCCGGTCGTGGGGACGATCGGCCGGATCTCGCCCTGGGCGAAACACCACGTGATGTTCGCCCGCCTGGCGGGATGGGTCCAGTCCCGCGCGCGGGCGGAAGGGCGGCCCGCGCCCGTCTTTCGGATCGTCGGCGGCTCGCGCCCGGAGAACCGGTACCTGGACGACCGGCTGCGCGCGGAGGCGGAAAAGGCGGACGGCGAGATCGAGATCACCGGATACGTCCCTCCTGAGGCCGTCCCCGGGCACCTGGCGGCGATGGACGTCTTCCTCCTCACGAGTTCCACCGAAGGGTCGCCCCTCGCGCTCCTGGAGGCCATGGTCTCTGGCCTGCCGTGCGTGGCGACGGCCGTCGGCGGCGTGCCGGAACTCCTTCTCGGCGACGGCGGCCCGCGCGGGGCGCTCGTCGCCGTGGACGACGACGAGGCGGCGGGCAAGGCGGTCGAAGGGTTCCTCGCGGACCCGGACCTGGCGCGTGTGGTCGGCCGGCGGGCGCGGGCCTACGTCGAGCGCGAGCACACGCTCGGCCTCATGGTAGAGCGGCGGGAAAAACTTTACGAGGAGATCCTCGGCAGCGGGGAACGGGGAACGGGGAAAAGGGCATGAGACCCTTTGCGGTCTATCCCGCGTCGTTCGACGGTTCGACGCTCGGCTGGTGGCGCTTCGGCGAGCGGGGCGGGCGTCTCGACGGCGTCGTCGGGCCGACGCTGGCGAAGAACAACACGCCGACGCCGCTGGACGAGGGATACAAGTTCGCCGGCTCGACGCAGTACCTTGAGGGAGCGTTTGCAGGCCAGCCCGCCCGCGCGGCGCTGACCCTGGAATGTTGGGGCCGGGCCTGGGCGACGGCGACGGGAACGGTCGGGGCGCTGGGCGAATACCGCCGCGCCGGGTTCCCGCCGCTTCTCCTTCTCCGTGCTCTAAAACACGCGACGCCCGCATCGAGTTACATCCGCGGCACCTATTGGGACGGCACGCAGTACGACGCGCAGTGGACGGGTGCGGCGGCCGACGCCGTCCTCGCCGGCGTCACCCCCTGGCACGTCGCGGTCGCCATGGCGAACGGTTCACCCGTGCGACTCTTCGTCAACGGTGTTCTTGTGGCCGCGAGCGCGGCCAGCGTCGCCTTGAACGCCGTCATCGGAAACTACACGCTCCGGATCGGCCAGCGCGTGGACGGGTCGGCCCCGGCGGCCTCGATTCTGGACGAGGTGCGGCTGTCGGCGTCGGCGCGGTACGCGGCGAACTTCCCCATCGTGCGGTTCCAGGACGGGCGACGGGCGGTGGCACGGGGACCGGGCCTGGAAGTCATGGCAGGAGCGATCCCGTGATCCAACTCGACACCGAAACCGCGTCGAACCAGAACATCTACGCCGGGGCCGTCACGGCCCTGACGCACACGCTTCCGGCCTCGCCCGTGGAGCACCTGGTGGCGGCGAACGTCCAGGTCTCCGCGCTGGCGGCGTCCGTCAGCCGGGCCTTGACGATCCGCCTGCTGGCCGACGCGCAGGAAGTGTTCAAGGCCGATGTCCTCTTCACGTCCGGGTCCGCCACGGCCGACAAGGTCCGTTGGCTGGCCGTTCCGCCCTTGCCGCTTCGGGGCGGACAGGTCATCACCATCACGATCCAGTCAGACAACGCCAGCGACACGGCCGTGACTCTCACGGCCTATCTGCCGAGCCACGACCTGGACTACATCCTCGCCTTCCGTGCGGCGGAGGCCTCGCCGACCGCTGACTCGCCCATCGAGCGGCTGAAGGCCCTGGACGACGGGACGGCGGTGGTTGGAGCGAAGTTGGCGGATGTGGCCCACGGCGGGGCGGCGGCTACGCTGACCCTTCAGACGCCGGTCGAGGCGAACGCGGTCCAAATCAACTCCTCCGTCCTGGCCGCGCAGGTTCTGGCGGCCGAGAAGTATTCCTACAGGGCCGATGCCGTGGTGCTGGTGGCCGACGGTGTGAACGATGCGGCGCGAGGAGTGAACCTCGCGGCCGCCTATACGGCGGCGAAGGCCCTGACTCCGGGCGGTGCGGCCCTCTCGGCGATGAATCGGGCCTGCGTCCTAATCCCCCCTGCGCGATACTCGCTCGCCGCCACGCTAGTCGCGGATGGCAAGTTTGTGGACTTCGCGGGCCTCGGAGACCAGCCGGAAGACACGGAAATCTACGCCGTCATGGATGACTCGACCGTTGAGCAGACTGCTAACGATATTCGGATGCGGAACCTTGCAATCCGAATATCCGGCACCATGGTAGGGTACGAGTTTAAGATCAATGCTGCAAACAATTCGGCTTCGATTTATGAGGACATGTATTTCAGCAACCGTGGAGTCTTCGGAACGAGCGACATCAAAGGCACGTGGCGGCGATGCAAAGCGGATGGCTACTCTTGGCGCCTTGCCGCAAATAAGGTTTTGGCAGCGACGATGTTTGACTGTGAGGGTGGTGATTTAAGTTTTGGCGGAGACAATGCCGGAGTGGGCATTACGGGTCGGCTGGAACGGTGTCGGGCGGGAATTCGGTCTTTCGGTGGTTGCACAAACTTTGGCTGTTACATTTCGGGAACGCTAATTGATTGTGAGGCCGGAGTAGAAAGTTTTGCGGTGGGCAAGAACTTTAGCGGCGTCGCCATTCGGTGCCGCGGCGGCGATTCTTCTTTCGGTGCTACAACGGTTCCTTCCCATCCTGGCACATTCTCGGGTTACGCCGAGGACTGCGTGGCAGGCAAGGGAAGTTTCGGCGGTCGAGGGGCCAGCGCCGGGACCAACGGCAAATGCACCGGCACGCTCGTTCGTTGTATGGGCCGAGGAAGCGAACTCGGCATGCGCCTGGAAGGCGCGACGCTGGAGGGATGCCTCCTCACGACGGCCGCGACCGGTGAGCATGGAGTCGTGCTGCTCAATTCGGCCAGCCGCATCATCGACTCGACCATCCTGGTCGTCGAGGGCGACACGGGCATCCCGATCAACGACGACGGCAGCGCCCGGAGCGTCGCTTCGGCGGGGAATCGGTTCAACAATCTCGGCGCTGCGCCGCTCGGCCTCGGGCCGAACGTGACGAACAAGGGACTGCTGGACAAGATCGACGCGACGGTTGGCAGCCGGGCGGCGCCGTCGGACGTGACGACGGCCCACGCCACGACGGACGGTCTAATCGGCGGTCTGGGTTCGCCGGAACAGGTGGGCGCGGTTGCGGCGGCGCACGCGACGACCGACGGCCTCATCGCCGGCCTGGGCTCGCCCGAGCAGGCCGGCGCGGCGGCGGCGGCTGCTGGTGAGATCCGCGGCGGCACGCGGACCCTCCAGGACCTGGCGACGCCGGCGGACGTCCGGACGACGGTCATCCCCGGCACGCTCCAGGTCCGCGCCGGGACCTTCACGCTCCAGGGCGCAAGCCAACAGACGCTCGACCTCCCCGCCGGCTACGCCTCGACCCTGCCCTTGCGCCTGGTGGATGCCGACGAAAACCCGGTGGACCTCTCGGAGACGGACCTGGTGCTCCGGGCGGTAAAGGCCGACGGCGAGGACCTCTTCGTCCTCGCGGAGGGCGACGGGATCACGAAGACCGAGGACGGCCAGTTCACGATCGCGATTTCTGCCGAGCAGGCGGAGGCGGGGCGGCACAAGTACGAGTTGGGCGATGCGGGCGCCAAGACGCTCTACGCGAAGGGCGACCTCGTGTTCCGGGTGACGTTCGGCCTGGAGGCGGAAAGTTGAACCGCAGAGACGCAGAGAGCGCAGAGAACAGAATGAAGTGGGGAACGGCAAAACCTAAAACATGTTTTTCTCGGCGATCTCTGCGCCTCTGCGGTGAAAGGTCCTCTATATGAGTTACGCGACGCGGGCGAAACTGGAGCACCGGCTGGGGAGCCTGGAGCGGCTGGACGTGCTCCTCGCCGACGAGCAGGGCGTCGAGATCGAAGGACGCCTCGAGGGCGCCGTCGCCGACGCCGAGGCGGAACTCGACGAGGCGCTCGCGCCGTTCTACCCGTTCCCCCTGACCGGCGCCGTTCCGGCGACCGTTCAACGGTGGACGGCGGACCTCGCCCTCGCGGCCCTGGCCGAGGACCGGCCCGCCGGCGGCGGGGGGAACCTCGCGCGCCGCGCGGAGCGGGCCCGCGCCGAGATCCGCGAGGCCGCCGCCGGCACGCGGGCGATCCCGGGGCTTACGCGCAAGAACCCGATCGGTTCGGCGAGCGAACCGGAAAAAACCTTCACGCGCGGAGAGGACAAGCCCCCGGCATCGCCGGGGGACACCGGCGGGACGATGGACACGTGGTGAGGCCATGATCGCTATCGGCGTTCAACTCGAAGGCGTCGAAGAGACGGTCGCGCGGCTGGCGCGCGGCGAGGCGGCCGCCGAGCGCGGGTCGGAGAGCACCCGCAAGGCGTTCCGCCTGATCGGCGCGGAGGAACTCGAGCACCAGCACTCGGACTTCCTGGACCGGTCGCGCGGCCTCGTCGCGGGCGGGTTCGGATGGAAACCCGTCTCGCCGCTGACGGTGCTCCTCAGGCGCACCGGGCGCACCGCGAAACTGCCCGGGTGGGACGCCGTCCGTGTACTCGCCGACGTGGCGCCGATCAATCTCGACACGGGCCGCCTGGCGGCCTCGTTCGCCTCCGGCGCGCCGGGGAACGTCCTCCGCGTCGAGCCGCTCGCTGTCGAGTTCGGCTCTGCCGTCGCCTACGCCGGGCGGGTCCACGGGGGCGGGCCGGGAGAGGAGCCGCCGATCGCCGACCGGGCGGCCGCCGACAAGATCGTCGGCGGGCGGATCCTAAAAGTCCTGCCCGGCCATAAGTCGGAGCGGACGGCGGGCGGGCGAAAGAGCCGCGCGCGGAAGTTCTGGAATCCGGAGTTTTTCCGCCTTCGCGGCTGGCTCCGGAAGATCGCGGGCCGCGTCTTTAACGTCCCCGCCCGGCCGATCCTCTCAACCCCGCCGGAGACCCGCGTCGAGCGGTACGCAAAAGAGGTGAAGGACGCGATCGTGGAGGACCTGAAGTGAGGCATTGCGGATTTCGGATTGCGGATTGCGGAGTGAACGGCGAACGGCCATGACACTGCCCGAGGCCCATCCCGTGGAAGGCCTGGCCGACGAGATCGCCGAGGCCCTGCGCGCGGCGGACTCGCCCGCGCGGGAGTACGCCCAACGGGTTTACGTCCTGGAGGACCTCTCGCTTCTGCCGGAAGAGGCCCAGGCCCCGTTCTACGGCGTGCGGATCGCCGCGTCCGGCGCGACGAGCGAACAGGCCGACCGGATCGGCCAGGCGTGGACCGTCGAGGTCTGGGCGTATCAGGACCTTCGGGCGCCGACGATGGGCGGCGCGCAGACGGGCCTCAAGCCCGGGGCCCCCGCGGCGCGGGCGGGAGTCCTCAGGATCCTCTGGGCGGCGTTCCGGACGCTCCGGGGCCGCGGGTTCGGCGAGTGGGGGATTTTGCGGTACGCCGGAGAGACGGAGACGCAGGCAGTGATCGTGGGGGGGGAAGGTGAAAAACGGCTCGCCGGATGGGTCCGGCGGGGCATCCGATTCATTTACAAGCACGCATCTGAATTCGAACCGGAGGAATGAGCGATGGCGAACGAAACGTATCTGAAGCCGCACGGCGTCGCGTTCAACGGGGACATCAAAAAGGTGGACCGGATCGACACGGCCGAGGCCGCGACGGGCAAGGCCCTCTACGGCGACAACGCCGTCTGGCCGACGGCGAACCGGCGGCACCTCCGGAACGCCCGCGTGACGATCCAGACCCGCGACCACGCCGCCTACGACGCCCGGTACCTCAACGAGACGGGGAACCTCACGTTCTCCGTCCTCGTGGAGAAGACCGGCGCGGTCGTCGCCAAGACCTTCGCGAACCTGATCCTGGTGGACAAGAGTCGGGCGCTGGGCGGCGACGTGGACGTGGCGACCCTGGTCTTCGAGGTCGAGGTCGAGGACGGCGTGACCGGGCCGTGGTCCTGATTGCGGATTTCGGATTTCGGATTGCGGATTGAACGGCAACGGCAACCGCGTGCCGTCGCTCTGAATGCGGCTTTTTGAACTTGGAGTTGTGAGCATGGCGGGCGGCGAAGACATTACCCTACGGATCGGCGGCGACGCCGAAGGCGCGAAGCGCGCGGCGGCGGAGGCCAAGGGCGCGGTGGAAGGCCTCGGCCAGGCGGCCGGCCAGGCGGCCGGCCCCGTCGGCGCCGCTGGCGCGGCGGGCGAGGAAGCGGGCAAAGGCTTCGACTTCGGCCGCCGCGAGGCGGCCCGCCTCGCCCAGACGCTCCTCTACACGACGGGCATCGGCGGGCAGTTCGCGGGGTCCCTCACCTACCTCCTCCAGGCGGCCCTCAATCCCGCGACCCTCGGATTCGCGGCGGCAATCATCGCCGTCCAGGGATTGACGTATGCCTTCCGCGCCGCCGCCGCCGAGACGGAGACCGAGAAAAGGCGGATGGAGGAACTCGTCCGAACCTACGCCGAGGCGGCCGGGCAATTAGAAGAACTTCAGCGGCTGCGCGGCGATCTCACGGGGGCAGGGACGGCCGTTGCCCGCGAGCAGCAATTCGTCGCCATGCGGGCAGCCATCCCGGAAGCGGAGGCCACCGAACTCCTGAAGGCGATGGTCCGGACGCATCCCGACGCGACCGAGGCGGAGATCGAGCAAATGGCGTTCGCGTTTAAGGGCCGGACCGGAAAGGAGACGGCCCTGGGGCCGGCCGAGTTCGCCCGCAAATACCGGCGGGGCCGCGCACCCGAAACCGTCTCCAAACTCGAGGCCGCTGGCCGACAGTTCGTTCAGTCGGAACCAACGCAACGCGCGGCGGCCATGACAACTGCCGCCGTCGAGATGGAAGAGCGGGCTGGACTCGGCGAGGCCATCCGCTCCGCCGATGAGGCGGCAATGCGCCGCATTCTGACCGCGGAACTCGGGCCGGACATCGTGGCAGGATACGACCGTGCGATGAGCATAGCCAAGGCCCAACGCGGAGGCGGCTGGGGCGCGTGGGGAGTCTCCGCGGAAATGCTCAAGCCGGAGGAGGTTCGCCGTTACCGCGCCGGCGAGGCCGAGGTACGGAGCCAGTTCGGCGTGCCCACAATCCATGTGACCCACATCGGGATGGCGGTCAACCAGGACCTCCGCGGTCCGGGCGGACGGAACATCCACGCCGACGGCCAACCGAGAGGACCGGGGGACTGAGAGTGCGGAATGCGGAGTGCGGAGTGCGGAATGAAACATGGCTCTAACGGTTGACGGCAACGCGACGTTCGGCCCCGGCCCGCACGAGGTCGTCGGAGGGGCGGTCCAGCGCCGCGCGAAGGAGACGCTCTTTCCGGGCCTGGCCGGCGTCTATCTCCTCACGCTCCGCGGCGACCGGCAGCCGATCGCCCAGCAAGGGCTCCTGGTCGGCGCGGGCGCGAGCGCATCCTTGGCCGAAGATGCACTTCAGGACCTGAAGGCCGGACTCAACGCCCTGGTCTATGAAGGCACGCACAGCCTGGTGGACGATTTTGGGAGGACGTATGCGGGCCTGGTCCTGGAGGAGTGGCGGCCGACGGGACCGCGCGAAGGGCCGGTGCGCCTCTCCAGCGGCCAGGTGGAAGTGCGGCAACCCTACGCGGCCCGGTGGCTGGCGGCGGATTTGGAACCGGGATCCTAAAAAATGCCGATCGCGGGAGCAACCCGGTACGAATGTCTCCTCTTCGACGAAGAGGGCGAGGAGTGGGTCGTCGATTCGCGCCTGCGTTTTGAGACCCTGACGCGCCCCGTCTGGCCGGGGATCCCCACGGCGGAGGTGAGTCTGGTCCTCGCGGACTTGGGGGCGGACCCCTTGAGGATGGAGGACGGCCTCACGCGGATCGCCTACGGACGGCGGTTGCTCGTCAAGGAGGCGGGCGATGCGGGCAAGTGCCTCTTCGTCGGTACCATCACGGGCAAGGTCCTCGTGTGGAAGGCGAAAGACGAGTCCTGCCGCTACGTCGCCAAGCACTCCGGGCTCGCGCTCCAGGAACGGTTCATCCTCGGGGCCCACGGCCGGACCTACTCGGACTTTAGCGAAAACGGCCCGATCGCGGGCCAGCAGACCCATTTCGAGGGCTGGTCGCCGATCGTGAATCCCGGCGGCCGGGGCAACATGAGCCTCGTGGGCTACGAGGAGGGCGGCGTCGAAAAATGCCGCCTTTACAGTCCCGAGGATTCGGCGCTCTCCGAACCGTGGACGACCAAGGAGTTCCTCAAGCAACTTTTTTTCTGGGCCCAGGCCGAGGGACTCGTGGAGGGGATCACGTTCCCCGGCCTGCCCGGCGAAGGGATTTTGGACGACCAACCGAAGGACCTGGATCCCGAGGGGAAGTCCTGGTGGGAGGCGATCGGCATCACCCTGAAGCGCGTCGGCTGGCGGTGCCGCCAGGACACGGGCGGCACGGGGACGAACCCGACGGCGTTTGTTGCGATGTGGAAGATCGGTTCGGGCACCCATCGCACCGTCCAACTCGGCGCCGCCGGCGGCGCGGTCGAGGTCGCGGACAACGCCGAACAGGGGACGCTCGATTTCGACTGCTCCGGCACGGTCACCCTCCCGAAGGTCTGGGGCGGGCCGCTCCAACTGGAAGGTTGCTGGCCGCTCGTCGCGGGTTGGAAGGTGGCGGACCTAGACACCGAGGCACGCCCGGCCAAAGGCGACGACCCGGAGGAGGCCCCGGACCTCTGGAACGAGACCTACTACCAGCGCTACTGCGCCGACCCGCGGGCAACCGACTTCGCCAAATACCAGGACGTCGGGCGCAAGTGGGTCCTCAACGAATCGGGTGACTACTCCGTGGCCGCCTACGGCAACCCGCCGGTCTTCGACTTCGGCGCGGCCTACGGCAACGGCCAGGGCGAGACGGCCGCCTGGGCCCGGCGCAAACGGCGGTTTCTGGAGTGCCTCTCCTGGGACGGCCTCAAAAACCGCGCGTCGATCAAGGCCGAGATATCTTTCGACGCGAAGGGGCACTGGCAGCCCCTGCCCCACTCCGAGATCCTCGCCGACGAGTGCGCGATCCGAATCACGGTCAAGGACCTGGCTACCCTGAAACCGGACCCGGACCTGGGGTCGGACTTCGAGAATTATTGGGAGGCCCTCTGCGAGGGCGGCGGCTACCTGAAGGTCCGCATCACGGCGAGCGTGGCCGACGATTCGGCCGTCCAGCCGACGCCCGCGCTTGCCGTCCCCGCCTGGTCGCCGCTCCAGCGGGCCGTGGAACTTCCCTTCGACCGCCGGACCCACTACGGCCGCCGCGTGCGGCTCTCGGCCGGTGCCTACGCCAGCCAGTGGTGCACGGACTGCTCGTCGGCCGACACGACGGACGACACGGCGGCCCTCTCGGCGGAGGCCTCCGCGATCCAGGCGGCCAACGCCGCAGCCTCGATCCGGGGGCCGATCGTCCTCAGGGACACGACGTTCGCGTTCGACCCCGGCGACGTCGTTACGGAAATCGCGGGGCGGGGGATCAGCCTGCGGCAGGACGGGGCGGGCGGCGAGGAGATCTACGCCGAGGTCGTCCAGGTCTCGCAGATCGTCGGCGACGGGATCTACACGACGGAAGTTCTCCTGGAGGATGCGCGGGTGGCGCTGGTGAGGTGAGCCGTGCCGGAACGCAGGGAAGATGAGATTCGCTTGGCCGAGACGCGCCTGGCCCAGGGGCGGGCCCTGGCCGCGTCGCGCATCCGCCCGGCCGAGGGCCGGGCGTTCGTCGGCGGCCTGGGGTCGCCGGCGGCGCTCAAGTTTGCGAAAGTGACGGCCCGCAAAAACGCGAGCAATGAGGCGTGGACGGATTTCGATACCGATGGTTTCATCAGCCACGTCACGGCCAACCCGTGTGACGCCGGTGGCGGAAGCATAGATACAGAAACGATCCTCTGCCTGAAGGCGACGGAAGCCCCGGCAACCGCGTCGATGGGTTTCGAAAAAGTTGGATACGCGCAAGATGTTGTAGGCTATTTGCCGGGCGACGGGACGGAGGTGGTCCCGGGAGCCGCGACGTTCTTCGACGGGTATCTTGTGCCGAACGCGGGGAAAGACGGTGCGGTGATGACCGCGCGGGTGGTGGACTAATGGCGGGCTGGGACATCTTACAAAGAATGGTCGACGACGGCTACCGCCCTCTCGTCCGCGACGACCTGTGGGCCGAGGTCCGTGCGGCGATGGCGGAACGGACGAGCGCCGTCGCCGTCTTGTTGGAACCTGGCGGCCGCTCGTACTTGAATCCAGACGAGGTTGCGGTCCGAGACCCCATCGGCAAAATCACCCACTACCGCCAGACGTTTGACAATCTTTGCGACGCGGGCCACTACGAGATGACCCGACCCGTCTGGGCAAAAGAGATTCTGGTGCCGACGGCCCCGCCCTCCTGGTTGGGATTTACACGATACTCGAGCACGGCGTGGGCCCCTTCATTCGTTCCCTCCTACATTGTGTCAATTTACACGGAGGCCGGATTGCCGGATTGGTGGACGCACGCCCTTTGGATAACGGGGATCCCCACGTTCACACCGGCGCCGCCCCTTCCTTTCGCGGACCTCTGGACGGACTTTCTCCACGTGTTAAACAAGATGGTTTTGTTGGAGGACATTTATGCGGTAGTAGACCAAGAGTCAGACTGCGGAATCATAACCTGGTATTTAGACCTATTGAACCTCTGGGACGTTACCCACCTGGGCGGCGCGGCGATGGACCCGGTTCGCGTCGTCTTTGTCCAGGGATATGAAGTGTCTGCCGGGCCGGTAGACGTGAAGTTCGAGTTGTCGGGAGATGGCGGCGCAACCTGGGAAGACCTCGGGACCCAAGCGACCGTGGCGGATGGGCGGGGATGGTTCGTTGTGGAAGCGGCGGACGGCTCGCGTTGGACGGCCGATTCGGTGTTCCGGGCGACTGGCCAGGGCCCGCACGGCGACCACGTCTACTTTTACGATATGTATCTGTTCGTCGAGTTCGACTGGGACTTCAAGCCTTAAGAAAGGAGCCTAAGATGGATGAGCAAGCGCTTTTTGTGTGGCTGTCAGGGAGGGCGGACGCGGCGACGCTTTTCGTGATTGCCGCTGCCGTCCTGGTGGTGGTCGAGGCCGTGAAGCGCCTCGCGCGGCGGTTGTGGGATGCCGACTTCGACGCCTGGTGGCTCCTGGGGGCGGGCCTCGGCACGGCCGCGGGCCTGGCCTTCGTGGATCTCTCGCTGGCCGGGGCCGGGGTCGGCCTCGTCGTCGGGTGTCTCGCGACGGGCGGCTTCGAGTACCTGAAGGGAGCGGGCGTCTTCCTGGGGGGAAGGTCGGCGGCCGGGGTCCTCCTTGTCCTTGGCTTCGCGGTTGCCCTGTGTACCGCGGGATGCGGGGGGCACGGGTACATCCTGGCGGCCCAGGACGCCCAACTGAAGGTGCTTGATCAAGTCGCGGTCGCCGTCGCCGAGTACGACCATGCGGCCCGCGCCGAACTCGACGCGGCCGAGGCGAAGACGCGAGAGGCCCTGCGCTTGGGTTTGGCCGAAGATCTGTTCGCGGCGGCCCAGCGCGGCCTCGACGTGAACGACCAGGAAGCGGTCCAGGCGGCCAAAGCGGACGCCCAGGCCCTCGTGGACGCAGTCCTGGCCGAGTATGACGGGCAACTCGCCTCGCTGGCCGCCGAACGGGCGGTCCTGGCCGATCGGCGGGCGAGGGTCAATGAGATTCTCGCCCTGGGCCGGCAGACCGCCACCCGCGCCGCCGAGATCGAGGTCCGGCGCTTCGAGGCGATCGAGGCGGTCAAGGAACGGCTGCTGGAGTTGATGCGCGAGCGCGCCGGGGTCCCCGCGGCCGAGTGACCGGGGCTGCTCGATTTTGCTCGTTGGTGTTCATGGGTGTTCAATGGTGACCGGTCCCGGCGCGCCGGGACCACAACAAAGGAGATCGTCATGGCAACGGAAGGATCGAAGGGAGACCCGCGGACGGCGTCGCCCGAGTCGGCCGCCCTGAAGCGCCTCAAAGAGGCCCGGCGGAACCCGACCCAGGTCGGCACGTCCGTCGAGTGCCTCGATGCCCTCAAGGCGGACCTGGACCGCGAGTACCAGGCGGCCAGGGACGAGACGGGCCTCTTGGCCCACGTCCGGGCTCTGGTGGAGCGGGGCCTGGCCCTGGCCGGGATCGGCCACCTCCAGTAGGCGGGCGAAAAAGAGGCCGGCGGGCGCCGAAGGGGGCATGCGCCTGCCTTCGGCAGCGGTGTTGCAAGCACCGCCCGAGGCCCGCCGGGCTACAGTTGGCGTGGAAAGTTTACCAAGGGGCGTGCGAGAGAGAAGAAAAACTTTGGCCCTTAGATCGGCGTCGCCGCCCCTCTTGCCCCTCGGCAGGATTCTCACAGGGGACTGCCTTCGCGTCATGGAGCGGCTTCCGTCCGCGTCGGTGGACGCGGTCGTCACGAGTCCGCCGGGAGGTGTCGTCCTGGATCCCTTCGCCGGAAGCGGTACGACCTGTGCAGTGGCCGAGAGGGAGGGCCGCAAGTGGATCGGCATCGAAAGGATCGCGGCCTACGCCCGAGGGGCGAGGTTGCGGATCGCCCGGACCCCCGGCCCCGAGTAGTTACCCACACCCGAGGGCGGAGTTATCCACAATCTGACGGTCACGGGCGCCGGTCTCTGTTAGGTCCTCGCTGCCAGAACGGCAGTTTTCCCATTATGACAAATCGGGCGCCCCAATAAGACAATTCGCAACACGGCGTTCCTTTTCGCTTGTGACGGGGCGTGCGGCCGACTAGAGTGGATGGGCGACCCGGAAAACTCGCCCCCAGGGCAAGGTCACAACCCGTGCGGATCCTGCATCGCTACATTCTGAAGGAGTTGCTGAAGGCGTTCGGCCTGGCGTTGGCGGCCATTACGGGCGTCGTATCGCTGGGGATGGTGCTGAAGGCCCTCCAGGACGAGGGCATCGGCCCCGTGACTTCCCTGCTCTACGTGGGCCTCTCGATACCGGGGGCGGCCTACATCGCAATGGGACTTGCCGCGGTGCTGGCGACCACGCTCGTGTATGGGCGGCTGGCGGCGGACAACGAGGTCATGGCCTGCCAGGCGAGCGGCGTGCCGGTTTCAAGCCTGCTCTGGCCGACGGTTCTGCTGGCGGTCGTGACAGCATCGACGAACCTGTTCCTGGCCGTCTGGCCGCTCCCGGAGAGCGGGTACGCCGCCAAGAGACTCTCCCTGGCCGACGTGGAGCGCCTGTTCTTCACGCGGTTGTCGAGCACCGGCAAGATCAAGGTCAAGGACGCGGGCTTCGAAATGAGCGTGGACCGGGTGGTCGGCGACATGCTGTACGGCCCGGCGCTGAAGTACCGCGGCAGCCAGGGGCAAACGTATGCCTACGCGCCATACGGGCGCGTGGAGTTCGACCGGAAGAGACACAGTGTGTCGCTCTTTTTGTCGGATGCCCAGGTGATCCAGGAGAACGGGCGCGAGGAGAACCGGGGGACGCACATCGTCGGCCTGACGCTGCCGACCGAGGTGCCCCGCGACATCAAGAACCTGAGCCTGTGGCACCTTCTGGCGGCGCAGCAGCATCCGGAGCAGTTTTCCCAGGTTCTGAAGGACCTGAAGGAGGGCGAGGCGTCGCCGGAAGCCATCCAGCGAGAGAAAGACAGGGTCCGGGCCCGGGCGCTGGCGGAGATGCACGGCCGGATGGCCGCCGCCGTCGGGTGCTTCGGTCTGGTGCTCCTCGGCGCCGGCCTGGGGATTCTGTTTCACAGCGGCCACCTGTTGACGGCGTTCGGGGTGGCGCTGGCGCCCTGGTTGGGCACCACCCTGCTGACGATGCGGGCGAAGGAAGCGGTGGCGGACCAACTGGAGCACGCCCAGGACGCCTTGTATCTCATCTGGACGCCCAACTTCCTGATGCTGCTTCTGGCCGCCGGCGTCCTGGCGCACCTCGTGTGGGGGTGGATGAGGCCGACGCGGGCACGCCTCGCGGCGACGCGGGTCCGGGACCTGTTTCGAGGACGGGTTGGATGAAAATCCTCGACCGCTACATCGTTCGCACGTACGTCTTCTCCCTGGCGATCGTCTTCGCCGCGCTGATGGGCCTGGCCGTCATCCTGGACCAGTTCTTCAACGTGAACGAGTTCTTCAAAAACACGGGCGGGGCCCAGCCGGCGGGCTTCTGGACCATCCTCGGCAACATGGCAAACTACTACTTTTACAAGACGTTCGAGTTCTTCCAGTGGCTGGCTGCGCCGTCGCTGCTGGTGGCGGCGGCGGCGGCGCTCGTGCGCCTGAACCGCGGGCGGGAACTCACGGGCATCAAGGCCGCAGGCGTGAGCCTCTACCGCGTCATGTGGCCGATGATCCTGGTCGCCCTGGCCGTCGACGCCTTCTACATCGCCAACCAGGAAGGCATCATTCCGGGGATTGCGGCCCAGTTGGCGCGCGACCCGGACGACCTGACCCTCCAGGACCGCTTCCCGGTTGACTTCATCCGCGACGAGCACAACAACATCCTCTATGCGCCGCTGTACGACCCGAAGACCCACGAGATGCTGGCCGAACCGCGGGCCGTCCCGGGCACCAACAACATAGTCTTCGTGGCCCGCGTGCGCATCTTCCTGCGGGATTCAAAGTACAAGGCCCGCGGCACCATCGAAGCCAAACGCGCCGTCTGGAACCCCAAGAAGCGCGGATGGGACCTGACGGCCGGAATCAAACTGCCGCCCACCGAGGAAGCCGGCGCCATGGACCGCCCTCCCACCGGTCCCGAGGGCGACCCTTACCCCTTCTATGCCACGAACGTCGGGCCCGAGGAAATCCTGCGCCACCGCGCCAGCGACTTCCACCGCTACATGGGATACGGAGAACTCAAGACCCTCGCGGACGATCCGATGCGAGGCAACCGCCGGCAACTCCAGGTCGCCATGCACCAGCACGTGACGATGCCCATCCTGAACCTCCTGGTCCTCCTGCTGGGCCTCCCGTTCGTCGCCGGACGCGAGGAACGCAACTACTTCGTCAGCATCGGCGTCGCGGTGGTTCTGTTCATCGGCGTGTACGTCCTCTCGTTCGTTTCGACGGCCTTCGGCAACGCCGGCCACCTCAGCCCGCTCCAGGCCGCGTGGCTCCCCATCTTCGTGGTGCTGCCGGCCAGCATCCTCTCGATGGAATCGCTCCGCACCTAATACTACTACGCTGTGTTCTTCAACGCAGAGAGCGCCGAGAACGCCCGTCTCGCCGCCGAGGCGGACGCAGAGAACTGCAAAGATAGGGGAACGGCAAACAACGTGCTTTGTAAGCTGCTGGCGGAAATTGCCTTGCCGTTGTTACTCAATCCTCCCTCTGCGGCCTCTGCGCTCTCTGCGTTGAAATAGCGTTGTAGAATTAGCCGCCCAGCAATCGCCCCAGCAGCGACGCGTGCCACGCCGACGTCGCCGCCCCGCTCCGGAACATCCATCCCAGCCGGACAATCCACAGGATGAGCGCCGCCCCCGCGATGAACGGAAGCGACCACGTCAGGACACGGGCGGCAACGTTCAACCACGCCCGGCCCGCGAGAAGGATCCCCGCCGAACGGACCCACACGACGCCAAAGAGGACGAAGACGAGCGGCCCGAGGGGATGCTCCTCGAACGCTTCGCCGACCGCCCCGCGCCCCATCGCGTAGAACGACCGCGTCAGGCCGCACGTGGGGCACGGCAAGCCCGTCGCCCGGCGCAGCATGCAGATGGAACCCGCGGGGTCGTCGTCCGCCGCCCCGGAGTCCCAGAACCCGATCTGGAAAATGCTGACCGCGAACGCCGCCGTCAGAAGGGCCGCAACGATGCCGTGAAAAATCCGGTCGGCGGTCGGCACGGTGCGGCTCGCGCGCTCCACCATCGCCGGACCCTTAAGAGCCTATCCCAATATCCCGCCTGGCTTCGGTTGGCTGCGCCGCCAGCCGGCGTCGTTCTCCTCGGTCGGCGATTCTTTACATTGAATCGCCTCCCTCGTCGGCCTCGCTGGCCGGCGGCTCGCTCAACCTCGGGCCGACGGGGGGATATTGGGATAGGCTCTAAGAGTACGCCGGCGGCTGGATGTCGGTCGGCGGAATCGGCCCGCCCTCGATGACCGGTCCGCCCCCGGCGCGCCAGGGCTGAACCAGCGGCCGACCCGTCCAGGAGCGGTACAGGTAGATGGTGGAAGCCGTGAACCACACAGACACGGCCGGACCGGTGAAGAAGACGCCGACACAACACGCCAGCATGCCCGCCAGCATGGCCCCCACTGCAATCAGCCCGCACAGGAGTCCGTAGCCCAGGGCCGACCAAAAGTGGTCCTTCACGAGGCGCATGGACGCCTTCGCCGCTTCCCAGCCCGACTCCGGATGGTCCCAGACGGCCATCAGGGCGAACAGGAAGAACAACTGGAAGACCACCATCGCCAGGACGAGCGGCACCATGACGACCACCAGGGTGATCCCGATGACAGCCCCTTCCTCATCGGTGGGTTCGCCTCCGCTAAAACCGCCCGTGGCTGCCACCGTGGCGATCACGACCACAGCCACGATAATGCCCACCGCGAGGCCGGCCAACATGACCGGCAGCAGCGCTACCACCGACTGCCAGTACCGTTGCCGGAACCCTTCAAAGAGCATCGCCACGTCGGGCTTGCCGCCGTCGATCCGCCGGCTGATGACGAAGAACAGGCCCGCCATCAGCGGGGGCTGAACGAAAATCTGAACCGCCAGGGAAATGCAGCCCCCGATGTAGGGGATCACGCCGAATATCCCGCAGCCCGTCAGAATGGCCATCATCACCAGGGCGACGACCCACAGCGCCCAGAAGTCGCCCTTCAACAGCCGCCAGCCCATCGAGATGGCGTCCATCACGCCCAGGCGCCCCTCGCCCGGCAGACCCTGCCGCATCTCCCACGACGTGTCTTGGCTCATCGCCGTCTCCTTGCTGCGTTCCGAAAAGAACCGGTAGTGTCATGCTCTGTTGAAAACATGTTTTTGTTCCCCCTCTCCCCTTGTGGGGGAGGATAGGGTGAGGGGAATAGGGGCTACTCCGTCATACCCCCCTCACCCTCCCCTCTCCCCCCGAAGGGTGGAGAGGGATGTTTTCAACAGAGCAGAAGTGTCACCTTGCCCCGCTCACAAGCGGTGCCGCGAGACTACACCCACCCGCCCCAGGCGTCAACGAGTTTCCGCGTCCCTACGCCCTGTGGGTGTGGTCGCGGATTGTGGCAATGGCCGTTAGGCCCATTCATGGGCCTTCGCCCCGCGTCCGCGGGGTATAGCCCCGCCATTTTATGGCGGTGTGACCGGCCGCCGCCTTCACTTTCCTTTTCTTTTCCCCCTCCGCCCTGCTTGCAGCGGGGCGGAGGGGGAAAAGAAAAAATGAAACGTGTTCGGACACGACGGCGAACCGGGGCTACAAGCCCCGGTCTACACGCCGCTCGCGCGGCGGGAAGGCGGCTGAAGCCGCCTCAAGACGACTCCGCATCAAAGCCGTGCCACAAAAAACGGCCACACCCCGCCCTGTCCCCGGCGGTATAATGGCCGCCGATGAATCGTCAGAGCGCTTCCGATTTTATTGCCCGCGTGGGCGCCTGCATCCGCGCCCACGGTCTGCTGGCGCCGGAGGCCGGAGCGCACGACAAGCCGGAGCCCGTGGTCGTCGGCGTAAGCGGCGGCGCGGATTCGGTCGCCCTGGTCCTTGCGCTCCACGACCTCGGACGCTCTGGTCTCGCCGTCGCCCTCACCGTCGCGCACCTGCACCACGGCCTCCGGGAGACTACGGCCGACGAGGACCAATCATTCGTCGAGAACCTCGCCAAACGTCTCGGCCTGCCCTGCATCACGCAGCGCCTCGACGTACTGGCCCTTGCCGCGCGCGACAGCGTCGGCGTCGAAGAGGCCGCCCGCAACGCCCGCCGGCGGTTCCTCATCGACGCCGCTCGCCGAGCGGGCGCTCGCAAAGTCGCTCTCGGCCACACGGCCGACGACCGGGCCGAGACCGTGCTCTTCAACGTCCTCCGCGGGACGGGCCTCGAAGGCCTCGCAGCCCTCGGGCCGCGCGCGCTTTTACCCTCTCCCTCGACAAAATTGGCGCGGCGGGTCTCTGCACCCGCCGCGCCAAAGCGCGGGGCAAGCCCCGCGGCGAACTTCACCCACTCCCCCTCTCCCACGGAGGGGAGAGGGGGCGAGGCCATCGAGATCATCCGGCCGCTCGTGGACCTTTCGCGCGCCGAGGTCCGGGCCTTTCTGGAGGCGCGCGGCCAGGCGTGGCGCGAGGATGAAACGAACGAGGACCCGGCGTTTGCGCGCAACCGCCTTCGCCGCGAGGTGCTGCCGCTCCTTCGCGAAGCGGCCAATCCGAAAGTGGACACGGCGCTCCTGCGCCTGGCGGACCAGGCGTCCGACGCCGCAGATGTCCTCGCCGACGCCCTCGACGCCGCGTGGCGTGCTCTGGCGCGCGAGGTGTTCGAGCCCGCCGCGGGAGCGGCGGCGGGTGTGCCACATCCGGCCTTGCCCGGCCGTGCGAATGCCGATGAGAACTCGGCACGGCGGGGCGAGACCCGCCGTGGCACACGGGCAATCGTCATTGACGCCGACGACTTTGCTCTGCTTCGGCCCTGGCTCCAGGGGGCGATCCTGCGACGGGCCGTCGAGCGGCTGGGCGGGGGGTTGAAACACATGAGCGCCGAACGGACCCGCGCGGCCGTCGAGGCGCTGCTCTCGAAGTCTGTCGCGGGACCCGTCGAGTTGCCGGGCGGCCTTTCGGCCACCCGCCGCCGCAGAGCCATCCGCATCGGCCCGCGCGGAGCGGGGAACAGGTGATTGAACCGCAGAGATCGCAGAGAACGGCTTTTTCAGGAGATCGTTTCATAACTCCCCTCTCCCCTTGCGGGAGAGGGTTGGGGTGAGGGGTTCTGATCGGGTTGAGGCAACCGCCAATCGTTTTTTCTCTGCGGTCTCCGCGCTCTCCGCGGTGAATAACGTTGGGGCGGTTTCACCCGGCGCTACTCTCCGCTGAAAACCGGTTCGATGCTCACGAGCGCGCCATCGCTTGCGATCCGGCTCCGAAGCCCGTGGCCCGCAATCAGCGACCTGCCCGACTCGACGGACCACCCGCCGCCCGGGAGTGGGTGCGGCCCGTCTATCCAAAGCAGGCGCTGGTGCACGTGGGCGTCGGCATGGTCCTTGATCCAGAGGGACGCGTAATAGTGGTGGAGCAGCGCGGCCTCATACGCATCGAGCCCGTCGGAAACGTCAACCGCGGGGCGCTCGACGCGCAGCACGTTGGGGAAAACGCACCAGAGGCGGCGGCCCGGGCCGTCGGTGGAGCGGAACAAGATGACTTCAAACTCCGGCGTCACGGCAACGTACAGGCGCTCGGCCCGGCCGGCCGACCGGACGGCCGCCAGGCAGCGCTCGACGCCGTCGTCCGGAATCGCGTACGGCGCATACTTCACGCGCGGGTCGCGGCCCGCCTCGGCAACTTCGCGGTACTCGCGCGTGATTCGTTCCCGCTCGGCGGCGCGGTCCCGCCATGCCGCGACCGCCATCACGCCCAGGACGATCGCGCCGCCCACCACGAGCACGAGCACCAATCCCACGATGACGCCCCACACCCGCCTCCGCATTGCCGTTCCCCCGTCTCCGCTGTTCTCTGCGCTCTCTGCGTCCTCTGCGTTGAAAACCCACCGCTCCCCTTCGGGTCGCGGCTAAACATGCATGACGCCCGCGACTATTATGCAAGGATCGCGTCGAGCGCGCGGCGGAACGGGTCGCGGACGGTCTTGAGCCACTTCTCGGCCGCGTCGGCGCGCTTGCCGATGTCCTTCAGGCCCAGGTTCCCCGGCCCGCCTTGGAGGGTTTTCGATTTGAGATTCTCGACGGGGTCGCGGCTCGCGAGTTCATCCAGGTGGGCGGCGACCTCGCGGTACGCGTCGCGGAACGGCATCCCCTCGCCCACCAGTTCCAGGGCGCGGTCCGTCGCGAAGATCTCGGGGATGAATCCCT
>Ga0315288_10002016_pt1 | contig 26317 bp, 20 predicted proteins | sample YL17G11_20_MG_FD_203454 | JGI IMG/M metagenome (GOLD analysis project Ga0315288, IMG submission 203454) | Sediment microbial communities from Yellowstone Lake, YNP, Wyoming, USA - YL17G11_20 | ecosystem: Environmental > Aquatic > Freshwater > Lake > Sediment | place: USA: Wyoming | collected... | reverse complement strand
GAAAGATCAAGGCGAAAAAAAGGATTATTGCGATCGAGTACACCGTGTACTTTACTGCTTTTCTTGAGGATATTTTGTCCAAAGTTTCCATGATCTTGTGTTTTGGCAAGCTTTTTTCCGTCCGCGCTTGGTTTCCATTTATTTTGTTGCAGTTTTTCCTTTATTGACTTGTGTTTTCTATGTGTAGGTTTTCTGCACAAGAGTTTGTCAGTTTGCCCGTCGAGTCACATCACAGCTGACGCTCTTTGACTCTCGGTCTCATCATCCAACCACAAACAGAGCGAGGACAAAACTTAAGCCTTTTGCAGTCTGAACAATTGCTGGCTTGGCAGGAGATTCCGTTATTATGAATGTGTTTGAAGCCATCAAAGAACGAAGAAGCATCCGATCCTTCAAAGAGGAAGACGTCAAGGAGGAAGACATTGAGATGCTTATCGAAGCTGCAAGGTGGGCACCGTCTGCTGGGAACATCCAGCCCTGGGAGTTCATAATTGTGCGAAGGCATGATCTCAAGAAAGAGCTTGCTGAAGCCGCATTTGGTCAAGCGTTTGTGGAGGAGGCTCCAATTGTCATCGTCGTTTGTGCAGATGAGAATCGCTCTTTCCAAGGATATAGTGTTAGGGGAAAAACGCTGTATTGCATACAGGATACTGCAGCTGCTATTCAAAACATTCACTTGACTGCGCATTCTCTTGGCTTGGGAACATGCTGGATTGGAGCGTTCAGCGAAGGAGAAACAGCAAGAATCCTGAAAGTGCCGAATGGTGTAAGACCCGTTGCCATTGTTCCAATTGGATATCCTGCAGAATCACCAGCACCGCGGAATAGGCGGCCAATTAATCAAATAATTCATTATGAAGCCTTCTAACAACTGAAAGCGCAGCGTAGAGAAACGGTTATTGTGCTTTGTTATAAGAGTCTTTATTACTAACTCGAGATGCTCACTTCGAAATGTGGTGAATGAAGTTCTTCTAAGGCGTTTTCAAGGAATATTAGCCTTGCAAATGTGATAAGTGGATTCAGCGTGAAATCTTAATATCTTTACTAGTGCATTTTGTGCATGGGGCTTGCTTATTGAAGTACGCTGTGATTGCTGATTCATATGCGAAGATTGAAGCCACGACGAAAAGATTGGAAATGACTGACCTTCTAGTTGATCTCCTCAAAAAAACACCCAAGCAAGTCATAGACAAAGTTGCCTATCTGACTCAAGGACGAATATACCCTGATTTCGTTGGCGTCGAAATTGGTGTGGCAGAAAGACTGGCGATCAAAGCGCTTGTACGGGCATCTGGGGCTAGGGAAAGCGAGATAGAGGAAGACCTCAAAAGCACGGGGGACATTGGTGAGACAGCGCAGAGGTTTATTGCTAAGAAGAAACAGGTGTCCTTCTTTCAAGAGCCTCTGACGGTGGAGAGGGTTTACGAGGTTTTCGAAAAAATGGCAAATGCATCAGGCTCAGGCGCTGTTGATTTGAAGCTTTCTTTGCTGGCCGGACTATTGGCTGGTGCAGGGCCAAACGAAGCAAAATATGTGATGCGAACTGTAACTGGAAACTTGCGTTTAGGCATAGCAGACATGACCGTGCTGGATGCTTTAGCTATAGCTTATGGGGGCGGCAAAGAAGCCCGAGAATACGTTGAACGAGCATACAATATTTGCTCAGATCTTGGACGAGTCGCAAAAACTGTTGTTGAATTAGGGCTCGAAGGTGTCAAGAATTTCCAAGTTTCAATAAACCAGCCTATACGACCCATGCTGGCAGAACGACTTTCTTCGCCAGAAGAAATACTGGACAAGCTCGGCGGAAAATGTGCTGCCGAGTACAAGTATGATGGCGAACGTCTTCAGGCCCACAAGCAAGACGACGAGGTTAGATTGTACTCCCGACGATTGGAGAATATTTCTGGTCAATATCCAGATGCGATTGAACTGTTCAAGACTAATATTAAGGCGAAAGAAGCCATACTGGAATGCGAATGCGTTGCCGTTGACACTGATACTGGCGAACTGCGACCATTTCAGGAGCTTATGCATAGAAGACGAAAGTATGAGGTTAGTAGAGCGGTTGAGGATTATCCTGTTTCGCTGTTTATGTTTGAGATACTTTATGCTGATGGAAAAGATTTGACTCTAGAACCTTATCCTGAAAGAAGGAGGATGCTTGAAAAATTAGTCAAAGAGAGCGACCGTGTGAGAATAGCTAAGCAAACCAAGACTAGTAGTGCTTCTGAACTTGAGGCTTTTTTTCTGGAAGCTATCGCAAATGGTTGCGAAGGATTGGTCTGCAAGTCAGTTGCTGCTAGCTCCGTCTATCAGGCTGGCGCGCGTGGCTGGCTGTGGGTAAAATACAAGCGGGACTACAAAAGCGAAATGACTGATACTGTTGACTTGGTTATTGTAGGAGCTTTTCATGGGCGAGGAAAAAGAGCAGGAGTATATGGCGCACTGTTGCTCGCAGCTTACAACCGGGACGCTGATGCCTTTGAAACTGTGACAAAATGTGGGACAGGCTTTACAGATGAAGATTTGGCTAAACTTCCAAAAATGCTGCAGAAGCATGTTGCCACACGTAAACATTCGAGAGTGAGTTCACTTCTTGAAGCAGACGTATGGTTTGAGCCTGTCATAACTCTTGAAGTCTTGGGCGCAGAAGTGACTCTCAGTCCTATCCACACATGTGCAATGAACGTTATTCGCAAGGGCGGCGGACTAGCTATTCGTTTCCCACGCTTCACGGGACGCTACAGACTTGACAAAGCGGCCGAAGATGCAACTACAACTGGTGAGATCTTGGAAATGTATAAAAGGCAACTGAAGAAAATCGCTGAAAGCTAGAAAGAAAGAGAGTCAAGAATCGTTTCATAGCGTGTGCTGTTTCAGAGAGACTAAGAAGAAGGCTGTCAGTAATGCTAGTGACAGTAAGGCTTCATTTTCTTGTGGACCTAGGATGCAGTTGGGCATCGGTGCATTTTAGGAGAAGTGACTACATGAGCACAACTGCACGGGTCAATTGAGTTTGGCAGATTCTGCAGGGCCAGTCTTTCTCATCGGTGCTTCGTTTTTTCACCAAGACTTGGTTTGGTCTTCTTCCTTAAACTGAACACTGTGATGGTAGCGCCAACACCGGTCACTACGATTCCTGAAGGCAGCAAGTACGTGATTGGGTGTTCTGTTGTAAATGTGACCTTGCGAATATCGAGGCTGGATGGAGGATCTTTTCGATCGGGAAAAACATTACCTATCACAAATTTATAGGTACCGTTGAATTGTACTGTTCCTCCTACCTCATAGTACGACTTTGTGTTATTTTTGAAATACCATGATGGGTCAATTCCTCCTTCGTCATGCGTGATATTCTTGTCAAGAAAATTCAGTATTGTCTCCTCCCCCTGTGTCTGGGGTTTTCCTAGTTTGCAGAGATACATCGTCGTGTTGCCGCGCGAATCAGTTATGTTAACTCCAACATAAAGAACGGCAAAACCTGAAAATTCCTCATCAATTTCGAATAAGCCTTGTCGCCATTCGGCGCCTTGAGTGAAATAGACATAAAGAAAGTCGCCTTTGACAAGATTCGCGCTAACGTTCCACGAGTTCTTGACATAAGCAACCCTCACTCCTGGAAAGTCAGATGACGGTTTTACGAGGCCGCTTGAGCCTATCATGACTATTCCAGCAAGGATAGTGACTAGGCCTATAGCAAGGAACCATTTTCTCATAGGTTTTCCTCTTGTTTAACAAATGCATCATAATATTTAACCTTTTGACTGAGTATGTTGTGTTGAATAGTGCCTGCTTGGAGACCAATGTTGAGTAAAAGCTAATATATTCTGCTCTGTACTTTTGTTTCTTGAAGTGTGTGCGTGCATGAGCTGGATACTTTCTGAGAAGTGGCTTTGGATAATAGTTCTTGGTCTAACAGCTGTCTTGGTAGGGCCTCTTTTGATTATCTGGTTCATTCTCTACTTGCCGGGTGAATTGAAGGTTGTTGCCACAATCCTTATTATTATCGGCTGGGGTGTTGCAGCTGGATATAAGGATTGGCTGCAGAACAAGCGTCGTGAAGAAGAGAGTCGCCGTAGAGAAGTGTCGTCCTCCACTTGAAACCTAATTCCAATACTCTGTCTGCTATGCTGTTTTTCGTCTTGTAAATGTTCCCATTAGTGCTGCAAGAATCGTGCCAATGGAGAACAGTAGTAGGACGAAGGTTGCGGGTTTCAAAATGAACCATACTCCTGGAATCTCCAGATACGGCACTATCCACAAATAGTCTATGATCCAATAGATTCCTCCGCAGAACAGAACTGAACCAATGGCTTTTCCTACGGAGATTTCTAAAGATTGCCTGACTCCAATTACAAGCGCGAGTATCATCCACACATTCGTTACAATAAACATGGCCATTCCCCATTGTACAGACTGATTACTGAATATCAGCGGTAAGAAGACCTGCAACGCCACGGGTACGTAAGCGAATGCCACAACCGGAGCCACTTCATTAAACTGTCTCTTGCTACCCAGAAGCTTGGCTCCTACGACATAAATCAAAGTGCTAAGAATGAGCCACTTCATAATAGCGATACCTACATAAATCAGTGGGTAGGTGAAAATGGATATGTCAAATGTTACTTGGCCAAGGAGAAGAACTTTGAATACAGCGTCAAAAGAATTGTTTGTTTTTGTCAAAGTGAGATTATATATGCCAAAACCTAGTCCACTGAGAATGTTGACTGCTATTAGAAGCCATACTCCCTGCGACAGCGATTTCGGTTCAATGCTGACAGCTTTAAACAACGAAGAGTCTAGTTTAAGAGCTCTCAGACACTTGCCCGCAAATGTCTCTTTCAATGGTCTAGGCCATTCTACCCCCACAAGGCCACCTATGATTCCCAATACGAATCCAATAATGAATCCTCCTCCGATAGGCATGCTTAGCATTGAGCAGAGAATAACCAAATAGCTCAAGCTCACCTGTTTCTTGGGCTGTACAAATAACAATATGCCACATAGCAAGTTAATGGCAGCGATAATGAGCCAAAGAGCCAGCCATAAATTTTCTGCGTAGCCAGGGATGCCGAGGCTGATACGTGCCCAGAAGGATGTGGCTCTTAAGGAAGTCGTGTTGAAAGAAGTGGCGTTTATGCTAGTCATGTTGAATAGTTGGGTGACTGAGGACACAGGATACGAACTTAACACGATAGGTGAACCGGTGTAGGCGATCCATAGGCCATTTAGAATAATCAAGATAGCTCCAACTATTGATAATATGAAAACAATCGATTGTCCCTTTGCAGACAAGCTTATTCCCCACCCTTATACCTGTAGGTTTAGGGAGTTATTTGGTCTGAAATATTTAAGGCTTTGTAGAATGTATTTTTCGCTCTGTAATGATCAGAAAAGTAAAGTCTACCATTGTAGTTTGTTAGTCTGTTTCTTTAGAAGAGTTTGAGTCAAAACTGCTGCAACTAAGCAGATCAGCGAAGCTGTGAGCAGTATAAACCAACCAAACCCAGCTCCCCAAGTCCAAGATTGGTTATTTCCCCAGAAACCAGCAATTGCACTTCCTGGAACAACAGAAATGTCTAACGGCATCACATTATTGAACTTGGTAAGTATGGGCTGGGCTTGTGTAGCTAAGGACAGAGGAGTGATGAGAAGCACGATCCCTCCTATCGTTGCAATGACCCATAAGTAGCTGAAAAAGGGCTTTCGGACAATCGAAAGTACGGTCAAAGCTAGCGCCAAGATTGTTAGGGCAATTCCTACGGTCGTTATAATCATAGCAGTATTGAAAAGGGAAGCTAGGCTGTCTATGTCTGTTTCATTGGCATCAAGCTCCTTAAAAGAAACCACTGTTGATATGTTCATTCCAGTATCAGTTGCCGTGACCGTTTGGAAAGGCATGTAGTCGGCGGTTTTTGTTGTGTTGCTCGTTATTTGCAGCGTCTTGGACGTTCTAATGCTCCACCAAGGCGTGATTAGTGCAATGGCAGAGAATACAAGGGAAACTATTAGGCAGATTACGGGAATCCAGTTCTTTGAAACATTCATTTTTTCCGCTTCCTCTTCGATCATTGTTAGATTTTTTTTATAAGTGTTTCGCTATGGTCTTGATGGTCAAGATGATGACATCCAAAGAAGAGTTATCTATGATAGAGATGGCAGGCCACCATCTGCCCCTTGCCTAAATCGACAAGAGCTGGCTCTTTCGTTCGGCAGATGTCTCCGATATACTTGGGGCAGCGAGTGTGGAATCTGCAGCCTGATGGTGGGTTTATCGGGCTTGGTATTTCTCCCTTTATTACAACTTCAATGCGTCTTGAGGTTGGATCTGGCAATGGGACTGCCGCTATTAGAGCTTGAGTATATGGATGCAAAGGTTCCAGGATTACGTTGTCCACGTCTCCCATTTCCATTATCTTTCCAAGATACATAACAGCCACTCTGTCACAGATGTGCCTTGCAAGTGCTAGGTCGTGCGTGATGTAGAGAAACGCCACTTGGTACTTGTTCATTAGGTCAACCATGAGGTTCAGAACTTCAGCTCTGATCGACACGTCAAGCATTGAGACTGGCTCATCGGCAACTATGAACTCAGGACTAAGGACCAATGCTCTTGCCGTGGCAACTCTTTGTCTTTGCCCACCGCTCAACTCATGGGGAAATCTATCCGTGTATTCCTCAGGAGGAACCAATTGAACATCTTCAAGAGCTTTCCTTACTCTAGTTTTGAGTTCTTTTTCATTGCTTATTCCTTGTATCTGCAGAGGTTCTGCTAGAATGTTAAAGACGGTCATTCTTGGGTTGAGTGACTCGTATGGATCTTGAAACACGATTTGCATCCGTTTTCGGATAGGTTTCATTTTGCCTTCTGAAATTCTTGTTATGTCCTCTTTGCCTAGGAGTATCTTGCCACTTGTTGGTTCTATCAGCCGTAGCAACATTCGCCCTGTAGTCGTCTTCCCACTGCCACTTTCTCCTGCCAGTCCAAAAATCTCGCCTTTCTTGATTTCAAAACTTACTCCATCAACGGCGCGTACGTAGATTTGTTTTCGAGAGACGAGAGAGCTGAGGAAGCCCCCGCTAACGGGAAACCACTTCTTGAGATTTTCAGCTTTCACCAAAGTTTCCTTCAACACATTTTCCTCCTATTTCTTCGTCACCAAATGACATGAAACAGAATGCAGTTTTCCGACGGATACCAGCTCGGGGTCTTCTTTCTTGCAGATGTCCATGGCAAACTGGCATCGTGGATGGAATCGGCATCCTGTCGGTGGATGCAGCAAATCTGGTGGTGTACCTGGAATAGACTGCATCTTGATTCTTTGTTTTTCATTTATGTTGGGGAACGCCCCAATCAACCCCCGCGTGTACGGATGCAATGGCTCTTTGAATATGGAAATTACATCACCATACTCCACGACCTTTCCAGCATACATAATTGCCGCTTTTTCGCATACTTCAGCAATGATTGATAAATCGTGAGTGATTAGAATCATGGCGAGGTTCAGTTTTTCTTTCAACTCCTTAAGCAGCTTCAAAACCTGAGCTGCCACGATCACATCTAACGCGGTTCCTGGCTCGTCTGCGATTACCATTTCAGGGTTGCAGGCCAATGCCATTGCTATCATGGCACGCTGTCTCATACCTCCGCTGAACTCGTGTGGGTAGTTTTCGACTCGTGTAGGATTGATTCCCACTAGCCCAAACAGTCGTCTGGCTCTCTCCATTGCTTCTCTCTTTTCTACATCCGGTTCGTGTAGCATTACTGCTTCCACAATCTGATCGCCAACTTTTTGGACAGGGTTCAGGGCATTCATGGCTCCTTGAAATACCAATGAAATCCCTTTCCATCTTATCTGGTCACGCATTTCGTCTTCCGTATATTTGGCAAGGTCAATTTTGTTGAACAGGATTCTGCCTTCGATGATTCTTCCGTTGGAAGGCAATATTTTCAGCACAGACAGTGCTGTCGTGGTTTTTCCGCATCCAGATTCACCTGCAAGGCCCATTGCTTCTCCTTTCTCGACCTGAAAGCTAACGCCGTCAACTGCTTTGACGTATCCTCTCATTGTTTGAAAGTAGGTTCTGAGACCCTGAACTTCGAGTACTGCCATATCACATCAGCCTGTTCTTTTGGTTTTTTATAACCAATTTGGCTTGACATTAAGACAGATGATAAATTTAACCTTTTGGATGGATGTTGGCACTGCTTCTATCATAACATTTTTAGCGCGCGCTAATATGTTCATAGTCTTCGGGGTTTGCTATGCGTTGGCGATCGATAGGAAAGAATGTTGGATCAGAAACTTTGGTTTCGATTGTGACGGATTTTTTTTCTGAGAGGGGTTTCGTTGAAAGAAAAGCGTTGAGTGGCAACAAGAAAAAACAGATGGAATTTGAGGCGCATCGAGATGGCCGACTTAGAAGCGTTAAGGTGACAGTCTTCTATTTTCAAGATGGTTTTGAGATCGAGTTTGCGTCTGGCGAGAGTTTAGTGGCTCTCGCGAGGTTAAGTGCTCTTACGGCTCCATTTGCTGGGGGGTTTTTCTTGAGGGACAAATTGAAACATGCAAACCCGAGTTTCTTCGAAAGGTTGGAAGCCGACTTCTGGGATTTTGTCGATATGAGAATCCGCCTAGAACAAAGAGACACAAAAGCTTAAATCCAATACATTTCTCCCATTAAAACAGGGTGATGCAATTTGGGCCTCAGAAAGTATATTGCAAAGAGGATTGGGTACTCGCTTGTATTGCTGGTTCTGGTGATGACTCTTAACTATATTATTTTCATGATTATGCCTGGGGATCCGACGACCATGTTCATTAACCCTGTCAAGAAAGGCAACGCAAGCGACGTTGAGGACCAGGTGCGTAGACTTAGAGAAATGTGGGGTATCAACGACCCGCCGATGATGAGGTATCTCAAATATATTAGGAACATGCTCACTTGGAATTTTGGAATCACTTTTTCAGAGAGATCTCCTGTGGCTAATGAAATGGCCTGGCGTTTGCCTTATACGTTGATACTTATGGGAGGTTCGACGGTTTTTGCAATCCTACTTGGAGTGTCATTGGGGGCGCTTGCGGCTCATAGGAGAGGTGGTAGGTTTGACGCTGTGGCAGTCTTGAGTTCGCTTGTGTTATACTCTTTGCCAACCTTCTGGATGGGGATGTTGTTCATCTTAATATTCTACGTTAGCCTGGGATGGTTCCCACATGCATTTGCATATCCTTCAGAATGGGCGCTACATTGGCCAATCCCATTTACTATGTCATCGTCTTCCACTGGACTGATGGGAGTAGTTATGACAGTGAATCCCAGCGGTCTATGGGAATATTTGATGGGGTATTTGCGACATGCTTTTCTGCCTACGTTTACACTGACGCTGTTTCAGTATGGAGGCTTTCTTCTTCTGACGCGCGCTACGATGGTTGAGGCACTTACGGAAGACTATATTGTAACGGCGAGAGCCAAAGGGGTGTCAGAAACCAGCGTGGTTTTTAGACATGCATTGAAGAACGCTTCGCTGCCTCTAATAACGAGTGTCGCATTATCCTTTGGATTTCTGCTTTCAGGTGCGATAATAACTGAGGGAGTATACTCGTGGCCAGGACTTGGAAGGTGGATTTTTGACGCTATAGGAAGGAAAGACTACAACATTCTTCAGGCCGTCTTCTATATAATAGCTCTTTGCGTTATTCTTGCAAACTTCATTGCAGACTTGCTGTATGGAATTATTGATCCTAGGATTAAGTATTGAGATGTTGAGGAATACAAATGCCAGGAATTAAAGAAAGCGTTGTAATGTCCTTGGTGAGCCTTAAGCGATTTGTGATGATCTTTGCGCGCAACGGGAGAGGAATGGTAGGCTTGATTATCATCGCACTATTTGCCATTATGGCTTTGGGTGCACCATTGCTGACCCCGTATGATCCGGTTGGAGACAAGTACATCACGGGGGCTTATTCTGCCCCAGGGTGGTTGACCTATATTCCTGCTGCTCTTGGCGGAATGCCAGGCGCTGCCTCGAACATGATGGCGGGTAATAACTCTCAATTTACGAATGGGCTTTCAGGATGGAACTACACTGAAACGCCTCATTCATCTGTTAGTTATTCGCCGAGTGTTGGAGATGCAGAAAATGGAAGCGCGAAAATCACCTTCAAAAGGAATGAAACAGGCGTGGCGTATGGAGCCGTGTCGGTTGAGTTATACCAAAGGTTTAACTTCCCATTTGCTGCCAGCCCGCGAAAATTCATTGGGAATATATCGGTGTTGACAGAAGGAACAAGTTTGCCTGGACTTTATATGTCTTGGGAATGGACCAATAAGTCGGCTGGAGAGGGACGCGAAATCAATGTCACCAAAAACGTGCTGGACGTACCGGTTATCATCTACACATTCTTGCAAAGAGTCTCTGACGGGAAGAGGTACGCTATGTGGCCTTACCAGGGGCAAATAGCGGATGGAATGGAACTCATTGTCGAGCTAAGCAACACAGTGCCTAAGCCTGCGAAAATATTCGCCGTAACAGACAGGTGGATTACATCCAGTCAATGGGTTGCAGACTCTGACGTTATCAAGTATCCTAACGTGAGTGAGAATAGCCGAACGGTTTTTGATCCAAAACTAGTGCCTGGAGACTTTATCCTCGGGATCAACATGACTTTCAGAGATACCAATAGGACTAAACCTGTCGAAACTTCAATATACGTTGATGACTTTCGCGTTTTTCTGGCAGGAAGAATCTGGGGGATTTTGGGTTCAGATCACTATGGTTCCGACTTGTGGTCACAGCTCGTCTATGGGGCAAGAATATCCCTTTACGTCGGTTTGCTTGCCTCGATTCTCAGTGTGGCATTAGGCCTAATCGTAGGCTTGGCTGCGGGTTACCTAGGAAGACACACAGATGAATTGTTGATGAGGTTTTCCGACATGCTTCTGGTCATACCTACGTTGCCTCTCTTGATCGTCCTAATGGCAGTCTTGGGTTCGAAGCTAGAAAACCTAATCCTTCTCATAGGACTCTTGGGGTGGATGGGTTTTGCAAGAGTTGTCAGATCTCAAGTGCTTAGTCTCAAGGAGAGACCGTTCGTAGAGGCAGCCAAAGCTGTGGGAGCAGGAAAGATTCACATAATGACTAAGCACATATTGCCTAACGTTGTTTCCCTAGTCTATGTCACGCTTGCGACTTCGGTGCCTGGGGCTATTGTCTCGGAGGCTGCACTAAGTTTCTTGGGATTCTACGATCCTAACAAAATGTCTTGGGGCAGAATGCTGTATGAAGTTCAGGCAAACGGAGCAGCTCAATACTGGTGGTGGGTGGTTCCTCCAGGCCTATGCATAGCAATCTTGGCAGTTGCGTTCATACTGTTGGGGTTCGCCTTGGATGAAGTTTTTAACCCAAGGCTTAGAATGCGTCGCTAAACCCCCTTTTTCTTATGTAACTATTTTCCATAAAGCTTTTAAATATGCGTTTACCCTATTTCTAACGTATAAAATTAGGGAGAAAGGAAAAATGCAAGATAAAAAATTAGTTATGGTTTCGACAATTGTCGCGCTACTGATGGTTTCGATGGCTTTTACTCCTGCGATAGCTTTCATATACCCAAGCACTCCCCCAGGCGGAAAGGGAGATAACCTGTTTGAGCTTGATGGCCCGCATATTGATCAGATCTTGATCAAGAAGTATGCGGAAACTGGTGCCGAATTTCAGGCTTTGCAGGCTGGCGAAATCGACATTACTGACTGGGGTCTAACAGCGACGTGGAAGGCTACTTTCGAGGCCGACCCAACCGTTCGCGTTGCGGATTACGGTGGCGAAGCTGGCTACTACACGGTCAACTTTAACCACAACGACAACCCATTCCTTGGAAATCCACAAAACGCGTTGTATGTGAACCCAAGAACTCCGAACCCCACTGCTGTCATTTCGCTGAGACAAGCCTTCAGTTACTTTATCGACCGTGTTGCTTTGTGCGCCGGTCCAGGTGAGGGCTTGTTCGCACCGATCTTCACGCCCATCCCAGCATATATGACCGACTGGATTCACCCACAAATCAGATATGGTGGTGCACTCGATGCACTAACCTACAATCCAAGCACGGCTGATCCGGACCCTATTACGGTCGCAGCCGACTTGTTGACTGCTGACGGCTTCAAGATGGGAGGCCCAGACGGCAAGCGTTACTGGGATAGGAATGACAACGACGTCTACGATGCGGGTCTTAATGAAACCCTCAACATTGTCATCTACTCTAGGTTGGATAATTTGAGAAAGGGTGCGGCTGACCTGCTGTGCGCTGGTTTGGACAATGCTGCAATTAAGGTTGCCTATACAAGGTCTCAGGTTACAGGTGGTGTCGCTTGGCAGAAGGTCATGGTAGAGAAAGACTACCACATATACACTGCAGGCTGGATCTTCATCGGTCCAGACCCAGACTTCCTGTTCGACCTGTACAACTGGGACAACTACTATCACCCAGAAGACCCACCGAACTTTGGCGCAATCGGAGTGAACGACCCGCTGCTTCAAACATACTCTTCGGGCATAAAGTTAGCCACGAGCCTTGAAATTGCTCTGAACAAAACTTTGTGGTTCCAAGTGCGGTTTGCTGCTACGGCGTGCGAGATTCCGTTGGGCTCAACTGCTTCACCTAAGGCTTACAAGAAGTTTTACACAGGTGGCAATAACGGTGTCCCAATCGGCGGCGATGCTGAAGACAAGTACCGAGGCAAGATGTGGACTCACTTTGTCAACGAGAAAGGTATAGGTGAGAACAGCTGGTGGACAACGCTGAACGCATATCCAGCAAATACAGGTGAAGACGACGTTGGAATGTACTACGGTGACGGCGCCATGACCATGCGCTATGGCTGGAAAGATAACACGATGCCTGAGACTTTGAACCCAATGTACTCAAGCTGGTACTGGGAAAGCGAACTCTACGGCAGAGTGTACGACGGCCTAGGCGCCAGGGACCCAATGACCAAAGGCCCAGTTCAAGTGCCACAGTTGGCTCAAAACTGGACGGTTAGCCCATGGATTGACCCGGCCGACCTAATCACAAAAACGAAGATTCGGATGATCATACAACCTTGCGTACTCTGGAGTGACGGCGTTAAATTAACCGTTGAAGACGTCATCTACACGTTCATTGACATGCCCAAAGAACTACTCGCTAAAGGCTGCCCAGACGTTTGGTGGCAACCGACAGTCGACCAGATCGCTGGCTTCTATAGACTAGACTGGCAAACGGTCGAAATATTGATGAAGACCGCTGCAATCTGGTCCATGAACCAGATAATCGGCAACATCATTGTCCCCAAGCACATATGGCAACCATACATTGCAACGCACACTGTCGCAGAGATTTCAGGAGACTTCTCTGACGAGCCAGCCATGCTCGTAGGCACAGGCCCATTCCTGTACATTGAGAACACGCCAAGCACTGCACTAATGAGGAGAAACCCACTGTACATGCACACCATACAGAACGTTGGCAAGATATGGGTACACGAGTACGGCGATGTGTATGCATACACATACGCAAATGGAGTGACTACAACCGCTGTACCACTCTCGACGCAAATATCGCCTGCCAAAGTCAAGGAAGTCGCCGGTGTTGGCACTGTAGACATAGTTGTTCCAGTGACGAACCTGAACCTGAAGTTCAACAATATCGAACACATTGTCATCAAGGTATGTCACGAGGATGAATGCTTGCCTAATTGCACAGGCGAGACGTTGGCCGACGTGGTGGTTAACTTCGCTCCAGGTGAAACAAAACTTTGGACATTCAACAACAAGGTTCTTCCGAAAGGCTTCTACTATATCTGCATAAGCATTGAGATAGTCGGTGGACCAAAATATGTTTGGGTTCACGCAGAGCTTGACCCGTCGCTGTGGGACATGATCCTAGGTCCAGCATGTTTCGGATGGAGATTCGCTATAACTGTTCCAGGTGACGTGAACGAAAACCGCGTAGTAAACATTCAGGACATCGCGATCGTTGCACTTTCATTCGGAACACTGGTCGGTGGCGCAGGATACAACCCAACAGCAGACTTGAACCGCGACGGAAAAGTCAACATAGTTGACATTGTCCTCGTGGCTCTCGACTTCGGTTGGACTTGCCCAATATAACAATCGCAAACCAGAAAACAAACCAATTTCCCCTTTTATTTTGTTTTATAAAAAACAGGATTGAATAAGGCGGAACCTTATTGCATCGCTACGACGATTCGCCTTCACAGAATCTTGTGTGCTTTTTGTTGTTAATTGAAAAGGAATGAATGTTCTTGATGCCTTGGTTGTTTTGTGTGGCTCATCTTTTCGCCTTTGGAATATTGCGAAATCAAATAGAAGATAATTCCGCAACCCTTAAATGAGGACTTAGCGAACATTACTATTGCTGAAATAAAGAGAGAAAGGAGAAGGAAAGAAATGCTAAAGAGAATATCCTCTATAATGCTTGTTGCAATGCTTTTGATAGGAATGGCTGCAATATTCCAGCCCACAGTTAAAGCCGTTGGGCCAGAAATATACATTGACCCAGCCGCTACAGTGATCGACACCGACTCTTATCATTTAGGCGACACATTTGACGTATACGTGAGTGTCAAGGAAGTTGTTTTGATGTTTGCTTACGAGTTCAAAGTAACATTCAACAACGACACGTTACAACTCATGAGCGCAACCCGCCCAGTAGGTAACTTCTTGCAACCCGTTGACCCATCAAAAGAGTACGTGGTAATGTGGAACTTGATGGTTGAAGGCGGCACTGCACCAGTTCAAGATGCTTACTTTTCCTACACATTGATGAACCCTGAAGTTGGAAGGAACGGCACAGGCGTAATTGTGAAACTGACTTTCAAGATACTGGTTGAGCCTCCATGGATGGGTGAAATTCTGAACTCATTCGATATCTGGGGCACAGTTTTGGTCAACACAAAGGCAGAAGCATTCGACCACACTGTTACCGACGGAACCTACGAGTACAACTATTTGCCCCCAGCCTACACTGAATACTTGTCTCTTAACAAAACGACAACCGTGATGGGTATTGGTTCACCAATTGTTGGAACACCAAACGCATTCTTTGACGTATTCGTCAAAGTGAACGCCCTCAACTACAATCACTGGTGTGTTGCTATCGAGTTCAAACTGTCTTATAACTCCACACTGATAGACTATGTTGGCATCGCTGTTGACCCATGGCTTACTGCATTCGGCACGATTTATCTGGTTCCCGTGATTGAAGGCCCCGGCTCCATACACACGGCAGTCGTGTTGCTGCCACACAGCTCACCACCGAGTGTTTGGAACAACCCAATTTCTGGCACTGGTCACTTAGTGAAGCTAACCTTCGAAGTGATCTACGAGAAAGCCTTCCCATGGACAGACTCATGCGTGCTGGACGTCCATGACACCAAGTTCGTAGACAAACTAGCTAATGAAATAGACAATCCTATATCTGACCAAGATGGTCTGGTGACTGTCAACGGCTTCATCCTCGGCAGACAACTTGACATGTACACTCAGTATCCTGGTCCATGGGGTGGACAGGGTCCAAACAGCCCGAGTGACATGTTCTGGCCGCAGAAACAGGTAGAACTGTATGCCAACGTGACATACAACCTCTGGCCTGTTCAGAACAAGATCGTTGCCTTTGAAATCCACAACGCACTTGGCGAAATCGTCACCATAATCACAGCAGTGTCTGATGAATTCGGTGTTGCCCACACAAGCTACCGCATACCCTGGCCATGCTTCGACACCGAAGCCCTGTTCGGCATATGGACCGTAGTAGCCACAGTGGACATCGCATGTATCGTTGTCAACGACACGATGCAGTTCCACTTTGACTACCTGATCGACTGGGTGAAGGTGACAACCGACAAGACTTACTACGAGCACGGCGACGTTATCACCGTAACAGTGGAGTACCAGACGTACGCAATCCAGCACTACGATGTTTTGTTCACGTGTGTTGTAAACGATGAGCTGAACTACCCGATAGGCATGATGTACAAGCTAGTTGTAGTCGGCGACCTTGACATGATACTGTGGTGCACGTACGCCAACGGGACAATCACGTTCGACATTCCGATACCTAAATATGCAGCCGCAGGCGTCGCAACCCTACACATCAACGCGTTGAGCGACTTCCCATGGTTCGGTGGAAGCGCATGGTGTGAAGAGTTAACCAAAACAATCAACATACTAGCACTATAAGCATGCAGTCAAGAAGGAAACTCAACTTTCCCTCATTTTTTTGTTCTCAACTAATCCAGATGAAATTCTGAAGAAAGTAATATTCCGGATCTTGATAGAATTATGTTCCACAAGAAATATAACGCCGATTAACCGACTACACTACGAGGGAGAAGTGTAAATGAAGAGAAGACTCTATGTGCCGCTTCTATTAATCTTCTGCGTAGTTGCAGCCGGCTTCATAGATAGAGCGCACGCAGTGGACTTTGTAATAGCTGTAGAAACTGACAAGGCTACATATGTGATGGGAGAAGTCGTTTACATTACTGGAAACCTGACGCTCAACGGTGAATCCGTTCCAGACGCGCTAATAGGCTTGCAGGTCAACGACCCTGTCAATCCGTACGTTTTCAGAACGCTGTACACGGGTCAGACACCACCAGAACTCATAGGTGACCTCAATGGTGATGGTCGCGTGAATATCATTGACATCGTAATAGTAGCCAAGGCATTTAGTTCAGTATTGGGAGACCCAAATTGGGATCAAAGAGCAGACATAAACGGAAATAACGTGGTCAACATAGTCGACATGGTCGTGGTTGCCCTTCACTATGGAGAAGTGTGGGGAGGAAAGAGAGACGTTAGAGTGACTGATGTCTTCATTGCCGACTCGATGGGGAACCGCGTAACCACTGCAAGAAAAGGAATATCTTACAAGATATGGGTGAACTTCACTGGTCGCGATGCCAGTGTTCCACTCAACACAACGATTGGCGTCACCGTATATGACAGCACTAACGTTCCAAGATATGCCTTGTCTTCAAGAGTGGAAGTAGTGCCAGGAGGAAACTACTACGTTCTTTTCGAATGGAGAGTGCCGGACGAAGCAGAACTTGGAGCTGCAAAGGTCTACGCAAGTGCCTACAGTGCTCTTCCACAGAACCAAGGTCATCCATACTGCCTCGAGAAATTCGGCGCGTTTAACATAGTTTCCTCACTCAGTTTAAGCTTAGCCGCAGAAGCGATTATTACTCCAATGCAAGCACCAACAAACTATAGCAGTTCCTTCCGCCTTCCTGCAACTGGCGCACTCCTAGGTAACTACACGGTGTATGCATCCTCATTCTACATCTATAATCTTGTAGCCTTGATAGCGTTCGATAGCACTAGTTTCGAAGTGACACCCTAGTCTGAAGAAGGCTGCTGCATCTCGATGTCACCCTTTTCTTTCAATGGTTTTTACACCTATGTGTAAAAAATGAAGTTGGAATATCCGAAGAGAGCATCCGACATAGTAATATTCGTGAATACGGAATACTTGTTAAAGAATTCTGCGATATTGCATAGCTTGATTACGATGAGTACTGGGGAGAGAAAGAAAGCAGTTACACTTGCTTTAATGGCAGTTTTGCTTATTGCATTTCCGAACATTAAGAATGCTTGTTCTGTAAGCTCCGGTGCAACCATTGACCTATTCACAAGCAAGGAACCCTACAGCGGCAGAGGACGAAACGTGCAGAGCGACGCGTTCGGACCTGAGGAAAGTGTCGTTCTGCATGCGCTGGTAACATACGACAACACGCCTGTTCAAGCCCTTCCTATCGCATTTCACATAGTAACTCCTAGTAACGCCTCTTTCAGCCTCTCAACACTTACTAATGCAAGTGGAATCGCAACAACGAGTCTGACGATACTGACGCTTCCTATAGGCGTGAACGAAAGTGACATTTTTGGGAAATGGTCTATTTCAGCGAACGCACTTGTCAACAACACACTCGTTCAGGACACATTAGCTTTCAAGGTAGACTGGGTCGTAAAGTTGCTCTCAGTCAGAACGATAGACAATGATCTCAATCATCGAACATCCTTTGGAAGAGGAGGAGATGTAGGACTAGAAGTCGCTCTGAGAAGCATTGCCATGACCACAAAAAACACCACAATCGCTATCGTGATCCAAGACGAATTTAACGCCCCCGTTAGCTTCACTGAGATAAACTATTTCAGCGTGCAGCCAAACGAGAAACTGATTCTCGCATATTTCAAATTGCGAATCCCGTCTTGGGTCATCCCTGGAAACGCAACCATTTTTGTAACCGCATTAACCTTACCCGGAGGAAACAACGGCGTTCCATATTGCCCATCCGTATCAACACACTTCTTGGTTTCACCTTACGAACCTATAATGCTCGACTTTCACGATGCGGCTGTAGTGAATGTTGTGTCTTCTGTAGGATCTGTTGAACGTGGTCAACCTCTAACAGTGAATGTCCTTGTTGGAAATGAAGGAACCGCGACCGAATCTTTCAACGTCAATGTATATGTTGGCAACACATTGGTTAGCACTCAGCAAGTTACAGAACTCCTGTCACACTCAAAGCAGTCATTTGACTTGAACGTTGACACTTCGGCTCTTGATATCGGGAACTACACAATATCCGCTTCTATTCCCAGCTTAGCCAACGAGGCAGATACAACAGACAATCTCTTCATCAGCGCATCAATCGAAATTAAACCTTACAACCCTCCAATCGTTCATAACGTCGCAATAACCAATGTGAGAATATCCAACTCGAGCGTTTCCCAGGGTGAACTGCTCCAAATCAGCGTTAACGTTAGCAACAAAGGAACAGAAACAGAGACCTTCGATGTAAGCACATACTACAGCTCTTCATTGATTGAAACCATCTTGATACAAGCCCTTCTACCTAACACTTGCATGACTTCATTTATTGCATGGAACACAAGCCTCGCAAACGTGGGATTCTACGAGATTAGCGCTAATGCCGAACTTCCTGACGACGTAGATTCTTCAGACAACACTTTTGTAGCTGGTCTCGTTGAAGTAAGGATCAAACCCCCACCTATTCACGACATTGCGGTTTCAAACGTTTTTTCCTCAGCCTTAAAGGTGTATATCGGAGACGATCTGAATGTCAACGTTACTGTCAAGAACAATGGAGATCAAGCTGAATCTTTCAATGTTCTCCTATCCTACGATAACAATAGCATTGGAACATTACGCGTCAACGCGTTAAGCGTAGGCGCTGAACATATTCTGGCCTTCAACTGGGCGACGACCACGATTCCAGAAGGAAACTACACTTTGACAGCTTTCGCCGAACCTGTTTCCGGCGAAACGAATACAACTAACAATACTTTCATCTACGGCACTATACGCTTCGTAGCGTCACCAACATCCTATGCTGCTCTGGCCTGGTTCAATTGGACTGTGTTGCTGCTCTTAGCCTTGCTGATCGTTTTGTGTCTCCTCTGGTTCGTTGTCCGCCGAAAAAAGAAGAAGAGCGAAGAAACATTTTATTCAGGTTGGGTCGCATGGTACTATTGCTGCGATCCTGAACGTAGACTCTCCAATACTGATAGTCTGCGAAAAAACCTCAAAGAAATATAGCAGCGAAACGCAGCCAAAGGTTTCCAATACTTTTAAATCGTTAAGAACTAATCAAAATAGATTCCTGGAGAGGAGAACATCATAAAGGCGTCAATTCGAAAAATCGCGGTTTGTCTCATACTGGCATTGATGGGCCTCTCTTTTTTTCTTCCAGTCAGAAAGATCTCTGCTTCCGGAACAAAACTATTCTTAGACCCGCCGAGCGTGGTGGACGGCACTTATATTGCGGGAAGCAACGTTACGGTGACTTTTGCGGTGACTGATGTCGCAGATCTTGTTGCATATGAGGTCAAGATCCACTACAACAATACTGTGCTGAACGTGATTAACGCAACTCGACCAATAGGCAGTATTTTGGAGCCACGAATAAGTCCAAACAACTGGTTTACTCCAAAGTGGGAGCTCAAGAATGACTTTAACGCCACGCACGGCAGAATATGGTTAAGCCTAACGTTGCTGTCGCCTGAAACAGCGAGAAGCGGAAGTGGACCCTTGGCGAGAATAACCTTCCAAGTCCTGAGCACAGGCGAAACAGCAATAACACTAGAAGAGACAAAACTGGTAGACAAATCAGCAAACGCCATTACGCATGAAATCCAAAACAGCTACTTCAACAACGACGCACCTCCCGCACCACCTCCACCAATTCACGACGTGGCAGTGCTGGATGTAATGCCCGCTTCCTCACAAACATACATAGGAGACATTCTAGAAGTCACGGTTGCCGTCTTGAACAAAGGAAACACAAGCGAGTCCCTCAGCATCATCCTATACTGCAACGACAATTTCGTAGCCATCGAGCAAACAAAAGACCTGAGAGCTGGTGCCGAATACGCGCTAATCTTTCACTGGAACACAAGCAACATCGCCGAGGGAAACTACACACTGAAAGCTCTAGCAGTACTCATCCCCTACGAAGCAAACACGGAAGACAACACCAACTCCAGCAACAGAATACAGATGGTACCCAAACCAGCGTCCGTCGACTTTTCAACAAACTGGCTCGACTGGCTCCTAGTCATACTCTTGGCACTGTCCATAGCTCTCCTGATCCTCTGGTTCCCATTTAAGAGAGACACGAAAAAACGCGGATCTAGCAACCCTGACTCAGCCGCCCAACCTAACAAGGATAGCCCAAATAGCTCCGCAGATCCCAGCAAAAACATGCAAGCCCAAATTTTTCTTGTGTTTAAAGTGGCTGTGCAACTTTACTGAGAAAGTGCAACTGTAAGTGTCTTCCAATAGATTTAAATTGCTGAAACATGATAAAGAATAGCATTTGAGAAGGGAGAAAGATATGCATCGAAAATCTATAGCAGTTACTATATGCCTTGCCCTATTACTTGTAAGCATGATTCCCCTCGTAGCAAAAGTTTCTGCAGCCACAACGAAACTTTACATAGACCCCAACAGCATAGTCAACGAATCACTAACACCTGGCACAAGCTTCAACATAACCGTCAAAGTAAGTGACGTAGCTGACATGTTCGCTTACGAATTCAAAATATACTATAACCGCACTGTTCTAAACTGCACAAAAGCCATACGACCTGCCGGCCACTTCTTGGAGCCGCAGTTGGATCCTGGCAGCCAGTTCATACCCACATGGGAGCTTAAGGACAATTTCAACGCGACGCATGGACGACTATGGTTGAGCTTCACCTTGATGGCTCCTGAGGCAGGAAGAAGCGGTAGCGGAACGTTGGTGCAGATAACCTTCAGAATCCTGGCTCTTGGAAACACGCCTATCACGCTTGGCGAAACCCAGCTCGTTGACGGAGCAGCCGAGTTGATATCTCATCAAGCTGTGAGTAGCTATTTCAGTAACCTTCCGATTCCGCCGCCACCACCGCCTGCAAACGTGTACGTTGAGCCTCAAGAGATAGTTGATCCCGCATTGACCCCCAGCAACAACTTTACAGTCGACGTAAAAATACTCAACGCTACAAACGTCTACGCCTTCAGGTTCAAGCTGAGCTTTGACCCAACAATAATAGAAGGTGTGGTAATCACAGAAGGAACATTCCTAAGCAGTGCTGGACCAACAACGATTCTGCAGTCACAAATCGACAACACAGCAGGCTTTGTGCTCTTTGAGTTGACTCTCACTGGGTCAGCTGGAGCAAGTGGCGAAGGGATCCTCGCGACAATAGTCTTCCACGTAGTTGGCCTCGGCGCAACAGACCTGACCCTAAGTGAAACAAGCCTCGTTGACCCTGATACCAACCCACTATCGCACTCAACCGCAAACGGCTACTTCGCCAACGTCATATTCGCTAGACTGTTTGTGGATCCATCAGAAATCATCGACCCAACAATAGTTCCAGGCGATCTATTCTACCTAGACATAGACGTGGAAAACATCCAAAACCTCTTCGGCTACGAATTTCACCTAGGCTATAACACAGTTGTGCTGACATGCATCGGCGTAATCATACACACCGTGCAGAACGAGACAAAATTCATGACCAAATTCTCAGTGGACGACTGGATCGGCGACGTGTTCATAAACGTAACCTACCTTCCAGGAGCACACCCAATATCCACAAATGCACCAATAGCTCTTGTCACATTGCTGTTCAAAGTTGACGCAATGGGCATAAGCGAACTACCGCTACACGACACCAAACTTATCAATTCCTCAGGCGACCCAATACCGCATGAAACAGGCGACGGCTTCTTCCAATCCGTCACACGAGACGTTGCAGTACTCAGTATCACACCGTCAAAGACAACGATCTATGAAGGACGAACCATAAACATCAGTGTCGTCGTCGAAAACCAAGGCGATTATTTCAACGAAACGTTCAACGTAACACTCTACTACGAAAGCACACCGATAGACACCAAAACGGTTCACGACCTACCCAATGGACAAAACGCCACGCTGCTCTTCACTTGGAAGACAACAGGATTGCCTCCGTGCGGAAACTATACACTCAACGCAGAAGCAGAAACCGTACCATACGAGATGGATCTTGCAGACAACACCTACATTGACGGCAAGATCAAAATAAAATTGATGGGCGACGTTAACGGCGACTGTGTAGTAGACCTATTGGATCTAACTTCAATTGCTTTGGCTTTCAGCTCATCCCCAGGAGACCCCAACTGGAATCCTGAAGCAGATCTATTGGAAGACGGGACAATAAACATTGTTGACTTAGTAACAGTTGTCGTAAACTACGGCAGAACCTGCTAACCCCCCAAATTTTTTCTTCTTTGCAATTTTTGACTCAAATCCGCATGTCTTGTTTGAATCATCACAACTTTAATATATATCCACAAAACAGATATAGCGCTAAATTGGACGGTGAAAATTTGAAAAAACTCTCATTATCAACAATACTGATTGCTATGATACTACTAACCTTTGCAATGGCCTTCACCCCACAAGTCAAGGCGAACGGAACAACCGTTGTATCAGTAGAGCCCGCAACAACAGTGGAAATCGCGGCCGTAGGCCAAACTCAAACCGTGGACATCAACATTACTGACGTTACAAACTTGTATGCATATGAAATCAAAATATGGTACTTGAACTCTATAGTCAACACAACCGCAGGGAACGTCACAAGACCTCCAGGTCACTTCTTGGAACCAGTAATCGACCCAGGTAACCAGTTCTTACCAAAATGGATAGTGAACCAAACTCAAAACGCAACCCATGGAGTTGTCTATGTAGGCTTTACCTTGCTTAGTCCAGAACTTGGTCGAAACGGCAGTGGCATTCTCCTAAGAATAAATTTCACAGGCGTGCAAGTTGGATTAACCCCAATAGTTCCCGCCAACTACCCTGGAGAAAAAGGACCCGTGATCTTGGTTGATACAGCTGCTGAGACAATGGTTCACACTGCAACCAATGGAGCAATTAATGTCATCCCTGAAATCATGATGCTGTTGCCTATATTCGCGGTGACCTCACTCATTGCTGTCTCTCTCGCTAAGCTCAGAAAGAAAAAGCAACTTCAATAGATCAAACGGATACACTGGTGCTGACCCTCCAACAGGGTTCACACATCCAACTTTTTCTTGTTTAGAATGTTTTCCAGCTATTCTTCCGTTAAAAAGCTTAGAATAGTGAATATTGACTGAAAATGGCGGACACACTGTAAACTTGCGACTAATCAAAACCTGGAAAGCCCCGGCCTTGTTACTTATAAGTGTTGGTTTCTTAGAAACTTGTGACACAACCATGTCAAGAACATTGATATTCGCATGAGTATCTTTTACACCAATGTTTTTATAGACGGAAAGGTCGCTCTTATGTTTAGGGGGAACAAGGTATGCCTCAAATCAGATGTCCAAACTGCGGCTTGACCATAAGCATGAAGAATCGCAAAGAAATCGACCTAGAATTAATAACCCATGCAGTGCAATCTAGCCCGAAAACTTTCACCTATCTGTTGCATGCCACAAAACTTCCACGAAAAACCCTGTGCCTGAGACTGAAAGAACTTTGCGAAGGAGGCATGATCCTCAAACGTGAGGGAGTCTATATGTTGAATGGAATGAAAATAACGGAAAATAGATCAACCGCATACTTCAAAAGATTCTCAGCAATGCCATACGACAAGAGAGTAAGAGCAGGCATTCTCCTCGCCCTTCTAATCATAAGCACCCCAATCGCAGCCCAAGTCTTGGCTTCACTATTCAGAACCTCTCTTCCGCCAGTAGAACCAGAACCCGAACCAGTCGTCATAGGCAACTTCAAAATGACCCTTGAAATACACGACGTATCTAATCTGTACGCTTGGCAAGTATGCATAGCCTACGACAAAGTCCAAGTCAAAGTAATGGCAATCGACGCAGGAGACTTCCCCGATACAATCGTGCCTGGAGTCTATACAAACAACTACACTGACTTAGACTTCGTCTTAGTAGGCGACAGCTTAATGGGAAGCACGCCCGGCTGGAGCGGCAGTTGCAGACTAGCCACAATAACATTCGGGTACTATGTGGAAACCTATGCTATACCTGAAATAGTGTCTACGATACCAGGAGCAAGCACAATGCTGGTGGGTCCAACACTGAACAGCATCCCAATAATGTGGGGAAGCACTCTTACACTCGCTGTCGAGAACCCATAACAACAAACCCTTCTCCTCTCCTTTTTTCTTTCCAAACGCTTTGCAACTTTGCACATATTCAACTCAAATGCCGATTCTTTATATCTAAAATACTGTTTTCTGATATTTATTTTCAAGCAAGAAATGTTAAATATGTTCTTTTAAGATAATGTCGCCAAGTGAACAATGTTGATAAACATTCAAAATAAGAGAAAAAACCTTGCGTTACTTCTAACGCTTTTCATGATAGCAGCAGCCTACATCGGAATCCCCGTTGCTAAGGCACAAACCACACCAACACTCTTTATTGATCCACCAACATACACTGCAACAAGCAGAGGCGAAATCGTCAGCCTCGACGTTAACATACGAGATCTTGAAGAGAACCTCAGTGTCATAGCCGTCGAATTCAAACTGGGCTTCGATCCTAACATATTCGAATTTGTCAGCATCGTTGAAGGCCCATTCATGGCATCCTTCGCTGGTTCTCCTAACGGTGAAATCTACTTCATATACGTGTCAAAAACCCAATACATTCAGGCAGGAATAGTCGTTCTGCCCGATGAAAACGCCACTTGGCACGCTCCATTGCCAAACGGAGAAGGCACAATAGCAACGGTGTCATTCGAAGTAATTGGAGGCCCAGCTGTCACAGCGGACTTTACGCTTTACGACACAATAATGTGTGACACCACAGGAGCTACACCAGGAGTCGCCCACAACACCGAAGACGCCACATTCAGCTTCCCAGTTGAATACCTCACCCAACACGTCATATGGGACGGATTTGACTTCGTAGTGACAACTGAAAGCAACTCCACAATCTCAGACATAGACTTCACAATCGGCGACAGCATAGCCTTCAGCGTAACCGGCGAAACCGGATCCACCGGCTATACGTACATTGAAATGCCAAGAGAATTCATGGACGGAACCTTCTCAGTCCTAATCAACGGCAATCCAACAGTATTCGCCATAAGGCAAAACGCAACACACACAAGACTATACTTCGTGTACACACACAGCACAAAGTCAATCATGATCTTTGGCACACAAGTCGCCCCCGAATTCCACTCAATCGCACTCGCGCTCACGCCACTCATTGCAAGCCTCGCCATGGCCGTCATGAAGACCCGTGCTGGAAAGTACAGACGCAAACAATAAAACCACCCCACTCCTTTTTTCCTTTGATCTCTAAACACATATTTCTTAAACCAACGCCCTTTCAAGATGATAAACTCCGCTCTTTTAACATGGTGATTATCAGCAAAATAGTTGCAAATTATACATTTCATTCATTCCAACCCCACCTTCCATTTCATTCGCAACTTGTTGACTCACCACATAGAACTAAGTTCCAAAATGCTTAAAAACTCAGCCGGCTAAGACTAGTAATGCTGAGGGAGAAGGGCGACTATGAAGTTTCGAGCAGTCAGCATAATAGTAGTTACTTTACTGCTTATTCTACCTTTATTAACAATCTTCGTCAGCAGCGGAAACTCACCTCCAGCCAATCAGCCACCCACGGCATACTTCACGTATTCCCCACTTTACCCAATGCCAGACGAAGGCATAACATTCGACGCTTCAGCAAGCTATGACCCTGACGGCTGGATCGTC
>Ga0315288_10002015_pt1 | contig 26324 bp, 25 predicted proteins | sample YL17G11_20_MG_FD_203454 | JGI IMG/M metagenome (GOLD analysis project Ga0315288, IMG submission 203454) | Sediment microbial communities from Yellowstone Lake, YNP, Wyoming, USA - YL17G11_20 | ecosystem: Environmental > Aquatic > Freshwater > Lake > Sediment | place: USA: Wyoming | collected... | reverse complement strand
TTTTCCATAACACCCAAAAATTGTCTGGCGTAAGTGGAAAGACTTTCGACATATCTTCTTTGACCTTCGGCGTAAATGGTGTCGAATGCGAGGGAGCTTTTTCCACTACCGGAAACTCCCGTAAAAACAACCAATTTGTTTTTAGGAATATCCAAATTGATATTTTTGAGATTGTGTTGTCTGGCGCCTCTTATTTTGATTAGATTTTCCATTTCCACGCAAAAAACTCATCGGATGGTCCCGAAGCAACCCATTATACTAAATCTCTCACAATCCCGCTTGTATTTCTCTCTCTTTGTCTCTAATCTGCGCAGCCAATTCAAAATTCAAATCCTGTGCAGCAAGGCGCATTTCGGTTTTGAGTGTTTTGACCAAACGGTTTTTCTCCATCGGCGTTAAAGCTTCCATATCTAAATCCGGCAAAGTATCGTAAACGGAAGGCTTGCCGCCAAACATCCAGGAATATTTCGGTTCTTTCTCTTTTTCGATAAGTTTTTCCCGAATGGGCTTTTGAATGCTTCGTGGTGTAATGTGATACTTTTTGTTCATCGCCAGTTGGTATTCCCGACGTCTGTTAACCTCTTCTAAAGCACGCTTCATCGAACCGGTAACAACATCGGCGTACATAATTACACGTCCCTCAACGTGTCTGGCGGCCCTACCCATTGTTTGGATAAGAGTGACATCGCTTCTTAAGAACCCTTCCTTGTCCGCATCCAAAATTGCAACAAGGGACACCTCTGGTAAATCAAGCCCTTCCCTCAAAAGATTTATTCCTACCAGAACATCATATTTTCCGGCTCTTAAATCGTCCAAAATATCGGTTCTGTCCAAAGTTTTGACATCGGAATGAAGATAATGAACCTTCAGTCCCTGTTCGGCCAAATAAGCGGACAAATCCTCCGCGGTTCTTTTTGTCAGAGTGGTAACAAGTGTCCTTTGCTTCTTGGCCGTTTGCTTTTTAATTTCTTCTATTGCATCGGCAACCTGATTTTTCGTCGGTCTTATTTCCACTACCGGGTCCGGAATTCCGGTAGGTCGAAGCAATTGCTCGACTACTTGGCCTTTCGACATGGAAAGTTCCCATTCGTCGGGTGTCGCGCTTGTCGCAATAAAATTGGGAATCCTCCTCATAAACTCGTCGAATTTGAGAGGCCTATTGTCTATTGCTGCAGGGAGTCGAAACCCATAATCAACAAGCGTTTGCTTTCTGGATAAATCTCCCGCATACATCCCTCTGATTTGAGGAAAAGTCATATGGCTTTCGTCAACTATAACCAGCCAATCCTTTCCGTACGGGTGAGTAAAATAATCCAAAAGCGAATACGGAGCATCTCCGGGTGCACGCCCGTCGAAATATCTAGAATAATTTTCGATTCCTTTTACATAGCCTACTTCCTGTATCATTTCCAAATCATAAGTTACGCGCTGTTTTATTCGGTGGGCTTCCAATTCTTTGCCTTCTTTTTTAAGTTTGGCTACCTGTTTTTCCAAATCGCTTCTGATTTGCGCAAAGACGTCCTTATTTTTTGAAGGGTCGGTCATAAAATGCTTGGCAGGATAAAGAGTAAAATTTTTAATTTCAAATTTTAAATTTTTAATTTCTTCGCCACTCACGGGATTAATCATCTTTACATCGGAAATTTTGTCCGACGATAATTCAATTCTGAATCCCCCGTCTTGATATGCGGGGAAAATATCTATCGTGTCTCCGCGAACTCTGAATGTTCCTCTGTGGAATCCGAAATCTCCCCTTTCGTACTGCAAATCGATTAAGCGGTCGATAATCTGTTCACGATTTATCTTCATTCCCTTTGTAAATTCAAAAACGAAATGTCCATATTCGATTGGAGAGCCGATGTTATAAATGCACGAGACCGATGCGACAACAATGGTGTCTTTCCTTGTCAAAAGATTTGCCGTTGCCGCTAAGCGAAGTTTATCGATAAGTTCGTTGATATCCGAATCTTTTTCAATATATGTATCGGTACTTGGGATATAAGCTTCCGGCTGATAAAAATCGTAGTAAGAAACAAAGTAAGAAACTGCATTTTCCGGGAAAAAGTCACGAAGTTCCTGATAAAGCTGTGCAGCCAAGGTTTTGTTATGGGAAATAATTAAAGTCGGCCTTTGCAATTTCTCGATAACATTGGCCATCGTAAAAGTTTTTCCCGAGCCGGTAACACCCAAGAGGACCTGATATTTTTTGTCATCCATTACGCCCTTGACCAATTTTTGAATGGCCTGGACTTGGTCAGGAATGGTTTTAAAACTCGAACGAAGTTTAAATTTCATTTTTTTAGGGCTATTGGATTATACAGGCAAAACATTGTAAAATCCGTGCATGGAAAGACACAGAAGACGCAGGATGAAAGAGAGTGGTATTACGATTCCCGCGGAGTTCACCGTATCAATGACCCGCGAGCAGGCACTTCTCAGGCAAGAAGCTGCAAAAGCTGTTGAAGGTGTAACTTTCATGCTTCGTGACCCTCACGATCCCACCTTGGAAAACTATGCGCTTAAGATAAAAGGAAAGTTGATTGGGACAACCACTGTTGAAAGTCTTGACGCACTTAAGAGATACGCAAAAAAAGTAGGAGAAACTATTCCCTTTAAGGCACCTCCCGCAAAAAAGGCCTCTTGACAACTTCGGGTTTTATTCGTATCTTGGTATTAGCTAAAAATTAAAAGCTAATAACTAAAAACCATAGATTAAAACTTTTTAACTGTAAAGTTTTTAGTTTTGAAGTATAGATTTTAGTTTTTAGATATTAGTTATTAGTTAAAGTCATGGCGCCAATAATATACAAAAGACAATCCCAAATATTAGACTTCATTAAGCAACACATCCAAACTACGGGCGGTGCTCCCACTTTAAGAGAAATTGCCGAAGCAATCGGCGTTTCATCTTTGGCTACCGTTCACGAACATCTTGAAGCTCTTGAGGCTAAAGGTTTAATAAAAAGGAAAGCAGGAAAGGTCAGAACCATTGAACTCACACAAGTGACCGAAGAGTTCTCGTCCGACGGAATGAATGTTCCTATTCTCGGTTTTATTGCGGCCGGTGCTCCCATCGAACCTTATACCGACCCAAATGCTTCTATGGAGATTCCTTCACCTTTTGTTTCGGGCAAAAAAAGGGTATATGTTCTTCAGGTGCGGGGCGAATCGATGATTGAGGAGCAAATAAGAGACGGAGATTATGTTGTAATTGAGCAAACCGATAATGCGACCAACGGGGAAATCGTCGTTGCTTTACTCGATAACGGCATGGCTACCCTCAAAAGGTTCTTCAAGGAAGCCACCAGGATTCGTCTTGAGCCCGCCAACGCCAAAATGAGCCCCATATTCGTCAAAAACGTAAGAATACAGGGGAAAGTTGTTGGGCTTATCAGGAAATACGGGAGAAATTAATCTTCTTTTCTTCTTTGGAGGTGCTGTCGGACATACCAGACAACAGCCAAAATAAACAATCCTACAATTATAAATTGAAACTTTCTGAAAAATGGTTCAATAGCTACCCAGTTCTGACCTAGTTTTAGCCCAACATACGCTAAAACTCCCGACCACAACAAAGAACCGATAAATGTATATGCGCCAAATGAAACTACCTCCATTCTGGCAATCCCCGCGGGTAGAGAAATAAAAGTTCTGACTACGGGCAAAAGTCTGGAAGCAAAAGTAATTCCATGACCGTATTTAAGATACCAAGCCTTTGCCCTGTCGTATTCCGACTCCCTCATAAGAAGCCATTTTCCCCATTTTCTTATCGCAAATCGCACCCACTCTTCGCCTTTGTAATATCCGAGTGCATAGGCAAGAAGGGAACCGACAAGGTTTCCGAAAGCCCCAACGATAATTGCGAGCCAAAAGTTCATAATTCCCAATCCCGCCAAAAAGCCCGCGAAAGGCATGGTTACTTCCGAAGGAATAGGAATAAGTGCCGATTCCAATGTCATTAATCCGAAAACGGCAAAAAGTCCGTAATGGGTTATAAATGCAGTCAGCCAATTAACGATTATTTCCACAAAGGCTCCAGTAAATTTCTCCCCGTCATTGAGTCGGGAACTTGTAATCCTAACAAATAAAGAATAGTCGGCGCAATATCGGCCAAAATTCCTTGCGTTAGTGTTTGCGGATGACCCAAAAGATTTTTGGAAACTGCAATAAAAGGAACGGGGTTTGCGTTATGTTCCGTATCGATTGCACAGCTTTTTGGATTAATCATTTCTTCAGCATTTCCATGGTCGGCCGTGATTAACAAAATCCCATCGTAAGCTAAAACAAAACTTGAAATCTTCCCTAAGCATTCATCAACAACTTCGCAGGCCTTGGCCGTCGGTCCTATAGAACCTGTATGACCGACCATGTCCGGATTGGCAAAATTCACGATAACCATTTTATAATCGGGGAATTCCCTCATTTTTTCCAGCAAAGTGTCGGTTATTTCCAGGGCCGACATTTCGGGTTTTAAGTCGTATGTGGCAACTTTTGGAGAAGGAATTGTGATTCTGTCTTCTTGTGCAAATGGCAACTCTTGCTGACCGTTAAAATAGAAAGTTACAAATCTCTCTTTTTCCGACTCGGACATTCTAAGCTGCTTTAGACCCGCATCCGAGACAACCTTCCCTATAGGCAACCGTACAATTTCGGGAGGAAAAGCAACTTTCGCTCCTTCATCCATAAGCCCTTTTCCGTATTCTGTCATCATGCAGAAATAGAGGTTACTTAGTGCGGGGCCTCGTTGAAAAACCGGTTGGGTTGCAACTGGTTGAGCCAAATGTGATTTTTGATATTTAACGGCATACGGGTCGTAGCCCCAACCGAGCGCGGCTTTTGAAAAATCCTTATACACAAGGGCCCTGCAAAGTTGGCGCGGCCTATCGATTCTAAAATTAAAGAAAATTACGGAATCGTTACTTTTAATAAGGGAAAGCGGCGCGCCGTCCGGCCCTACAACAATTGAGGGTTCGATAAATTCATCGGTCCTTCCAATCGCATACGATTTTTGGATTGCTTCTTCCGGCGTCTTAACCAAATTTCCCTTTCCAAGCGTAAGAGCTTCATAGGCCTTTTGGGTTCTATCCCACCTTAAATCCCTGTCCATGGGCCAATAGCGCCCCATAAGACTCGATATCTGCCCGACTCCTTCTTTCTGTGCAACATTTCTTACCTGTGTTATGTAAGTTAGTGCGTTGGTTGGAGGAGAATCTCTTCCGTCTGTAAATAAATCCAGAAATACATTTTTTAGTCCCGCCCTGGACGCCATTCTGATAAGAGCAAAAAGGTGCTCGAGGTTAGAATGAACACCTCCGGCCCCAACCAATCCCATTAAGTGAAGGTTCGAAGCGTTCTGTTTTGCGTGTTCCAGTGCCGCCAAAAGGGCAGGATTTTCAAAAAAGGAGCCGTCGGCGATAGACACATTAATTCTGGCCAAATCCTGATATACAATCCTTCCGGCGCCCAGGTTTAAATGCCCCGTTTCCGTATTTCCGGGTTCTCCATGGGGAAGTCCGACCGATTCTCCAAAGGCAAGGAGTTGCGTATGAGGGTAAGAAGCCCAAAAACGGTTCATATTAACCGTTTGGCCCAAAGAAACTGCATTACCGGGACCGGGTGGGGCCAAACCCCATCCGTCCAAAATAACCAGCATTACAAATTTGGGAAGAGGAAGCGGGTTCATTTTTTTATTCTGGAAAGCTCAACTTCTATGGATGAAAGGCGGTTATACTTTGCCACCCTTTCTCCTCTTGCCGGAGCACCGAATTTAATATAATCGGAACCGGTTCCTACGCCGAAATCGGCAATAAAGGTGTCGTTGGTTTCCCCCGAGCGGTGCGAGGTTATAACTTTCCAGCCAGCATCTCTCGACATTTTGATTACCTTTAGAGTCTCGGTAACGGTTCCTATTTGATTAGGCTTTACTAAAATGGCGTTGCAGGCATTCTCCGCAATAGCTTTCTGAACCCTCTTCGGATTTGTTGCCAAAAGGTCGTCGCCCACGACCGTCACCTGGTCCTGAAAAGTTTCTCTCAGTTTTTTCCAAGATTCCCAGGCATCCTCCTGAAAAGGGTCCTCAATAAGCGCAAGGTGATATTGATTGTTGAGGGATTTGTAAAATTCTAGGAGGCCGTTATCGTCCAATGGCGATGATTTATCCCGAATAATGTATTCTCCGTCCTTATAAAATGAGTCCGCAGCGACATCGAGACCCAGAAAGACATCCCTGCCTATCGAATATTTGGTGTCTTTTATGGCTTCGACAAAAACTTCCAAGGCATCCGCATTGGTAAATAAGTTGGGAGCATACCCGCCTTCGTTTCCTACGGAATGAATTGCGCCTCTGCGGGCGAGGTTCTCACCGATTGTTTGATAAATTTCAACTCCCATTTGAAGCCCTTGGCTATAAGGTTTGGTACTGGCCGGAATTACATGGAATTCCTGAAAATCCAAATTTCCGGCTCCGTGAAGTCCGCCGTTAATCATATTAAAAAGCGGCGTGGGAACATGAACAACGGGTTTTAATCCCACCTGTTGCGCCAAGGCTAAAATCCACATATATAGGGGTTGCCTTTGCTCCATCGCGCCCGCTTTACAGACAGCCTGGGATACGGCAAGAATAGCATTTGCTCCGTACTTGGACTTATTTTCTGTCCCATCGATTTCTATAAGTTTTGCATCAACAGCTTGCTGATTGCTCGGATCTATTCCGACAAGCGCAGGTCCCAAAACACTGTTTACGTTACCTACGGCTTTGAGAACGCCTTTGCCCAAATACCTTGGGCTGTCGGTGTCCCTTAATTCCAGCGCTTCGTGCGCACCCGTGGATGTGCCGGCTGGTGCCGAGGATACGGTCAACGCACCGTTGTCCAGTTGGCATGCCGCTTCCACCGTGGGAAGCCCCCTTGAATCTAAAATTTCCCTAGCCCAAATTCTTGCAATTTTTGACATATTATTTTGCCGAAAGCAAATCTTTCTCTGCGGATGCTATAACCCCTCGAACTCTATTTATAGCATCCGGATTAACCGATATGCTAGTAATTCCCCAGGAAACGAGCTTATATACCAAGTCGTCGTAAATCGAAGGGGCCTGTCCGCAAATTGAGGAAGTGACGCCATATTTGTTGCACTTTCTTATCACCCTTCGGAGTGCCCACAAAACTGCAGGACTTCTTTCGTCAAATGCTTTGGCAACCTCGGAATTGTCACGGTCGGTACCCTGAATAAGCATAGTTAGGTCATTTGAACCGATAGACACTCCATCAATTCCGACTTTAATAAAATCCTCCAGCAGAATTACATTTACCGGAAGTTCAACCATCATCAAAAACTTAAAGGTCGGACTTTCAAAAAGACCTTCGGAGGATACGATTCTTCTTACCTTGGCAAGCTCGTCTGGAGACCGCACAAAGGGTACCATGAGCCAGAGATTTTTGTACTTTTCTCTGACCTTTTTGATGGCCGACAACTCCAGCGAGAATACATCGGGATTGGCAACATAGCGAAAAGCCCCCCTGAGGCCTAAAAGAGGATTCGGCTCTTCTGGTTCCCAGTATTTTCCTCCGGGCAGGGCCCGATATTCGTTGGTTTTAAAATCCGTTGCCCTATAAATTACGGGTCGGGGGTCGAAAGCCTGGGCAAAAATTTCCAAACCCTTGGATAATTTTTCAATAAATTTCCCTTGCTCTTTCCTTTTTATAGCTTCTTTAGGATGAATCCCTATGTTAGCTATCATAAACTCCGCACGCAAAAGCCCCACCCCGTCAACATTCGTCTCAGCGATTTCTCTTACCCTTTCCGGCTCTCCCAAATTTACATAAAGCTTTGTAGCGGTTTTTGTAGAAACAAGTTTTTCCGTCTTAACAGGCATTTTCGCAGCCGTCACTTTTCCACCCAAATAAATTTCGCCTTTTGCGCCGTCGACCGTAACAATAGCGCCGTCTTTCAAAACTTTTGTGGCCTCTTTTGTACCAACGACGCAAGGGACTCCAAGTTCTCGCGAAACGATTGCGGCGTGAGAAGTTTCACCGCCCTGATCGGTAATTATTGCGATTGCCTTCTTCATTGCGGGAACAAAGTCGGGAGAGGTCATCGGCGCAACCAGAACGTCTCCTTTTTCAACCTTTCCGATTTCTTTGGCACTGGTTAGAATTTTTACCGGTCCGATTCCAATTCCCGGAGACGCGGCGCTACCGGACAATATTGGCGTAGCTGCAATAGCTAAGTTTTCTTCTCCCTTCGTTTCCTTTACTTTTACTTTTTGGATTGTAGTAACGGGTCGGGTCTGGACAATGAAAATTTTGCCCTTCTCTTTGGCCCATTCGGCATCTTGCGGAAAGTAGTAATGCTTCTGAAGTCTGTCTGCAATTCTTGCGAGATGGACAATCTCTTTATCGGAAATTTTTTGAGAGCTTTTAATTTTGGCGGGGACGGGCGCTTCTTTTGTCTCTTTTCCGATTCTGGTTAATTGTATGCTCTGGTCGGCAATTTCCTTGGAAAGTAAATAAAAAGTGTCTTTTTGCACAACATAATGGTCTGGTACAACGGAGCCTTGAACTATCATTTCTCCTAACCCCCAAACCGCTTCGATAATAATTTTGTCTTTCTCGTTATTTACTGGGTCTATGGAAAACATAACCCCGGAAACTTCGGATTGAACCATTTTTTGAACAATCACCGATATTTTTACTTTTTCGTGCGGAATTTTATTTTCGACTCTATAGAAAATCGAGCGGGGCATAAACAAAGAAGCCCAGCATTCCCTTACGGCATTTAGTAAATTTGCGTCGCCTTTTACGTTTAGCAAGGTTACTTGCTGCCCGGCAAAAGAGGTATCTCCCATATCCTCGGCCGTAGCCGAAGAGCGAACGGCAACGAGAGCGCTTTTAAAAAGTCCCGAAAGCTTTTTGTAAGAATGAATTAGCTCTTGGGCAAGTTCTTGTGGAAGATTTCCGGCCACAATTCTTTTTCTGATTGCCTTGGAAACCGAATCAAGTTGTGCGGGGTCGTTTACGTCAACAACCTTCAACTGGTCGTTTATTTGCTTCGTGAGCCGATTCTCTTTTAAAAACAAATCGTAGCCCGCGACTGTAATGGCGAAGCCGGGCGGAACGGGAATGCCTATTTTTGTCATCTCTCCCAAATTGGCTCCTTTTCCGCCGACTTTTGGAGAATCGTCTTTATCTATATCCTTGAAGAAAATTGTATATTTCAGGGCAGACATTTCTATTTCATTTTAGAGCAAACGAAGTTACTCCGCCAGCTTATTCTTGAAGTAATCGACCCAAGGTATCGGCGCGGGATTGATGCCGTACAAAATTGCCAAATAAAAGCTCACATAAGAAGAAAGAACAAGCATCTCGAAGGCCTGCATAACTTTGCTAGTTCCCATAAGTTCAAAAATTTCTGCCGATATATCGTTTTTCTCAACGACTTCTTTTGTTAGAACATATCTTTTTAAGATATTTTCCGGATAAAGCTTGCTGGTAAAGAAAATAAAGTGCAACAATGGTTTAAGTGTTCTGGGATTGGACAAACCTTCCATTAAGTGGTGATTAAGCTCAGGAATATCAAAACTTGTTGCAAATGTTTTGGAATTTTCGTTGAGCTGATTTTTGAAAACGTGGGTGCTGCCTACAAGGTGTTCGCTCGCAACAAGAATAGGAGATTTCCCCAAAAGTCTTTCAGACAACTTTTTTGCCAGGTTTTCGTTGCTTGGAGATAAAACATCATATTCTTTTACTAAACTGCGCATCATATCTACTGATTTTTCGATTTCGTCTTCGCCTACAGTTATAAATCCGCACCTATGCATCAAATTCAAAATCGCCGTCAGAGAATACCCAAGTCCCATTCGCGGCTGTGCAGAAGGATTGTGGACGGGATTATAAATATATGCCGGAAGTTTTTCTTTTGAAGCAAACTCGGCCAGTTTTCCCCCGCTTGCAAGAATAAAACTGCATGCGTTTCTTTTTCTTGCTTCCTTGGCCGACTGAAGAGTTTCCTGGGTATTTCCCGAGTAAGAAGAAAGAATTAAAAGAGTTTCCGGACCGACATAATCGGGAACATTATATCCGGTAAAAACTTCAATCGAGCCCCGCAGCGAATCAGTAAAAAGGCAATCAACTATTCTTCCGCCGAGGGCCGAGCCTCCCATTCCGCAAATAACAACATTGTCGGTTCTTTTGTAATCTTCAGGAAGCTTTACTTTATTTATTTCTTCCCAGACTTGCTTTACCTGTTCGGGCAAATCTCGAATGGAGCCCAAAATATTTCCTTTGTCCAGTTCTCTAATTTTTTCTTCTTCGTCTAAAATCATTCTTTAACTAGTTTCAGGAGCGTATCAACTAATTCAAGTCCCCCCAAATGTTCGGAGCCTTCGGTTTGGAAATCCCCCCCAACTGATTTCGGGTCTGTAGTTACACCAATGCCAGCAGCATCAATCATATCTTTATCATTCGGGCCATTGCCAATAGCAATAGTTTGGCTAAGATTAATTCCCAGTTGGTCCGCCAAGTGTTTTAACCCAGCGCCCTTATTCAACCTTTTCGGTGCAATGTCAAACGCTTCGCCGTTCCACCAGGTGTAAAATTCTCCCTCTGGATCGTGTTTTTTGACAATCTCGTAGACCTCGGGCATCTCGGCCCAAGCATGAAGTGTAATTAAAAATTGTTTCGGCTCAAAGGCCCTAAAATTCTTGCTTTTGCCCTCCAGACCCTTAAGGTCAACCAAAATTGCTGCCATTTTCGCAAGAGTTTTGTCGTCAAAATATTCATGCTGAAGGAGCTTGCCTGAAAGTAATGTAAAAATCCCATTTTCGCTGATTAGGGCGCAATTTTCCCACAAGAGTTCAGCATAAACTTTAGTTAAATAAAGCGAGCTTCTACCGCTAGATACTGATATAAAAAAATATTTCTTGAGTTCAATCAGCTTATCTCTCATCTCATCCGAAAGGTTCGAAGTTTTGACCGTCAGAGTAGTATTTTCAGAAGTTTTAACCTCGCTAATGTCCGTTCCTTTTTTTATGGTAACGCCGTCAACATCGAAACAAACAAGCTTAATCTCTCTGATATCGTCTTTTGTAAGTTCAGACAGTTTTCTCACATAATCATTCTAGTTTGGTAAGTATAATAAGGTCAAGAAGCGTGGCGATATTCGCATCGCCGGTTTTTGCCCTAACATCGGCTTCGGCCATGTGGGCAATTAGCTTTTCCAATTTGTCACCCGTAAATTTTGCCGCTTGGGATTTCAATATATTTTTTCTCCAGGAGGGATAAGCCAAACTATCGGGCGCAAGTTTTATCCAGTAAAGCTCTTTTAGCCTTTTGGCAACAAGATTAAATAAAAGTTCGGGCGGCTCGGTGCTTAGAAGTTTATGAAAAAGAATTATTGAGGATTTTGAATTTCCGGGGTAAATTCCATCCAAAAATTTAAATATTATTTTGGGAAGCTTGAACTCTTCGAACTTGGTATCTTTGGGCAGGAAATTTTTCGTCGGTATGGGAATAAAATCTTCAAAATAAATTACAAGGTTGCCTTCGAATTTTTTGGCATTTATTTTCAGCCATTCAAGGTCCTTTTTCGGAATCGTCTTTCCGCTTTCTACAACAAACAATCTTTTCTCGGTGAAAAGACTCGCAGACGATAAAAGTTCGGAGAGTAAAAGCTTTTGGGTGGCATCAAACTTTAATATTTCCCAGCTTCTTACCTTTGCCACCTCAATAATTTTTTTAAGTCTGGCCCAGCTTTTTTCACTGTCGTCTCCATGTATAACAACAATTTTCATTAGTACCTTTTAGGCGTTTTTGTAGTACTTTTCAAGAAGAATCGACACCCTTTTGTGAAAGCTTGATTTTCCGCGCCTTGTATGCGGCATAAGACTTCCGGAAAAATTGTGGGGAATATGGTTTAATTCGTGAACCAAAACGCTATCTTTTTCGTGCTCGGAAAGCCCATCATATCTTTCCGAAATAACTTCTACTACATACGAAGGACCAATCTTAAGTGCCTGTTGCCAGATTCTGGATAGACCCCAAATTCTGGCTATTGCGCGAGTATTTGCGTTTATCGACCTGAAGCAGAAAATTTTGTCTTTCTTTAGCCAACCCAATCCAAGAAGAGATGCAAGCTTAACTATCTTTTTATGAACGTCGGGTGCGTTCGACCATTCGATTCGTCCTCTTCTTTTAGGAAACCTTGTAAACCTCCGCACCTTCTTTTACCTCCGAAGTGGCTTTTAATCCTACCACTTCTCCCTTGGAAGCGGAATCTTTCTTCTCGTGCTCCACTTGGATAGATTCTACCGGTTGTTCAAACAAATCTTCCCCGCCCCTGGTAAACTTAATCTTGTCTCCAACAGCCAACGCTCCGCTTAGTTCAACAACCGCTACCCCGATTTTGTCGTAATAATGCGTAACCTTGCCGATTTTGAAATCTGCCATCTATCTCACCCCCTTTACACTGTAAGCATGACATAAAGCGACCGCCAATGCATCTGCTGCATTATCAAAATGAGTTTTTTTGTGCGCCTTACTCCTTATGGCATTCCCCAAAACCTTTCTAATGGCTTTCTGCATCATTTTTTTATCCGCGCGTCCATCTCCACCTACCATCTTTTTAATCGTTCCCGGAGCATATTCATAAACATCGACTTTTTGCTTTGCCGCAGAAAATATGAGAACTCCTTTTGCCTCGCCTACACTCATCGCGGTTTTTGCGTTCGCGGCAAAAAAAAGTCGTTCGATTGCTACAACATCGGGATTATGTTTTTTGAGAAGCAAGGTCATTTCTTTATGAATACTTATAAGCCTCTTTCCCGGATTCCCGTTTCTTTCGGTTTCAATGAGGCCATACTCTACGGCTTCTAATTTATTGGGGGAAACCTTCAGAAGCCCATACCCTGTTGTGGCCGTTCCGGGATCAATACCTAGTATGAGCATAGGCTGATTATACAACAAGCTCTATCACTTTTTGACCTTTTTCTGGAAAAAAGCCAGATAGACAATTTCCAAAAGTCCGACCGTGTTAACTACCAATAGGGCTACAAACCAGTACCTTTGATTGTTTCTGGCTGACTTCCAAAGAGCCAAACCCTTCCAGATTAAAGACCAAACCAAAGCAACAATAAGAAGAAAGCTGGGAAAATTCGCTGCAGGTCCGTAAAGAAGTGTTTTCAACATTATTATCACCCCCTTTGTATTTTTATAATACAACAAAATAGGCAGGTGCTGCGAGAGAACTAGTGAGGAATTTCCTCAGCTACACGCAGCAACCTGCCCCGAGTATTTATGCCGGCGGCACAACCTGTGGAGACAGCCTACCTCGCAGAATGAGATAAGTTGTGCAACCCATGCACCGCCGGCAAGGAATCGTCTAGGACGCGCGCTGCCATGAACAGCTGTCACCGAGAACGCGGAGGGGGGACGTTTTCGGTCAAGCGTCCTAGACGGTCGCCGTTCCGGCGGGTCAAGTCGTCTTGGGTTCCATTCCTGAGACCCTGAAGGCGGACCGGCGGCCGGAACAGCTATGCTGACGCCAGGATTTGAACCTGGAACCTTCCGGGTGCGCACCGAGCAAGTTACCCGGACGCTCTTCCAATTGAGCTACGTCAGCGATTTCAAATTGCGACAAACAGAATGAAAATATACTTTACAAAGAATCCTTTGTCAACGATTACTCAATAACTGACGAAGTAGTTAATCTTTGCCTTGGCTTTTATATCCTGTATCCAAGTCGTATATGCATCTTGAAGTTTTTGCTGGGTAAGCTGAGAAATTATTTGGTCTTTGACATCCGCCAGTTTGGCATTTTTATCAAACACGTCTTTATTCTTGGTAAAATAGTCTTGAACTTCCTGGTCGGAAACCTGGATTTTGTCGGCCAATATCTTCTCCAGAAGTTTCTGAATTTTAATCTGCTCTCTCCAATCAGCCGAAGTTAAGCCTTGAGAAGCCAACGCCTCATCCAGAGTTGTTCCCTGCGCCTTTAGAAGTCCATCCACGCGATTAACTTCCGCGTCAACATCGGAAGTGGAAACATCAACCTTTAGCCTTGCGGCTTCGCCGAGAATCAGTTGTTTTGAAATTAAACTTTCGAGAGCTGACTTTCCCGATTGTTTTTCCAATTCGCGAATTACGGAAAAACGCGTTATCGGATAACCGTTGACCAAGGCTGCCACAAAAAGCGAGCGAAAAATAAAAAGAATCCCTAAAATTCCGAGTACTATGACTGAAATTATCCCCCAGCGGGGGAGTCTCGAAAATTTCATTTGCGAGGTATTTATTTTTGGAAATTTTAGTTTCATACCTCTCAGATAATATCAATCAATTGCTAAGTTAGCAACCTTAAAGGCTTCTCCGTGTCCAGGATAAATATCCGTCGAGCCAGGAAGTTTATTAATTATTTTAAGAGATTTGGTCAGAACCTTTTTATCGGAATAGCCGAAGTCTGTCCTGCCGAAAGTTCCGTCGGCAAAACAGATGTCGCCATCAACAACAAATTTAGAGGCTGCGCAATACAGCGAAATGCTGCCGGGTGTATGCCCCGGCGTTTCGATTACTCTCAATTTTGATTTGCCAAGTTTAATATCATCCCCGTTTGAAAGGTTTCCTCCGATTTTGGGCGAAGGATGTAGTCTTCTAAGGAGAAAGGCATCTGCCGGGTTAATTAAAATGGGGATTTGATATGCAAGACTCAGCTCCAAAACTGCCATCGTATGATCCCAATGGCCATGGGTCAAAATTATTTCTATCGGATTAATAGATAAATCGGCGACAACTGCCTCGATATAATCGGCGTTATCCCCCGGGTCTACAAGGATTGCATCCTTTGTCTTTTCGTCCCAAATCAGGTAGCAATTTGTTGCCGATTCCCCTACTTTAATCGAATGAATTTTTAGCATACGGTAACTACTTTTGAGAATACTGCCTTTCCGTTTTCAACTTCAAGTCCTACAATTTGGATTAAAAGTTTTTTTGGAAGTTCGGGATGAATAAGAGAATAATACTCGGCGGTTTTGGTTATCTTTCTGATTTTCCGGGGAGTCACGGCTTCAAATGGATTTCCAAATCTTTTGCTAAAACGTGTCTTAACCTCAATAAAAATAAGACAATTATCTTTCAAAGATACGATATCGATTTCTCCAAACCGGCTCCTGAAATTCCTGTCAATAATTTTATATCCCTGTTGTAATAAAAACCTGACAGCGAAGTCCTCGCCCGATTTCCCTAGAGGACTATTTCCTTTTCTTGGGGACTTTTCTTTTCTTTGGGACGGCAACTTGCCCCTTTCTGGCTGCCCTTGTATAAATTTCCTCTATTTCTTTGGCGCTTTTTCGCCGCGTGTAATAAAGTTTTGCATGTCTGACCCCGCTCGTTCCTTTTTTTACAACTTCAATTTTTTCCAATGTTGGAGAAGATAACGGAAATATCCGCTCTATTCCTATATTTTGTTCTCCGATTCGGCGGACGGTTGCGCTCTTGCCTTCGCCGGAGCCGTGTATAGAAATTACCATTCCCTCAAAAACAACAGATCTTTCTTTGCCGCCCTCCTCAATTTTCTGAGTTACGCGAACTTTGTCGCCTACGCCGAAAGGCGCCTCTTTATGTATTGATGTTAATGCCATGACAATGGGATATTTTACAATATAAAACCCAAGCTCTCAAGACTTGTTATAAGAGTTGAAAATTTCGGATATTTTGCGGGCCAGTTCTTCGTTCCATGCAATCCTTTGCCCCAGCGAGATTTTGCCCTTTTTACCTTCGAATACCAAGGTCACACTTTGCTCTCCAGGATTATCGGTTACCAATTTTTTAAGAGCCGAAAGTTCCGGAGCCCTTGCTGTTTTGGGAACCTTTACATAGACCGTGTGATTCCCGAAACTGTCGGTCTCACCCACCAAATCCGTTTGAATAGCCTCCACAAGAAGCGAGGGAGTATCTTCACGGGAGTCAACACGACCTGCAATAAGAAGCGGTTTATAATCTACCCAAACATTCCTTGTTGCCTTGAATATTTTTGGAAAAACAACTAACTCCATGGAACCGGTTCCGTCGTCAACCTTAACAAAAGCCATTTCCGCACCGCTCGTTTTGGTCACAACTACCCTTACTTCCGTAACTACGGCGGCAATTTTAACCTTTGTTCCACTATCCTGCTCGCCTATCTCGAAAATTTTATGGGTTGCTTCCGATTCCAAGGGTCCGATAAGCTCTATAATGGGCTTGGCGGATAATGAAAAGCCCAAAAGCTGACGCTCCAAGCTTTGAAGTTCCTCTTGAGTAAATTCGGGGACAGCCAAATTCTGCTCAAATGCTACTACATCTTTGGGGTCCTTTTCTTTTTCCTCACCAAAAAGGCCCTGCTGACCCTGCATAGCTTTGGGCTTTACAACCTTGCTCCTAATCTCCTCCATCGACGCTAGGAGTGCAGCCCTTGTTCCATAGGCTGAAAGGCCCCCGACTTTGATTAAACTTTCCACAACCTTTTTATTTACCCTTCGGCTGTCAACCCTGGCCAAGAAATCTCCAAAGGAAACAAATTTTCTCTCTTCCCTTGCTTCCAGAATCGCCTCTATTGCCGCTTCGCCGACATTTTTTATGGCACTTAGCCCAAACCTTATGGCACGTCGTTCAAGGGAATCTTTGTCGGGAACAATGGTAAAGCCAATGTTACTCTCGTTAATATCGGGTGGAAGAACCTTAATCTTCATTCTCCGGCATTCGTTAACCGCTGACGATATCTTTTCGGGATCATTAGACTCAGCCGTGAGAAGCGCATTCATAAACTCCACAGGATAATTGGCTTTCATATATGCAGTCTGATAAGCAACCATCCCGTAGGATGTGGCGTGGGCCTTATTAAATCCATAACCCGAAAACGGCTCAATTAGCTTAAAAAGCTCTTCGGCTTTGGGTCTTTCCATACCGTTTGCAACTGCTCCGTCTATAAATTTCTGTTTTTGCTTTTCCATCTCGGAAGGAATTTTCTTTCCAACCGCTTTTCTGAATTTATCCGCCTCTTCCCAGGAATATCCGGCAATCTTTATGGCGGTCATTAAAACATCATCCTGATAAACAATCAAGCCGTAGGTCTTATTAAGATATTCCTTCATTCTCGGGTCGAAGTAATTGACTTCCGAAGGATGATTTTTTCTTTCGATGTATAAGGGAATTTGAGACATCGGCCCGGGACGATATAAGGCAACCATGGCCATTAAATCCTCGATACGGGTTGGCTTAAGTTCTTTCAAGTATCTCGTCATTCCGCTTCCGGAAAGCTGAAAAACCCCCATCGTGTCTCCTTTGGAAAGCATTTTAAAAGTCTTCTCGTCGCCCAATGGAAGATCTTGAATATTAATATCGATTCTTCTCGCCTCTTTGACGATTTTTATAGCGGCCCCCAGAATTGAAAGGTTTCTAAGACCTAATAGGTCAAACTTTAGAAGTCCAACTGCCTCTCCCGGAGACACATTTGGGTCAAGAGCATCCATGTCGTATTGGGTGATTATCTTTTTACCCTCGGGGTCAAATTGAATTGGGGTATAATCCGTGATTTCCGACGGTGCAATGACAAGACCCGCCGCGTGAACGGAAATGTGTCTGGCATTTCCCTCAACCTCTTTTGATAAATTGATTATTTTTTTTGCATCCGCATCGGCATCATAGAGATCTTTCAATTCCGGCGATACACCCAAAGCCTTTTCGATGGTCATCGGAAAACCTTGAGAACCGATGGGAATAAGTTTGGAAATTCTGTCTCCGGTTGCATAAGGATAGCCCAAAACTCTGGCGATATCCCTGACCGAGCCCCTGGCCAGCATTCTCCCGAAAGTACAAATTTGTGCAACCTTCTCGTGTCCATATTTTTCTCCCATGTAGTTGATAATCTCTTCCCGTCTGTCATCAGCAATGTCAAAGTCTATATCGGGCGGCGAAGGTCGCCAAGGAGTCAAGAAACGCTCAAAAGGAAGACCGTATTTGAGAGGATTAACATTCACTATTCCCAAACAATACGAAACAAGAGAACCCGCAGCACTTCCTCTGGTATTGGTGACTATACCCTGTTCGGTAGCCCATCTGGCCATGTCGGAAACTATTAAAAAGTATGTGGAATAACCTTTTTTCTTAATAATTTCAAGTTCATAATCAAGTCTTTGCGTAAGTTCCTTCGTAACATTGTCGAATCTTTCCTTAATGCCCGCCTTTGCCCTTTCCACCATTTCCTGGTCTGCGGTTTTGCCTTTCTCGAGAGGATAAATGGGGAAAAACCACTTATCCAAGGTCAAGTTGACATCGCATTTTTCCGAAATTTTGACAGTATTTTCTATCGCGTCGGGCAAATCATGGAAAAGTTCCGACATTTCCTGCGGAGAGTTTATAAAATAGGAAGGTGCATCGATAAATCTCAAGCGCTTCACTTCAGAAACATTCTTGCCGGTTGCAATACAAACAAGGGCATCCTGCGCCGTAGCATCCTCTTTTTTTATATAGTGGGCATCGTTGGTTGCAACAATCGGAATTCCCAACTCTCTTGAAATTTTGACCACTCCCTTAATTATCTTCTCCTCGTTTTCGGACATTTCTCCAAGATCCTGCTTAATTTCCTGGTTTGAGGCTGTCGAAATATAGTCCTTGTATTTATGCCTTTGGACCTCGAGATAATAATCCTTGCCGAATACATCTGAAAACCACATGGCTACTTCTTTGGCTTTGTCGTAATCGTTTACGATAAGGGCTTGGGCCAGTTCTCCTTGGGGGCATGCGGATGTGCAGATAAGTCCCTTAGAGTACTTACGCAAAGTTTCCCTGTCCACCCTGGGGCGATAGTAATAACCTTCTATATGTGCGATTGATGTAAGCTTCATCAAATTTTTGTATCCCTCTTTGTCTTTAGCAAGAAGTAGGAGGTGGAAATTCTGGAACTTCCCGCGCTCGGGGCGCTCTTTGTGATTTATATTTGTGGTATATCCTTCCATTCCCAGAATAGGTTTTACTCCCTCCCTTAAGGCTTTTTTGTAAAACTCGATAATTCCGTACATTACGCCATGGTCGGTTGCCGCAATCGTCTCCATTCCCATCTCTTTGACGTGTCCCATCAGGGTGCTGATTTTGGAAAGACCGTCCAAAAGCGAATATTCTGTATGAACATGAAGATGCACAAACTTTTGTTTCATCTAAGTTCTTCCTTAAGAATTTGGCTGATAGCTCTAGGGTTTCCTTTACCTTTCAATTTTTTCTGTACCATACCAATAAGATATCCTATCACTTGTCCCTTGCCTTTTCTGTAATCTTCAACCGCGCTCTTCTCTTGGCTTACTACGGCTTTTGCGGCTTCTTTCACCTGACTTAGGCCGGCAAATTCTTTGGTCGTCAACTCCACCAGCTTGGCAACCAGCCCGGCCGGTTCGGGGAAATCCCTGTCGAACTTTTTATTCACTATTAAATCCGCAATCGCCATGGCAGATATCCTGTACCGGCTTCCCAGCTCTACAGCTTTATCAAAATAATCGGCCGTTTGACCCGACGATGCCAAGATAAAAGCGAATTCCGGTTTTATGCCGAAGTCTTTAATGAATCTTTCTCTTTTTTGGCCCGGAAGTTCGGGAGTATCAAGTTTAATCTTTTCGATTTCGTCCTTGGTAAAGCTCATCGGGGGAATATCCGGTTCCGGAAAATATCGATAATCTTTTGCTTCTTCCTTACTCCGCTGCGATACGGTAGAGCCGATTTTTTCGCTATAACCCCTTGTTTCCTGTTCTATCCTTTTTCCTTTGGATAAAATTTGTTTCTGCCTCTCGATTTCCGAATTTATTGCTTTGGATAAAAATCTGAACGAGTTGATGTTTTTGAGTTCCACTTTATAGTCCGGCAATTCCTTGGATGTCGAAACCGAAATATTTGCCTCTAGGCGCATTGACCCCTTTTCCATATCGGCACTCGAGATTCCCAGATATCTAACGACAGTCTGAACTTCTTTCAAAAACTCGATAACCGTTTCCACGTCCCTAAAATCCGGCTCCGTTACCAGCTCAACCAGAGGAACACCGCTTCGATTGAAATCTACTAAAGAGACATCTTGCCCGTCAACTACTTCATGTATCATCTTGGCAGTATCTTCCTCAAGATGAATTCTTCTAACACGGACTCTGTTCCATTTACCCTTGGTGCATAAAGGCAAATCATACTGGCTAATCTGATAGGCCTTTGGCAAGTCAGGATAAAAATAATGTTTTCTGTCGAACTTTGAAAATTCGGAAATCGTGCAGCCAAAAGCCAATCCCAGTTTAACCGTATCCAAAATTGCCTCTCTGTTGGCGTACGGCAATGCACCGGGAAGACCCAGACAAACCGGACAAACTTGAGTGTTTGGCTTCTTGGCAAAATGGTCCGAAGCACATCTGCAGAACATTTTGGACTTCGTGTTGAGCTCGATATGAACTTCCAAACCAATTACGGGTGTTGCGTTTTTCATTCTTCTTTTAATTTAAATTCAAAATTGTTGTTGATAAAACTTTCTCCAAACTTGGTCGAAATAAATAGAGCCGTAGCCGCAACTCCGGCCAAAATAAACATCACAAGTTTCACTCCGAATATTTCCGTGATTGTTCCGGAGAAAATAACAGGGACAATTGTTGCAACTGTTACGATAAACCAAAAGTTGCCGAAAACTCGACCGCGCAGTCCTCCGGGAGTCGTTTCCTGCAAATACGTCTGCGAAGGAATCACCACTCCGACAAATGAAAGCGCCGCAAATAAAATCAGCACGGGCCCCAGTATCAATCTAATATTTGTAGGAACTTCCGGCACGACAAAAATGAGGAGAAGAATTGAAGCAACAATAGAGCCAAGGAATGTTTCGATTGCTCTTTTCTTTCTCCAACCTTTTTTCAGTAGCCTTGAAACCAGAAATGCGCCGATTATGGCTCCAATTGCCGCGGGAACTACTATCAATATTCCCCCCGCATTAATATTTATTTTGAAAATGTCTCTGGCCAAAATAGGAACGTTGACTACTACGATAGTGGAGGAAATTTGAACACCTACCAACATAAGAAAAGGCAGCAAAACGTTCTTATGTTCTTTAAGGAAATGATATCCGCCAAAAAGCTTTTCAAAGAATTTTTCGGATGCTTGCTCAAAGCCGGAGGGCAATACTTCCCTGGCTTTTAGTTCGGGTAGAAAAGTGACGCTGACAAAAGCCAAAAACAAAAAGAGAGCGCCCAAAAAAAGCGTATTATCAAAACCCAGAAGCTGATTCAAAAAGCCCGCAGTTCCAAACCCGATAACGAGCGAGCTTTGTTGGGTTAAAAGAAACAAAGCATTGGCGTGCGGTAACTGGTTTTTTCTTACCAAAGATGGCAATGACGCGGATTCCGCCGGAACGTAAAATTGATCCAAAAGCGAATAGGTAAATGCGACTCCGTAAAGCAGAAAAAGAGTAGTCTGGTGAAGAAACGCATAAAGAAAGATTGTCAGCGCTTGCAAAAAGTTTGTTACGATTAGCATCCTTCGTCTGGAAGTCAAATCTACTGTGGCCGACGCAAACGGCCCAATTAAAATTGCGGGGATAGAATACGCAACCCAGAGAAGCGATGTTGCAATTGACGAACCCGTCAAAGTAAAAAGCCTGATAAGAAGTGTAAAGTTCATTATGCTTATGGTTACCTGAGACAGAATCTGTGATGTCCATAGCTTCAAGAAATTTTTATTTGATACCAGCAGTTTGTAATCGTTCATGACATTGCGACTTTCGGTTTATATTCCGTCTCCTTTTCAAATTCTTTTCCTAAGGCAAACAAAACGTCTTCCGAGAATCTTGGACCCATCAGCTGGAAGCCCAACGGCAACCCCTTTGAGTTAAATCCGAATGGCATTGCAAGCCCCGGCAGTCCGGCAACATTCGCGGAAACGGTAAGTATGTCGGCCAGATACATCTGTAAAGGATTTGCAGCCTTTTCGCCCAATTTAAACGGAGGAGTCGGTGAAACTGGGGCCAAAATTGCATCTACATTTTCAAAAGCTATTGAGAAATCCTGAATAATTTTCGACCTGACTTTCATTGCCTTGAGATAGTACGCGTCATAATATCCTGCCGAAAGAACATAGGTTCCAAGCATTATTCTTCTTTTTGCTTCCGCACCAAAGCTGGCTCTCGGATTGCCGAACCGAATACCATCGTATCTGCCCAAGTTTGAAGAAACTTCTGCCGGCTGGACGATATAGTAAACGGAAATTGCATATTTTGTATGAGGCAAAGAAATATCCACAAGTTCAACCCCCATTTTTTTGAAAACTTGGGCTGCATCCAAAACTGCCTTTTCCTGTTCCCTGTCCAACCCCTCAACAAAATATTCCTTAGGAATACCCAGTTTTAAATGGGGTTTGATTTTGGGCGCATCGAAAGGAAAATCCTTGGCGGTCGAGTCGTATTCGTCGGCACCTTTTGTAACTTGAAAAACTTTTTCGGAGTCTCCGACAGTTCTAGTAAAATGTCCTATCGAGTCAAGCGAAGAAGCCATTGCCACAATTCCATAGCGCGAAACCGCTCCATAAGTGGGTTTTAGTCCGACAACGCCGCAAAAATTCGCAGGCTGTCTTATCGAGCCGCCTGTGTCCGTTCCTGTTGAAATCAAGGACAAATTAGCAGCCACCGCAGTCGCCGAGCCGCTTGAAGAACCTCCGGGAACATACTCGGTGTTCCATGGGTTTTTGGTTGGTCCAAAATCCGAATTTTCCCCAGATGCGCCGTGAGCCCAAGCATCACAGTTGGTTTTGCCCAAGGTAATAGTACCCGCATCGCCAAGCCTCTTAACTACCGTGGCAGAATAGGCAGGAACATAGCTTTCCAAAACTTTGGAAGATGCCGTCGTTCTTATCCCATTGGTAAGAAACAAGTCTTTAAAGGCTACTACTACTCCCAAAAGCGGATGGGTTTCAACAGCATCTTTCCCCAACTCTTTAACGGCTTTGTCCGTGCTTTTGGCCTGTTCGTAGGCTACTTCATCGGAAACCGTAAGAAAGCTATTCAACTTGCCGTCCTTGGCTTTAATTTGCGAAAGATACGAATCCACCAGTTCGACCGCGCTGAACTTCTTTCCGATTAATCCTTTATGGGTTTCCTCAATCGTTAATGGGGTTTCCATCTATTTTTTTATTACTCTGCCAACCACAAAATAACCGTTATACGTCTTATCGGTTCCGCTTAATGCTTCTTCTTGGGAGAGACAGTTTTTGGGAGCAACTTCGTCTATGCGCAAAACGTTTTCGAGTCCCGTTGTCTGGCTTGTAGGCTCGACATCGTCAGTATTAACTTCCGAAAGCTGACCGACAAAATCTACTACTTCCGACAGTTGGTTCTGTAATATTGGAAGTTCTTTGTCGCCTATATCGAGGCGGGCGAGTTTGGCTACATGTAGGACATCTTTTTCCGAAAGTTTTGCCATCGCTCTAGAATAACATTTTTTCGAACTCCTTCAAGCTCCTTGTATTTACAATATCATTTTTGCTTGCCCAGCCTCTTCTGGCCACGGTAATCCCATATTGCATATTATCCAAACCGCCCTTGTGGTGGGCATCGGTACCCATGCTCAGCATAATTCCTTCTTTCACGGCTTCTTTCACTAAAGTATCGGGTAAATCCAGCCTGATAGGGTCGGTATTTATTTCCAGCCATTTGTCGTTTTTCGAGCAGAAATCGAATATCTTAGGCCAATCGAGTTCAACTCCTTCCCTTTCGTTCAATTTTCTGGCGGTAGGGTGGGCGAATACCCTAACTTTTGGATGCTCTAATGCCTTTAATACTCGCAAGGTCATCTTCTCGCGGGGAAGATCGAAGCTTGAATGAATGGAAACCAAGGCAAAGTCCAGTGTAGCCATTCCTTCGTCCGGCACAGGCAATCCGCCATCGGGCAAAATGTCGATTTCAAGGCTATTGAACACTTTTTGTATGCTTTTACATCGACTTTTCACAAATGAGTAATTTAATTTGTCTACAGCCTTACGCTTACGCATGAGTAAATCTATAATCTGTTTATCGTTATGTCTGCTTTTGCTTGGGTTATGCTCTGTGAAAGCAATATATTCATAATTAAGTGTATCGGCTTTCTGGATTACTTCCTCCATTGTGGATGCACCAATATCGTGGCTTGTTTCTATATCGAAGCTTGAGTGTATTTGAAGATCAGCCTTGATGTCGGCGAGCTCGACCAGGACGGGGAGTTTGTGGGATAAAGCGGACTCAATCTCCCCCGAATCTTCCCTAAGTTCCGGAGGAATCCAATCCATGCCCAGTTTTTTGTAGAAAGCTTGCTCGCTGGCAAACTTTTCCGGTTTTCCCCGCACTTTTATCCCGTACTCGGATAGGCTCATTCCGTGCTTTATGGCATATTCCCTAAGGGCAATATTATGGTGCTTTGAGCCTGTGAAATGCTGCAAGAGGGCCCCGTAGGCCTCGGGGGGCTGAACCATAAGGTCAATCTGAATATCACTTGGAACAATGATTGAGGCTGTTCGGTCCCCTTTTTCGATAACCCTCGTAGCTTTGGGATATTTGGTAAAGCGCGTTAGAACTTCATCCGGCTTATTTGAGGCTACGGCAATATCAATATCTCCAACAGTCGCAGCCTCGCGGCGGAGGCTCCCCAATGTATTTATTTGCTCGACTGCCCTATCTTCTTTCATCCAGGCAATTATTCCATCGGCAATATTTTTGGCATAAGGAAGAAGCATTCTTTTTGTCTTGCCCTTAGACTCCTCGAGAGCCGTAAGAATTTTGCCTTGAGATTCCTCACCTAAACCTTCCAGTTTCGCAATTTTGCCCGATTTAGCGGCTTTTTCCAGCTCCTTTTTATTTTTAATACCCAGTTCTTTGGCAAGTTTAAAGCCCGTTTTCGCTCCCACACCGGGAAGTTCCATAAATTCAAACATTGCCGGAGGCAAACCTTTCATAACAGCCTCGAAATGTTTGGACTTTCCGGTTCTGAATAGCTCGTCCAAATGTTCGGCGATAGATTTTCCTATTCCGGGTACCTCATCAAGCTTTGCGTCGTCCCAAAGGTCCTTAAGCTCGCTGGAGGCGTGTTCTATGGCATCCGAGGCTCTTTGGTAAGCAATTATCCTGAATTTGTTCCTGTCGGCATCCTTGAGCTCATATGCAGCAGCTACAGCGCGCAGAAGCTCCGCAATCTGGAGATTATTCATCTCTTTGGAAGTCTTCATAGGTCTTTTTAAATACTAGCACTTAGCTTGTCCATACAACAATTTTTCGCTATAATGCAAGCTGGTTAAGGGGCTGTAGGAAAATCTGAATTTTCGTAGCATCCCCTATGAGGGGCTGTAGCTCAGTTGGTTAGAGCGTCCGCCTGTCACGCGGAAGGTCGCGAGTCCGAGTCTCGTCAGCCCCGCACTTAAACCCCCTTGACAGAATGCCTCGCCTACTCTAAATTCAGCACACATCTTCCTGCCTTAAGGAGGTGAACAAATCTGAATATAAAAGACACTCTTAAGGCAATAAAACTTAACGAATCTACTATCAGCATGATATTGGGAGCATTGGTTATTGTTGTTGTCGCAGTTTTGGTAGTTAATTATTTCAAAGACCAAAAAGGAACTTCCCTACCCTTCCTTTCAAAGCAAGGCACCGAACAAACCGAGCAAACAGGCACAAAAACCCACACGGTAGTCCAGGGAGAAAATCTTTGGCAAATAGCCGAACAATATTACGGTTCGGGTTATAACTGGGTTGATATTGCCAATGCAAATAATATTGCCGATGCCAACCAAATCGAAGTCGGACAAAAACTAAATATTCCCGATGTTGCACCTAAACAAGCAACTGTAACCGCTGTTGAACAAAAGGCTCCAAATGCCATAACCGGAGCTACATATACTGTCGTTCACGGAGATAATCTTTGGAACATAGCAGTCCGAGCTTACGGAGACGGTTATAAATGGGTAGAAATTGCAAAAGAGAACAAACTGGCAAATCCCAATCTCATCCACGCGGGAAACGTTCTAACGCTTCCTAGATAGGTGGATATTGCTGGTGTATAATTCGCATAGTTGCGGGATTAGTACACCGGTAGTACGCCACCTTCCCAAGGTGGAGAAGCGAGTTCAATTCTCGTATCCCGCTCAGTTGTATGATTGAAAGAATTACTTTGCCCGGAGAAATAGATGGACATGGGTTCCTTGAAATGTACTTGCGAGAGTGTATCTATTTAAATACTGACAGTGATTTGTGGTGTATATTACCTAAACCTTACGAGTATGCCGATATTGGGCAGGAAAGAATTGATCCATCAAATGTGAGGCCAACAGCAAAATATG
>Ga0315288_10002013_pt1 | contig 26345 bp, 18 predicted proteins | sample YL17G11_20_MG_FD_203454 | JGI IMG/M metagenome (GOLD analysis project Ga0315288, IMG submission 203454) | Sediment microbial communities from Yellowstone Lake, YNP, Wyoming, USA - YL17G11_20 | ecosystem: Environmental > Aquatic > Freshwater > Lake > Sediment | place: USA: Wyoming | collected... | reverse complement strand
TTGTTGGTAACATAATAATGTCCTTTTTATTTATATTATACCTTAAAAAATGTTACCGAAATACTGAACACTTACAGTGGGCTACCTACTGGGTAGCCCCCTAGGTAACCCACTAGACTACCTACTAGACAGCATAGTAGGTAACCGAGTAGGTCAATCACCCCCCCGTGACCATTCAAAGATTAAAAGATTGGAAGATTGTAAGATTCAAAATAGGAAACAAATCCAAAGGAAAAATTTGGAACACGAATAACACTAATAGACTAATTACACGAATAAAGATTTAAATTATGAATTAGTGAAATTCGTTTTATTCGTGGTATTAGTGGTAAAAGATTTTTTCAAAGGGTATTGACAAAATGGCTAAATTATGTTAATCTTACATATGTTAAGTATTAATATTATTAAGAAAGGAGGTGAGAACCCACGCACCTATTTTAAAGTTGATAGTGAATTTATATATACTTAAATACTTAACAAGTTGTTCCCGTAAATAGGTGCGGGGCAAGCTTATGCCAGTAAGAAGTACTATCAGAAGAATGAAGAAGCTTGAGGCAAATTACGACCCTGATTCAATCCGACAATCGCTCGAAAAGCAACGAGACGGAATCTTAGAACAGCAGGCAGTGAAACAAGCGGAATTAGAAAAGGTTGAAAATCTTACCAAGCTGATTATTAGTGAACAAGGCGTTACTTCCGCACTATTTGTCTCTTATTTGAATTTTGCACGGCAAATCTGGAAGATTCAAAATACTTTCTCAAGCGAAACCTTAAAAATCGAAGCGGATATTATGCTTTATAAATGGACAAGACGAGGATTAAATGAGGATATTCTGAAGCGTATCCGCAACCAAATCTTTACACTTGAAGCACCGACACCATAAACGTGAAACGTGAAGCTTGAAACATAAAATATAGCCATAGATGAACACGGATAAACACTGAAAAGAATCTTTTAAACACAAGATTACCACGGACCGCGAAGCGTAGGCGAGGTGAAACGAGCCCATGCACGAAAGTTATATTTAACCACTGATTACACGGATTTTACGGATTTTTCTTTAACCACTGAAAGCACGAAAGAAATATAACCACAGAGACACAGAGTCATAGAGGGCATAGAGTTATTTCTCTCTTTTTTCTCTGGCTCCCCCGCACCTATTTATACAGTGTGTAGAATATAGACTAGGCTATTAGACAATCTCCACAAAAATCTGAAATAGGTGCGGGGTGAATTTGTGACTCTGTGGTATGTTTTTTCTATGGAAATCCGAAGCACGAATCTCGAAATCCTAAAAATACCTAATTGCCAAAATCCAAACGCTTAATTTTTTTGAATTTATTTAGGAATTAGGATTTGATTTTTCAAAGGCTGCTTTTCAAGGTCATTCAGCAGTTGTTGGACTATTTCTTTTACCCTAGAAGTAAGCTGGTATTTATGTGTTAATGTTTCTTGGTACCAATATTTTGCTTTTTCTTTATCGTTTTTTATTTGATAAGCCATACCGAGTATTGCTTTTAGTTCGGGAATAAGCGGACTAAGTTCAATTGCCATAGTGAAATCTGCAATTGCTTTATCCCAGGCACTCTTTTTTGTATAGACAAGCCCGCGAAAGTAATAATAATCCGGATATAGCATTTTAGATGTAATATAATTGTCATATTCTTCGAGCTTCTTATTTAATTTATCATTATCAGCATAAAGAATATCGACAAGGTGGTCAAACTGGATATTATTATAGCACAAATCAAGTATAATTATCTTAATATAATCTGCTATCGCCAGGTCTAAATTGCCAGTTTTACGATACATATTACCGCGATTGAAATAAGCGGCTGAATATTTTGGATAAAGTTTAATCGCCATATTAAAATCGGCGGTTGCACTATCATAATCGCCCTTATTGGAATAAACGATACCACGAGAAATATACGCATTGACACCGTTTGGCTTAAACTCAATCGCCGTATTAAAATCAGCAAGCGCTTTATCCAGATTATTGTTTTGACAGTAAAAATTTCCGCGAATACTATATGCCCGAGCATCTTTTGGATTAAGTTCAATCACTTTATTAAAATCAGCAAGAGCCCGGCCTAAATCGCCCTTTTTATAATATGTAAAACCGCGTATAATATATGCCAAGGTATATGTTGGGTTAAGGTCAATTGCATTGGTGCAATCTTGAATCACCCAATCGGGAGTCCCGCTCTTACGATAAGCGTTGCCGCGAGCGATATACGCCTCGATGAAATTCGGATTCAACTCAATGGCTTTTGTGAAATTAACAATTGCCTTGTCTATTTTACTGATTTTACAATAGCCGAGCCCGCGATTGTAATATGCATACGCATCTTTTGGATTAAGTTTAATCACACTGGACAAATCCTTAATCGTCTGAGAAAAAACCTCTTTAACTGCGATTAAATCATCTGGGTCGTCTTCAAATTCTAATAAATAAGTCCATTTGTCCATAAATTTATAGCTTACGGTCTAGATCATTCGTCGTATACATATATTCCCTATGCCCATCAATCCAATTATTAAATTTTATCGAAAATCATATAAAATGTCAAGAGATTGATTCACTTGGTTAAATTAGGATAATTTTCTGTAAAGCATAGCGATTGTCAAAATGGTTTACTGGTCGTCGGTTACTTGAGGACGCGGACGCAATAGCAAAGTTGAGTGCTCGAGGTTTTGAACAAGATATTCTGAAACAAGTTTGAAATGCTTTAATCACGCTAATTAATAAATTAAATACAAAAAGTCGGGATATGTCCTGGCTTTCCCTACATTCTGTGTGCTACCTACTGTGGTATTCTAATTAAACCGGGTCGATATCAATATCGATTTTGACTTTATCGCTGACTAAATCTTTGTGAAATATTAGATTTGATAATAAAATATTGTGTTTCATTTTGACTAATATCTGGTAGGTAAATGTATTGGGTCGTCGGGAAACAGGTGCTAAGCTCGGACCGAGTATAGTCAGGTTTTTAATATCACCCAACTTCTTCATTATAATTCCAGCATGTTTCTCAGCATCGTTCTTTTGTGCTGATGTTAGTTTTATCAGCGCTAATCTTGTGAATGGTGGATAGCCAAGGTTTTTTCTAATCTCAAGCTCCTGTTCATAAAATCTGATGTAATTACCTTGCACCGCTCGATAAATTGAGTAGTTATCAGGATGATAACTCTGAATAATAATTTTACATTCCTTGTTTGGCGAGCACTGCTCAATGATTTTGCTTAATTCTTGAAAAGTCCGTTCCTGGGAACGAAAATCAGGCAAGAAAAGCGTTGTGTCAGCAGAGATTACACCAAAAAGTCCGAGTCGGGAATAGTCTAATCCGCTTAATCCTAATCGGGTTGTTATTAAAATCTTTTTTTGTAACCACGGATTAACACGGATGGACACGGATTTTTCTTGATTATCTTTAATCCGTTTAATCGGTTCAATCAGTGGTTTCATTATGAGTTTGGCATCGGAATCGATACGTAATATGTCAGGATTGCGGATAATTTTCTTGACTTCGGATTCGATTTTCTGAGTGCCAATTCCCTGATAAGTAAAATCACTGCCTTTGCATTTGGGACAGAAGTCAAAAACCGTTTCTTTATATTTACAGATGTGACATATAAAAGATTTTCCTTCACTGTGAAAAATTAGCGGAATACCGCACTGCGGGCAAGTCGGGATATAACCACAATCAAAACATGAGAAGACGCGGGCAAAACCGCGACGATTGAGAAATAACACAATATTTTTTCCATCTTCATAATCTGATTTTATTTCGTATTTTAGCTTGGGCGACAGCACTTTATCTTTGCTTCGACGCATATCAATGAGAATTGTTTGTCCGCGCGTCTTTCTATCCTGCCCGGGAATTTTCATAAGGTCATACTTGCCGGTTTGCGCATTGTAAAACGATTCACAAGATGGTGTCGAGCTTGCTAAAATCACCTTAGCATTATTCATCTGCGCCCGCACTACGGCAATATCACGTGCATTATAATGAAAATGCCGCTCCTGCTCTTTGTATGATAGGTCGTGTTCGTTGTCAACAATGATTAGCCCGAGATTTTTTACCGGAGCAAAAATTGCTGACCTTGTGCCTAACACAACTGAAAAATCATTTTTCTTAATTGTGTGCCATATTCGCTTACGCTCAGAAAGCTTTAAACCTGAATGAAGACAAAACAAATAATTCAAAAGACGTTCTTTGAATCTTGCGATGAATTTTGGTGTTAAGATTATCTCCGGGACAAGAATCATTGCTGATTTTCTTAATCTCAAAGCTTCTTCAATTAAACGTAGAAAAATTTCTACTGATTCTTTGTTGTCAGGGTTAAATAACAAGAACGTTTTGTAGCAACTATCTTTTAGACTATTAATTATTTTTCGAATGGCAGGAAATTCGGGTAATTCATATGTAGGAGGTTTAGCCGTGTATGCTATTTCACTTTTTATATCGAGTGTTTTTTGTTTATAACTATATACGGATTGAGGAACTGATAAATTTAAGGTTTGTCCCCATCTTGTAAAGTAATATTTTTTAGCCCAAGATATCAATGATAATAAATCCTTTGGGATAAATTCTGTATCTAATACTTCGATTATCTCTTTGGTGTAACTGGTATTAGTTACTTCATTTTTTTCAATGACTATACCGAAAGTTAATTTTTCCTTAAGTTTTATTTTTACCAACGAACCAGGTTTGACTAATGATTCTAATTGAGCAGGAATTGAATAGGTTAAAGTATCAAGGTTTGTTTTAGGTATGGCAACTTCAGCAAACATATTCAACACAGATTACACAGATTTTAAAACATGATTGCACAGAACGTTAGTATCGGATTTTGTATTGATATTTTAGATTATAGCGACTTTCATTGTCACGTTCTCCGATAATTCCATGTGATTTTGTTATATTATACTCGAGCCGGAAAATATCATAAGCGTTACCAGAAATATTATATTCATAGGTAACATAAAGCTTATTGCCGATATATTTACCGACGGTTACTTTTGCATTGTTACCTGAGATTAATCCACTTTCTATCCATAAATAATCAAGATAGATGAGATTACGTAATCGTTTATTTAATTCGCGTTCAAAGTATCCTAAAAGTTTTCCGGATAAAGCAGTAGTAAACCTTTGACGCAACTCAGGGGCAGACATTTCTTGCCATGTGACATTGAAAGTTAGATAGCTGATAATATCGTTTTCAGATAGATAAGATGGGTCTGACGAGAAAACGAAATGCGGTTCCTTTAAACGTCCGGTTAAATTAAGAATTATTTTTACTCTTTCGGACTGACCGGGGCGCACTTCAATCGGACGGGTAGCTAATTCAGCACTAATATCCAAATCAGGGTCAAGTTCTGATGTGTTATCAAAAACGAGCAGTCCTTTGGTCAATTTTAAACTATGGTCAAGGTAATAGAAGTTGCCTTGCATTGCTTCAAGTTGACCTGAATAAATCATAGTTTTATCCGAGCTGAAAATATTCAAGTCGGCTCGCAGTTCAATATCACAATTACGATTACGTAGCCAAATATCCCGTTCGCCAGCAATCTTAAGATTACAATTTAAACTCTGATTAGTGGTTGAGTTTAATGAAGAAGAAGACTCGAACTCGGAAGTTAAAAGAGCTTCTTTGATTTGGATGTCACCAGAAAGAGATAGCGGCACCGATGGCACTATTTTATTTTTCGGTTTATAATCGATATTTATATAACCAGTAGCAATTGCAAAAACTTCTTTTTGCGGTCTTAACGGCGCATTTTGAAAATCAATTTTATAAGACAAGGTGTCAACTTGAGAAAATTTAATAAGTTGGGTAAACCCCTGTCCGTTTATTCTGCCGGTTCCTGTTTTACCGGTAAGGCTTTTCAAAATTATTTTCTGACGCTCGAAACTTATTTCTGCATTCACATTATCACACATGGTTTTAGTCGAGACAATAAATAACTTACCATCAGAAATTTTAACACCACCGGATAGCACAGGTTTTTCTAAACTCCCGGTTAATTTGCCTTGTCCGTAAATTCTACCTTCTTGAAATTCCAAGATATTTTTAAGAAAGAAAAATACCCAAGGACCAGGGTCAGCAAAAGTTATATTTAAATCGCAGGGCATTTGTGCTGAAGATTGTTGTTTTAAGTCGATCGTGCCATTAATTTTCGAAGTGTCGGCTGAATAAACCAAATTCATCTCACTGATCTTAAAAACCGATTTGGTTAGTTCACAAGCGCCTTCGATAAATTTTAAACCGATAACAGAATGATTATTGGGCGATTCATTGTGGCTCAATAATGATGTTGGGATTTTTAAATCGTAACCAGATAAATTTATATTGTAAGACGATAAATTTTCTCGAATTGTTAAATTTATGTTTACGATGCCACTTATTGCTTGTTGCAGTTTAACAAAATCACTAATATATTCTAAATTAATTCTATTGCCGACAAGGTTTACTTGTGGTGCAGCTGAACGGTTCTTTGTAATATCGAGTGATAATGTCCCAGAGTCAATTGCCAATGAGAAATCAGATAAAAATAGTTGTGTATCATTTTTACCGAAACTGAAAACACGGGTATTTCTAAAGGTGTGGTCGATTCCGATTAATTGCATGCTGTCAATAAAACATTCAACATTTTTATTATTGGTTACGAGTTTACCATTAGCAATAAGTGAATTGTCTTTCCAATTTGTTATCTGCAGTAAAAAATTATCTTGTGTAATATTGAAATCAAGATGACCGAATTTATTTTCGTGCCAGTTGATACTATCTGATGATAAAGAAATACTGCCAGCAAGTTTTTCTAAATCAGCAATATCGTATTGGAGATTGAGTTGGTTACATTGTAGGTCAGCGTAGCGACCTTTTCTGACAGTCATTTTTCCACTAGTTGCAATCGAGTTACCATTGGAATGAATTTGACAGTGACCGTTGATAAATCCTGCTAAACTGATGTCACTTAATCCATATTTATTTAGAATCTCAGATAGAAAATATAAAGAGAAATTGATAAATTCTATATTACAGCTAAATTCTGTTTCGCCATTGGTGATTTGTCCATAGCCGTTGGCATTTAAAATGTTTGTATGATCTTTAATCCGTAATTTATCAACGGTTAATTTGCCTTTTCTAACTTTTACCTGAGCGGAAAGCGATTCAATCACTGGTTTCCGACTGGATGATAAGATATTAAAATCGATACTATCTGTTTTTACGCCGGCAAAATCAGCGGTGCCATCAAGTCGATTTCTAACCGTGCTATTTACAGGTAATTGAAGATTAATGAAATTAACCGTACCCTGATAGGAAAATGGGTTGAAAAAGACATTTGCTTGAATTTTCAGCTGAGATACTAAACTTGAATCTTTTTCTAAGGAAATAAAATTTGCCATGAAGTTATGCTCGGAAAACGTTAATTTACCTTTTCCATCTGGGATAGGTATGTTTTGAATTTCAAGGTTATTTATTTGGTAATTTAGATTACTATTGATATCAGATATTATCCAAGTAGCGTTGAGAAAACTAACTGAAATTTTTCCATCGATTTTAATTTGACCAGATTGGTTATTAAATGATTTTAAATCAATATATCCGGCGTTAATATCTAGGCTAACATCTCTTTTGGCAATATCGATTTGACCATTAAGATTAAGCGATACGACCGGCGATTTTATTTTTAAGTTCTCTAATTTAACAATATTATTTTGCAAATTAACCATACCTTCAATATTGTCAATTTTAACCTGTTTGTTAGGCATGTAGAATGACAACTTATTGATATAACATCGAGCACTGGTAGCGCGTAAATTTATATTAGCGATAATGGAAAAAGTATCTAATATTAGCGCGCCATTTGAAATTACACAACCATCCTCAATTTCTAAACGATTTATGAATAATAGCGGCAAGGCATACTTGAGGTTTTGGTTAGGAACGGTTGGTGTTTGATTGTCTTTTCTGGTTAGATAGATTGCTGGTTTTATAATATTAATATTACGTATATTATTCCTGCGTTGTAAAATTATCGAAAATAAGTCATATTCTGCTTTTACGGTGTTGGCATAAAAAGAATCACCAGAAGTGAAATTAATTTTTACATCAGATAACGAAATACCGCTAAAAATATTGCCTTTTATCACACGAGCATATATTTTAACTTTTAAGGATTTACTTAAGAATTCGGTTGATTTGATTGTTAGAAAACCGGCGAGTTGTTCGCGCATCAAAAAACCGGCAGTGGTAAATGTGCCGATAATCAGCATAACAACCATCAGCCAGATTCCGAACTTTTTTCTGCGAGTATTTTTTAATAGCATTAGAATACGTTAAGTAACCCTATATGAATTTTACCCCAATCTTTTGATGGGGCATCTTTTAATTGTTTAGCATAATCAAACCGTATCGGTCCAAATGGCGTATTGATTCTAATACCAGCTCCACTGCTATACTGAAACATCGCAGGTTTGATATCGGTAAAATTTTTGCGCGCTGATACTTTTCCGATGTCGAAAAACGTTACAAAATCAATTAACTTTTCAAAGTGCGTACGTAATTCGATATTTATATTACTGATTGCTTCTCCATAATGTTCACCGTTGAAAACAATTGGGCCAAGGGTTTTATCGGCATAACCACGTAGACCATTATTCCCACCGAGGTTAAATGCTTCAAAATAGGGCACGACAGTTGTGCGACCATAAGGGATAGCAAGACCGGTCATTAGTCGACACCCAAAAACAAAATGGTATAAAATTGGATAAAAAGCCGATAATTCTGATTGAGTTTTGTAAAAATCATTGTTGCCATCGAAAATACTACCAGCTATTTGAAAGTTAGTCGTGAAGAAAAGACCTTTTTGGGGAGTAAATAAATTGTCTCTTGTATCATAGCGCAGGTAGAAATTCTGCGAATTGGTGATGCTTTTCGTTTGTGAAGAAAACATTAAGGGTAAATTAGCCCAGATTCTAAGATATCGCAGATAGGTTCCGATCTCTAATTTTGGATCGAAAAAATGTGAAAGACCAGCTTCAAAATTCAATTCGTTCTGTTTTACACTATCTTTTTTTTCATATTTAAAAGATGGTTGCATCATGAAATTAATTGACGAGTTGAGAACATAAAAAATTCGATAGATACTCTTAATTTCACCGCGCCAGTCACTAGTAAAAGTTGGTGCATAACTTAAAGAAAAGAATAAGCCATGCCCTTTTGATAAAAAGTTGAGGTGTTCCCATTCGCTACTTAAAAGCAGTCGGGCGGGGGGGGTCTGAATACCTAATCCAAAACCGATACTTTTTGGTGGTAATTCTAATACATCAAAACGGATAGTTAAACTATCCGATGAAGTTGTTGTACGGTCGCCTTTGGCGACCCTGGTGGTGTCGGACGAGAGATCCCTCGCTACGCTCGGACCAGTATCTAAAATGTAGAAGGACACTCGTTCGAAAAGTCTGGTTGCATAAAGACGCTGCCGAGCTTTCTCTAATTTGTTTAACGAAAATTTTTCACCAACTTTAATTTCGGTCGTCCGTAAGATAACCTTATTTGATACTTTTTGATTTCCGCGAACTTTTAGATCTTTAATAAAAGCTAACGAACCTTCGTTAATTATGAAGTTTATTGTAGCGTAATTGTTATCACTTGAAATTTGTTGGTCGATTGTTACGTGAGGATATCCAGAATTTTTATAGAGTTTAATTATCGCTTTTTCTGCATCACTAATCTTGCTGGCAATTAAATAATCGCCACTTTTTAATTCGAAAAGAGATCGGATTTTCTTCTCCGAGAAATTTGAATTGCCGGATAGTTTTATTGAAGATGCCTTAACTCGGTGCCCTTCGTTAATTTTAAAATAAATAATTTTTCCTTTCAGGGCAGTTTTAACTTCGACATCAATATCAATATTTTTAAAGCCTTGCGATTCATAAAATAATTCTAAGTCGCTTAAGTCTCTTTCTAATTCACTGTCATAAAATAAATCCTTTTCTCTTACTGACAACATCTTTTTTAGTAAATTAGATTTAAAGCTTTGATTACCTTGAAAATTTATTTTAGAAACAACCGTTGATTCGGGCATTGGAAAGGTGCTTAGTACTGACAGTGCCAATATTAGATTAAGCATATTATTTGGATATATTACAACAATAAAAAATAAAATTCAAGACCCGAGAAATTTTTAACACTATACTAATTACTTTTACTCATGCTGGAGGGAATTACTTGTAAAATGAGTAATAAAATCAAAGAAGGCATTATTACTTAAATTTTTAGTTACAGTTACATTAATTAAATTTAAAACAAATTTCAACGAAGCAATTAGTTCGTTTAATGCTACTTTGCGTAAATTTAGTTCTTGGGTCGAACCGCTTTTCGGACGAGTAGATGTTATATTGAGGTTGGTGTTTTGTTCGGAGTATCGGTGCTGATTTATGATGTTTTGGACGTTGTCAATAATAGTTTGGATTCGATAATTAGAAGATTTATACTCATAGATTATTCTGCGTTCTTCGGTTTCGTAAGTCTTAATTAGACTTTCGAATGCTTCTTTAACTTCGGAATCTTTTAAATCAGTGATACGTTTTATTTTTACCTGTAGAATAGCCAATTGGATATTATGGACTATATCAAAGTGAGCCCGCCAAAAATCAATTTGCGAGGGTGATATTTGTAGTTTTTTTATCCAATGTCTTTTTCCCGCGGCTAAATACTGACATTCATCAGGGCAATTTATTTCCTTTTTACGTTTACTGCCACAACACAATGAACAGATATAATCATTGGCAGCAGGGCATTTTCGTTTTGCATGAGATTTCTGACATGCCCAGCATATTTCACTTAACATTTTACTTAATTAATTTTAGGTTACCCAAAATCAGTTTTTAGTTGAAACGTCTTCGGCGGTTTCTCGAATTTCTTCAATGATTATTTTATGGGAGTTTCTGATTTCCCAGTATGCGTATAGCACTCCAACTAATAAGCAAATCATACCGACGATAAAAGAAAATAATGCTAAGTGGCTTCCAAATTTTTCCGCAAACCGGTATAATCCGATGCCGAGCGATGTTAGAACAAAGAAGAAGATAGCTAAAAACAATGCGCCGGATGACCGTTTTAAAAGCAATGCTCGATAAATAAGCATCGCGATTTGTTTTTCGATAGAAATTTTTCGACCCGAATCGAGCTTATTTATTGTCATTCTTAATTCTGAATTAAGAATTCGGATACGATCGATGACTCTTCCCAGTTTTGAGATTAATGCTAATTGTAAAAGCCCGCAGCAAGAAATCATAACCGCAGGTGCAATCATTGTTTGAATTAACTGTTCCATATTCGATTTAAGATTACACGATTAGAAGATTTGAAAATTAATGTTGCAATCTTTCTGTCTTTTAATCTAACCCTGCATTTCTACAACATGAACGGAACAAGAAATGCACGGGTCGTAAGAGCGAACAATCATTTCTAAAATCAGTTCTAAATTTTTACGTCCTTGCGGCGTAAGAGGTGTAACTTGACCACCCTCACCAATCGTACTGGCAATTAAATTCTGCGCCGCGATTCGAATATGAGTTTCCATTGCATCTAAGTTTTGAGTGGTTGGAATAATCAAATTTGCATTGGTAACAAGTCCACGATTTAATTCATAGTAGTGATATAAAGTTCCACGAGGGGCTTCAACCGCACCAACGTTTTTTCCGGTTTTAGTATCAGGTTTTTTAATACTGGTTTCACTTGCCAGTGTCTTTTCTTTTTTCAGTAACTCATCGATAAGTTTTGGGGTTTGTTCCAAACAAAACAGGGTCTCAATTGCTTGAGCGAGATTACCATATAGAGGGTTACGAATCCAGCTTAAACTATAGCAGCGTTTGAAACATTGAGATGCTTTACCATGCAATCTTTCACCCAAGAGGTTCATTCGGGCTAAAGCACCAACAACAAACGGTTTGTCATTATAGCAGCAGCGTTTTGCAGTTGAGTGGGCGACAATCCGCTCGTTGCAGAGTTCCTTATATTTTTCAATCGGATGTTCTTCACCAGTCGAGATTAATACTTTATCGCCAACAAAACCATATTTTTCGGTTGGCGGTTTTAAACACATAAAAACCATGCCGTCTTCCATTGAGGTGGGATAGTGGAGATTGCGCATTAACTCAACTAATTCTTCTGCAACCGGGATTAGTTCTTCAGCTTGTTTCTTGATATCTAATAATTGTGCATGAGTTGGTGCACTACCAAAACCACCGACCGTCGGATTTTCACCATGGGTCCAGCGGGCAGTAACAATTTCCATAATATAGTTACCGAATTTCTTTAACCGCAACGCTTTTAAAACCTGAGGCGCAAATTTATCAACCATTGCAATCGCGGAAGGATAACCTAAGAAATCGGGCAATGCTAAAACAAAGGCGTGGAGCGAGTGGCTTTCAATCATCTCGCCATAATGCATTAAAGTTCGCAGTAGATTTGTTACTTTGGTTTCCTTGATATCCAATGCCCGTTCCAAAGCACGGATTGCCGCATAGCGGTGCGAAACCGAACAAATTGCACAAATGCGCGGAACGATATTTACAACTTCTTCAGGAGTTTTTCCGATAACTAAGGTTTCAAATAATCGAGGTCCTTCCGGGATATTTAAGTTAACGGTTTTAACTTTACCTTTTGCGAATTCGACTAAAATATTACCATGTCCTTCAACTCGGGCTAAGGCAGGTATTCTTATTTGATTTACTTTTGTGCTTTTTTCCATAGTGATTTAAAATTCTTTACAAATTTTACTCCGCCAAAAAGGCGTAATTTTCGTTCGATCTCAGTAAAAGTATATTTTTTCTCTTTTAATAAATTGAATTCGGATGTTAAATTGCCTTCGTCAGCTGGTCCAAAACAACCAACACAAGGTAGGTTAACCGACGGGCATCGAGCTTTGCATCCAGAGGCTGTTACCGGTCCCAAGCACATAATATTTTTTAAAAGCAAACATTCGTTTTCACGCCATTTGCATTCCAGACAGACCGGAGTTTTTGGTGCATCAACCGGCAGCCCCCGTAAAAGTCGGGCATAGTTATATAGAAATTGTTCGGCATCGATTGGACAACCAGGTAAAAAATAATCAACTTTAACAAACGCATCGACCGGACGAGATTCAAACGCTTTTACAACCTCAAATGGTTTTGTACCATAAACTTTCTTAAAGCGTTTTTGCCAGGTGTGGCTATCGCTACGCTTCGCGTCCTTCTCATATTCCATCGCCTGCACCCCGCCATAAGACGAACAGACACCTAAACAAACTATTTTTTTAGTTCGGGCTCTAATGTCGATTAAAAATTCTTCTTGTTCATTAGTTGTTATCGAACCGTCAAGAAAAGCAATATCTAATTCTTTTTCAGTATTATCGCTTTTCGCCATTAAGAACGACACGACATCCCCACCATTAAAAATATCGAGCAATGTATCTTCACAATTGAGGATAGTTAATAAACATCCGGCACAACCGGAAAAATTATAAAATCCTACTTTTGGTTTATTGGTATTTGGCATATTAAATTAAATCCTTCATATGTAAAACATCCCAGTAAGAAAATACCGGTCCGTCCATACAGGTATAAATCGAACCAATTACACAATGTCCGCATTTACCAACGCCGCAGTGCATTCTTCGTTCTAATGTCATCAATATCTGATGTTTGGGGATGCCGAGTTTTATTATCTCATCAATAACGAATTTATACATTACTGGTGGTCCGCAGACCGTTGCGTAAGTATTCTTAGGATTAACGTCTTTAAGATGTTTAAATAAATTTGTAACAACACCGGTGTGCTCAGTCCAGGTACCGGTATCGTCTTTATCAACGGTTAGAAAAGAATTCAAATCATCACGCTGTTTTAGCTCCATAAATTGACGTAAGAAGAGCATCTCGCTTGGTTTTTTTGCTCCGTACAAGAAATATATTTTACCAAAATGGTCGCGATTATCCAAGGTGTAAAGTAATAACGAGCGCAGTGGCACTGCACCCAATCCACCAACAACAATAATTAAATCGCGTTTTTCAAATTTTTCAATCGGAAATCCATTGCCAAAAGGTCCTCTAACTCCAATGATTTCGTTTTCTTTCAATTTGAATAACTCTTCAGTTAAAACACCGGTTTTTCTGACACCGAATTCTAATAAACCAGGTCGGGATGGCGTTGACGAAATTGAAAATGGCGCTTCGCCAACACCGGATAATGAGACCATCATAAACTGACCCGGTAAATAATCTAATTGTAACGCTCGTTCCATTTCAATCGGTCGAACCTGGAAGAATCTGACATCTTCAATAAGGTCGTAGCGACGAACAATACGCATCGGTTCGGGTTGATAGATGTTATTCACCATTCTAATTTAATCCTTCCTTTAACCACAGATTAACACTGATGAACACAGAAAAATAAGAACCTTAATCTCGTGAAAATCTGTGAAATCTTGTGGTTTCATTTACTTCTCTCCTTTTAATGCTTGGACAACGGTTTTAACATTAATATCAACCGGGCAGGTATCAATACAGCGACCACAGCCAACACAGGCAGCTTTTCCGAATTCGGTTATGAACGCTTTTAATTTATGGGTATACCACAATCTCACTCGTTGAGAACGGTTTTCACGGAAGTTATGACCGCCGGCAACCAAAGCAAATGGTTTAAACATACATGAATCCCAACTTCTCTGACGTTCACCAGCATTACCGATTGGATTTAGGCGGTCATGCATATTATAGCACGGGCAGGTTGGACAAACCATTGAACAAGCACCACAGGCGAGGTCTTTATCACCAAGCTCTTTCCAAAGCGGACTATTATAATTAAGTTCCATAATATCGGGCATCGCGGTTAAATCTAATTTCAGTTTATATTGCGAATCACGCCAGGTTCGCCATTCCATATACCGTCTTAAATCTTTTTCTTTAATATCTTCATCAAATAAATCGAGCCGTAAACGAACCAAATCATCACCTAATGAAGAGCCGACCCAAACCAAATAGAATTCTTCTAAATCATTAAATGCTAAATCAAAACCTGATTCAACATAATGAGTATTGGTTGATTTAGCAAAACATTTATCGTCCGGGACACAGGACAGTCCTAAAATAGCGGTTTTACGGCGTCGTTCCTGATAAAAGGGGTCTGGGAATTTTTCCATAAAGAATTTATCTAAGATTAAAAGCCCGTGAATTTCGCATGGGTGTACACCAAAAACAATCCGACGCGGAATATTTTGTAATTCAGCTTTATAGTTATGTTTATCAAAAGTAAAGGTATTAAACTTGGGAGGGACTAAAAATTTTTTCACCGGTAGAATCGTGCGAACCATTTTTAAATCGAGCTTATCCAAGTTGTCTAAATGTCCATAAATATATTTCTCTCCCTGCCGCACTGGTCCGAATATTTCACCCCAGATACGTAAGGAGTCTAAATATTCATTTAGATTATGTTTCTTAAGTTTTAATACTTTCATTGATTTTCTTTGTTTGTTTTAAAATAATATAATACATTATTAAATTGTTTTGTCAAGTTTCAGATTTTTACAGAAAGAAAGATTAGATACCGAGTAATAATCAAAGATACATATCTAAATTATCAATTTTCAATGACCAATTTTCCAATACCCAATTGATCATTGATTTATTGATAATTGAAAATTTTCATGTGAATTTTTCTCAGTGGGGTAGTATATGCTCTAGTATGTATCGTGGTATGTGCCGAGTTTAACTCCCTGTTTTACTCCCTCTTATATTCCCTGATATAATTCCTGATAGATTCTCAATTATGTTCTCAAATAGATAATCGTTTAGATATTCTATTAGAAACCGAATTTTAATCTCAAATTAAATCCCAATTCAAACCCTAAACCAAAGTCCTGTTCCCCTTAGTCCTATACCCAATGTTCAATGGGGGGCATTATACCCTTTGTTTAACTGATTTTGAGTTAAATAATAATTAAATCAATGAATTATATGAAAAAACCGCTTGATTTTATTGTGCTTGAAAAATATAGTTTTTCATAAATGAAACCACGAATAACACAAATAAGGTTTTGCAGGTGCGACCTGCTATTATTCATGAAAACTTCTTCACCGCAGAGTGCACAGAGAGCGCCGAGAAAGAATTCTCTGTGTCCTCCGCGTTCTCTGCGATAAAAGAAATACGGTTTTATCTTGGTCTTAAGAAGGCAACGGGGAGTATCATTTCTTCCATTGATACGCCGCCGTGCTGGTATGAGTATTTATAGGTCTGCTCGTATTCTTTAGGTTTGGTGGGATAGATAAAATAGTAATCATGTTTAGCAATAGCAAATCGTGTACCTAAATGTTCAGTTGGTAACATATAGTCTTGCGGGTTATTTAAAAGGATTGCAGTCTTGGTATCAATTTTTAATGCACCGCCATGTTTATATCTTAAGTTCGGGGATATTTCTTTGCCGCCATAAATTAACGTTGGTCGATTTACTTTAATAAAACCATGGTCGGATGTAATTATAATATGGGCATCTTTATTTTTTAATTCTTTGAGTAATGCAAATACGCTTGAATTATTAAACCATAGCCGAGTTAAAGTGACCAGACTTTGCTCGTTGGTGACAATTTCTTCTAAAAGTCTTTGTGATTTTACGGAATGAATTAAAAGGTCTAAAAAGTTTAGGATAATCGTTGAAAATCGGGAATCAGCGTTTAAAATTGTATTGAAGGAGTTTTCGATATCTTCATTACGACTGGTTTTCAGATATAACGATTTATCGCGAAAACCGAATCGTGCCAAATTTTCAATCAGTAATTCTTGCTCATATCGGTTCTGGGCGGTATCCTCAAAGACCCAATATTGTTTAAATTTCCGAAAAATTTCTAACGGCAATAGTCCAGCAAAAATAGCATTACGGGCATAGGGGGTTGCGGTGGGCAGGATTGAAAAATAGTAATTAGTCTCGATTTCATAATATTCTTTTAAGAGCGGGACTAAAGCGAACCATTGTTCCATCCGCATCGAATCAAAGATAAATAAGAAGACCGGTTTTTCTTTGGTCTTGGGTAAAACATAAGTCTCAAGAAATCGGTGCGACATAACCGGTCCTTTGTTTTCGTGTAGCCATTTGGGATAGACATCTTCGATATACTGAACAAACTCTTTGTTGCTTTCTTTTTTCTCGTCATAGAAACTTTCGGCTAATATCTCATCTCCAAATCGTTCAAATCTGGTTTGCCAGTTCAAAAGTGTGATATAATACTCAATCCAATCCTTCCAGCCTTTAATTGACTGTCGCTTTAGCGAAATCGAAGAGAAATCGCGGCGGATTCGTTCACCAATCAGTTGTTTCTTTTCAATAAGGCGTTTGAGCGCGGCTAAAATTTGTGCCGGAGTGAATGGCTTGATAATAAAATCATCGGCTAATTTACCGAAGGCTTGATTCATAACTTGTTCTTCGGAAACTTTGGTGACCATTGCGATTAAAATATTCGGGTCGAACTCTTTTAAGGTTTGCAGCACGGTAAGACCATCCATACCGACCATCATTTCGTCTAACAAGACCAGGTCAAAGTTTTTAGTTTTGGCGAGCTGGATACCATCTGGACCATTGGTTGCGGTATCAACTTCATAGCCCTTGTCTTTCAAAAAATAGACATAGGGTTTTAGTAAATCTACTTCGTCGTCAATCCAAAGAATTCTCATAATTTTCAATTATCAATGTTCAATGAATTTTCTAATTTTTTAATTATCAAACTTTTTTCCTTTCGATGATTGAGATATTTTAGAAAAGATTAGCAGCAGTTCTTGTGCTTCCTGCCAATGTTTTCTTATTTCTTCTTTACGTTCCGGATTACTTCTGGCTAATAGTCTTAACCAGTGTTTTGTTTCTTTAGTTTCTTTTTTACAAATTCCTATTTTATGATTGAAATCTTTTTTACTCTCACCTTCAGTCGCTTCACAATAATTAGCACCAACTGAACCAGCCGAACCGACCAGTTGACTAATAATTTTATTATTAATTGCTGTTATTGGTATAGTTTTGACAAGATCAATGATTTGTTCGGCGAATTGAGCAGTCCGTTCTTCCAAATCGTATTTCTTATTTGATAATTGATTCATTGAATATTTATTGATAATTGAACATTGAAAATTGATAATTATTATTCATTGTTAGTTGGCAATAATATCGTAAATACTGTTTTGTTTGCTTGTGATTCTTTGAGGAATAGCTTGCCTTTATGGTATTCTTCGATAATTCTTTTCGCCATAGTTAGACCAACGCCCCAGCCATATTTTTTACTCGAAACACCGGTCTTGAAAATGTCTTTTGCTTTTCCTGATTTAATTCCCTCGCCCGTATCAATGACATTAATTTCTAAAAACCGATTGTCATTCGAGGCTTTGGTGATAACTTCAATCGTTCCCAAATTTGTGCCGATGGCATCGACACTATTTTTTAGCAGGTTTTCAATCGTCCAGGAGAATAAAACATCGTCAATTTTAACCATTGGGTCATAGTCAATATGAGAAATAAAATTTATGTTTTTGGAAGCACGGCGCTGGACAAACGCAATTGATTGGCTAATGATTTCTTTTATCGAGTGGTTTTTCAGTTCGGGCGGTAATCCGATACGGCTGAATCGCTCTAAGACTTCTTTCATTCGTGTTAAATCGTTTTCCATTTCATCGACCGTCGACCGTCGTCCGTCGTCCGTCGTCCGTAAGGTTTCGAGCCAACCGGCAAATGATGACATTGGGGTCGCCAGCTGATGAGCCGTTTCTTTTGCCAGGGTATTCCAGATTTGCTCGCGCTCGCGTTGGTGATAGATAATAATTGCCCAGATACCCAAAATGATAAATATTACCAGAAACCCCAATTGGAAGAACGGATAAGTTCTCAGTGCTTTAGTTGATGAAGACATCCCATAATGAATTGCACCTAATGTTTTAATGGTATCGTTATCGGCAATGGTCAAAGTAATCGGTGCGTGTTCTTCATCTAATCGTTGAGTTAATACTTGTAGTCGTTCTGGGCTGAGATTTTTCTCGCTTAAATTCTTATAGGTAATCGGAATGCCTTCCGCATTAGTGATGATAACCGGAAAATCAATCTTCCGAATTACTTCCTCAAAGATGATGTCTAATTCGGCAGAGCTTTCACCGGAGGGTTCGGTCGCACGTCTCATATACTGGGCATAAATGCGGGAACGGACCTGGGTTTCTTTTTCTAATTGCTTAATTAGATATCTGGTATAAAAGACCCAAAACCCAGCTAAAATTATTATGCCAATAATAAAATAGTATTGGAGAAATCGGGAACCAATCTTTATTCTGGTCATTAATTATTCACCATAGAATGCCATAGTTGTCATGCTAAGATGCTAATCAACTTGCTTCGGTATCACATAAAAGATAGTCTGAGACCCTGAAATAAATTCAGGGTGACAAGGGGTGTTATATTGTTTTTGGGTGGCAATCCGTCTAATCCGTTCAATCTGTGGTTTCATTACTTTGTTAAAGGTTATGATAACTTCGATTATTCGTCAAGTCAATAAAAACATAATTGCAATATCACTAATATATTCTATTCAATTTTTAACAACGGATTAGACCGATCAAACGGATAATATTCTTATTGTCATTGCGAGCCCGCAGGGCGCGGCAATCTCCGACTTCAAATGGTAATAGCATGAGATTGTTTCGGTCGTTTCTCTCCCTCGCAAAGACATTTTTCCGAAGTCTTCCTACGTCTTCGCAATACCAACAGAGAAAATAGGGAAACTCCAATTAATTTTTTTCCTTGACATTAGTATTTTTTATTATTAATATTATGTGGGCTAATTATAAATAAAATATCGCATTAAGAACAATGAAGCGAAGATATAGAGTAACTATATATAAATATCAACCAAAAAGTATCAATATATAGATGATTACTGCGATTAATACTATTAATATAGCAATCTATCGCCGTAATCAAAAAAATGGAGGTGAGTAATGAGTAAAAAAATAAACGTAATACTCGGCGTAATCCTGCTCTTATCTGCAGTACAGACAGTTTTCGGTTCAACGATACTATATGAAGATTTTGAAGCCACAACATTTCCTCCAGCAGGTTGGGATACGGTGAAAACCGGAACCTGCCGAGCCTGGGTCAGACGAACATCGGGTCAAGTATTCCGCACTGGTGCTTCAGCTGGCATCTGTATTGCTAATTATGCACCTTGGGGAAGTATAACCGGGACAAGTTGCCTTAGAACCAATGCATTAAATTTTTCCAGTTCGGGAATTGAGTTTTTAAGTTTTTATTTCCGATGTCCGTCATTAACGGTTGATTCATTTGCTTTTGGTTCAAGACTTGATACATTGAAAGTAGAGGTTTCGACCAATGGCACAGTCTGGACTCCGGTTTTGACGATTGATAGTAATTATATTCGGAGCTTACCAAATCAAATGGCAATACTTGATACCGGTTATAAACAAACCGTGAGTCTTGCTGGATATAATGGTCAAACTACGGTTTATATCCGCTGGATACTCTACGATAACTGGTCAGGCAATGTCGGTACCAACCGATACTTTAACATGGACTCAATTTATGTATATGACGTTGCGCCGGCGATTGAAGAATTAGGTGGCATTCGACCTGTTTCATCAACTCAGCTGATTTCTAATCCTAATAATAACTTATTAACAATAAAATATAATTTTCCAAATACGCAAGAAGTTCAACTGAAAATTTTTGATTGTGTGGGTAACTTGGTCTCAACTTTCACGGATAGGATAACAACCGAGGGATTAAATACATTAAACTTTAACCTTAGTTCGTTTGAAGCGGGCGTTTATTTTTATAATATCGAACAAAACGACAAAAATATTTGTAATGGAAAGTTTGTTATTGTTCGCTAAATTATTAAATTAGATATTTAGAGCTGTAATGACTTTCTTATCAACTGTTCTTTCGGTTTAGAAGATGGTAACCGTTAGTAAACCCAATAATTGGGACAGTTTATACCATCAATAATAATTTATGCCACTGATGAACACTGATAATAATAAAGAACTAACCACAGAAGACACTGAAAGCACTGAAAGATTTCTTTTTTTCTCTGTGCATTCAGTGGTTAAATATATCCGTGTATATCCGTGGCAACAATAAAAGAAAATGGGGGAAAAAATGAGTAAAAAAATAAAAATGTTAGTAATAGTAACACTGCTTGCAATGAGCGCTACTGCCTTCGGGTCATTATTACTCGAAGAAAATTTCGACTATCCAGCAGGTGATAGCTTACTTGACCATGGCTGGAATTTAACTGGCACAAACTATGTTCCAGCAGTGTATGTTTATTCGCCTGGCTTGACTTATACTGGATATGCTTCCTCAGGAATAGGTAATGCTGCTAAAGTTGATACTGGTGGGCAAGATGTTCATCATAAATTTGATTCGTTAACAACAGGAACAGCTTATTATGCATTTATTGCGAGCATACAGAAAGCAACAACAACTGGTGACTATTTCGCACATTATGGTCCTAAGACAATAGGCAGTGCTTTTGTCGGCAGAGTTTGGGCAAGAAACAATGGCTCTGACAACATACAATTTGGTTTGGGTAAAGGTTCTGCTGATACAACATTCACTGGTTACACTTATGCATTAAATACAACATATTTATTCGTAGTAAAATATGAAATTGTTTCTGGCACAGTTAATGATATAGTAAGTTTATTTATATTTACATCTGGCGCACCGACTAATGAACCTGGAACTGCAACAATTGGTCCTTTATCTCCATCTTCAACTGACCCGGCAAATATCGGTGCAGTTGCACTGCGTCAGGGTTCTCCAGACAAAGGAACTCGTGTAATTATTGATGGGGTACGAGTTGGGACAAGCTGGGCAGATGTTTTGCCAGGAACAGGCACAAACCCAACCAAATTAGTTATCATATCTGTAAATAACGGTGTTAATCCGACGGTGAATCGACCGTTTAGTGTTGTAGTTCAGTCACAGGATGATTTGGGAAATTTAGCTCCGGTTGTTAATAATACCGGCGTTCAACTTTCATTAGCTTCTGGGACTGGAATACTTGGTGGAACATTGACCGGAATGATTCCTGCGACTCAAAATACTATTACAATTACTGGGGCAACTTATAACTTAGTACAAAATAATGTCAGCGTTAAGGCAGAAACAACCTATGGTGATGATTTAGCACCAGGCACAAGTGCACTATTTAATGTGCTTGATTCTGCATCGCATCTTGCTTTTGTCGGAGTCCCATTGGCAGCCCAACCGGGTATTGTAATGGGTTCTTTTACCGTCCAAGCCCGAAGACCAGATTTTTCAGTTGACCAAAGTTATACCGACAGTATATTCATATCAAAAGCATCTGGTCCAGGTAGTGTGTCAGGAACATTGAGAAAAAAAGCACTTAACGGTGTTGCAACATTTGATAATGTTATATTTAGTGTTTCTGGTACATATACACTTGATGCTTCAGCGAGCGGATTAACAAGTGCAACTTCATCGTCAATAAATGTTCTGACGATTGAAATTCCACTTATCGAAAACTTTGAATATACTCCTGCCACATCACTTGTCTATAATGGTTGGTCAGCACATAGTACACCCGGCTTTGTTCCTATTTTGGTAACAAGCCCTGGTTTAAGTTATACCGGTTATTTATCTTCAGGAATTGGTAACGCAGCAACAGTTACGGGTGGTAGTGGTTCAAGAGAAGATGTGCATCGTATATTTACTTCTCAAACTTCGGGAAGTGTTTATGCAGCATTTATAATTAAAGCTACTTCAGCTTCCACTAGTGGGGATTATTTAGTGCATTTAGGTCCCCAAGCAATTGGAACCACTTTCCGTGGCAGACTTTATTTCAAGAAAACATCGGTCGGTGACAGTTTAGCATTTGGTCTGGGTAAATTTAATGAAACTCCGGTTTATACTAATAATATTTATTCACTTGATACAACTTATATTATTGTTATAAAGTATTCCTTTATTGAAGGTGCTGATAACGACTGGGTATATTTATGGGTAAATCCTTCGTTAACAGGTTCTGAACCAACACCTGATTTATCACAGACCTATACTAGTGATTTAACTAATTGCGGTTCGATTGGTTTAAGGCAAGGTAGTGTCGCATATAGCGCAATAGTGGATGGAATCCGGGTTGGAACGAGTTGGGGAATTATAAGCGGTAATTATCCACCGACAATTACCAATGTTACTAAAGACCCGGAAATGCCATTAGCGAATGATATTGTTCGTATTTCAGCAAAGATTTATGATGATTCGACTGCCGTTGGTGCTATTATCGACTCATTCTTTTATGCTCAAAACAATACGAGCAGTTGGACTGCGGTAGCAAAAGATAGTTTTCATGCTTCTGATTCGCTCTTCTTCTACACAATTCCAGATACACCAATAGAAGGCGAGACAATCTTTTATAAGGTTGTTGCAAAAGATGATGATGGCAATGGCACAAATTCGTCAAATTATCGCTATATACTTCCATTTGAATTAACCGTTGATGAGATTCAAGGCGGTGTTCCTTCTTCCCCATATGTTGGAAAATATGTTTATTCTAAGGGAATCGTAAATGGGTCATTTCCTCCGGATGGTTTCTTCGGACCTGGTAGTGACCCTTTTGAAGGTGCAGTTTGGTTTTACCGTCTCTCATCCGAATCTCTGCCTAAAGCAAATCTTGGTGACAGCGTCGCTATTTTCGGTGTTGTGCAGGAATACAAAACCTTAACCGAAATTAATGCTAATGCGAATAAGGGTGGCAAAATAAAAATATTAAATAGTGGAAACCCGATACCTGACCCAATAAATCTACCCATCATGGGTATTACTGAAGATTACGAAGGAAGTTTGGTTCGCGTGGAATCTTTACACTTTAAGAATGCTAAAACAACATTTGCCGGTGATACAACTTATTGGGCATATAACAATGCTGAAACCGAATCATTAGATATTAGAATTGACTATTCAGCAACTACTATCATCGGTCAAACCATACCTTCAGAGACGATTGCGATAATCGGTAATGTTACAGCATTTTTTGTGGACACTCTTCCAGCCACTCAAGATACTTGGCAGTTGATGCCAAGGTTGTGGAGTGATATCGTTTCATTATCCCAGATACTTGATGTCGGAGTAATGGCAGTACTTGAACCGAGTGGCACGATTTATCAAGGAAGTTCCAATCCAGTAAAAGCAACCGTGAAGAATTATGGTAATGTTTCCGCCCCTTCCTTTGATGTAATATTTACGATTAGCGAAGGAAAAGTCGGTGAATATTGCGATACTTTTACGGTCACAGGATTAACCGTCGGTCAAGAATTAGAAGTCGAGTTTGACGACCCATATCTTGCAACCAATCTTGGACTTTTCAGCACCAGTGCTAAAACAGAACTCACCGGTGATGCTGTTTCAGGTAATGACAATGCAACCGGTAGTGGCTTTGAAGTCATTACTGCCCCGCCTGTAAGTTGGGGACGGCGTGCGGATATTTCCGGGATTGTTAAAGACGGCGGGACATTAGTTGCAGCATCAGGTGCTAAAGATGAAGACGTGCTATATGCATTCCGCGGCAGCAAGTCAAAAGAATTCTACATGTATAACGGTACCTGGACACAAAAAGATACTATACCATTCGGTTACAAATTCCCATTAGCTGAACCACCGAAAATCAATAAGAAATATCCAGGCAAAGGTGCATCACTCTGCTATGACGGTGTAAATACAATCTATGCGTCTAAAGGCAATGGCACATGGGAATTCTGGGCTTATGACATTACCGCGAATACCTGGACCGCAAAAGCATTCATTCCATCTCTTCAAAAAATAAAGGGCGGCACTTCGATGGCATATAAAAATGGCTTAGTCTATCTCTTGGCCGGCGCTCAGAAGAAAGACAACTTCGATAACTTCTTTGCCTATGACCCGACCGCTGACACAGCACTTGGTTTACCATGGACAACTCTAACCGGCGCACCAATTACTCCTCCGGCAACCCTCAAAGCTAAACCATTTAAAGACGGAAGCGCAATCTCGGTTATCGGCAACACAATCTATGCAATCAAGGGCGGCGACAAATACAACTTCTTCTATGCTTACGATATCGCAACTGATATCTGGACTGAAATGGAAACAATTCCATTGGTTCATCCTAAACTGAACAAGAAGAACAAGGTTGGTGATGGCGGTGCAATGACCACTGACGGCTCTATTCTCTATGTAATCAAGGGTAAGGGCAAACAAGACTTCTGGGCATATACTCCTGGTACAAAAGGCGTTTGGACACCAATGGACACAATTCCGAGAGTAGATAAGAAGAGTGTTCCAAAGACTGGCGCAGCAATAGCCTTTGTGAATGATTCAATCTATCTCTTAAAAGGAAATAAGACTATCGAATTCTGGTGCTATGGACCAGTGGTTGCTAAGGCAGCAGTCGCTCGCACTCCATATGCCGAAACCTATTCAGCCGTGATGAGCACAACGACAACAAATGAACCCAAGTTTAACTTCAATATAAATCCCAATCCATTTACCAAACTGACATCGGTTCGATATATCGTGCCAGTTTCCGGTAAAGTCTCAATCAAACTCTATAACGCATTTGGCAAGTTAATCGAGACACGGGTTAACGAATATAAAAATGCAGGTTCATACTCATTGATAATTGATAATTGGAAATTGAACATTCCTTCAGGTGTTTACTTTTTGAAGTACGAATCGAATACAAATAAGAGCGAATTAAAACTCATCGTGCAATAATTAAATACAAACAATTAAACCCGGGGGCTCTTTGAGCCCCCGTTTTATTTGTATCGCTTAAGGTTAATGTCGTTGCGAGGAGCGATAGCGACATGGCAATCTCAAATTAGTTTTAATAGATTAGCTATAGTTCCAGATTGCTTCGCTAACGCTCGAAATGACAAATGGTGTTGAGATTGCTTCGGGGTTGCCTACGGCAACAGCGCAAAGACAAATAATTTGCAGGTCGCACCTGTAAAAAATTTATTTATCAACTCAAACTCCCACCCCTGCCTGACCTGGTAGGTTACCAAGTATGTAATGGAGTAGATAACCTACCAGGCAACCTGGTAGGCAACCGAGTAAGTAACCTACTGGACAATGGGTTAGGTAATATAGTAGGTAACCTAGGGGGCTAGGGGGTTGTAGTAGTTCACAATTTAGGTAACAGATTAGCAATAAAAGAAAGCTTGTCAAGAGGGGTAATTTGTCCCAATCCCGAATGCCTTCTTTGATAGTTATATCTATATAAGTAGCCGTTTAGTTCTG
>Ga0315288_10002012_pt1 | contig 26361 bp, 23 predicted proteins | sample YL17G11_20_MG_FD_203454 | JGI IMG/M metagenome (GOLD analysis project Ga0315288, IMG submission 203454) | Sediment microbial communities from Yellowstone Lake, YNP, Wyoming, USA - YL17G11_20 | ecosystem: Environmental > Aquatic > Freshwater > Lake > Sediment | place: USA: Wyoming | collected... | reverse complement strand
GCGCGCTGTTCCATGAACTCGGTGAACATGCCGGCCTCGTAAGCGTCCTTCCATTCCGGCGTCATCTCGTGGAAGATGCGGTCGCGCATGCTGCGGCCGCGCCAGAAGGGGATGATGCGGTCGCGCTGCGCCGCCCGCGCTTCGTCGCTCACGCGGTAGGAAACCTTCTCGCGGGTGTCCAGGATTTCCAGGTCCGGCATGCTGTGGCAGCACAGTTCCGGGTACGTCGGCGCGCCCTTCGGGGAGGGGCCGCGCTCCCCGACAATCAGCTCGTCCGCGCCGATGTGGATGGTCTTGTGCTCCATCAGGTGGCGGAAGGCGGAGGCGCGCAGGACGGGCGCCGACACCGGCGCGGCCTGCTGGTAGAACTCCGTCAACAACGCCGCCCGCTCGATCGAGAGCCAGGGCCTGGTGTCCAGGCTGCACTGGCGCAATCCGGCCACGCGTTCGTTCATCGCTACCCTCCGATCCGGACCGTGAACCCCTGCCGGCGCAGACCGCCGGCCAGTTCCTCCATGCGCGCTGCCGCCGGCGGCTCCAGGCCCGGCAGTTGGTATTGCAGGTTCAGCCGCGCGTACTTGTTGACGCCGATCTTATGGTACGGCAACAGGTCGATGCGCGGAACGCCGAGGCGCAGCAGCAGGGCGGCCACGGCGGCCAGTTCTTCCTCCCCGTCGTTGACCCCCGGGATGACAGGCACGCGGACCGCCAGCGGGCGGCCGGCGCGCGCCAGCGCCTCCAGGTTCGCCAGAATCACCTCGTTGGTGGCGCCGGTCGAGGCGCGGTGCTTGGCGGCATCAATGAACTTCAGGTCGTACAGGACCAGGTCGGCCTTTCCGGCAATGCGCAAGAAGCTGCCCGACTCGGCCAGGCCGCAGGTGTCCAGCACGGTGTGAATGCGGCGCGCGCGGCAGGCCTCGAGCAGGGCCTCGAGAAAACGGGGCTGGGCCAGCGGCTCGCCGCCGGAAAAGGTGACGCCGCCGCCGGACTCGTCGAAAAAAACCACGTCGCGCTCGATCTCGGCCACCGCCTGCCGCACCGTCATGCGGCGGCCGGCCACGGCGCGGGCCTCGGCCACGCAGACCTCCACGCACGTCCCGCACGCCGTGCAGGCCGCCGAGCGCAGCATGGTTTCTGCGCCGCGGCTGATGGCCCCTTCCGGGCAGGCCTCGAGGCAGTCCCCGCACAACAGGCAGCGCTCGCCAACGTACATCACTACCGGCTCAGGCGCCCGGCTCTCGGGGTTGTGGCACCACCAGCAGGCCAGCGGGCATCCCTTCAGAAAAACCGTGGTGCGGATGCCCGGGCCGTCATGCAGGCAGAACCGCATGATGTTGAAGACCACGCCGTAAAGCTCGCCGGTTTGGATAGCGCTGGTCACGGGGAACCCGGATGTGCTTCGAAAAGTAGCACGCCGCAGAGCGCCTTCGCAACCGTGCGGACCGCCTTGGGCGGTCCGTCAGGCGGCGATAACGGTGGCGCAACCTCGACAAAAGGTGTAAATAATTCTATAAGGGCCAAGTACAAACAAATAAGGAGACGAGAGAATGAAAGCGATTTGTGTGATCCTGCTGTGCGCCGGAATCGCTGTCGCGCAGAATCCGTTCAGCGACGACACCAAGGCGGCCTGGAACAACGTCAAGAACTACATCCTGCGGGCTGCCGAGAAAATGCCCGAGGAGAATTACGCCTTCAAACCCGTGCCCGAAGTGCGTACCTATGGGCAGATCCTCGGCCACATCGCCGATTCGCAATTCTCACTTTGCGCCAGGGCGGCCGGGGAGAAGCGCGCGCCGGCCCAGGTCGAGAAGACCAAGACCACCAAGGCCGAGCTGACTGCCGCGCTCAAGGAAGCCGCCGAGTATTGCGACGGGGTGTATGGCGGCATGACCGACGCCAAGGCCGCCGAGACGCTGAAGGCCATGGGCCGCGAGGTGACGCGCCTGGGCGTGCTGAACCTAAACACCTCCCACTCCAACGAGCACTACGGCAACCTTGTCACCTACCTGCGAATCAAGGGGATTGTGCCGCCCAGCAGCGAACCGCGGAAGTAGAAAGTAACCAGGCACTCGCGGCGCATGTGGGGGGGGCGGGTTTCTGTCAATGCGGCTCAGAGCCGGGGAACCGGAAGACCGCAAGGTCCAAGGTCCCGCCACACCTTGGACTTTGGACGTTGGACTACCGCCCGGCTGTCTTCCAGGATTGTCCGCCGTCGGTGGTGCGCAGGCGGCGGCCCGAGCGAGTGCGGATTTCCCCGTTCCGGGAGTCGCTGAACAGAATCGAGACGGCATCCTCGGCGCCGGTGTCGGCGACGGCCCGCCAGGACCGGCCCAGGTCGGTGGAATGAGCCACGCGGCCGCCGCGCAGCAACACCCACAGATTTGCGCCCACGATGCTGATGTCAATTGCCTCCGCGCCCTCGGGCGTGGAAAGCGGCTGCCACTGGCCGGAAGCCGCAGCGGCGGTCAGCAACTGGCCGCTGCGGGTGAGCGCAATGCGCTCGGAGCCGGCGGCCACCATCTTTGCGAAGCGGTCGAGCGCGTCCTGGCGGCGCGCCGCGATTCCGCCGACCGGCGCGGCCGGCGCGGCCTGCAGCCCAACGACGTTCGCCGCCTCGCCCGGTTTTTTCTCCGCCTCGGCCGCGCGCGCCGCCGTGCGCGCGGCGCCCGCGCCGGCAGTCCCGCTACGCGCCATCGTTGAGGCCGGCGGCGCTTCGGCCCGCTTTTGTTCCTGTGCCTGCTCATCGCGGAAGGCCGTGGCCGTGGCTTTCGAGCGGGCGGCATCGGACTGAGCGGCAACCGTGCCCGCAGCTTCCGCCGGCGGCGCCGGGGCATAGCCAGCTTCGGCCGCTTTCGGCGCGGGCGCCGGGGGAGCCGAGGGCGCCGGAGGAGTCATCGCTTGCTGCCGCAGGGCGCCGCCGGGCGCCTGGCTGAGCTGCGCCGCAGCAGCCGGCGACTGGCGTTCTGCGGCCGGCGCAGGCGCGAAGCCGCCCCGGCCCGCCGGGGGCACGGTGGTTTCCTTTGCGGCTCGTTCCTCCAGCTTGGACTCAGCGCGCGGCGATTCCGCCGGCCGCTTGTCTTTCTCAACAAGCGCACTCGCTGCCGGCGCGCTCTTTGCCGGCTGCGGCTCTGCTGCCGCCGGAGTTGCGGCGGACGGCGGCGCCGCTATCTCGGCGGGTTTGTGCGCCTGCTGCAGTCCCTCGACGCCCGTCCTCGTGATTCGTTCGCGCTCCCAGTAGGCGAACGACCCAACCAGCACAATCCCGGCCAGCGCGGGAACCGCCCATCGCCAACGGAACAGGCCGAAGCGCGGAGCAGGTTGCCGCCGGGCGGCCTCCAGGTCGCCGCTGCGCGGTGTCAGGCGAACCAGGCGCACCACGGCCTGCTGGCAGTCACAGCAGGCAGCCAGGTGAGCTTCGAACCGCCGGCGCTCGGCGCGCGCCAATCCGCCCTCGGCGTAGGCCGCCAGGGTTTCCGGGCCGGCGCACGGCTCACCCCCGGCCGGGGGCTTTGCCCGGGCCGCGGTTTCCGAGCCGCTTCGCTGCCGCAGCAACTCCTCGAGGAATTGATCGTCGTTGCCCACGTGCCAGACCACTCCTATTTTTGAACGGTCGAGGCGCCCCGATCTTGCAGGCTGCTCCGGATCTCCAGTCCGGCGCGCGCCGCCTCGTACAGGCAGCGAGTCACCTCGTGCTCCCTCAGCCGGTGTTCCTTCTTCAGTATGCCGGTCAGGTTCTTTTTCAATGCCGCGCGCGCGCGTTCCAGTTCCCGGCTGGCGGTGGCCTCATGGACCCCGACCAACGCCGCGGCTTCACGCAGGGTCAGTCCGTGAAAATAGTAAAAGTCGAGCAGCAGCTTCTGGCGCGGGGGAAGCAGGGCCAGGGCGGCCTCCAGGGCCGCCTGCGCGATCTGCTCGTAATCGGCTTGCTCGACGGGGTCGGGCGTCGGCGGCGCCGCGGCCACCTCTCCGGCTTCCTCGCGCTCCTCGAGCGAAACCTGCTTCTTCTCCGCGCGCACCAGGTCGATGAAGGTCTGGTAGAGAACGGCGCGCAGCCAGCCGGCCAGCGAGCTGCGCCCGGCGAAGGAGGCCAGCCGTTCGCGCTCCTGGTACAGTTCTCCGAACAGACCGTCGGCGAGCTCCGCGCCGCGCTCGCCGGCCAGGGCGCGGCCGGAGGCCCGCAGTGGCGCGCGCAATTCGTCGAAGAACTGCCGCCAGGCCGGCTCCAGGCCCTGGGCGCAGGCGGCTGCCAGGGCCAGGTCGCGGAGGCGCAGCGCACCTATGTACTGCTCCGCATCCGACTCCGCGCCGCGCTTCTGCCAGGAGGCGTAGACGGCCGCCGCAAAACCGTCCAGCGTCAGGCCCCACGCTCCCGCCGGCGTCCCGCTGTAGAGGCGCTCGAGCAGGCGACGGTGACGGCTATGGAATTCGCCGGGCGACATCGCGCTACCTGGATTATGACTCAGACGGCAGGCTGGAGGCTACAGGCTGTGGGCCGTCGGCCGTGGGCCGTGGGCTGAAGCGCGGCGTCTGTCACTTGACGACCGACGTTTCTTGACCATCGAGTAACGTGCCGCTGGTCAGCGTGCCGCGATCAACCGTTGTGACATGAGCCAGAGCCCACAGCCTGCGGTCCACAGCTTTTTTCCGGTTTTTTGCGCTCTTTTCTTTATTATGCTTTGCTTTTTGCGTATGATAGACACGCCCTTGAGGCACAACTGAAGGAGGAGTATGGCAGAGGCACGCATGACGAAAAATCAGGTGATCAAGCACGTGGCGGACAAGACCGGGGCCACCAAGAAGGACGTGGCGGGAATCGCCGACGCTTTGATCGAACTGGCCATCCAGCAGGCCAAGAAGACGGGGATCTTCGTACTGCCGGGCCTGGGCCGCCTGAAGAAGGTTCAACGCAAGGCGCGCATGGGCCGCAATCCGGCCACCGGGGCGGAGATCAAGATACCGGCCAAGACCACGGCGAAGTTCTATCTGGCCAAGGCGGTGAAGGACGCCATTGCTCCGCCGAAAGTCAAGAGGTAATCGCTGTAGGGTTTCAGGCTGCAGGCCGCAGGCTGCAGGAATCGCTTCCTGGAGTCTGTAGCCTGGAGCCTGGAAGCTAATCACTGGAAATGGCGGCGGCCGGGATAGGGGCCTCTGCTGCGCCCGCGGGATATTTTTCGCCCAACTCCACTTCCTGCCACAAAGAATGATCGTGCATTAAGCGGGCCACCAGGGCCACGTGCATGTAGTGTCCGGCGCGCTCGGCGATGACGTGTCCCAGCAGCGGCCGCCCGATCAGCGCCAGGTCGCCGACCAGGTCCAGCAGCTTGTGCCGGCAGAATTCATCGGGGAAGCGCAGGCCGGTGTCGTTCATCAGGCCGGTGTCGTTGAGGACCAGCGCGTTTTCCAGCGAGCCGCCGCGAATCAGCCCCATGTTCCGCAGCGCATCCACATCCTTGAGGAAACCGAAGGTGCGCGCCGGCGCGATCTCGCGCGTGTAATCGTCGGGGTTCAGCGTGAGGGAAATGCCCTGGCGGCCGATCAGCGGATGCGGGAAGTCGATGCTGCAACTCACCCGGTAGCAATCGGCCGGGTAAATCCCGATCCGCTTTCCGTCCTCGCGCACCTCGACCGGCCGCAGCACCCGCAGATAAGCGCGCCGGGCCCGCTGGCGGCGCGTGCCGGCGCGGCCCAGCAGCTCCACAAACGGCGTTCCGCTGCCGTCCAGGATCGGCAGTTCCAGCGAATCGATCTCGATAATCGCATTGTCGATGCCGCAGCCCACCAGCGCCGACAGCAGGTGCTCGGTGGTGGAAATCAGCACCCCTTTTTTCATCAGGCTGGTGGCGTAGCTGACCTTGGCGACGTGGCGCCAACTGGCCTCGATTTCGAAGTTGTCCAGGTCCGTCCTGCGGAAAACGATTCCGCGGCCCGCCGGCGCGGGAAGAATGCGGATCGAGACCCGAACGGCGCTGTGCAGCCCTACTCCCGAGGCTTCGACCGGGTTCCTTACCGTAGTCTGGTTGACCACTATCGCCCCTTCTGAACTCGGTGGACCAAACAACGCATAATAGTAAGCACGCCGATTACCGAAGTGGCTATTCTATCTAAATGATTGTAAAAGAACGAGTTGCTAAGACTGGCGATTCTCCGCGTGGTGCGCTTTTACCACACTTGCCCCTCCGTTTGCAGCAATTGAGCCATAAGGGCGGCTGTAGGCTGTAGGCCGTGGGCTGTAGCACAGACTGTCTCAGCCCACAGCCCACAGCCTACAGCCCACAAAAACATGCGGCTTTGATGTGCTTCCGAGCGTCCATCTCGTTTACGCGACCCGAGGAGGTCCGATGATCGAAACGACCATCAGTGAAGCCGTAGAGGAGTTCGCCGCAGCGCCGCTGCAGCCGGCTATCCCCCAACCCCGCACCGTCCTGGACTTGGGCATTCGCAAAAATCTGCTGCAGGACCTGGCGCTGAAGATTCTCCACCTGGAAGGGGAGATGACGCTGCTGGAGCTGGCGCAGCACATGCGCGTCAGCCTTTCGGTAATGGACGAGATTTTCCCGGCGCTGCGGCGGGAGTACTGCGAAGTGAAGGGCATGGTGGGGAACATCCACCTGGTGGCCTTGACGACCATGGGCAAGTCGCGGGCCCTGGAGCTGCTGGCCAACAACCAGTACGTTGGTCCCGCGCCCGTGACGCTGGCCGACTACACCGAGCGGGTTCGCGCCCAGAGCGTGCGGGGCGCCGAGGTGGGCCCGCCCGACGTGGCGCTGGCCTTCTCCCACCTGGTCCTCAGCCAGCCCATGCTGGCGCAACTGGGCACCGCGGCGGTGTCCGGCAGGGCCATCTTCCTGTACGGGCCGACGGGCACCGGCAAGACGTCGATCGCCGAAGCCCTGCCCGCGATTTACCACGATTCGGTGTGGGTGCCCTATGCGGTGGAAGCGCAGGGCCAGATCATCGCCCTGTACGACCCGGCGGTGCACCGGCCGACGGGCGAAGCGGTGCCGCGCGACCACGACACCCGCTGGGTGCAGTGCCGGAGGCCGCGCGTCATCGCCGGCGGCGAGCTGACCATGGATATGCTCGACCTCACGCTCGACCGGCTGACCCATTGCTACCTGGCGCCGCTGCAACTGAAAGCCAACAACGGCGTGCTGATCATCGATGACTTCGGCCGCCAGCGCATCAGCCCCGAAGAGCTGCTCAACCGCTGGATGGTGCCCCTGGACCGCAGAGCCGACTACCTGGCGCTGGGCGGCGGCGCCAAGTTCGAGGTGCCGTTCGACGTGCTGGTGGTTTTCGCCACCAACCTGGACCCGGCGCGCCTGGCCGACGAAGCCTTCCTGCGGCGGATTCAGAACAAGATCAAGGTGGACCCATTGACCCCCTCGGAATTCCACGAGGTCTTCCGCGCCTGCTGCCAACGGCACAGCCTGCCGTACGACGACGCGGTGGGCGAGCACGTAATCGAGTTGTTGCGGAGCGAGTTCCAGCAGCCGCTGCGGCCCTGCTATCCGGGCGACTTGATCAACCTGGTGGTTTCGGCCGCCCGCTACGAAGGGACTGCGCCGAAACTCGACCGCAAAACCGTGACCCAGGCCTGCCGCAACTATTTCCTGCGCGTGTAGCGCGGATGTAGCGGCGGTCCCGCTTGGCGGGACCGCCACTTGGGGTTTCTACACCCTCGCGGTGCCACGCCCCCGGCTAATTTCCTCGCAGGCCTCCGGCGTGCGCCTGGACTTTGTACATCTGGCGCCGCTTCGAGCGCCGGCGCCGCGGAGCGGCGCCGAGAATCATAGCCGGGGGTGAGGGCCGTGGGTTTTGCGGCCCGAGCCCCCGGACAAAGGCAAAAAGATCAACGCGCCGCGACAGCGGCGCGAGAAGGGCTTACCCTTTCGCCGCAAGGCTACCAGACGTACCGTTCGTCGTACTCAATGCCGCTCTCTCGGAGGAACCACACATACTCCTCCTGAAACGTCTTCTTGTGGTGGTGCTCTTCCTGATGCTCGATGTACGAATATACCGACGCAATCCTCGACGGACTGACGGTCAGCCCTGCGTAGCCGTCCTGCCAGGCGAATGTGGGCCGACGCTGACGTTCATGCACCCAGCGCGAGGATCCCGCCTTGATGTGACGCATAACATCGGCCAGGCAATGCGTCGCACGTAGCCGCATGAGCCTGTGGACGTGGTCCGCGATACCCCCGACGATAAGCGGCTGCCCCCCGGTCCCTTGAACGCAACCGCCGAGATAGGCGTGCAGATCCGCTCGCCAGTCCGCGGCGATCTCGGGCACGCGGTCGCGAGTGGAGAAGATAACGTGGAAATTCAGGCTCAGATGTGTGGAAGGCATCTGCGTCGGTTGCTCCAGCGCGATTCTCCGCGTCCCTGCCGGGGCGCGGTCAAGGTTAACGCCGGTTCCGGGGGTTGCGGGCCGCAAAAACAGCGGCCCTCACCCCCGGCTATGGTTCTCGGCGCCGCTCCGCGGCGCCAAATGTAGAAACTCCAGGCGCATGCCTCCGGCGCCCCGGCTAATTTCCTCGCAGGCCTCCGGCGTGCGCTGCGGTGCGGCGAACGTGAGGCAGTCGCGCGCTCGATCAGACCATTTCAGGTTCTGCCGCAAATCTCTTCCACAATCCTACTGAACCACCAGGGCACCAAGACACCAAGGTTCTTGGTGCCTTAGTGCCTTGGTGTCTTGGTGGTGAAACAACCATCAGGCGATGGCCAGCCAGTCGATGCCCAGCTTGCGGAGCGCGTAGCCGGTTTCGCGCAGGTGGCTGCCGTAGCAGGTCATCCAGTGGAAGCCCTTCATTTCCTCCACCAGTTTCCGGCAGTCGCCGTGGAGGCGCACGTCGATCTGCGAGCGGCAGATAGGTAGGAACGGGGCGTCGATGATGTCGCCTTCGACCCCCACCCACTTGCGGCAGGCGAAATCGGGGATCAGGTTGGTCACGCGCTGGCCCTTGCGCATTTCCACCTTGGGCGCGGCGCCGTAGTCGGACTCGAAGTGGGTCAGAATCTTCACCGGCTCCTGGCGCTGCGCGTCCATCTTTCTGGGGGCGGTGCAGTGCGCCAGCGTCACCACGCCGTCGTGCGGATAGGTGGGATCGTTCAAGAACACCGGCCGGTCCGAGATGTAGCGCAGGAGGATGCCCGAGGGGATGACGACAAAATCCGACTCGCAGAAGGCCATGAAGCCGTCGTCGTTCAGCAGGCTGAGGGGCATGCAGGCGGTGGTCTTGGCGATGGGCATGATGGTGCCCATGCACTGGTTGATGGTGATGGCATCGGTCCCGGCCTCGGCCAGCAGCTCCTTGAACACCTCGGTGAGCACGAAGGAATTGCGGAAGAACTCCTCCGAGGTCTGCAGGCTGACGCCCTTCTGCCTGAGGTAGCGGGCGGCGGCGGCGTGGCACTCGGCCACCAGCGCCTCGTCCTTTTTGGCGCGCTCGATGCGCTGGCCCAACTCGGGATAGGGCACGGTCTGGATATCGAGTTTCCAGGTGTTGCGGGAGATATCGGGGGCCTTCTTGCCGCCGGCGCCCCAGCCGGCGGGCCCGCCCACGGCCACGATGCGCTTGCCCAGCGTGTTCTTCAGCGCGTAGAGGGCGCGCAGCCGCCAGGCCACTTCGGCGGGGCTGTCCACCACCACGTCGTCCACCGTCATTCCCTTCTGGCCGAATTCATCCACGGCCTTGCGGAGGAAGCGGGGATGGGCGATTTCGTACCACAGGTACACGGGACCGGAGCGGTGCCGCACGAACATGATGTTCCATTTCTCGGGATTGGCCAGCGCCTCGTAGACCTGGATTCCGGCGGAAGCCGCGTACATCAGCAGCGCGTCGTGGCCGCCCTGGGCCAGCGCGGCGGCCTGCTCGGTGGATTGCACGGTCTCGAGGGGAAGCATCTCGATGGGAACCCTCGGCTCGGTTGCGGCCATGGACTGCAGTTCCCGGGCGATGCGCTCCTTCTCCTGCGCCACGTCCTGTTCGGTCATCAATCCGCCCCAGGACCGCCAACTGGTGGCCTCGCGGCGCTTGGCGAGCTGATAGACCAGGACAGGCTGCACCTTCAGCGGCAGCTTGATGACCTGCGGCTGGCGGTTGGGGCGCTCCTGGGCGGCCGCGAGGCTGGCGACGGCCACGCCGCCTGCCATCGCCGCCCCAGTCTCCAGGAACGCGCGGCGGGTCATTCCTTGTTCATCATCGCAAAAAGAAGGAGAAGAGCAGCAACGGCAAGGCAGTTCCGGCTTCATAAAGCACACTCCGGTTGCATCATAACAAAGGCGGGAGGCCGCAGCCGCAGATTTCGCCGATGGCCCGCGGTAAGAAATGGGACGCCCGCCGCGGCGGGAACACAGAAAAGCGCAGATGAACGCAGATCGGATCTGCGTCCTAATTCAATACGCGGTAGGGCGGCAGGCTGGGCGGGAGCGCCGCAGGCGTGAGGTCAACGACCGCAATCCAGGAATCCAGCCGGCAATCGCGCCCGCCGCACAGCGCGCCGCTGACGAACTGCAACTGAGGGCTGTTGGGCGAGGACACCACCACCAGGCGGCGAAGCCCGCGCAAGTCCAGCGCCCCGCCCGGCAACGTCGATCGCTCGTGATCGGTGTACAGGCAGCAGGGGATGGGCGGGGAAGCCGGGGCGGCTGACACCGGCGTGAACAGCGTCATCACCCGGGCCTGCGGCGCCTCCCAGGCCACCAGGCGAAAACTCAGCAGCGAATCGCTCAGAACAAGAACGCCGTCGCCGGGCCGGAGCGCGCCCTCGACGGTCTCGAGATACTTCGCCTGTTCGGCTTGGGCGCGGGCGAAGGCGGGCAGCGACGGGACGTCCAGCGCGGCAATGCCGGTGGAAGAGGGAGTGAGGGCGACAAACACAAAAGCCGCGGCGGCGGCCAGCGCCGTGGCCGCGGCGGCCACGCGCGGCCGGGCCTTCCCCAACCACGCCCCCGCCACCACGCACAGAACCGCGATGGTGCCCAGCGCATGGTCCGGACAATCCAGCCCCATGTGGATCACCAACTGGATGGCCAAGGCCGGCAGGAAATAGAGCATGGCGGGCAGCCAGAAGGCGCGCTCCAGCGCCGCCTTCCGACGCGCCAGCAGCAGCGCCACGGCTAGCACCGGCAGCAACAGCCCGTTCCACCACAGCCCGTAAAGCAACGTGGCACTCCAGATGTGCGGCGGCGCGTGCAGAAACGGCGAAGTCGTTCCGGCGTGGTGGAGGAAATAGTAAAAGTAAATGTAGCCGGCCTTGTAGAACGAGCCGAAGCCGGCCACCACCCACAACACCCAGAGCGCACAAAGAAGCAGGCAGAACAGGGCCGCCCGCAACACCCGCTTCCACGATGCGCCGCCCAGCCGGGCCGCCACGATGCAGGGGACGGGGAACAGGACAAGAAACTCGGGCCGGAAGCCGGCACAGACGGCCAGCAGAGCCGCGGTGCGCCACAACCAGCGCCGGTCGCCCCGGCCCATCTCCAGGCAACCGGCCAACAGCCAGCAGGCCCCGGCGGCCAAATAAACCCGCGTCGGCGAACTGACGCCGGAAAACCAACAGATCGGATGCAAGGCCAGCAGGAGAGCGGAGAACAACCCGCCCGCTTCGCCCGCCAGGCGGCGGCCCAGGCGGTAGGCGCCAACTATGGCGGCAATGGCGCCGGCCAGCGACGCCCATTGCAGCGCCGGCACCACCCCCGCGCCGAGGGCGGCCAGGATCTTCGCCAGCGCGATCAGCAGCGGGTAGCCGGGCGGGTGCGGCTGGTGGTCGATGGGCGAGAAATGCTCCACGCCCAGCGCGAAATTCACGAAGTCAAAATTGGGCGGATGCGCGGTCCAGAAGACAGCGCGGGAGACGATCAGAAAAGCGACCAGGCTGAGAAGCAGCAGCCGGTGAACCAGCCGGGTTCCTCCTTCAGCTCCCATTCCCTGGCCCCCCGGCCGGATCATGCCGCGGCATACTGCATAAAACGTAACACGTAGCACGCCCGCCAGTCGAGTGGCTGAGGCCTGGAATGGGACGCAGATCAACGCAGATAAACGCAGATCGAACTGCGGGAAGCCTCCGCTTATTCTGGGAATCGAAATCTGCGTGTATCTGCGTTAATATGCGTCCCTTTTCCCTCTGTGGCTGAGGCGCGGATTGACGCCGCCGCTGGCGGCGAAATAGACTTGGTTAATGCATCCCAGGGGTGAACCGGGGCTTCCGGGGCCATCTCCCTCTCGGCGCGCGGCGGCGCTTGTGGCCGCGTTACTCTGCGCGGCGGCGGCGGTGCCGGCGATGGCCCAGAGACCGGCCCCGGCATCCGCGGACAGCACCGTTCCGCTGTTCGTGGTCATGGCGGCCGTCAATGCCGCCGGCTATGACGCGGACCTGAACTCTCCCCGCAACAGCTCGGTGCGGAACCAGCTCCGGCAGGACATCGAAAAGGCGGCGCCGCCCTGCCTGCGCGACCTGCGCGTGTTCTATGCCGCGCGCCGCAACCCCAACCCGGTCCGCGACCTGAGCCAGTTCATTTCCTTCGCCCTGCTGATCGGAGGGCCGCCGGATTTCGCCTTCCGCGTCAGGGAAGATGAATTACCGGCCGAAGGAACAGCGTTGCGCGACCTGCGCCCGCTGCTGGCCGCGTTGTACAAGGAAGCGCGGCTGGATGAGCTTTGGGAAAAGTATCGGCCGGCGTACGAGCGGGAACTGTCGCGCTATGACGACGGCCTGGCGCGCATCATGCTGGAGGTCAACGGCTACCTGCGGATTACTTCCTCGGGTTTCCTGGGCCGCAGCTTCTCGATTTATGTTGACCTGCTGGGGGCGCCCGGCCAGGTGAATGCCCGCAGCTTCGGCCCCGACTACTACGTGGTGTGCAGCACCGCGGCGCAGCCGCAACTGGATCAGGTGCGGCACGGCTACCTGCACTATGTGCTGGAGCCCATGGCCGTGAAGGACAGCACGCTGGTGCGCGGCAAGGCCACGCTGGGCGAGTTCGCGCAAGCGGCGCACGCGCTGGATCCCGTGCTGCGCCGGAATTTTCGCCTACTGCTGACCGAGTCGCTGATCCGCGCCGCCGAGCTGCGCATGTCGCCCCTCTCGCCGGTCACCCGCCAGCAGAAGCTCCAGGACATCCTCTCGGAAGGGCTGATCCTGGCGCCCTACTTCTACGAGGCGCTGGAGCAGTTCGAGAAGCAGGACGCCGGGATGCGGATCTACTACCCGGAAATGATCGAGAAGATGGACGTGCGGCGGGAAGAGAAGCGGCTGACAAACGTAGCCTTCCGGGCGCCCTCGCCGGCCGGCGGCGGCGTCCCGCACCTGACGGCGATGGAGGCCGCGCCGGCCCAGGCCCTGGGCCCCGCCGCGGAAGCCGGCCAGCCGTCCGGCCAGGCGGCCGCCGGGGCGGACTCGGAGGAGCAGAGGCTGCTGGCCCAGGCCGAAGATGCCCTGGCCCGCCAGGACTTCGCCGTCGCCCGCCGGTCCTTCCAGGAAGCACTGGAAAAACGCGGCCCGTTGCGAGACCATGCCGTTTACGGCCTGGCTTTGGTCGCCAGCCAGGAGAAACAGCCCGAGCTGGCCAAGAATTATTTCCAGCAGGCCCTGGACATCAGCAAGAGCCCGCGGTTGCTGGCTTGGTCGAACATCTACCTCGGGCGTATTCTGGACATGGAGCAGAGCCGGGAGTTGGCGCTGCAGCACTACCGGCAGGCGCTGGTGACGGCCGAGGAGCCGGTGGCGCGCCAGGCCGCCGAGCGCGGCCTGCAAGCACCATTCCGCCGGGAGAGTAAATAGGTTTCAGGTGCCAGGGTTGAGCGATAATGGGCCTGGCGCCTGACACCTGACAAGGAGACGCACTCATGACCAAGACGTGGATCACCGTGGCGGCCGTGGTGCTGGCCGCATCGCTGGCCGGCGCGCAATCGCAGGCGCCCAAACCCGCGGCCGCGCCCCAGCCGGCCGGCCAGGCTGCGGCCCCCGCCCAGCAGCCGCAGCAGGCCGCGCCGCCGGCGGTGAAGCAGCCGACAGTCAAGACCAAGGAGGAGGGCGAGGCGCTTCAGAAACTGTTCGGCGACCAGACCCTCACTCCCGACCAGAAGATCACGCTGGCCGAGGAGTTTCTTCTGCGCTTCCCCAAGAGCGAGTTTAAAACCATGGTCCTGCTCGAGGAGGTGAAGGCTTGTCAGCAGAAGAACGATTTCCCAAACATGCTGGACTTCGGCGAGAAGGTGCTGAAGGAAGAGCCCGAAAACGCGATTACCCTGATCCTGCTGTCAACCACCATCCCGGAGCGCACCGGCGAGAATGACCTGGATCGGGACGTGAAGCTGGGCAAGGCGGAGAGCTACGCCAAGCGCGCGCTGGCCGCCATCGACAAGCTGCCGAAAATGAATCCCCAGACGTCGGATGCGGACTGGGACAAGGTGCGCAACGATGCGCGCGGCCAGGTGTGGGCGGGCCTGGGGCTGGTGGCCATGGTGCGCAAGCAATTCACCGCAGCCGAGGAGGCCTTCCAGAAGGCCGCCAGCCTTCAGATGAGGCAGGACCCGGTTGCCTATTGGCGCCTGGGCCTGGCGCTGCAGGGCAACAAGAAATACGCGGAAGCACGCGAGGCATTGAAGAAGTCGGTGGCCGCCGGGGGCGTGAAAGTGGGCGGGCGCGATCTGGCCGCCGATGAACTCAAGCGGGTGGAAGATTTCCTGAGCCGGCAGAGCGGCCAGACCGCCGCGCCGCCGCCCCAGGCCCCGAAACCGTAAAGCAAGTTCCAGGTTCCACGTTTCAAGCCCCGAGTTTTATCCCCAACTTGGAACTTGAAACCTGGAACCTGGAGCCTGGAACTTGCAACCGTGGAAGACCTCAGCGAATTAGAGAAAGTCATCGGCCACACCTTTGGCCGCCGCGAACTGCTGGTGCAGTCGCTCACCCACAGCTCGCATTCCCATGAGCGCGCACCGGGCGGCGGGCCGAGCGAGGTCTGGCACAACGAACAATTGGAGTTCCTGGGCGACGCCGTCCTGGGCCTCCTGGTCAGCCGCGAATTGGTGGAACGGTTCCCGAGCTACTCCGAGGGCCAGTTGTCGAAGATGAAGGCGCACCTGGTGAGCGCCACGCACCTGTTCTCGATTGCCGGCGAGCTGCAGCTCGGCGATTTCCTGCAGTTGGGACGCGGCGAGGAGAAAAGCGGCGGGCGGCACAAGCGCGCCCTGCTGGTCGACGCCCTGGAAGCGCTGATCGCCGCCGTCTACCTGGACGCCGGCCTGGACACCGCGCGGGAAGTTGTCGAACGGCTGGTGTTGCGGGGGCGGCTGGACAGCGGCATCGAAGCCTTCCCCTTCATCGACTTCAAGTCCGCGCTGCAGGAGTATCTGCAGGCCAACCGCAGGAGCCAGCCGCGCTACGCGGTGGTGGAAGAACGCGGGCCGGAGCACCGCAAGACCTTCCTGGTCGAGGTGCGCGTGGGGAAGGAATTCACGGCCCAGGCCGAGGGACCAACCAAGAAGGCGGCCGAGCAGGAAGCGGCCCGCCTGGCCCTGCTGCACTACCGGGAGTTGGACCGGCAGGCCGAGGGAGCCGCGGCTGAGCAGGCGGCCGTGCCGGAAGGCCAGGCCCAGCCGCCGGCGGCAAGCGAAGCGGCCCCAGCCCCGCCGCCCGCGCCCGCTCCCGACGACACCAAGTAGCGGCGCTGCTTGCTGCGCCCCTGCATGCTGGCGGCAAGTCATTTACAATAGAAATGGTGAGCACTAAAGCGACTGTGGAGAATCAGGTTCAGGCAGTGGAGGCGGCGGCGCCGCCGGTGCGCCGCTCGATCTTCCGCGAGTATTTCGAATCCATCGTGGTGACCGTGATCCTGGCCCTGTTCGGCACCACCTTTGCCATCCAGGCCTTCAAGATCCCCTCCAGCTCGATGGAAGACACGCTGCTGATCGGCGACCACTTGATGGTGGACAAGGAAGCCTACGCGCCGCATGGCAACTGGCTGTCGCGCCTGCTGCCCTATGAGACCATCCAGCGGGGCGACATCATCGTGTTTCGCTATCCGGTCGATCCCAGCACTCATTTCGTCAAGCGGGTAGTGGGTCTGCCGGGCGACCGCATTCGCGTGGTTCACAAGGACCTGTACCGCAACGGCCACCTGCTGAGCGAGGGGTACGTGGTTCACAAGATCCCCAACCTGGACGAGTATCGGGACAACTTCCCCTCCTCGGTGCCCGCCTCCGTCTACGCGCCGTGGGCCGAAGCGCTGCCCAACTACGAGAAAGACGGCTGGCTGGTGGTCCCGCCCGGCCATTACTTCGCCATGGGCGACAACCGCGATTTCAGCTCCGACGGCCGGTATTGGGGCTTCGTTCCGCGCGACAACATCGTCGGGAAGCCGGTGCTGATCTATTGGTCGCTGGAAAGCACCAGCTCGGATTACCGCTACAGTTCGACTTCCGACCGGCTGGTCGGCATCCTGAAAACGGTCGTGGAATTCCCGTTCAAGACCCGCTGGGGCCGCATGTTCCTGTTGATCCGCCCCGAGCATCAGGCCCATTAAGGCTGGAGACGGGAGAGCTGTTTTACAGAACTGGCGTGTGGCAGGCCGTCCCGGGGAGCGCGGGCGCATTCAGAGGTGATGGATCGGAAACAACAAGGGTGTATAGCATGATGGGGACGAAACTGTATTGGGTGGATGGCCCCTGGCCCGGAAAGCTGGCCCTGGCCGCACGACCGCGCGGCGGCGACTGGCTTGAAGACGAAATGACAAGCTGGAAGCGCGCCGGAGTGCATGCGGTCTTTTCCCTGCTGACGCCCGAAGAGGAACAAGACCTCGATCTTGCGAACGAAGCCCGCGCGGTGAGAGCGTGCGGCATGGGCTTTTTGTCCTTCCCCATCCCCGACCGCCAGGTGCCGGATTCCGAAGGCCAACTGGCAAAGGCTCTGGAGAAGCTCGATGAGGAACTGGCATCGGGCAAGAACGTCGTGCTGCATTGCCGCCAAGGAATCGGGCGCACGGGACTTGTGGCCGCCTGTCTTTTCCTCACCAAAGGCCTGGACACGCACACCGCAGTGGAGCGCCTGAGCGCAGCCCGCGGCACTTTCGTCCCGGAGACGGCAGAGCAGCGCCGTTGGATCGATCATTACGCCACGACCTTTGCGAGCACGAGATGAGCGACCAGCCCAGCCAGCCGCCGCCTCTGAAGCCCATTCACCCGGAAACGTCCTTAAGCCCCGCGAAACTCGCCGGGTTCATGGAACAGATGCAGCAGCCACGGAAGCGCGGCCAGAACCGCGAGCGTTAAGACTCAGTTGCCAGCCGTCAGCCGCCATCCGACAGCCGATTTATCGACCGCATCAAATCATTTCACGGCTCTTGAGGCCCGTCTCCCATTAACATATGATGCGGAGGGCGGCGAAGGAAGGGGTCGCGTCCCGCCATTGTTTTCCGGTACAGAGCCATGGGCCGCAGGGAAGCAGTTGCATCACGCTTCAAGGGGAAGGTTCTGTGCCGCAATGAAGGAAGGAGTCTATGAGCATCAGCCAACTGGCCCGCTCGATCAGCCAATCGCCAACGCTGAAGCTGAATGAAACGGCGGCGATGCTGCGGGACAAGGGTGAACCGGTCATCCACCTCGGCGGCGGCGAACCGAAAAGCAAGGCGCCCATCAACGCCATCATCAACTCGGCGGCGCTGTTGAACTCCGGCGATGTGAAGTACACACCCGCCGACGGCATCCCGGCGCTGAAGAAGGCCATCGTCCGCTACACCGAGGAGTACTACAACAAGCTGGTGGCCGCCGACCAGATCATGGCCTCCAACGGCGCCAAGCAGGCGCTGATGACCTTGCTGTACGCCATCCTCAATCCCAAGGACGAGGTGGTCTTCCCCGCTCCGTACTGGGTCAGCTACGGCGAGATGGTGAAGCTGGCGGGGGGCGTGCCCGTCCCGGTGGCGCCCAGCGACGGCAGCTTCCGCCCCACCATGGAAGACATCACCGAGGTGGTGGGGTCTTACACCAAGGCCATCATCATCAACAGCCCCAGCAACCCCACCGGCGTCCTGTACTCGGCCGGCTTTATTGCCGAAGTCGTCGCCTACTGCGAGAAGAAAAAGCTGTACCTGATCATGGACGACATCTACAACCGGCTGGTGTTCGACGGCAAGACGGCGCCCAACTGCTACGAGTACGCCAAGGATGACACAGCCAGCTCGCGCCTGGTGGTGATCCAGGGCGTCTCCAAGATGTACGCCATGACTGGCTTCCGCATCGGCTGGGCCATCGGCAACAAGAATTTGATCGAGGCCATGACCAACATCCAATCGCACCAGAGCTCCGGGCCGGCCACCCCCTCGCAGTGGGCCGCGGTGGGCGCGCTCACCGGCGTGCAGTCCAGCGTCGAGAGCATGCGCCTGACGCTGGAGAACCACCGCAACGTGATGGTGGAGCGGCTGCGGGCCATTCCCGGCCTCCAGGTCACCAAGCCCGACGGCACCTTCTACTGCTTCCCCGATTTCAGGGCCTATGAAAAGGACTCCGCCAAGCTGGCCGGCTTCCTGCTGGAGAAGGTGCGGGTGGTGGCCGTGCCCGGCAAGGAGTTCGGCCTGGACGGGCACCTGCGACTCAGCTTCTGCGGCACCATCAAGGAGATCACCGAGGGGATCGAGCGGATTCAGTGGGCGCTGGATCCGAATTCCGCCAACGAGCTGTATCTCGGCGAGCGCAAGCTGGTGAGGGACTGGCTATGAACATTTACCTGGATGTGACATCCCCGGCGGCCAAGGAAGCGCTGCAGAACGCCAGCGACTACGGGCTGGAGAACCACGGCCTGTACCGGCTCCGGCGCGCCTACTGGAACCTGACCACCGCCGCCCTCTACGAGGAAGTCATCCACCGCTCGGAAGGCAAGCTGGCGCACCTGGGCCCGCTGATCGTCAACACCGGCAAACACACGGCGCGGGCCGCGGCCGACAAGTTCGTGGTGCGCGAGCAGACCACCGAGGACAACGTCTGGTGGGGCGTCTACAACCGCCCCTTCAGCGCCCTGAACTTCAGCATGCTGCTCAGCCGCATGCAGGGCTTCCTGCAGGGGCGCGACGTGTTCGTGCAGGACTGCTTCGCCGGGGCCGACCCCGAGTACCGCATGCCCATCCGCATCGTCACCGAGAAGGCCTGGCACAGCCTGTTTGTCCGCAACATGTTCATCCTGCCGCGCTCCATCGAGGAGATGAAGCGGCACATCCCGGACTTCACCATCATCGCCGTGCCGTCCTTCCACGCCTCGCCGCTGGTGGACGGCACCCGCACCGAGACCTTCATCATCATCAACTTCGCCCAGAAGCTGGCGCTGATCGGGGGCTCGGCCTATGGCGGCGAGATCAAGAAAACCATTTTCACGCTGCTGAACTTCCTGCTGCCGTTCGAGAACGTGATGCCCATGCACTGCTCGGCGAACGTCGGCCCCGACGGCGATGTGGCCCTGTTCTTCGGCCTGTCGGGCACCGGCAAGACCACGCTCTCGGCCGACCCCACGCGCCGGCTGATCGGCGACGACGAGCACGGCTGGAGCGACAACGGCGTCTTCAATTTCGAGGCCGGCTGCTATGCCAAAGTGATCCGGCTGTCGTCGGAGGCCGAGCCGCAGATCTACGCGGCGACGCGCCGCTTCGGCACCATCCTGGAGAACGTGACGCTGGACAACCGCTTCCGCCGCCTGGACCTGGACGACGACATCATCACCGAGAACACGCGCGGCGCCTACCCGCTCGACTACATCGACAACGCCCTGCCGGAGAAGATGGCGGGGCACCCCAAGAACGTGGTGTTCCTGACCTGCGACGCCTCCGGGGTGATGCCGCCCATTTCCCGCCTGAATGTCGATCGGGCGCTCTACCACTTCATCTCCGGCTACACCAGCAAGATCGCCGGCACCGAGATCGGGCTGGGCATCGAGCCGGAGATCACCTTCAGCACCTGCTTCGGCGCCCCCTTCATGGTGCGGCGTCCGGAGGCTTACGCCGAGCTGCTGAAAGCCAAGCTCATCAGGCACAGGGTCGAGACCTGGCTGGTGAACACCGGCTGGACCGGCGGGCCCTTCGGCATCGGCAAGCGCATCAGCATTCACCACACCCGGGCGCTGCTGAACGCGGCGCTGAGCGGCGCGCTGCAGAAGGTCCAGTACCGGCAGGACCCGGTGTTCGGCTTCGACGTCCCCATGACCTGCGAGGGCGTGCCTTCCGACATCCTGGAGCCGGCCAACACCTGGGGGAACCGCGAGGAGTACTTCAAGAAATACGACGCGCTGGCCGCCCGCTTCATCGAGAACTTCAAGCTGTTCTCGGCCGGCTGTCCGCGCAACATCATCGAAGCCGGCCCCAAGCGCTATTCGCTTAAAGCCGCCCGGTAATCGGAACAAGTGACGAGTGATGAGTGACGAGTGACGAGACAGAACGCCGCGGGTCACTCGTCACTTGTCACTCATCACTTCTTTTTGCACCCTCTTCTCTTTGCGGGTCGTATTAGCTGATGAAACGGGATGGCGCAGGCTGAAGCAGTGGCGCTGGAAAGCCAGGACGGGGAGCTGGCCCGGGCTGCCGGGGGCGACCCGGAGGCCTTCGCCGAACTGGTCCGCCGGCACCAGCGCCTGGTCTACAGCATCGCCTGGCATTTCTTTGCCGACCGCGCCGTGGCCGAGGACCTGTCCCAGGAGGTGTTCCTGCAGCTCTTCCAGAGCATCCGGTCCATCGAAACGGACTCCCACCTAGTGTTCTGGCTGCGGCAGGTCACGTCGCGGAAATGCATTGACCATGCGCGCTGGCAGGAGAAGCGCCGGCACCCCAGCCTGGACCAGGTGGCCGAGCAAGGGGCGCCCGGCGCGCCGCCCGACCTGCTGGAGAATGCCCGGCTGCGGCGCCTGGTCACTGGGATGCCGGAAAAGCTGCGGGCCGTAGTAGTGCTGCGCTTCCAGGAAGAAATGAACCCCTCGGAGATCGCGGCGGCGCTGGGCTGGCCCGTGAACAGCGTGAAAAGCTGCCTGCACCGCGCCCTGCGCATGCTGCGGGACCGCATGGAACACTGACGGAGAGATGTCCATGGATGACCCAATCGAACGACGGTTGAAACAGGCGCTGGCCCGCACCGATCCGCCCCAGGGCTTTGCCGGGCGGGTGATGGCCCGCGTGGCGCGAGGGGAAGCCCCCCGGCCCGAGCCTTCGCGCTGGGCGCTGTTCGGCCGGCTGCTGGCGCCCGCCTGGCGCACCGCGCTGGCCGGCGCGCTGGCCTGCCTGCTGCTGTTGACCGCCGGGCTGGCCTACCGCGAGCACCGGCTGCGGCTGAAGGCCGAGGCCGAGCGGGCCCGCGCCGAGCAGGCCCGCGAGGAGCTGATTCTCGCCCTGCGCATCACCGGGGTTCAGCTCAGCCGCGCGCGCAACATCGTCCTGCGCCAAATGGATTTCCGTAAGCAACAGGGGAACGTCCGGCAATGAGGCAACATATGCGAAGCACCACTCGAATTCCGCTGGCTGCTTTGGGCGCGATTGCGCTGCTGGCTTCGTCCGCCTTCCCACAATCGGCGAAGCTGCAGGTCAACCTCGACCACCTGGCCAAGAGCAAGAACATCGTCGAAACAGTGAACGTGACGCTCGACAGCAACCTGCTCACCATGTTTTCCAGTTGGCTGCCGAGGAGCGACCCCGACGCGGCCAAGATCAAGCAACTGGTCCAGGGATTGCAGGGCGTCTACGTGCGCAGCTTCAAGTTCGACAAGGAAGGCGCCTACTCGCCCGACGAGGTGGAGGCCATCCGCAGGCAACTGGTGGCGCCCGCATGGTCGTGCATCGTGCAGGTGCGTACGAAAAGGGGCCGCGCGGCCGCCGGCGAAGGACCCGGCGACGGCGACGCCGACGTTTGCCTGCGCCAGCAGGACGGCAAAATCCTCGGCCTGGCGATTATCGCCGTCGAGCCCAAGGAACTGACCGTGGTCAACATCGTCGGCTCGCTGACGCCCGACCAGCTCAGCGACCTGGAAGGCCACTTCGGCATCCCGGCCATCCGGGGCAAAAACAAGCCCTCGAAAGCGCCGAAGGCCAAGGAACCGGGCAAGGACGAGTACTAAGCTATGACGACCTCGTCCAAACGCCGCTGTGCAGTGGGGCTGACGACCCTGTTCGCCGTCACGCTTTTTTGTGCCGCGGCGCCGGCCGCCGACCCCACCTTCAAGGCCTTCGTCAATCAACTGGAAAGGAATTACCAGCTCAAGCGCACGCACATTCCGCTGCTGTGGCTGGTGAAGGGCGTGGTGCGCGTGGCCCAGCCGGTCGGCGTCTCCCGCCTGGACGTGGCCGTTTTCGACAACCAGGACATGAGGCGGCTGCGCGCCGATACCGACTTCCCCGAACGTGTGCACCGGCTGGTCGATCCTTCCTGGCAGCCGTTCGTCCAGGTGCATTCGCTGAAGTCCGGCGAGCACGCCCTGCTATACATACGCCAAAAGGGGAAAGATGCGGAGATGCTGATTCTGGCGGTGGAAAACAATGAAGCCGCCGTCGTGCTCACCCGCCTGGACCCGCAACGCCTGCAGGAACTGGCCGACGACCCCGCCTCCGCCTACCGCCATCGCGCCCACTGATAAGCGGACACCGATCAACACAGGCCCGTGGTGCCGCAACGAGTACTTAGTGATCTTTGTGTTTTTTGTATCTTTGTGGTGGATTGGCGCCACAGGTCACACCGAGAAATACTTGGCCTGCGGATGGTGGACGATGAGGGCGGAGGTGGATTGCTCGGGGTCGAGCTGGTAGCCCTCGGTGAGGCGGACGCCGATGGCTTCCTCCGGCTTCAGCAACTGGAACAGCTTGGCCTGGTCCTCCAGGTTGGGGCAGGCCGGATAGCCGAAGCTGTAGCGCGAGCCGCGATACTTTTGGTGGAACAGGTCGGTGATGTTGGGGGAATCTTCGCCGGCCATGCCCAGCTCCCGGCGGACCACCTTGTGCCAGTATTCGGCCAGGGCCTCGGCCGTTTCCACGCTCAGGCCGTGCAGGTAGAGGTAATCCGAATACTGGTTGTTCTCGAACAGGCAGCGGGTCACCTCCGAGGCGCGCCGGCCCACGGTCACCAGGGTGAAAGCGACCACGTCGGGGCGGCCGCCCTCCAGCGGCTCGAAGAAATCCGCGAGGCACAGGCCGCGGCCGATCTTCTGGCGCGGGAAAGTGAAGCGGACAAGCTCGCGGCCAGGGGCATCAGAGACGTCCGCGACAGGGGCCGGCCGGCGGGACGCCAGCGCTACATCGTAGACCACCAAATCGTTGCCGGAGGATTGCGCGCGGAAGTAGCCGTAGACCACCTTGGGCTGCAGGATGCCTTCCTGTTTCGCGCGCCGCTGCCATTCGGCCAGGATGGCGGAATACTTGGTGCCCACCGCCTCCTCGTATTCCGCTTTCGGCAGCGACTTCAACTGCCACTGGCTCTTGAACAGCGCGGTGAGGTTGATGTAGCGGAACACCTCATCCAGGTCGATGTTCTCGACCACGCGCAGGCCCCAGAAGGGCGGGGTGGGGATGTCGTGGTTGCGGCGGATTTCGATGCGCGCCGAATCGGGGACCGCTTCCTCTTCGACGGTCCGCTCCCTGATCCCGCATGGCGGGACGGCACGGATGCGGCGCGGGACAGCACGCCCTTCGGCCAGCATGGCCTCGCGCCCGGCGGGGTTGGCCAGCCCGTTCATCACCCGCAGCCCGGCGAAGGCATCCTCGCCGTAATAGACGGGGTGCGAATAGACCGCCCGCAGGTCTTCCTCGACGTACTTGCGGTTAAGCGCCGCGCCGCCGCAGATCACCGGAAAGCTCAGCCCGCGCCGCTCCAGGTCCTCCAGCACATACTTCATCTCCACGGTCGATTTCACCAGCAGGCCGCTCAGCCCGATGGCGTCGGCCTGGTGCTCGGCGGCCGCCTGGATGATGTTCTCCGAGGGCTGCTTGATGCCCAGGTTGATGGTGGTGTAGCCGTTGTTGGTCAAAATGATGTCCACCAGGTTCTTGCCGATATCGTGGACGTCGCCCTTCACGGTGGCCAGCACGATGCGGCCGCGGCCGGCGCCCCGGACCCGCTCCATGTGCGGTTCCAGGTGCGCCACGGCGGTCTTCATCACCCGGGCGGAATCGAGCACCGAGGGGAGCTGCATCTTGCGCGCGCCGAACAGCTCCCCGACCACGCGCATGGCATCCAGCAGGATGGTGTCGATGATCTCCAGCGCCGTGCGCTCCCGGAGCGCCTCGTCGAGCAGTTGCTGGATGGTGAGCTTCCCGGCAGGGCGCGCGACGCTGGCTTCGCCGTTGATCACGGCGCGCTTGATCTCCTGCTCGAGCGGCAGCGCCTCGCCGGCCGCCGCCTCCACCACCGGCCGGCGCTCGCCGCCGGTGAAGAAGCGGATGTAGTTCAGTAGCGGATCGCCGTCGCTGGTGTCGCAATGGATCAGCTTGCGGGCCAGCGCCGCTTCGGCCTCGGGAATCTTGTAGAGCGGGTAGATGCGGGCGTAGTTGATGATGGCCAGGTCGAGGCCGGCGCCCACCGCCTCGTGCAGGAACACGCTGTTGAGCACCCGCCGCGGATAGGCGTCCAGCCCGAAGCTGATGTTGCTGACGCCCAGCACCGTCATCACGCCGGGCAGCTCGGCCTTGATGCGGCGCACCGCCTCAATGGTCTCGCGGCCGGCGGCGCGGTACTCCTCCTGGCCGGTGGTCACCGGCAGCGTGAGGGCGTCGAAAATCAGGTCGCAGGGGCGGATGCCGTACTTTTCGGTGGCCAGCTCGTAGATGCGGCGCGCGATGGCCGTCTTCTTGTCGGCGGTCAGCGCCATGCCCTGCTCGTCAATGGTCAGCGCGATCACGGCCGCCCCGAAATCCTTCACCATGGGAAGCACCACGGAAGTGCGCTTCTCGCCGTCCTCCAGGTTGATGGAGTTGACGATGGGCTTGCCGGGGATGCGCTTGAGGGCCTCCAGGATCACGTCGGCCTCCGTGGAATCGATCACCAGCGGCGCCTGTATGCGCGTGCCCAGCTTCTCCACCACTTCGCGCATGTACTTCTTCTCGTCTGCGCCGACGATGGCCACGCAGAGGTCCAGCAGGTGGCTGCCCTCGGCGTGAAGCCGGCGGGCCAGGGCCAGGATCTCGTCGTGGTTGCCGCTCTCGACCGACTCGCGGAACTTCTTCACCCGCGTGGTGGTGTTCATCTCCTCGGCGATCACCACCGGCTTGGGATCGAGCTCCAGGGGAACGGAGACGTAGGCGCTGGCGGCCGCGGGCACGGGCTTCACGCTGCGCGGCTTGGGCGCCAGCCCGCCGACCGAGGCGGCCAGCGCGCGGATGTGCGCCGGCGTGGTGCCGCAACAGCCGCCCACCACCGAGACGCCGTACTCGGTGACGAACAGCCGCTGCCACCGCGCCAGCTCATCCGGGGTGAGGGGGAAGACCGTCTGCCCGCCTTCGTTGCGCGGCAGCCCGGCGTTGGGCTGGCAGGAGATGGGATGCGGGCTGTTGTCGCCCAGGTAGCGGATGGGGTCGTTCATCAGTTCCGGCCCGGTCGCGCAGTTCAGTCCCAGGAACAGCGGGTTGAAGGGCTCCAGCGTGGTGAGCGCCGCACCGATTTCCGTGCCCATCAGCATGGCGCCGCTGGTGTCGATGGTCACCTGGACGGCCACCGGGGTGTCCCGGCCGGTTGCCGCGGCGGCCGCCCGCCGCGCCCGGTTCACGCCGTACAGCGCGCTCTTGGCCTGCAGGATGTCCTGGCAGGTTTCGATCAGCAGCACGTCCACGCCGCCTTCGATCAGCGCCGCGGCCTGCTCTTCGTAAACCGCGGCCAGCTCGTCGAAGCCGATGTGGCCAAGCGAGGGCATTTTCGTGGTGGGGCCCAGCGACCCGGCCACGAAGCGCGGAGCGGGAAACTGCGATGACACTTCACGCGCCAGGCGTGCAGCCGCTATGTTGATCTCGCGGACCCGCTCGGCCATCTGGTACTCGGCCAGCACCACCCGGCTGGCCCCGAACGTGTTCGTCTCCACCACCTGCGCGCCGGCCTCGCAGTACGCGGCGTGAATCTCGCGCACCACCTCGGGCCGGCTGACCACCAGCACCTCCGAGCAACCCTCCTGGCCCTGGAAATCGTCGAGCGAGAGGTTGCGCGCGTGGATGGCGGTGCCCATGGCGCCGTCGAAGATCACGATTCGCTCTTTGAGGAAGTCCCCAAGCATCCGCATTTCATTATGGAACAGGCTACAGGTCACAGGCTACAGGCTGCAGGCCACAGGCTACAGGCTGGAGGCTGTAGACCGGAGGCTGGGGTGACTTTGGACCTTGGACCTTGAACTTTGGACCTTGGACTCCACATCTCACTCACT
>Ga0315288_10002008_pt1 | contig 26386 bp, 23 predicted proteins | sample YL17G11_20_MG_FD_203454 | JGI IMG/M metagenome (GOLD analysis project Ga0315288, IMG submission 203454) | Sediment microbial communities from Yellowstone Lake, YNP, Wyoming, USA - YL17G11_20 | ecosystem: Environmental > Aquatic > Freshwater > Lake > Sediment | place: USA: Wyoming | collected... | reverse complement strand
CAAATAATCAAATCTACGAATAAACGGCTTAATGCTTTAATGATTTAATTCATTGAATAATTTAAGAATTTATTTGATTTATTTGAACAATTTGCTTATTTGTTTATTTTGTCATTCTCGCGCTGCGGGCGAGGGGTTGCGGGACTTTAATATGGGAGTAGACAAGGTAGTAGAATGGCATGGAATTGCCAGCCAAAGAAAGTGAAAGCCTTGTATACAAAACCAAGTCTACCTCTAGAAGTATCCCAAGTATCCCGACGCACATACATCGGGAGAATCCGGGGGAACCATCCTCCAAGGCTAAATAAAGATGTGGACCGATAGTGAACTAGTACCGTGAGGGAAAGGTTAAAAGAAGGGTGAGACACCCAGTGAAATAGAACTTGAAACTGTTTGCGGACAAACCGACAGAGCTGTGCGCTGCACAGCAATGCTAAATTATAAATGCTGAATGCTAAATGTTTTCAAAATTGGACATTTATCATTGGCCATTTGGCATTGGCGTGTAGCGTATGGTCATGTCGTGCCTATTGAAGAATGAACCGGCGAGTTGTCGTATAGCACTAGTCGACGGGGGAAAACCCCGAAGGCGCAGGGAAACCGAGTCTTAAAAGGGCGAAAAGTGCTGTGTGGCAGACCCGAAACCGGGCGATCTAACCATGAGCAGGGTGAACCCCGATGAAAATCGGGGGGAAGCCCGAACCCGTCTGGGTTGCAATCCGGTGGGATGACTTGTGGTTAGCGGCAAAATACCAATCGAGCCCGGAGATAGCTGGTTCTCCCCGAAAGGTCTATAGGGACCGTGGGACGTTACAACACATTGGGGGTAGAGCACTAGATGAGTAGGAGAGCGTAAGCAATTCTATTCAATTAAACTCCGAATACTAATGTGTATGCGTTCTAGACAGTCACATCGGGCTAAGCTGATGTGGCGAGAGGGAAAAATCCCAGATTTTCGTCTAAGGCCTCTAAATTTATCTTAAGTTTGAAAGGAAGTCTCTTTTCTCAGACAGCCAGGAGGTTGGCTCAGAAGCAGCCACCCTTTAAAGAAAGCGTAACAGCTCACTGGTCGAGAGAGGAGGCGCCTAAGATTTATCGAGGATTAAAGATAATGCCGAAGACAAAGATGCTTGTGCGTAGCACAAGAGTGATAATCTACAAATCTGCAAATAATCAAATCTACGAATAAACGGCTTAATGCTTTAATGATTTAATTCATTGAATAATTTAAGAATTTATTTGATTTATTTGAACAATTTGCTTATTTGTTTATTTTGTCATTCTCGCGCTGCGCGCGAGCGTGGTAGGGGAGCGTTCCATGTGCAGTGAAGTTCGTTCGTAAGAACGGGTGGAGTGCATGGAAGTGAGAATGCCGGTATGAGTAGCGTACAATCCCGATGAGAATTCGGGACACCGAATACCCGAGGTTTCCGTCGCTAGGTTCGTCCACGACGGGTTAATCGGTACCTAAGGCGAGGCCAGAACGGCGTAACCGATGGATAACTAGTTAAAATTCTAGTATTTGGTTTGAATCGAAAGCCTCGTGCATAGCACAAGAATTACAAACAAATCTACAAATGCTTTAATGAATTAATTCATTAATACATTTATTTGTGGCATTTGCTTATTTGTTTATTTGCTTATTGTAGTTCTCGCGCTGTGCGCGAGTAGCTGGGGGATGACTTGGATGGATAGTTGGAGCCAGTTCGTGAAGTCTGGTGCAAGCTGTTAAGTAGTATCTTGTGGAAAATCCCTTGATGCGATTAATTGAGCAGTGATGCAAAGTCGGCAGAGATGCTGGCGATTCTAACGATTTCAACCAACGAGAAAAATCTCGCAGCGAGAGTCAAATCAAGCCGTACCGCAAACCGACACAGGTGGGTTGGACTAGTAGTCTAAGGTGAGCGAGAGAAGGATGTTCAAGGAATTCGGCAAAAAATCTACCCGTAACTTTGGGAGATGGGTTGCCATGTTCAATTATTTGAACAAGGTTTCAACAAAAGTTTATTTGTCGACTGTTTATCAAAAACACAGGTCCCTGCGAAGTCGAAAGACACGGTATAGGGGCTGACGCCTGCCCAGTGCTGGTAAGTTAAGGGGAGGGGTGGTCGCCTTTGGCGACTGCTCTGAACTAAAGCTCCAGTAAACGGCAGCAGTAACTATAACTGTTCTACGGTAGCGAAGTTCCTTGTCGGGTAAGTTCCGACCCGCACGAATGGCGTCACGAGCAAATAACTGTCTTGAACATTCACTCGGCGAAATTGCGATGGCTGTGAAGACGCGGCCTTGTTCCACCAGGACAAAAAGACCCCGTGGAGCTTTACTGTAGTTTGGTATTGATTTGTGCATTCTAATTGCCAAGAATAGGAGGGAGCCGCAAGGCAACAGTGTGATACCTCTCTTTGGAATGTAACAAATCTCACTCAGCACCGATGAATACTCGGTGGGGAAAAGTGCCAGATTGGCAGTTTTACTGGGGCGGTACCCTGCAAAATAGTAACGCAGGGGTACAAAGGTTGGCTTACTACGGATGGAAATCGTAGGGAAAGCATAAAGGTTTAAGCCAGCTTGACTGCAAGGCCGAAGGGCCGAGCAGGTACGAAAGTAGGTCTTAGTGATCCTCCGATGCGTCATGGGTATGCACGGAGCTTAACTGATAAAAGCTACCCCGGGGATAACAGAGTAGTCGCGCCCGAGCGTCCATAGCGACGGCGCGGTTCGCTACCTCGATGTCGGCTCATCATATCCTGGCGCTGGAGAAGGTGCCAAGGGTCGGTCTGTTCGCCCGTTAAAATGGTACGTGAGCTGGGTTCAGAACGTCGTGAGACAGTTCGGACTCTATCCGGTGGAACCGTTGAGTTTTGCAGGGAGCTAGCCTCAGTACGAGAGGACCAGGCTGGAGGAATCCCTGGTGTGCCGGTTGTGACGTCAGTCGCAACGCCGGGTAGCTATATTCCTAAAGGATAACCGCTGAAAGCATCTAAGTGGGAAGCCCACCCTAAGATTAGAACTCATTACCCCGATTTAATCGGGGTTAGAGACCCCCCGTAGAAGACGGGGTTACTCGGCTGGCGGTGGAAGGCCCGTAAGGGTTTAAGCCTACCAGTGCGAATCGGTCAAATATAACTTACGAACCTTTCTTTTCAGATTTAAAAGTACAAAATAGCAGTTTTGAAATTAAGATGGCTTGGTAATTAGAGCGCCCTGGCACTACCTGATTCCATTCCGAACTCAGAAGTAAAACGGGGTAGCGCTAACGATAGTTGTCGGGCAACCGACCGCGAAAATAGGTCATTGCCAGGCCTTCTTAGTTTCAAACTTGCCCAAATATCCCGAAAGTCTCGAAAAAATCTTTTGTTTGGATTATAATCGGGGAAAGCCGGAAGAGGGAGAAGCCTTCTTCCGAAAAATAAAGAAAGGCGGATATGATAAGTGAGTACAAAGAAAATAGCTAAATCTTCCAAGCCAAAAACCATGGCGGAGCTTCTGGCTGCTTACGGGTCAAAAGTGCGAGGTTTTTCAACAGGACAGAAAGTTAGGGCCAAGGTTTTGGCCAAAAATTCCTCAAGTCTAATTCTTGACATCGGCGGCAAGAGTGAAGGTGTGGTGGCCGAAAAAGCCTTTGTCGAGGCAAGAGATTTAATAAAAAAACTCCAAGTAGGGGATGAAGTAACCGCAACGGTTTTGGTACCCGAAACCAAGGACGGCACTGTTCTTCTTTCCTTAAGACAGGCCGCTTTTGATGCTTCCTGGGAACGTTTGGAAAAAGCCCAGGAAAGTCAAAATCCCGTTGCTGTTTTCGGAAAGGGCGTCAATCCTTCGGGTGTGACTGTTGAGGCGGAAGGGATTTTAGGTTTTATTCCTGGTTCCCAGCTTGGTAAAGAAGCATCCAAAGATTCCAGTCTTCTTATCGGTAAATATTTCAAAGCCGTTGTTTTAGAAGTTGATAAACTGGCCAACAAAGTAGTTCTTTCGGAAAAATCGGTTTCCGAGGCTGAAGATATCAAAAAAGCCCTTGAAATAGTTAAAAAGATTAAAGAGGGGGATACTTATGACGGTGTTGTGACCACGGTTGCCAACTTCGGCTGTTTTGTAAAACTGGATCTAAATGAAAAAGATGCTCCGACGATTGAGGGTTTGGTGCATATCTCCGAGCTTTCCTGGGGGAAAGTTGCCCATACGTCAGACGTTGTTTCCGAAGGGGGAAAAGTTAAAGTAAAAGTGATCGGAGTTAAAGACGGCAGGCTTTCTCTTTCCATAAAACAGGCTCTAAAAGATCCTTGGAGTGATGCGGATAAGAAGTATAAAGCCGAAAGCAAAGTTAAAGGAAAAGTAGTCAAGATTTCCGATTTTGGAGTTTTTGTCCAGCTGGAACCGGGCATTGAAGGGCTGGTTCACATTACCAATATTCCTCCCGGAAAGAGGTTTACGGAGGGCGAAGAAATAAACTGTTATGTACAAGAAATTGATTCGAAAGCCAAGAAATTGTCCCTAGGATTGGTATTAACTACAAAGCCGATAGGCTATAAATAATCGAATATGATTGAGCAGGAACCGGAGTTTTCCGAAGAAGAAAGAGGGCAGATAGCCTTTTGCGCCCGAAGTTTTGCTGAACTGGGTGCAGATAGTATTACCGCTTTAACCGGGATGAAAATTCGCTTTTGTATGTATTGCCTAAAGGTAATTGATTCGGTTCCCAATGATTCCGCCAGGTTGGATTTGACAACGGCTCTACTCCATGAGGCGCAGGTAATAAATGAGGTTTTAAGGCAGGCGAAGGCAATAACACAGTTGACGGGGACGGATGAGCTCAGCCAATTAGACAGGTATGCCCAAGAGGCCGGTTTAGGCTCAATTTTTGATGAAAATTCCCCGATTGGAGCACAGGCTAAAAAATATCTTCAGGGGTGAACCCCTTTACTATTCGTACACGGTTCGAGGTGCGATTTGACGGGACTGCGCCAACTCCTGTATAAACAGCTTAATGGTTAAATCCCACTCTAAGTACATTTGCCAGCAATGTGGTTATGAATCAACTGGTTGGCTTGGAAAATGCCCAAACTGCGGGAATTGGGGCAGCCTGGTCGAAACAGTAATTTCGACAGTCAAAAGTGAAAAGTCAAAAGTCAAAAGTTTAAGCGCGGCGAAGCCCGTGAGCCTTTCTTCGATTCCTTCTAAAAAAACAGCCAGGATTTCAACTAAAATTTCGGAGTTGGACAGGGTTCTGGGGGGAGGGCTTGTGCCTGGGCAGGTAGTTCTGATTGCCGGAGAACCCGGAATCGGAAAATCAACTCTTCTTTTGCAACTTGCAGATAAGGTTGGGAAAGCCCTTTATATCTCCGGCGAGGAATCAATTGGACAGATTAAGGTAAGAGCGGATAGGCTAGGGGCCAGGAAGTCCTCAATTCATCTTTTGGAAGAGACCAACGTAGATGCAATTCTGGATCAATTATCAATTAACAATTCTCAATTCTCAATTATTATCGTTGATTCCATCCAAACCATGGCGACCGATGATTTAACCGGACTTGCAGGTTCGGTTGGCCAGGTAAGAGAATGTGCCTCAAGGCTGTTGCGCGTCGCCAAACAATCGAATGTCCCTCTTTTTATGGTTGGGCACGTGACCAAAGAAGGAATGGTGGCCGGGCCTGCGGTTTTGGCTCACATTGTGGATACGGTTTTGTGGTTTGAGGGTGAAAAGAGCTTGTCTTTAAGGCTCCTTAGGGCAGTTAAGAATAGGTTCGGGCCAACAGACGAGGTCGGAATTTTTACCATGGAGGATAAAGGTTTGGTTCCCGAGGCTAATGCCGAGAAGATTTTTCTGACAAAAAAAGGAAAAACCGGTATTGCCGGAAGCGTGATTTCTTCAATCTTAAACGGTACCAGGCCGATGCTTATTGAAATTCAAAGCTTGGTGGTGTCTACCAAAATGGCTTTTCCCAAAAGGGCCAGCCAGGGGATAGATCCAAGGCGTCTTGAGATGCTTTTGGCGGTTCTTATACGACGTTCGGGCCTTCCTCTTTATGAATATGATGTCTTTGTCAATGTTGCCGGGGGGATAACCGTGCGTGAACCTGGCTGTGATTTGGCAATTTGTCTTTCCATTGCCTCGGCTTATTTTGATAAGCCGATTTCCCCAAAGGTGGTTGCCGTGGGAGAGGTTGGCCTTTTGGGGGAGGTAAGAGAGGTTGTGGCCCAGGAAAAAAGGATTAAAGAAGCCAGGCGTCTAGGTTTTACCCTTACCGTTACCGAGGCAGAAGTCAAATATGTTTCACAAGCCCTCAGGGCTTATTTGAAGTAAAGACTTCTTTTCCCCAAGTTTTCCACATTTTTTGAATCAGCCAAAAATTTCCCGAAGGTCGAAGCCGATTATTGAACCAGATTAACTATGGGTGGCATGATTACAAAAGGGTATTATGTTATAGGTTTTGACAAAATGAAAATCGGATGTTAAACTACTCGCAGTACCTGAACAAAAAAGAGCATCGCTACCGTTGGGTTTACACCTTGAGGATGGACTCGCCACGAGTAGCAATGCTCTCTTGGATGATTTGTCTTGAGGACAGGTAATCAAACTACAAGACAAATCACAATTAGACTAGTCTTATTTTTGAGGTCTTGTCAAGGAGCATTTCATCGGCTCCAGAAGGGACGGGTGGATTGTTGGGCAGGCGATCTACCCGTTCCTTGTGGGGCCGATTGTCGTTATGGACGGACACTACGTAATCTACCATTGCTATTCTTATCAGCCTGAACCTCTGCCTAAAAGAGTAGGGGTTTCTATCTCTTTATCTAAAATCCTCCTGGGGGCGGCCAAAGGTCTGGCAATAGGGGGAATACTACTAATCCTATCCTCATTCTTGCCTTCCTTCTGGTACACGCTAACCAAAGGGGGGGCCGGGGCAATTTCGAAAATTTTGGTTAAGGGTATTACGGAGCCCGGGAAAGCCTTCAAGATAGTTGATAAAACATATCAGCCTCGTTTTGAGGCCAGACTTCCTAAAGAAAGCAGGCTTAAGATTCCTTCAATCGGTGTGGACACTCTTATTCAGGAGGCAACCGATGATAATTTTGAGACTGCTCTTAAAAAAGGAACTTGGAGGGTTTCGGATTTCGGCACGCCGGCCGACAGGAGTTTTCCGACTATCCTTACGGCCCACCGATACGGTTATCTTGCCTGGAGCAATATCTTCAGGAGAAAAAATTCTTTTTATAATCTTTCCAAGCTAAAAGTGGGGGATACGGTGGAGATAGTTTGGAAGCAAAGAAGATATCTTTACGAGATTTATGCTGAGGGTAAAGGAGATAAAATTTCGGACTACACGGGAGATTTGATTTTATACACCTGCGAGACTCTAAGCTCACCGGTAAGGATATATAAATACGCCAGGCTTTTGGAAGTCTAAAAACACCGTTCGGCAACGCTTTTTTCAAAGACGCGGTCAGCCGTTTTTTGCAGGACCAAAGGGTGTTTTCATCTGCCGCTGCCGTCTAACACTTTATGCGCCTATAATATTGACAACGAATTTATATTAAGGTATAATTTCTCGTTCAATAAATGAAAAAGATAATTTTAGCTCTAGTTTTAACCTTCGGCCTCTTTAGGGCTGTACCTGCCTTGGCTGAGGAAAACTGTGTTCAGGTACAGGTTTACGGTGGAGGGGTTGGAGTAGTTTGCGGTGAAAAAACCCACGAGCCGGTTCCGGCTGATTTGGCAGGGGTTGGACCCTTGGCAATTGGTAGTGGTTTAGTTGCCGCTTCAGGAATTCTGGCGCTTCTTTCCCGTAAGATTAGCTCTCGGAAGGTAAATTCCGCCCAATAAATATTCAAAGGTTTGGGAGAGCAAATAATTGGCTTTATTTTTTCTCCCTAGCCTTTGGGAAACCACTGGCTTGAAGTTTCCGCGTATTAACACAAGTTCTGCCTAAGTTTGTTTTGCAACTTGGTGTTTTAATACCGGAAGCACATTAACTTATCGAGGCATAAGGAAATTCCAGCCATAAGGTTGTTGGAACCGCGTTCTTATTCCAAATGCACTCAAAGGAGGTGCAGAGATGAAAACGCTTAGAATCGCTATCCGGCTTATTGGTCTTTTACTGTTGGCCGTGACTGCGGCAGCGACGATCACCATAGCCGCCTATCTGGTCTTGCGGGAAACGGTACCGTCAGCGAGGGACCCGCTACTTGAGTCAATGGCGACCGAGATTGCCCGGTTGGGAGAGCTCGTCAATGCGCCGGCAAACCAAGCTCCGCCTCTCATCGAGCCAGAGACCCCCTCGACGCCAGTCGTTGAGGAGATGACACAGGCCCTGGGGATTCCGGCTTCGGCTGTTCTGCCGCGTGATGGAAATCTGTTCCAAACGCCGGTGCCCTGTCAGGAATCCTTCAATGAGGCGTCCTCCTGGCTCATCTGTGAGCCGGGGAGAATCCTCGACAACACGGCGGCCTGGGTGATTCCCTCGACCAAGGAAGCCTGGTACGCCAATGTCCCCGAGGGTGGTTTCACCTACTTTTCAATGGGAGAAGGGGTCATTGCCATCGACGGAATTTCGCTGGTTCTGCCGGAAGAGGAAGGCCTGAACTATCTGGTTGTTATCCGCGGCAGGATTGACGATGCTATCGTCGACTCGGATTTGAACATGACTGCCGAAGTCACCGACTTCGTGCCCGGACACGCCATCTGGTCCATCATGCCGCCCGGAGCCTACGTCTCCAAGGACTGGTTTAGGGACCAGCTGGTGGTTTCGACCACCACTACCGGCACCAATTGCGGCGCCACAGGCTGCTCCCGGACGCGGATTGTCCTTTTCGATGTCGATAGCCATTTCTATCAGATGTTCGAAACTGGAAGTGGCGACATCGATCACTGGACTCTCCTAGAAGGGAACTAACATATGCCTCGATCGGCCCACACCATTTGATCCTAGGGATCACAATAAATGGTGTGGGCCTTTCACTTTAGCCAATAAGTTAAGATTGTTAGTTAAAGTGAGAGAATGAAAAAACTTTCTTCTATCAATTTCTCCAATTTTGTCTTCCCGGCTTTAATAATTCTTCTGACCGGCCTTTTGGCGATTAGAAATTATCAGCCGGGAACTTTCCTATCCGGTTGGGATACGCTGCACCCGGAGTTTAACCTTTCCCTGTATCTAAAGCGCGCTTTTTGGGGGGTCTGGCAGGAGCACCAAGGGGTAGGAGCGGTTGCTTCCCAAGCCCATGCGGCCGAGCTTACAAGAATCCCAATTGTATTTATTTTATCTTTGATTCTTCCGTTAAGCGCGGTCCGCTACGGCTTTTTCATATTAGCCCTCGCTATGGGCTCTTTAGGCACTTATTTTTTTGCCAGATATCTTTTATCTCAACATAGCTTCAAATTCGTTAATTCGGCTTCATTTGTGGGAGCTGTCTTTTATGTCCTAAACCTGGCCACACTTCAGCAATATTATGTTCCCTTGGAGATGTTCGCTGTTCATTTTGCCACCCTTCCCTGGCTTTTGTTTTTGGCAACTGCTTATTTGCGGGAAGGCAAAAGAAAGAACCTTCTGTGGTTTGCCCTAACCACACTCCTGGCAACCTCAATCGCGCATACCGCCACCTTGTTTTATGTCTATTTGGTTGCTTTTTCTTTGTTTGTGGGGACAGTAATTCTCATCAAACGGAAAAGAGAAACCCTTAAAAGGGGAGCTGTCCTTATTCTTTTGACCCTAGCCCTAAACCTTTTTTGGCTTGCCCCAAATCTTTACTACATCGTTAACCACGCCATGGATGTTGAAAAGGCCAGAATTAGCCAGGTTTTTTCCGATGAGGCATTTCTGCAGAGCAAAGCCTTTGGGGATACTAAGAGTTTGGTTACTCTTAAAAACTTTCTTTTTAATTGGCGTGAATACTCGTTCGAAAAAGGGACATTTGTTGATTTGATGAATGAGTGGAATGTCCATCTGGCAAAGCCGTTTGTTCAAACAATAGCCGCTAAGTTTTTTATTCTTTCGCTATTCGGCATCATCGTCGCCCTTTTTAGGAAATCGAAATATGCCCTGGCACTTTTCCCGGTTTTTTTGCTGTCAATCTTTTTCTGGATTAATTCAAACCCGCCTTTTACCGCATTTTTTGAATATCTAAGAGGCAATTCATCGATTTTTAGGGAGGGATTGAGGTTTCCTTTTACGAAGTTTTCCATTATTTTGGTGTGCCTGATGTCTATTTTTTTGGCCTTTACTGTTAGGTTATTGGCGGCGGTTTTTGACCGTATTAAGATTGGGTTTTTGGTAATTATTCTGAGTCTTGCGGCCAACATTTATTTTATCTGGCCTGCCTTTGCCGGAAACCTTATCAGCCCTTCGATGAAGGTAAAGATTCCCCAAGAGTATTTCCAGGTCTTTGAATATTTTCAGAAACAAAATACCTCCGCCAGGGTGGCAAAATTGCCTCTTCAAACGTTCTGGGGCTGGAATTTTTACGACTGGGGTTATCAAGGAGCGGGGTTTACTTGGTTCGGAATTCAACAGCCGACGCTGGATAGGGAATTTGACCGCTGGAGCCCGTATAACGAATCTTTCTACAACCAGGCTTCCTTTGCTCTTTATAACAAAGACTTGGTGGCCTTTGAAAAAGTTCTGCAAGAGTATCAGGTAAAGTATCTGCTTTTGGACGAGTCAATTATAAATGCGGGGGGTTCCGAAAGGATTTTGTTTAATAAAGAGATAAAGAAACTCCTAAATACATCAAAACATATCAAGCAAGATGTTAAATTTTCTTTCCTCACAATCTATAAAACAGATTTTGAGCTTGGAAATCAGGGGATTTCGGCCCCGCAAACCTACACAAAAGTCGATGCTGATTTGATATATTCTGATAGAGATGGTGTTTTCGGGAAAGTCGGAACCTACATTTATGACCCTAATGGTGTAGCCTTTCCTTATGCAAATTTGGACAAAAGAGGGCCGGTAGCCATTACCCTAAAAGAGGGAAAATTCGAATTTACTAATAGCCAAAATGGTTTGAGACTTACCTTTCCTGCCGAAAGAATTGTGACGGAGGAACTGGGAAAAAGGGGTTTTGCCGGCGGAGTTAACTGCGACTTAATGAAATTGGGTAGTGTCGGAAAAGAAATTGTCGGAACAAATATTCTCTACACCGCGAACCTTGGGGGAGTAAGCTGTGATTATTTGGACTGGCCAAAACTAAATCAAAAGGACGGCTATTTTTTAAGGGTTAAAGGGGAGAACATGGAGGGGAGAAGCCTCAAGATTTATTTGAATAACTTGGAGACAGGCAAGATGGATTTGGAAGAACTTTTAGCAACGAGTAAGTTTGACGAGCTTTTTGTCATCTATCCTAAAACCACAGGTGTAGGATACGTATTAAACTTGGAGACTCGTTCTTACGGAAGAGTCGCCTCAAAGAATGTTCTGGAGGCGGTAGAACTTTATAAATTACCCGTTGATTGGATTACTAATTTATATTTTGATACAGAAAGTAATAGCAAGATTGATAGCAATCTGAAAGTAGCCGAGGTCAAAAAGTTTGGACCTTCTCTTTACTCGGTCAAGGTCGAAGGAGAAGGATTGTTAACTCTTGGTCAGGGATATGAAGAAGGGTGGATAGCCCCTTCAATGATAAATGATAAATGGTCAATGACAAATATTAAGATGTTGAAACACGTTAAGGTAAATAGTTGGGAAAACGGGTGGGTTATTGAAAACTCCAAAACTCAAAAACTCCAAAATTCAAAAATTTATATCGTTTTTTGGCCGCAGTACTTGGAATTTGCGGGGGTCTTTATCAGTTTATCTTCTCTAATCTTGGCACTGCTTTTTGCCAGAGGCAAGAGGGCTAGTTGACAAAGACAGCTAAAAGGCTTTACAATACATTTGCTAGCCTGCAATGTAAGTTTTCGGCCTCATTTATTTCCGTTTAATCCTTAGATTATGACATTCAAAAAGAAAGTTACTGCAAGTTCCAGTTTAGATTCGACTCCCGCCGTAGTTGTTCCCGAGGCAAGAGAGTTTGTTGGAGAGTATGATAGACCAATCCCCGATGCCGGTCTTCCGACCGAATATGTAGAGGGAATTTTGGATATTGCCAATGAAGGTTCGGGGCTTCTTAGGCCAAAGTTTGCCTCTTCGGACAAAGACGTTTATATTTCCGCTTCCCAAATAAGAAGGTTTAATTTGAGAGTGGGGGATCTTATTGGCGGACAGGCCCGTACACCCAAAGAGAACGAGCGCTACTGGGGTCTTCTCAAGGTCGAAACAGTAAATGGCGAGCCGGTCGAATCTGTCGGCGAAAGAGCCAACTTTGACGATTTGGTGGTTGTTTATCCTGATGCACAAATTAACCTTTCGACAGATAAAGATACACTTACAACGAGAGTGGTTGATTTAATGGCGCCGATTGGTTTTGGACAAAGGGCTTTGATTGTTTCTCCTCCTAAGGCCGGGAAAACTTGGCTCATTAAAGATTTTATTGCCGGAATTGCCAAAAACTACCCCGAAAAAAGTCAAAAGTCAAAAGTCAAAAGTCATAAGTCGGTTCACCTGATGGCGGTTCTTATTGGAGAGCGGCCTGAAGAGGTAACCGATATCATGCGTAAGATGCATGATGCTACAGATGGCTTGGGAGAGGTTGCGGCCAGTAATTTTGACGAAGCCCCCGTCAACCAAACAAGAGTAGGCGAATTGGCTTTGGAGCGGGCCAGAAGACTGGTTGAAAAGGGAATGGACGTGGTTATAGTTTTGGATTCAGTTACCCGAATGGCTAGAGCTTATAACCTGGCCCTACCAACATCAGGGAGAACTCTTTCGGGTGGATTTGACCCGGTGGCTCTTTATCCAGCCAAAAAATTCTTTGGTGCTGCCAGAAAAATTGAAAAAGGAGGAAGCCTAACTATAATCGGCAGCTGCCTGGTGGATACGGGTTCTAGGATGGATGACCTGATTTACGAGGAATTTAAGGGAACAGGGAACATGGAACTGCATCTTAATAGAAAACTGGCAGATAGAAGAATTTTCCCGGCCATCGATGTTACCCTCTCAGGAACCAGACAAGAAGAGCTTCTTTATAGCAAAGAAGATCTTCCCAGAATCCATACAGTAAGACGCATGCTCGATTTGGTTCCGGAGGATGAACGTAGCGAAACCTTATTGGAAAAGCTCAAAGGGACCGAAACCAACGCGGATTTTCTTAATACCCTCAAGACAATTTAGCCCCTGGGTAAGAATTTTCTTCAATTAAAAAATTTGCCTGACGAAGTTTCATATGATATCTTCCATTGATGGTTAATGGTTGATGGTTAAAGATTAAATTTAACCATTAGTGATTAGCCATTAGACATCAAAAAATGGAGGAATATTACCAACAGCTTCAGGATTTGGGAAACGAGATAAAATTTTTTGTCTCGGAACTTACAGCTTATCTTATCAACAACTTTCACCTCTCTTTTTTGAAGATGGAGGAGAGAAAAGGGGTAGTGGTTTCTGCTTTATACAGACAAAGAGGCAAGCTCTCAAGAAGATTGATGCATACGGGAATGGCGGCTCTGGCGGCGGTGGGAATGCTAATTGCCCCGGTTATTGCCCAGGAATTTCCGGGGAGAAATATCAACCCTTGGGAGACTCCTTCGGCAAGCGCTGTTTTATCTGCCACCACCGAGGATCCCGAGACCGAGACTCTGGTTTCGGATAAAGTAAGAGATAAAATTATCCAATATACGGTGGTTTTGGGGGATACGGTTTCCTCAATTGCCAATAAGTTCGGAGTGTCGGAGGATACCATCCGCTGGCAAAATGGCCTAATAAGCAAAGACCAGATAAAAGTAGGTCAGGTCTTGGAGATACTGCCGGTTACGGGAATTTCTCATAAAGTCCAAAAAGGTGATACGGTTTATTCTATTGCGAAGAAGTATGATACATCTGCCCAGGCAGTTGTTGATTTTCCATATAACACTTTTGTAAACGATGAGACTTTTGAACTGGCAATAGGGCAGGTAGTTACTGTTCCTGACGGCGTAAAGCCAGCCGAGATTTTTTGGTCGCCGATTGCCAGAGTTAGGCAGATTACTCCTGACGCAGGAACAGTTGTTGCATCCGGAGCGTTTGTTTGGCCGGCGGGAGGAACTATTAGCCAAAGATTTGTCTGGTACCACAAGGGAATTGATATTGCCAATAAAGCGGCTCCCAATGTATTGGCCGCCGATGCCGGCACAATTATTCTGGCAGGTTGGCCTGATGGGAATGGGTATGGAAATCGGGTGATTATTGACCATGGTAATGGTTATAGAACTCTTTATGCGCATCTAAACCAGATTTATGTCGTAACCGGCCAAACGGTGAATAGGGGAGCAGCTATAGGCAAGATGGGTTCATCAGGCCGTTCTACGGGAGTTCATCTCCACTTTGAGGTTTTGCAAAATGGCGTATATCTAAACCCCCTTAATATCCTCCGTTAAGACAGAAGGGATTGACAGGCTTTTTTACTAGACTTAGACTTAAAATATATGGATCCTGTCCAGGTAAACCCGACCACTTCCTCTGAGGGTTCCCGATTTAGCATGAAATATGGGAACGGTTCCTCCAAAAAGTTTTTCCTCATGGTAGCTCTGATAATTTTTGGACTCGCCTTTTATACCTGGATAAGCTCGCCCATGATAGTAACCGTTACGGGAACAGGTCAGGTTACCGCTTCGGCGGAAAGCGCGACCATAAGCTTTACCGTAAGCTCAAATGATGGGTCTCCGGCGGTGGCGATTGCCGGGGCAAAAAACAAAGCCGATTCAATAAGAACCTTTATGGTAAGTGCCGGTATTTCGGAACAGGATATCGCCGAGGCCCAAGTTAGGGTTATTCCCGCCTCAACCGTTAGTCAGGGGGCGACAGGTTTCTCCGCCATTATCGGAATGGGAGCAAAAACCGTCCATGTATCGGAAACCCCCAACCTTATTGCCTCTTTATATGCAAACGGAGCATCGCTTGTTTCACAGCCTGTCATCAGTGTTGACAACAAGGACGAGCTTGAAAAGAAAGCCTTTGAGGAGGCCCTAAATGATGCCAAAAGGCAGGCCTCCGCAATTGCCTGGAAGAATTGGAAACTGGTAAGGAAAATCATCGCCATTACCCAGGCGGCAACCCCCACCACGACCACTGTCACTTCCCGGGCCGATGTGCTTACGGAAAACCAAGATTCAACGGCGGCCGCCAGCGGGATTTTCAAAATAGTCAAAACCGTCTCCGTAAGCTACAAAATGTGGTAGGGCTTCTTTAGAGAAGAGGGGAGGAGGTATTTTCTCCGATATGCGTTGCCGGAGTTATTTCTAGCATTTGAGGATGTCCGCTGTATGGATTTCCGTCATACATTTGGATAGAGATAATATCCGGTAAATAAGATAAGTAAAATATCGGGCTTTTAACTAAAATTGTTTTCCCAGCGACATACTCTTTTGGGTTTTCACTTGTTCTCTGTTCGAGTATGTGAAGGTTTGTTGAAGTAACTCCTTCTCTTTTTCTGATTACAATAGAGGCCGGTGAACTATCAGGTACAACATCGGCATGGGGTTTCCTTTCTTCGAAGGAGACCAAAACACCGCCGAACTCGATTTTTGAACCCTGAGTTAAGCTGGTACTCGAAGACGGCTCGTACCTTTTCTTTTCCGGATTCCACTTTTTTACTTCGGCGATAAGAGTTTGTTTTTCCATATAGTTATATTTTACCGCACAATATGGTTTTGTAGCCATATTCTGAGATTTTCCAGCTCTTGCTCCATAAATCCCTGCAGGGTTAAAGTCTCACCGGGGTCTAGGGCCGTTCCTGAGGGGTCGATAAGAATCGCCCTTCCCTCTTGGTTGATAACGATATTGTTTAGGTTTACCCCTCCTTGATACCAGTCATTTGCCAGGTCTCCATGCGGAATACCCGTTGTTTGTTGGAAGCCGTATGCGGCATCGAAAATTTCATTTGCCTGCTGGAAGGTTAGCCCACCTTGAGCGGCATAAATTTCCAAGGCGGTTTGGCCTTGCACATACTGCATGGCATACCCCGTGATTTGGCCTTGGGAGTTAATAACAGCTCCGTAGTATTCTGGAAGAGATAAGCCTGTTTGGCTAATTTGTTCAGCTGAAGCATACTGGCTCATTATTTCCATCTGCACTGGGCTAACGGGTTCAAAACCGGGTGCGGGATTGAAAAGTTTAATTACACAGGTTTGACCGGTACATCTGGTTCCTAAAAACACGCTTCCCTGTTTTCCAGAGGAACCAATTTGTTCCCCTAAGGTGATTATTTCTCCGGTTTCCAAGATGACTGTGTCTGGGATGGACTCAGCCGCTTCCTGAACGGTTGAGGCTAAATTAGCTTGCTGTTGTAAAGTGGGAGGGGTGATATCGGTTGGAGCTGTTTGGCCCAATCGGGTTGCGTTTACATATTGCTGGTTGAAGGCATAAGCCCTTTGGGCATCATCAAGATACTGGGTTCCATAGCGGCCAATCGTTTGACCCGCCTGTTCGGCAAGCGCTCCGGTTTCTCTCGCCAAATCATCCAATAGTCCCAGTTGAGCCGAAACAACCAGCCCGGCGCATTCGAGAGAAGATGGGTCTTCTTGACATCTTCTCGCCCCTTGGATAACTCCGAGATTGCCCAAAATTACGCCTCCGGTTCTTAAAGCGGTGGGAACCCAGCCGGGGGCGGTTTGTAGGGCGGCTTGAACAGTTGTATAAACAGGAAGAGCTGCTTCGGCTATCGTTGGGATGGCTCCTATTCCGGTGTAGATTAGGGCAGCCGCGCCTTGAGCCTCAAGTTGAACGACAGCATTTTGCCGGAGCATTTCGGTGGTTTCAGCCGTTGTTGGCTGACAACGTCTTTCTCCGCCTGCCTGCGGGAAGGCGCCAAGAACGGTTATCTGGAAATTGCTACAATAGTTTGATATACATTGACTATTTTCGCTGCATATTGAGTTATTTTGTAAGAGACCGGTTACTGCCATTGTAATTGGAGTTGCCTCGGCTTGGGTTAAGCACCTTCCTCCGCTGGTTGTAGGTTCACACCGATATAGACAGTCTCTAGTCATAGCACTTGAGCAGTAAGGGGAAGGAGGTTTTCTCACACAGCAGACAGGCGAAGGCGGTCTTGTAACGGTAAATGTAGAAGGTAGGCATCCGGCTGTGCCCCCGGACTCAAAATCTCCGGTACACAAGTTTCCTGCCCTACAAGTTCCTGCTCTGCCATCGCTTGAGGTACAGGTGGGGGTTGGAGTCGGTGTCGGAGCGGCAGAGGAAATTGGGGAAGGGGTCAGTGTCGAGGTTGGCGTCGGAGTTAACCTGCATATTCCGCCATTTAAGCTTGCCTCGCAGCCATAAAAGCAATTATCGTTGCTAAAACGGCTACAGTATGGCGTTGGGGTAGGAGTGGGAGTTGGCGTGGGTGTAGGAATTCGAGTCGCTCCCGGGGTTGGCGTGGGTGTTATAAAGGGTGCCACCTTACAAATTCCACCGGCAATGGAAGGTTCACAACCATAAAAACAATCTTTAATCTGGGACGCTAAGCAATATGGTGTCGGAGTCGGAGTAGGAATCGGGGTGGGAGTTGGGGTTACCGCTTTGCACCTTCCGCCGATTATACTTGGTTCACATCCGTAGTAGCAGTCCCGTATATTGAAGGATGAACAGTAAGGGGTTGGAATGGGAGTTGGGGTTAAAGAAGGAGTAACCACTTTGGTAGGAGTTGGCGTGGGTGTTGGCGTGCTGGTCGGAATTGGAGCGGTTTTACAGAGTCCGCCATTATATGTAGGCTCACAACCGTAAAAACAGTCTCTTATTTGAAAAGATGAACAGTAAGGAGTCGGAATAGGAGTTGGAGTGGGAGTTGGGGTAGGAGTGGCGGTGGGGGTAGGAATTTTAGTTGCTATTGGGGAAGGGGTAACCGGTGCGCTTTTACAATAACCCCCTCCCAAACTTGGTTCACATCCGTAGTAGCAGTCCCGTATGTTGAAGGATGAGCAGTAAGGGGTTGGAATGGGAGTTGGAGTGGGTGTCTGTGTCGATGTCGGTGTAGGAGTTTTAAGGGCAGTACTGGGAGTTGGAATGGGGGAAGGGCTGGGTGTACCTGTCGGAGCGGCTATACAGATTCCGCCGCTGGTTGAGGGTCCACAACCATAAAGACAATTATCGTTCATGAATTTGGAGCAGTAGGGAGTTATGACCGGCGCGGGGGTAGGCGTGGAAGGAGGTGGGGTGGCAACTGCAGTCGGGGTTGGAGTGGCAGGTTTGGGCGTCGGAGTGGCAGTTAATTGCGGTTTGGGAGTTGGAGTCGGTGTGGCTGAATAATTTTTGACGCAGGAACCCGCAATACAGTTATAACCTGTTTGACAATCGGAATTTGTGGAGCATTGTCCTTCAACCGTCTTTGCTCTTTTACGGATATCAAGGGAAACGTTTCGATTAGAAACAACAGCACTACCTACAAAAAGGGAAATAACCAAAAAGCCTAAAGCAATAAGGCTAAGAGGATCTACAAAACCAGCCTGTCGGCCAAACAGGCTTCGCGGAAACTTTTTGGGCAGCATTTTGATATAATTGTAATCACAAATGGGCCGTTAGTACACCGGTAATACACCGCATTCGCATTGCGGAGAAGAGAGTTCAATTCTCTCACGGTCCACTCTAGGCGCTTCTTCTATCTAGAAAAAATCAAACTGCTTGTGATAACTTGTAAACTTGAGGCTAAATTTCCCGGAATTTTGCTCTTTATCTCAACCGTTTTATTCTTGGGGAAAAACCTCACTCCAAAAAGTAGTTTGGGAAGTGTAGTAAACATCACAATGTAATAACGGAAATTAGCCTTCAGTAAGAACTATAATATTGATTTTTATCCACAATGTTCTTAAAGGAATAGACCTGTAGTTAATATTAATACTTATAAAAATTTAAAGACTAAGTTGAGGATAAACCGTGATTTTTATAGCTAATTTTTGGATACAAAAATTAATCTAAAAAGACAAAAAGGCCATTGACAAGGTTTCACAAATAGCTTTTCATAGTAGTATAAACAAGTTGTACAAACTTATACAAACTTGTAAAAACAAGCCTGCCAATGCCAAAAAATTTTTATTCAGTTAAAGAAGCCTCCAAAATTCTGAGTGTTTCGACAAACACAATTTACAAATATCTTGATGAGGGGAGTCTAAAAGGAAAAAGACTAAGTGGTCGAGGTCGATTTAAGATTCCATATTCTGAAATAGCGCCATATTTGGCCCAGGAAGTATCTACCAATGCCACTGTTACCGAGGTAGCTCAAGATGACCAGAAAGGTGATCAGAAAAATGGGGTCAAATTGACTTTTTCTGAATTGTGGTTGGGGGGTTTGTCGGTTGGAGCTATTGTTATATTTTTTCTCTGGAATTTCGGACAAGGCACACCCGGCTCTCAAGCTTCTTTAGTAACAGATATTGGAAACGCTGTCTTGGAATACTCCGGCAGAACCTTTTCCGGATTTGGAAACTTGATATCGCACGTCTTACCCGCCCAAATAACCACCAATATAGCCCAAGTCTCCGATGAAGAAGTAAAAGAACCAGGAGCTGTTGCGGCTGTTTCAGATTCAAAAGCAGCTGTTCCTGATTTCAATCTCAAATTGCAGGAGAGTCAGAGAAAGAGTTATGAGCTTTATGCAGACGTACAAGTTCTTGCTTCCAACACACAAAAATTGCTTAGTCAAAGCAGAACTCTTACTGCGACGGAATTAAACGAATCAATAAGCGGAATGTCGCAGCTTTTGGGGTCGGTATCGGATTTACCTGACCAAAAAACAATTTTTGCTGAAATAAATTGGCTAGATGAGGCATGGAGTTTTCCGACTGTAGAAGCTGTTAAAAGATCCGCAAGTCAAGTAAGTTTCATTTTGAACTCGCTTAGCCAAAAGAGTCTTGGGGCATTTACAAAACCCCAGCCGGCAGACCTAAATGACCTGGTTAATGAGACTGAGGCGCTTCAGGGATTTGTGGGCAATAATTCGGATTCGTCAACCGACACAACTCTTTATGGAAGTATAAAAGGTGTTGAATTTTTCGCGAAAACTTTAGACGCAAAAGGTAAGGAGATCGATAAAATTCTGGAATCATGGGACGGCTACAACATTTTCGAAAAGGAGAACAATGTCAAAACGATACTTTCTGAAACTTTACGTATCAATACTCTTCCCAAAATTGACGAAGTCGTCTTTGCAAAACCCTCAGGTCAAGGTGGGGACACAGAGTTGAAAAATACTTTGCTTTCGACAAAAGGGGTTTTGGAAGCCAATAGGACACACCTTGCCCAACCATCCGGTCAACCGGTTTTGGCTACCTGGTTGGAGTCAGACGGTAGCTATTTTAAAGTCCTTATTGTCAACCCATCCGCCACGATTGCCCAAGAAACCGCCCTGAAATATTATCTGCCGGCCAATCTTAAAAGGAAGGATATTAGCCAGATCGACGAGGGTCTTACGCTTAACCTTGATAGTGAAAAGAATCAGTATTTTATCGAGGTAAACCAGCCTTTGGCTGCGGGTGCAGCAAAAACGCTTGGTCTAATAATTGGTGGTAGTGAGAATGTTGCCCAAAAGAACGTTGTGGTCGAAAAAGCTCCTCAAGTGGAACCTCCAATGGTTTTAGGAGAGGTCCCTTCTGTCGTTAAATCTAAACCTGCGGATACAGTTGTTACGCCGGTCATGCAGAAGGAGATAACGGTTACTCCTACTAAACCACCGGCCAATATAGGGCAAGTTGCGGGCGTAAAAACTATTTCCTACCCGACACAGAGGACAGCCGTTTGGGGGTTGATAATAGCCTTTATTATTTCAGGTCTTGTGCTTTTGGCAATTTATCTAAGAAAGACACTCGGTAGGGGGGTCAAGAAACCTCAACAAGAGGGTTCAGACCTCAAGGAAACCTCCATACTCCTGCCTGAAGATAAATCGAACGTCGATGGTGTAGTGGTAGCGCCGGGCCACTCCCACGCGTCATTCTCTTTCCCGCGGATAGAGTTTCGTGCCATCAGAAAAATCCTAGTCTCCGTTAAAATGGGAATCCAGGCATTTTTGACTTCAATCAGAAAACTAGTGGTTTCAGCAGTAACCGCTTTAAAGAAGGGGCTGTTCTCGACTTTGGGTGCTATCAAAACGCTTTTTGCCAATATCGTTTCCGCTATCAAAAAATTCCTACTCTCCATTAAAAACGGTTTTATAGCTATTTTGGTTTCTATTGAAAACCTTGTTCTAAAGGTTTTAATCTCAATTAAAAACTTTATTATCTCCCTAATTACCGCCGCAAAAAACTTCATAGTTTCCATCGCGGTTTCTCTTAAGCGGGGATTTCTCGCGGTTATTCATGCTATCAAAAAATTCTTGCTCGCCATCAAAAATGGCTTTATGGCCATCTTAACCTCTATTGCTGCTTTTATCTCAAGGCTTGCCTCTTCGATCAGAAATTTGGCGATTTCAATAATAACCGGTTTGGTAAGTTTCATTGTGGCAGTCGTAAACTCATTGCATAAGGCAATCCTTGCCTTCGCCCATGCCATAACAATCTTTTTTGTAAATACAGTTAAAGCGATTAAGAAATTCCTCCTCTCCATTAAAAACGGTTTTATAGCCATTTTGGTTTCTATTGCAACCTTTATCTTAAAGGTCATAACCTCAATCAAAAAGTTCTTTACCTCCCTAATAATTGCTGCAAGAAACTTCGTCGTTTCCACAGCCCTCTCTATTAAGAAATTCTTCCTTATTGTTATAAATGCCATTAAGACATTTTTGGTGAGAACGGTATCATCGATCATGACGTTTTTGACAAATATAATCTTCGCCGTCGCCAAAACCATTCTCGCTGTATTTAACACGATACAAAAGGTTTTGATTTCGGGAGCAGCCTTTATCTTAAGGGCAACATCCAGAACGGTAAAAGCATTGACATCTGTGATAAAGAGGGTGCTCAAGGCGTTAACTTCGCTGACCAGAGCCACCGATTCGGTCCTCTCGCGACTGGATTTTGATTCTTCCAGTCGCCCCAAGTTGAGTTCGAATTCTGTTCGCGGGTTACGTCTTAGGTCCCGCGCTCTTGCAACACTTATTTTGATTAGCGTTACCTCTACTATAATTTCATCCGTGCTTGCTCTTACCGTTATGGCGAGGTCAGCTAGTGGCTCTAGCGCCAGTCAGGTAACAGAAAATGGGAGCACCGATGTGACAAGGCAGAAGGTTGTTGCACCACCGGAAGAGAGGAAGGTTACCATTGGAGACACCGAAACGGGTTGGTTGAGGGTGAGGGCTACTCCATCAGGGGGTGAAATCGGCAAGGTTCTGCCCGGAGAAACATACAAACTTCTAGACACAAAATAGGGTTGGTTGTTGATTGAAGGTCGGGAGGCAAAAAGCCTGCCTGCCAGCAGGGTTGGGTTTCCTCTCGCTATGTGACTACCGAGTAAATTACTTCTTTGGCTCTTTGGAGCTAAAAGCTTTTTTGAATTCTCTGACTGATTCTCCTAGACCCTTACCCATTTGAGAAAGTTTGCTTCCACCAAACAGGATAAGCACGACTACTGCTATTATTATTATTTCTGTAGATCCAATATTAGCTAGCATATAAGCTCACCTCCGTTCAAAACTTGTGTGTTTTGAGAAATATACGATTTAATATTAACGTAAGTTCAAACAAGATTACAATAGGCGCAAATAAAATTGCATCAGAAATAAGGTCCGGAGGGGGGAGAAACATCACAAAAATAAGACCAATAGCGTAGGCGTAAACCCGTTTCCTTTCAAAAAAGGAATGTTTTACTAGTTTTAAAAGCATGAGCACTGTCATTACAATCGGAAAAAGAAAAGCTATTCCCATCAGAAGCCCGGTCATAAGAACGTTTGATAATAATTTCTCAATATCCAGCATGTTACCGATTTGTAAGCCCAGGGAGACTTGGTAGAAGACCTGAAACATATATTTCATTACTAGTGCCCCGTAGGCAAATCCTAACCCAAAAAGGGCTAAGGCCAAGGGTAGTATGCTCACAACGATGCGGTATTCTTTTTTTTGCAGGGCAGGTTTGAGAAAACTTAACAGTTGAAAAATTAACATCGGAATAATCAAAATTACCCCTACGGTCAGGCCACAATTTAAGGCCAGGGTAAAAAATTGAAAAGGTGTGGTAAATACGATATTGATTCCTTCAAAACTAAAGAATCTAAGAACAAAAAAAATAATTTTTTGATACATAAAGAAGCCAACGATCGAGGCTACTAAAAAGAGTGACGCTACGAACAAAAACCTTTTTCTGAGTTCTAAAAGGTAGGGATAATACCTATCGACTATTTTGTTGGTTGGGGGGGTTGGTGTTGTTTTCCTCACTGTTTTTTTCTGTATCTAAGGGATTTTCCAGATCCTCTTTAATCTTATCAAATTCTTCCTTGGACTGGCGCAGACCTTTAGTAAATTCACTTAACTTTTTACCGCCGAAAAAGAAAAGAGCCAAAACAGCAACGATGATGATTTCTCCGCCGCTAATGTTACGAAATATGTTAAACATTTATCCTTGAGTGTCATTTCCCTCATCGGTGCCACTGCTCTTCTCAAGTTCCTCCTTAAATTTTTTGATTTCTCTGGTGCTTTCGCCTAAATATTTGGCAAAATCCTTAAGTTTACTAGCTCCAAAAAACCATAATACTATAATGGCGATAATTATTATTTCCGGACCACCTAAGTTAAACATAGTCCTTATTTGGAAGGGGATTAAAGAGTAATTTTATATCTTCACTAATCGTTTTTGGATGCATTGCGGAACTCTTTGATTGCTTCCCCGATGCCTTTCATAAATTCGGGAATCTTTTTGCTACCAAAAAGAAGCACAATGACTAAACCTACAATAATTAATTCTGGGGCTCCTAAGTTCTTAAGCATAGCTTCGATCACCTCCTACCCATGATAGATAACAAGCTAGTGCTTTGCAAGTATCATTTTATAGACACGGCCCTTGATTCTAATGGCGGCTTGTCCATTAACAATTATCACCTTGGAGGCGTACTTTTCGGGGTTAAAGTTGATATGTTTCGAGACAACAGAGTACTTTAGACTCTTGTTGATTACTTTTGAACCACCTTTATTATTAGTTGAGTTATTCATTTTCATTGGTTTGAGTATAAACACGGCCTTTTAGTTTGATGGCGGGTTGCCCGTCGACGATTACCACTCTAGGACCGGCGTTTTTCGGATTAAAGTCAACGAAGGTTACGACAACCGCGTATTCAGAATTCTTTCTAATTACTTTAACTCCACCGATTGTTCCTATCTCATAACTGACGGTTTTGGTTATCGACTTGGTTTCGGTAGGCGAAATCGATGGGCCCGGGCTTGGTGATATCGAGGGCGATGGGCTTACTGCCATGGAGGGGCTTACCGAGGCGCTGGGAGAAACTGACGCAGACGGTGAAAGGGAAGCGCTAGGGGAAGGAGAAGCCGATGCCGACGGTGAGATAGATGCCGAAGGACTTATACTGGGTGAAACCGAAGCAGATGGGCTTACACTGGCACTTGGGGAAATAGATGCGCTACCGACAGCGATGGAAGGACTGGCCGAGGCTGATGGAGAAATTGACGGGCTAGCAGAAGCACTGGGTGAAATCGAGGCTGAGAGAGAAATAGAAGGCGAAGCCGATACTGATGGACTTATCGATGCGCTTGGACTAATGGAAGGCGAAGCGCTTGCCGATGGTGAGAGGGAAGCAGAAAGTGAGCGCGACGGACTGGCACTCGCCGATGGGCTGATGGAAGCGCTTGGTGAGCGCGACGGACTGGCACTCGCCGATGGGCTGATGGAAGCGCTTGGTGAGCGCGACGGACTGGCACTCGCCGATGGGCTGATTGAGGCTGACGGAGATCTGGAGGGGCTAGCAGAAGCGCTGGGTGAAATTGAGGCCGATGGAGAAATTGACGGGCTAGCCGAGGCCGATGGAGAAATTGACGGACTGGCCGAGGCCGATGGAGAAATTGATGGGCTAACAGAAGCGCTGGGTGAAATCGACGCTGAAGGCGAAACGGAAGGTGAAGCCGATGCACTTGGACTCCTTGATGCCGAAGGAGAGATTGACGGGCTGGCTGACGCTGAAGGCGAAACGGAAGGTGAAGCCGATGCACTTGGGGAAATCGAGGCGCTTGGACTGATGGAAGGCGAAGCGCTGGCCGATGGACTAATGGAAGCGGAGGGCGAAATACTTGGGCTGGCAGAGGCCGAAGGTGAAATTGACGCCGAAGGAGATCGCGACGGACTGGCACTGGCCGACGGACTAATTGAGGCCGATGGGCTTATTGACGGACTAGCAGAAGTGCTGGGAGAAATCGACGGACTGGCTGAGGCCGACGGGCTTCTGGAAGGGGAAGCCGATGCTGACGGGCTGATCGATGCCGAAGGAGAAATTGACGGGCTGGCTGATGCCGAAGGACTTATCGATGCACTTGGCGAAATACTTGGGCTAGCCGAGGCCGAAGGTGAAATCGATGGTGATGCTGATGCCGAAGGACTTATGGAAGGTGAAGCACTGGCCGAAGGACTGACCGATGCCGATGGGCTTATTGACGGGCTCACAGAAGCGCTGGGTGAAATCGATGCCGAAGGTGAAATCGACGGGCTAGCTGATGCTGAAGGCGAAATGGAAGGCGAGGCCGATGCTGAAGGGCTGATGGAAGGCGAAGCCGATGCCGATGGACTTATCGAGGCACTTGGGCTGATGGACGGCGAAGCACTGGCAGACGGTGAGATGGAAGCGCTTGGAGATCTTGAGGGACTGGCACTTGCCGAAGGGCTGATCGATGCTGAAGGGCTTAAGGAGGGTGAAGCACTCGCAGAAGGACTAACTGAAGCCGATGGGCTTATTGATGGGCTAGCAGAGGCGCTAGGTGAAATGGAAGCAGAAGGTGAGATTGACGGGCTAACAGAGGCGCTAGGTGAAATCGACGGGCTAGCTGATGCCGATGGGCTTATGGAAGGGGAAGCCGATGCCGATGGGCTTATCGATGCCGAAGGAGAAATTGACGGACTGGCTGATGCCGAAGGACTTATCGATGCACTTGGCGAAATACTTGGGCTAGCCGAGGCCGAAGGAGAAATCGAAGCCGAAGGAGATCGCGACGGACTGGCACTTGCCGAAGGGCTTATGGAAGCCGATGGGCTTAAGGAGGGTGAAGCGCTCGCAGAAGGACTAACTGAAGCCGATGGGCTTAAGGAGGGTGAAGCACTCGCAGAAGGACTAACTGAAGCCGACGGGCTGATCGATGGAGAAGCGGAAGCACTGGGTGAAATTGAGGCTGAAGGTGAAATACTCGGACTGGCTGATGCTGAAGGAGATATTGATGGTGAAGCCGATGCCGAAGGGCTTATGGAAG